>Ga0315275_10007496_pt1 | contig 10542 bp, 7 predicted proteins | sample YL17G03_0_MG_FD_205557 | JGI IMG/M metagenome (GOLD analysis project Ga0315275, IMG submission 205557) | Sediment microbial communities from Yellowstone Lake, YNP, Wyoming, USA - YL17G03_0 | ecosystem: Environmental > Aquatic > Freshwater > Lake > Sediment | place: USA: Wyoming | collected...
ATTTTCCGATCAGATCTGATTCGAGATTGACCTGATCGCCGACTTGCTTGAGGCCCAGAGTCTTGACCTTCGCCGTATGTGGAATGATGGAAACAGAGAAGCCTCGATCTGTCACCTGGTTGATCGTCAAACTGATGCCGTCAACGGTGACGGACCCTTTCAGGATGCAGTGGCGCAGAATCTCCGGCGGAGCTTCGATCGTGAACAGGATGGCATTCCCATCCTGTTGGCGACTACGGACCGTGCCGATACCGTCCACGTGACCAGCCACGAGATGCCCACCGAGCCGTTCATTGAGCTTCATCGCCCGTTCCAGATTCAGCGGTGCTCCGGCAGCGAGCTGTCCGAGGGTGGTCACGGAGAGTGTTTCGGGAGAGACCTCCACAGAGAAATTGTGCTCGCTCTTGTTCACCACGGTCAGGCAGGTGCCGTTCACGCTGATGCTGTCCCCGATTTTGAGATCCCCCATTACGGTTGAGGCCAGAATCGTCATCCTCGTTCCGACGAGGGTCTTCTCGATCGAGATGATGGCGCCGAGTTCTTCGACGATGCCTGTGAACATTACTCGTCCCTCATGATCCGTTTCACCACATAGACAAACAGCACGAGCAACACAACCAAGCCGATGCCGGCCAGCGTGCCAATGACGATATTCTCTGTCGCAATCGTGTTCATCACCGGCCCATTATATAGGACTAGCCCTCATTATTCATGACGGTTCGTCGCGAAATCGCGCAGAACCCAGGCAAGGGGTAAGTGGCGCACGGCGAGAGCAAAGACTTTTCTTCTGGTCGGCCCAAGCCTCTGGCCCAGGACCTCTCGCCTGAAGCAAGGCTACGTCCGTCTCATCATCATCCAGAACACAGCCGCCGCGATTAGTTGCAGGCCCGCAATGATGGCGAAGGCATTGGCATAGTTCAGATGCGCGATCAGGATCCCCGCCAGGAGCGGGCCGCTGGCATGGCCGATGTCTCCGATCGTCCCTTGCATACCCATCCCCGCCCCGAGCGTCTTGAACTCGGAACTATCCGCGACCAACGCGGACGACGAGGAGGAAACGACGGCTTCGCCAAATCCGAAGCCAGCCGAGAGCAGCAATAACAGCCAGAACATCGACACTTGAGGGATACAGACGAAAGTCGCGGCGCAGATCACGAGGCCGACGACGATGAGCGGCTGACGCCCGACGCTATCGGACACCCGGCCCATAATCGGCTTGGAGACGAGCGACGTGAGGGCCTGAACCGTAAACAACAGCCCAACTTCTCCCGGGTTCAATCCCGCCGAAACACCATAGAGGGGGAGGAAGGCCATCAAGGCCCCGTTCGCAATCATCTTGGCTGCGTCAGTTGAGCTGGTAATGAGGACCTTGCGTTTCTTGGCGACCTCCCTGAAGCCCTTCCACATCTCCGCCAGCAGCGGGACCATCCCCTTCTCCTGAATACGAGGGGGTGGCGGTATGAGGTGCAGGCTATAGAAGATGGCAATGGCGATGCAGCCGAATATGCCGGCCGTCACGAAGGCAGCGGGGAATCCCGACGCATAGATCAGATAGCCGCCGATGAACGGGCCGAGTAACGCGCCGGATTGCGTCGAGGCCGTGTAGGTGCCGAGCGCGGCGCCGCGCCGTTCTCGATAGAGATCTGCTACGGTCGCCAGCGCACTGGGTGCGAAGATCGCGGTGGCCAGCCCATGAAAAAATCGCAAGGCGGTCAGGGTATCGAGATCTGTCACCCAGGGGTACAGAAACGGTGGGAGCCCGAAGGCGACGACGCCGATCTGCAATAAATAGCGCCGACCGTAGATGTCGGACAGCGCACCGGATGGCAGCTTGAGGAACACCCCGGTGAGCGTGGAGACCGACACGATAAGTCCGATCTGTTCAGGACCGGCCCCAAGTGATTCTGCGAACAGCGCCAACACCGGCATCCGGACCATGTTGTAACTAATAAAGCAGAACACGCCGACGGTGCAGAGCAACGTGAAGCTGCGCGACGTCGTCATGGTGAAGCCGTCCTGGATGGGGTCGCACCGCTGGAATGCGACAGATTCACCAGCGCGTGTTTCAAGAAGGCCACCTCGTCGGAAGACAACCCAGGAGACTTCGTAGCCTCGGACAGCACTCGATCAGGCTCTTGCCGCATCACCTGACTCAGGCGGTTGACGGTATCGATACCCTTCGCCAGCTTCCGCGTCACGGCGCTTCCAGCGAGCGGGCGAAGCAGCGCGACGATTCCCGCCAACAGGCGATTGTCCAATCTGGTATAGGAGACCAACGTGCTGTCCATTGCCTCAGTTCCATTCGAGTCTGTGACCTGATTCATCCTGAGCAGCACCACGGCCTTCCCCTTGATGCGAGGCAGGAACCGGCTGTCGTGAGACCCTTCAAGATAATAGACCCGGCTAGTGCGATCCTGATAGACGAGTTCGACGATCCCCTCTGTCCTTTCGCCATCGTTCCCCCAATAGCGACCATGGCCTCGCATCTCTGAGTGATAGGGCGCGATGCCGAGGCGATTGACCAAGGTGGCAGCCATGGGCGGATGGTCCAAGAGATAGAGATAGACCACCTCAGGTAACGGCGTTTGCAGCGGCCCAAGCTTGTTCGCCGTTGTGTAATGGTTAATGATCGGTTGCAGCCGGCAAGCCCAGTTTGCCTCAATCTGTTCAACTGGAAAGGTCACCCCTGCATGCTGAGAGGACAAGGAGCACGTCTCCGATTGAGCCAGACTGGAATAGATGGTCGTACTCAGCCCAATCACGACGATCAAAGACAGAAAACAGGCCATCCGCGAACACAACCACCCGGGGATCATCACGGCTACTTTCGAACCTGGATGGCGAGATGGATCGGAAAGAGTTGCCTGGGATCTTGTCGCAGGCGCGCCTGTCGCAGCAAGATCTCAAGCGACGGGGTCACGGGACCTTCGAAAGACACCTGCCCATTGGTGAGCACGACGAGCAGTTTGGAAGAGTCGATGAGCTGTTCGTTCAAGAAGAGGCTGTAGCGTTGAACTCGCTCGGCCCGGACTTCAATACGATTCGGCGCCACGATAGACGCATCCAGTCTCGCATATTCTTGGCGCGTGATCCGGTCGTCTCGCTTGCTGACCAGATCTTCGGAGAACGCGGCAATGAGATCGGTCGCGTCGATGCGCACCCATCCAAACGGTTGAAAATGGCTCGCGTCACGCACCACCGTCACACGCGTCGGCAAGGGATTGCGCCGTTGTGCGTTGAACCAGGTCACCAGTTCAGGCAATTCCTCCCTGGGGAAGTAGTGCCCGCCCGCCACGGGATGTTCGCGATTATGCTCCCGATAGACAAAGGGATAGCCCTGCCAGGTCAATTCTTTCGCAATCGTGCGGCTCAATTCCACCGGCATCACCTGATCCTTGGATCCGTGAATCATATAACTCGGTGTGGAGCGCAGGTTGGCCAGGAACGGCATCAGCACGTCGTCGAGGCCACTGGCCATGGGCGCAATGCCAGCAAACAGGGACGCATGGTGCATGCCGATCACCCAGGCGCCGATCCCGCCGTTGGACATGCCGGTGAGAAAGATCCGGTCAGGATCGATGTGGTAGCGCCGTTGCACGGAACGAATCGTCGCCAGCACCAGTTCCTCCGCGCCTCTCGTAAACCAGGCGCCCATCGGAGCGGTCGGACAGGCCAAGACATAGTCCTCCCCCAATCGAGCCTGCCATCGTTCCAGATAAGCCTCACCGGTAAATCCCGCCCCATGCAGGCAGACGACCAGTCCATAGCCCTTCGCCTGGTGATAGGACAGGGGAACGGAGAGCGCCAGGTGATAGACATGCCCCTGCACATCGACTCGCTCGTCGGGAATGGTCCCGATCGGCTGCGAGGCATAGTCCCGCTCGGTTTGGATGATTCGTATGACCTGGTCGATCGTGGCGTTCGGATCGGACAGCATTGCTTGAAGAGTACGAGCCACCTCGTCCGAATCCCTGCTGTCCAGGTAGCGGAAGACCTGCGTCTTGAGATCAACAGAGAGGGGTGCAGCAACCGCAGCCGTTTCGTGACTGACGAGCGCCGCAAGGATGACGACGAGAACAGTACCGAGGAGCCTACGCTTCACAGATCTCCTTCCACAACCAAATCTTCCCCGATGCGGCGAACTGTGACGTGGCGTAATGTCAGTGCCTGGGCCAAGCGCTTCGGACTACGGTCACCGATCACAGCCTTGGCATCCTGACCCCCCATAAGCATAGGAGCGAGATAGAGCACGACGTGATTGACGAGTTTCTCGCGTAACGCTGCGGCATTGACCGTGCTGCCTCCCTCTATGAGCACGGACGTGATCCCGCGCTTGCCCAGCATCGTCATGAGCGCCGGGAACGCGACACGCCCGTTCTTCGTCGAGAGGGACACGACCTCTACCCCTGCCCGTTCAAATGGACGGCGGCGTGACCGGGAGGCACGACTCGTGGTGGCGATCAACGTCTTCGCGCGGTCCTGCGTGGCACAGACCATCGCCCTTGATGGCGTCCTGAGTGCGCTATCGAGCACGACACGCAATGGTTGCCGCAGTGCTAGTTCGAGTGGACGATCGGATAGTCGAGCGGTCAGCGTGGGATTATCCTTGAGCACGGTGCCGACCCCGACGATCACTGCATCCACCTCACTCCGGAGTCGGTGCGCGTCTTGTCGTGCGAGTGGACCCGTAATCCATTGTGACTCCCCCTTCGCCGTGGCCACCTTTCCATCCAAGGTCATCCCGGCTTTGAGGATCACGTAGGGACGGCCGGTCGTCACCCAGTGGAGGTACGTGCGATTCAACTGCTCCGCTTTCTCTTGTGCGACCGCCGTCGTCACCGTGATCCCAGCCCGGCGCAATGCGGCAATGCCTCGTCCTTTGACCGAGGGGTTGGGATCAGCCATCGCTACCACTACTTGTCGCACCCCGGACTGAACCACTGTAGGCACGCAAGGCGGAGTTCGCTTCAGAAGGTGGCGACAGGGTTCGAGCGTAACGTAGAGAATCGCGCCCTTGGCGCGTGGCCCCGCTTGGTTGAGCGCCAGAATTTCTGCGTGGGGTTGTCCTGGACCGTGGTGATACCCGCGGCCCACGATGCGGCCATTCTTGACCACGAGGGCGCCGACCATGGGATTCGGGCTGGTCTGACCCTGGCCCTTCGCCGCGAGGCGAAGGGCCAGGGTCATGAAGTGGAGGTGCGGTGTGGTGGCAGTCACCGTTTCTTGCGCGTGACGCGCGATCGGCTGCGAGGCCGCTGAGCCGACTTCGTCTTCGTAGTTTTCGTGGTCTTTGTCGTCGCCTTCTTCGCCTTCGCACGCGACCCCGACACCTTACGCGTGGGAGGGGAACTGCTCGATCCGGCTTCGGCCAACGCCGCATGGGCTGCCGCAAGCCGCGCAATGGCGACGCGATAGGGCGAGCAGCTCACATAGTCCAATCCGAGTTCATGGCAGAACTCAACCGAACTGGGATCGCCGCCGTGCTCACCGCAGATGCCGAGCTTAATCCCGGGACGGGTTTTCCGGCCTCCGGCGATGGCCTGCTTCATCAAGGCCCCCACCCCTTCTCGATCGAGCACCGCAAAGGGATCCGCTTCCAGAATGTTGGCAGTTTGATAGAAATCGATGAACTTCGCCGCATCATCGCGGGAGAATCCGAAGGTGGTCTGGGTGAGGTCGTTCGTCCCGAATGAAAAGAACTCCGCCTCTGTCGCAATGCGATCCGCCGTCACGGCGGCACGTGGCAACTCGATCATCGTGCCCACGAGATAGGACAATTTCACGTTGTACCGCTTCATCGTCTCCTGCGCGACCTCGCAGATCAAATCTTTCTGCGCCTTCATTTCCGAGACCATCCCCACCAGCGGGATCATGATCTCCGGAACGATCTTCTTCCCTTCCTTGGCCAACTCGCACGCGGCCTCCATGATCGCCCGCGCCTGCATGCGGGTAATCTCCGGCATCGTAATGCCGAGGCGGCAGCCGCGTAGCCCTAGCATGGGATTGAACTCGTGGAGTTCCTCGACGCGGGCCAGCAACCGGCGCTTTTCTTCGAGCCGGGCTCCGTCGCGCCCGGTCAGTTCCAGCTGCGCAATCTCCACCATCAAGTCTTCACGCTTCGGCAGAAATTCGTGCAGCGGCGGATCGAGCAAACGAATGGTGACCGGAAAGCCCGCCATCTCGCGATAGAGCCCGATGAAATCCTGTTTTTGCAGCGGCAGGAGCTGATCGAGAAACTTTTCCCGCTCCTCTTTGGTCCTCGCCAGGATCATCTTCTGCATGATCGTGATACGGTCCTCGGCAAAGAACATATGCTCCGTCCGGCAGAGTCCAATCCCCTCCGCACCGAAGCCACGCGCGATTTTCGCCTGGTCCGGCACGTCGGCATTGGCGCGGACGTGAAGCGTCCGCACGTTGTCTGCCCATGACAGAATCAACGCGAAGCGCTGGTACTTATCCGACTTCTTTGCATCCAGCTTGCCCTGGATGACTTGAATGATTTCAGATTCGACGACGGGCAGGTCCCCTTCGTACACATTGCCGGTCGAACCGTTAATCGAGAGATAGTCCCCCTCGCCGAACACTTTGGCCCCGATGCGAACGGACTGACCGTCCAGCACTTCCACCGCATCGCAACCGGCCACGCAGACCTTGCCCATTTGCCGAGCGACCACCGCCGCGTGGGACGTCATCCCGCCCCGAGCCGTCAAAAATCCTGCTGCGGCGTTCATCCCATGTATATCGTCCGGGCTCGTTTCCTGTCTGACCAACACGACACGCATACCAGCCGCTTTCATCGTCACGGCCTTGTCGGGAGTCAGGACGATCTTCCCAGCTGCCGCGCCAGGGCCGGCCGGGAGCCCTTTCCCCAGCGGATTGGATTTTGCCTCTTCTTTCGTATCGAAAATCGGATAGAGATATTGCGCCAATTGTTCCGGCCCGATCCGCTGCACCGCTTCCTGCTTCGAAATGAGGCCCTCTCTAACCATATCGACCGCAATCTTCACGGCAGCGATGCCGGTCCGTTTGCCGACCCTGGTCTGCAACATGTAGAGCTTGCCCTCTTGGATCGTAAATTCCAAATCGAGCATATCCCTGTAATGTTTTTCGAGCTTCTTGTAGGTGTGCTCGAGTTCCTTGTAGGCCTCCGGCACGTTCTTCGCGAGCGCATTCACCGGGAGCGGAGTCCTGATGCCAGCCACGACATCCTCGCCTTGGGCATTCATCAAGCACTCACCAAAAAAGTTCTTATCGCCGGAGGCCGGATCGCGTGTGAACGCCACACCGGTGCCGCTCGTTTCCCCCATGTTGCCGAAGACCATCGCCACCACATTGATCGCCGTGCCCCACGAGTCGGGAATCCCATAGAGACGCCGATAGGTGACGGACCGCGCGCCGAACCAGGACGAAAAAACGGCGTTGACGGCTAAGCGAAGTTGCTCAAGCGGCTCATCGGGGAATTCTTTCTTCGTCTCCTCCTTGACGAGCACCTTGAAGCTGGACACCAACTCACGAAGATGACGCGCATCGAGATGGGTCTCATGCGTCACGCCGACTTCGGCTTTCTTCTGCTTGAGGATCGCTTCGAAATGTTCGCGAGGCACGCCCATGACGATGTTGCCATACATGGACACAAATCGCCGATAGCTATCCTGGGCGAAACGATCGTTGCGTGTTTTTACCGCCAGTCCCTCGACCGTTTTGGTCGTCAGACCGACATTCAGCACCGTGTCCATCATGCCCGGCATCGAGGCTCTGGCGCCGGATCGGACCGAGACCAACAACGGCCGCTCAGGATCGCCGAACCCCATGTCCATCGACCGCTCGACCCGCTTGAGTGATTTCAGCGCGGCGTCCCACATACCGGGAGGATAATGCTTCCCGTTCTTATAATATTCAACGCAGGCCTCGGTGGAAATCGTGAAACCGGGCGGAACGGAGATGCCGAGATTCGTCATTTCCGCAAGCCCGGCGCCCTTCCCGCCGAGGAGTTCTTTCATGTTGGATGCGCCTTCGGCTTTGCCATCGCCAAAATAGTATACGTATTTCTTTGCCACGCTGCCCTCTCCTTCGCGTTGAGCTCAGTTCAATGGACGAGTGATGCCCCATGGCCGGCGGCGGATTCGAGACGCAGCCGATACCGGCTGACCAGATACCATTTCACCACCAGCCCAAACGCAATGACTGCCACCACAAACAACCCCGATATGAGCAACCGATAGTCGGCGTGAATCCCCCGATCCATATAGTACTGGCCGTCCGGCCCTTGTCGAAGCTTGATCTCCCGTTGAATCTGATGGGTCTTGCCGGACGGATCGGATAGATTAATCCACTCCGAGCAGAGACGCACCGGTTCTGCTGCTCCCGTGACGGACTGCCAACTAAGCCGTAGACAAATATCCTGTTTGGAGTTGAATGCATCGGGGGGCGTTGCCAGCTCATCAAGGTTAATCCCACTGGCCCATAACCCGACCAGAACGATCGCGTTGCAGAGAATCATCATAGCAAGAGACACCACCCCGGAGAATCGTCGAACCAACGCCTTTCGTGGCTCGGCATCATCAGTCGCTGTGGTCTTGATATCCAAGGAAGGATGCTGTGCCATGGTTACATATCCCGCCTAACTCCCTTGTACCACAATCTGCGAAAAGTCCGCGAATGAGTTGAAGAAGTCATCCACTTCCTGGAGCAGCGACAATCGGTTACTCCGAACGGCCGGATCCTCCGCATTCACCATGACCGCTGCGAAGAACGCATCAATGGCGGGCTTCAGACGCACCATCGCGTCCAGGGCCTGGCCATAATCCCCGCGGTTCATCGCGGACAGCATCTTCTCCCGTTCATCCGCCGTGGTCTGGTAGAGCGCCGACTCCGTAGGATCCTCGAACAGCGCCCTGTCGACCGGCTTGCGATCCCACTGCTCTTTCTCGACGAGTCGGTGCGCACGCTTAAAACCGACAATTAACGGATCGAATTCCGGCTTCGTGGTCACGGATTCAAGCGCCTTCATTCTCTGTACGAGATCCACGAGGTCCAGCCCCTTGTCGTGAGTCGGCTTGAGCACCGCTTCGATAACGTCATCTCGCAAGGCATAGACGACCCTGGCATAATGTCGAACCCGCTCAAAAATGAATTCCGTCATCCGGCGCCGTCCCTCCTGCTCGGAATCTGGAACCCCCTTGAAACCATCGCCGATGACCAGGTTTCTCGCAGCATTGATGTAGCTCCCCACATCGATGCGCAGATTGCCCTCAAGAATAATTCGGACGATGGCCGTGGCATTCCTGCGCAGCGCAAAGGGGTCTTCCGATCCGGTCGGCACGAGACCCACGTAGAAGAACGATGTCACCGAATCCAGCCGGTCGGCCAACGACAACACCTGACCGGCGATGGTCCGGGGCAATTCACCTTCGATCGATCGCGGCAGGTACTGCTCTCTGATGGCCTGACCTACCACCTCCGATTCACCGTCATGTTTCGCATACTCGCCCCCCATGATTCCCTGCAGTTCCGGAAACTCACCGACCACACCAGTGAGAAGATCCGCCTTGCAAAGATCTGCTGCCCTCTCGCAGGCTTGTTTCAGTTCGTCGTCCTGAGGTCGCAAACTCGAAGCGATGAAACCGGCCAGCCTCCTGACCCGTTGCTGTTTGTTCTCCATGGTCCCGAGCTTCCGGTGGAACGTGACCCCGGCAAGTTTCGCCACCCGGTCCTCTAGCTTCACCTTCCGGTCTTCGTCAAAAAAGAACTTCGCATCGGCCAGACGCGCAGCCAGAACCCGCTCGTTGCCTTCGCGAATCAATCCCATATCTTTGGCTCGATTATTCGTCACCGCAATGAAATGGGGGACGAGCTTCCCCGTCTCTTTGTGCATCAAGGAAAAGAACCCCTGATGTTCTTTCATGGAGGTGATCAGAATCTCTTGCGGCACCTCCAGATAGGCCGGCTTGAAGGAGCCGATAATGGCATTAGGGCATTCGGTCGTATAGACCGCCTGATCCAACAAGTCTCCATCCACATTCAACGTAAAACCGGTTTCCTTGCACAAGGTCGCGATCTGCTCTTCGATCATGTGGCGGCGGCGCTGCGGGTCAGCCGTGACTCCCTGACGTTCGAGGCCCTTCAGATAGGACTCGGCGTCTCGAACCACGATCCCCTTCGCACTCCCTAATACACGATGGCCTTCTGTCCTGTTGCCGGCGGTAATCCCCGCCGCTTCGATCGGAAGCGTAACCCCTCCGTATAGCGCCACCAGCCACCGCACCGGCCGAGCGAACCGAGCGCCGGTACTATTCCACTTCATCGCTTTCGGAAACGAGAGTTTCGCAATCACCTGCGGGAGAAGTTCTTCCAGGACCACCTTGGTGGGCCGCCCCTGTTCCTGCTTCACCGCAAAGAGATATTCCCCCTTCGGAGTCTGGCGAACTTGCAGCTCCTGTACGGAAACTCCCTGTCCTGCGGCAAATCCCGTCGCCGCTCTGGTCGGTTGGCCGGCTGGATCGAATGCCACCGCTTTGGAGGGTCCCATCGCTTCCTTGACCA
>Ga0315275_10007497_pt1 | contig 10540 bp, 8 predicted proteins | sample YL17G03_0_MG_FD_205557 | JGI IMG/M metagenome (GOLD analysis project Ga0315275, IMG submission 205557) | Sediment microbial communities from Yellowstone Lake, YNP, Wyoming, USA - YL17G03_0 | ecosystem: Environmental > Aquatic > Freshwater > Lake > Sediment | place: USA: Wyoming | collected...
GTCACTCCGGTGATCCCACGCGCGGCTCCCAGGCGCGGAATCGGGACGACACCGACGGCAAGCTCGAAAGCCCGCGGCAACGGCTGCTGCCGGCGATGCGAAGAAGCGGACGTTGGGACGCTTCGGGGTCTGGGCCGGACACACCGGTCGGCAGTAGATCCCAGTGGAGGTCACTCCGAACCACACCCGTCCGTCAAAGCGCCCATCGCGACTCTCCAACGCCCGGTACGCCGCCTCGTCCTGGAGGTGGCCGGATTCCCCGGCTGCCGGACTGGCCACCCGACTGGCTGCCGGACTAGCTGCCGAACCGGCTGCTGGACTCCTGGTCACCGTCACAGGGCGAGTGTGCCGCACCGAGGGGACTCTAACTAGCGGTTTTCGGACCTCGCCGTCTCGAACCTCGCGGACTCCGCGAACCGTCCATGGACCGGTGCAGCGGTGGGTCCGTGAGTCAGCCGGCGAGCATCTCCGCGACCAGGAACGCGAGTTCGAGGGACTGCACCCGATTCAGGCGCGGGTCGCACGCCGTTTCGTAGCGCGACGCCAAGTGCTCCTCGAGGACGCCCTCCGTGCCACCGGTGCACTCGGTCACGTCGTCTCCGGTGAGCTCCACATGCAGGCCACCTGGATGCGTCCCTTGGGCGCGATGAACTTCGAAGAAGCCACGCACTTCGTCGATGACGTCGTCGAACGATCGTGTCTTGTGGCCGGACGCCGCTTCGCGTGTGTTGCCGTGCATCGGGTCGCACACCCACACGACAGGATGCGGACTCGCCGCCACCTTCGCGGTGAGCTCGGGCAACACATCACGCACTCGTCCCGCTCCCATGCGAGTGATCAACGTGATGCGTCCGGCCACATGATTCGGGTTGAGCATGTCCAGCATGGACAACATGTCATCGGCGGTTGCAGTCGGACCGACCTTGATCCCGATCGGATTGTTGATCACCGAGGCGAACTGCACGTGAGCACCCAGCGGGTCTCGCGTGCGTTCGCCGATCCACAAGAAGTGTCCGGATACGTCGTACGGCGTTCCGGTGCGTGAGTCGATCCGAGTCATCGCACGTTCGTAGTCCAGGAGCAGGGCCTCATGCCCAGCGAAGAACTCCACCCGGCGGAACTCCTCGGGGTCAGCCCCGCACGCGTGCATGAACATCAAGGCACGATCAATGTCCCTGGCCATGCTCTCGTAGCGTTGACCAGCGCCGCTTTCGCGGACGAAGTCCTGGTTCCATGCATGAACCTGGCGCAGGTCGGCGTACCCGCCCTGGGTGAACGCGCGAACAAGGTTCAGGGCGGCGCTCGACGCATGGTAGGCGCCGATGAGTCGACTCGGATCGGGTGTGCGTGCTTCGGTAGAGAACTCGATGCCGTTGACCGCGTCGCCCCGGTAGGACGGCAGCGTCACGCCGTCAATGGTTTCAAGATCGGCACTGCGTGGCTTGCCGAACTGGCCCGCGAGCCGGCCGATCTTCACCACCGGCAACGCCGCGCCGTACGTCAGGACGATGGCCATCTGCAGAACGGTCTTGAGCCGCGCGCGGATCGAGTCGGCGGTGTTGGCTTCGAAAGTCTCCGCGCAGTCCCCGCCCATCAACACGAACGCTTCACCGCGGGCCGCGGCGCCGAGCCGTTGAGTCAGCTGATCACACTCGCCGGCGAACACCAACGGTGGCAACTCGCGCAAGCGCGCGACAGCCGCGTCGAGGGCGACGGGATCTGGCCACTGCGGCTGCTGGGCAGCGGGCAGACTCGGCCAACTCAGAAGATCAGGCACCCGCCCAGGGTACGGACCGAATGCGCATCTCGACGATCGGGATACCTCAGCCGAAGAAGGACATGGCCTCTTGGTAGCGCGCCAACGGGACGGTCTTGACGGTTCCGGTCGCCTCGGAGAGGGGCGCGCGCACGATTTCGGTTCCCCGCATCGCCACCATCGAGCCCCACGCCTCGTCGTGAACTGCGTCGATTGCGGCCAATCCGAACCGGGTCGCCAGCACGCGGTCGAAGGCCGACGGCGTTCCACCCCGCTGGATGTGGCCCAGCACAGTCGTACGTGCTTCCTTGCCGGTGCGTGCTTCGACCTGACCGGCCAGCCACTCGCCGATGCCACCCAGACGAACGTGCCCGAAGGCATCTCGCTCATTGCTGTCGGTCACGTTTCGCCCACCGATCGGGATCGCACCTTCGGCGACGCACACGACGGGTGCATAGTGCGACTCGAACCGCGACTCCACCCAGCCGCAGACTTGATCAAGATCAAATGGAACCTCCGGAATCAGGATGACATTCGCACCCCCCGCCATTCCGGCGTGCAATGCGATCCATCCCGCATGGCGACCCATGACCTCGATGACCAAGATTCGGTGATGGGACTCGGCAGTTGTGTGAAGCCGATCCATGGCCTCACTTGCGATGCCGACCGCGGTATCGAAGCCGAACGTGTAGTCCGTCGCTGACAAGTCGTTGTCAATGGTCTTCGGAACACCGACGACCTTGACTCCGTGTTCGTGCAATTCTGTGGCAACACCGAGCGTGTCGTCTCCGCCGATCGCGATCAGCGCATCGATACCGAGCTCGGACAGCCTCGTCACGATCCGTTCGACGCCGTCGGTGACACCGAGTGGATTGGTTCGTGACGAACCCAGGATCGTGCCACCGCGGGGCAGGATCCCGCGGACCTCCGCGACGCCCAGCGGCATTGTCATTCCCTCGAGCGGTCCACGCCAGCCATCCCGGAAGCCGACAAACTCAGCGTCGTACTCCTGGACCCCTCGCCGCACGACTGCGCGGATGACCGCGTTCAGCCCTGGGCAGTCTCCACCGCCGGTCAGAACTCCCAACCGCATGACTTCTCCTTGATCGACTCATCGACTAGCGAACGCTATCGGGCCGGGCCCCGGCGCGTCGTACTCTGCCGGACATGACTGTCAGTGTTCTGGCCATCGATGCCGGTACGACCGGCGTCACCGCGCTGGTGGTGTCCGAGCGAGGTGACGTCCTGGCCCGTGGATATCAGGAGTTTCCCCAGCACTTCCCCGCCGACGGATGGGTGGAGCACGAACCGGGTGAGATCTGGTCGGCCACGCTGGCGGCCGTGCGAGCCGCGCTGGCTGCCACTGATGAGGTGCCCACGGCCGTCGGGATCACGAATCAACGCGAAACCGCGGTCCTCTGGGATCGCGAGACGCTCGGATCGCCTCGCCGAGCGATCGTGTGGCAGGACCGGCGAACCGCGCCCGGGTGCGAGGAACTGCGCGCGGCCGGGCACGAACCGGCCGTCACCGCCGCAACCGGGCTCCGCCTCGATCCGTACTTCACCGGAACGAAGCTTCGCTGGATCGCTGAGCACGAACCACACACCTGGGCGCAGGTCACCAGTGGTCGCGTCGCCGTCGGCACGGTCGACTCCTATCTGATTGCGCGGATGACCCGTGGCCTCTCACACATCACGGATCACTCCAACGCGAGCCGAACGTTGCTGTACGACCTCGCACTGCGCAACTGGAGTCCGGCACTCTGCGACCTGTTCGGTGTGCCTATCGACGCGCTCCCCGAGATCGTCGCGTCGTACGGCCGCGTCGCAATGACCGACCCACGCACGTTCCAGGGTCTCGAGATCCCGATTGCTGGCATCGCGGGTGACCAACAAAGTGCACTGTTCGGCCAGGGCTGTTTCAACCCCGGTAGCAGCAAATGCACGTACGGTACGGGCGCTTTCGTACTCGTCAACACAGGCGACACACCCGCCTTCAGCGACACCGGGCTGTTAACGACTGTCGCTTGGGGTCATCCCGATGGGCGCATCGACTACGCCCTGGAGGGCTCCGTCTTCGTTGCGGGCGCGGCGGTGCAGTGGCTGCGCGACGGACTCGGTCTGATCTCCAGTTCGCAACAGACCGAAGAACTCGCGTCGTCGGTGCCGGACAGCGGTGGCGTCGTGTTCGTGCCCGCGTTGACAGGACTCGGCGCGCCGGCCTGGGACCCGTTCGCGCGCGGCATGATCATCGGAATCACACGCGGCACAACACGGGCCCACATCGTGCGCGCGACGTTGGAAGGGATCGCCTTCCAGGTATCTGACGTCGTGGACTTGTTCGTCGACGCCGGCCACAGGCAGATAGTCGAGTTGGCCGTGGATGGCGGCGCCGCGCAGAACAACTTGTTGTGCCAGATCCAGGCGGATCAACTTCAGATTCCGGTGTGCCGCACTTCGGTACTCGAGACCACCGGACTCGGCGCGGCGTTTCTCGCCGGCCTTGGTATTGGGGTGTGGTCCTCGACCGATGAACTCGCTGCGATCCGTCGCGTGGATCGCACGTTTGCGCCGAGCTTCACGTCTTCGTCGGGTGGGTCGCGGCGGTCATGGCGTGACGCGGTAGAACGCTCGCGCGGTTGGGCACGGGACGAGCAGATCGAGGGCTAGGACGCTTCTGCCCGCGGCGAATCATCGGGAGCAGGTCCCGATGTTCCTACTGCAGCCGTGACCAGGGCTTCCCCGACGGGATCTGTTGTGCCGCTCTTGCCGGCACGCTTTGCGCTCTTGTTGTCGGCAATGATGAGTTTGGCTCGTTGCGCGTACATGTCGGCGTATTCCTGACCAGACAACTCCATGAGCTCGTACATCAACTCATCTGTCATCGAGCGCAGGACGAATCGATCGTTGGCCATGCCGTCGTAACGCGAGAACTCCAGCGGGGCACCGATCTTGATACGGACCTTCATGATTCGTGGGATCCGCTTGCCGATCGGCTGGATCTTGTCCGTGTCGATCATCGCCACCGGGATGACCGGGACACCTGCCTCAAGGGCCATCCTCGCGACGCCGGTCTTGCCTCGGTAGAGGCGACCGTCGGGGGAGCGGGTGCCCTCGGGATAGATACCGAGGGCGTTGTCGCCACTGAGGATCCGCAGTCCGGTGCTGATGGCTGCTTCGGATGCTCGCCCACCGGTGCGATCGATGGGTACCTGGCCCAGCCCCGTCATCATCACCCGGGTGAGCCAACCCTTGAAGCCCTTGCCGGTGAAGTAGTCGCTCTTGGCGAGGAAGGTGATTCGGCGCTTCATCACGAGAGCCAAGAAGACCGAGTCGGAGAAGGACAGGTGGTTGCTGGCCAGGATGACCGGTCCCTCGGCGGGTATGTTCTCGAGCCCCTCCACGCTGGGCCGGAAGAACAATCGCAGCAACGGGCCGACGAGGATCCACTTGATGATCCAGTACAGCACCGCGCCACCTCCTCCTCGCCTGGTTTCTTGCGCCCGCGTGCGGCTGGTCACCGTATTGGACCGGTGCCGACTGGGCAACGATAGTCATGAACTCATCGCGACGGGTCGACGCACCACTCGAATGATCACCCGGGCTGAAAACTGGGATCGACAAGCCCGTGAACGGACCGTCCTCGCGCCGAGAGACCTGAGCGTGCGACGATCGGTGGGCTCAGGTCCGTCGGGCGTGATGCAGACAACTACTGGAGGTCCTCGTGACTCTGCTGCCAGGAGCAGAACCGTTCCATCACGCCGGCGATCGCACCGGCGTCCTGCTGGTGCATGGCTTCACGGGGCAACCGAAGTCGATGCGGCCGTGGGGCGAGTTTCTCGCCGCCCAGGGCCGGACGGTCAGCCTTCCGCGCCTGCCCGGTCACGGAAGCGCGTGGCCCGACCTCAACCTCACCACATGGAACGACTGGTACGCCGAAGTGGACCGGGCTCTACGGGAGTTGTCCGACACATGCGACCACGTCTTCGTCATGGGGTTGTCGATGGGTGGCACTCTGACACTGCGGTTGGCCGAGGAGCACGGCGACGTCGTCACCGGCATCGTCCTGGTGAACCCCCTGGTGCACAGCGAACGGCCGGACCGATTCTTGTTGCCCTTCCTGAGCAAGTTCATTCCGGCCTTCCCTGGGATCGTGAACGACATCAAGAAGCCCGGCCAGGACGAGGGTGGCTATCCAAAGCTGCCGCTCAAGGCGGCGTACTCGTTGACGAAGCTGTGGCCCGTGGTCAAGCAGGACATCGCCAAGATCACCGCCCCGGTCTTGCTCCTGCACTCGGCCGAGGATCACGTCGTCGAGCCGAGCAACTCGGCTTGGGTGCTCGCGAACCTGACGTCCAGCGACGTCACCGAGGTCGTGTTGGAGAACAGTTACCACGTGGCAACGCTGGACAACGACGCTGAGTTGATCTTCGAGAAGTCAGCTGAGTTCGTGAACCGCCTTGTGGGATCGGTCAGTAGCTGACCCGTGGCGGCACGATCAGGACGCGACAACGGACTGCCTCCGGCAGCGGCCTACGACGCTCTCGTCGACGTCGACCCGCCGGTGGCCGACCGCGTCCTGATGTTGTTGTACGGCGCGGGGATCGCGGCGTACGCCGAACCAATCGTGGGTGAGCGAGGGCCCTACCAGAACGTGCAGCCGCCACCGCGGCCCACCGAACGCGTTCACGTCGACCGAGCCCAGCGCGGCTCCGCCGAAGAAGTCGTCGGCGCGCAGTTGCCCACCCTGCGCGCCGAGTTCCACGCGGCGGCGGCACTCAGCGTGGATCGCGACGCCATGGCCCAGCGTCAGACCGAACGTGACGATTCAGCCTGGGAAGCCCTGGTGGCGGGCTTCGACCGGCCGCTGGACGCGGACCGACCGGCGCCATGGCCGGGGTCCGAAGATCTCGACGAGGGACGCGGCGAGTCTCCGGGGGAAGGCGGTGCAGCCGGGGCCTCGCCCGATGCTCCCGTGACTCCGCCGCCTGAGACCGAGGTGGGACTGTCGAGTCGACTCATCCGTCGTTCGTCATCGACACCGGATCCATCGGAGCATTCCGAGGACGTGTTCGACGCCGAGGACGAGCACTACGAACCGCCGCCCCCTCCGCCACTGCCGGAAACCGAGCCGATCACGCGATTCGCGTGGGCCGGCGTCGTCGGCGGACCCGCCGTACTCGTCCTCAACGCGATGCTGGGCTGGCCCATCGGGACCTGGATCGGTGGTTTGTCGGTACTCGCCTTCATCGGCGGCTTCGTCACCCTGGTCGCGCGCATGACCGACCGCAACCCGAACGACGACGGATGGGACGACGGCGCAGTCCTCTAGTACTCGGATTCGAGCGGATGAACGTGAGGAATGTTCAATAGGTTCGAACGAGTGCCACATTCAGGAGTCGGGCATAGGTCGGGGTGGGTTGGTGCTACTCGACGATGCGGACGGGGTCGCCGTCCAGACCTGCGGTCCAGGTTGTCGTGTCCGACTGACTCGAAGTGGTCGACAACTTGACCTTGACCCAGCACTTGGCCTGATCGGTATCCGCATTGCACTTGTAGTCGACCGGAATCGCCACCCGGATTGTTTGCCACTTGCCACCGTGGGTCGACAGCTTTGTCACGATGCTGCAGCTGGCGATATTGAGTTGGGTGATCGGACCGCTCGCGTCGCATTTTGCGAACGGTTGCCCCGGCGCCAGCGAGGATGAGTCCGGCTGCTCGACCGTAACCGTCACCGGGGCCGTTGAGTCGGCGAGGTCGAAGAACTGAAGGCTCAATGTCTTGCCCGCGGTGCCGGTATCGAGCCGGGTCAGGTAGAACCGCGTGGCTCCTGCGGAAACGTTGTTGTAGAGCGCCACCTTGCCGGAACCGAAGATGCTCACTCCCGCGTTGTTGCCGGAGAGCATGGCGCGCAACGCGTAGCGGTTCTGGCCGCCGCCGCCGATCGAGCGGATCTGCACGCTGTAGTCACCGGGGGTCGCCCAGAAGGACGAGGACGCGTTGTACTGCGAGCAGAGGCTGGCCCAACGGTGGAACACCTCGGCCAGGGGCTTCTGGTAGGCCGGGCTCGCCTTGTCGAGTGCCGTGGCGTAAGGCGTGTTGTTCTTCCATCCGGCGAACGTTCGCTTGCACAACTGCGGACCGTCCAGCTGGTTCCACGGAGTTGAGGACTCACCGCGGACGGTCACCTCAGTCTGCGGCGCCGAGCTGTCGCCCTGGTCGCCGGTGTATTCGGCGTCGCCGCTGCAGAACGGCGTGTTTCCGGACTTGTAGCGTTCTTTGGATTCATTCACGTTGGTGGTGAAGTCATTGACCTTGCCCGCAGCACCGGTCAGCGTCGCCGTGTTACACACGTCACCAACGGCGGCATAAGCGATGTCGTAACCCTGAAGGGTCAGGAAGCCGGCGGTCTTCACTCGCACGGTGAAGAGATAGCCGGCCGAGGTGTATTCGTTGTTGACGCCTGGGTTCGGCACGGACGACAGCGATGCGCATCCGTCGATCTGCCCGGGAATGTCCCCCACCGTGCACCAACCGGACTGGAAGGCGTCGCCGCGTGCCTTGTTCACATTCTTGCCCGCGATGTTCACCCAGTAGGTGCCGGCCGACGAATCGCAGTTCGACGATGCATTCGTCCCTTGACTCGGGAAGCCCTTGCTCGACAGGAAGCTCTCCATGTTCTCGGACCCGAAGAGGTTGCACGGACTTCCCATCGGGACGGGTCCGGCGTATTCAGCGACCGCCGTGCGAGTGGCCGAGTCCTTGAACACCCCGAGTGCGCCGGCGAAGAAGGTCCCGATCGTGCTCGACATCGTGACCCGCAGCTGGGTGGGCCGTTTGCCGACCGCCGTCGAGAAGGTCACCTTCGACCCGTCGATCGTGAAGCCATTTCGTGTTGCCACATCGCGCGCGACCGCGGTCGCCTGGTTGAAGTCATTGGGCAGGTAGACGGCTCCGGCCAAGGCCGCCGCGTCCACCGTCTTCTGCAAGCGCTCGGCTTCGACGTATTGACGCGCGATGTCGACCGAGAGGGCGGCGAACCCCAAGAACACCACGGGCAACAGGAGCGCGATGAGAACAGCGACGAAGCCCTGCTCACCGCCACCATTGCGCATCGAGCGGAACCGACGTACGACCTTGTTGTCCCGTCCGGGCGTGCGGGGATTCGTCATGCTGTGCCTCATCGCAACGAGATTCATCGTCAGCAACTACTTGCAGACCTGGCTGGTGGGAATCGGCTCGAACTTCATCACCGCGTGATCAGCAACTCCGGCACTGGCCCCGAAGAAGCTCGCGAAGATGAACTTGTGGGTCGCCTTGACATAGACACCCACGGCTTGCGCGTTGGCGTCTCCAGGACAGGCATTGATCGACGTGTAGTTCCACGTGCCGCTCGTGTACTGGAACTTGTTCGTTGCGTCCACCCATCGGAACTTCACACAGTTCGACGAACACGAGTTGAAGGTGCCACTGGAGTTCTTGGGATAGCCGCCGGAATCAGCCTCGTAGACCCACAACTCGTCGATGGAGTCCTTCGGCATGGCCGAACCCGCCCGTTGAATGGCGTCCGCAGCGTCCTGAGCGAGCGCGGGAAGGGAGGCGGGGGCACCGGTGGCGGGGTCATACACCCCGGGAACCCGGGGTTCCGCCGAGGCGACGCGGGCGCCGGCGCGAACTGCGCTGGTGACGGAGACGTGATCACGCAAGAGCAGCGAGAAGTCGATGATGCCGAATGCGATGAGCAGAACAACCGGGATGAGCAGAGCGGCTTCGACAGCGGAGGCACCATTGTCTCGGCCCTCACGGCTGACGCGTCGAGTAGCTCGCAACATCGACATATGACTGCCCCCCACTGCGGCATTGGCTTACCGGGGACGTATCGCGCACACCCGAACTCGGGGCACACATCACGCCATTGGGACCTAGTGTCGGGTGCGGGCAGTGATCTCACGACGGCGGAACGGTTGGTCGATGCTCATCCGTTCGGTTGAGATTGCGATCGACGAACGCAGTCACGGGTGCCGCCAGTCACCGCGAACACGCTGAGTTCACAAGAGTTCGCGGACCAAGTCGGCGGCGCCGATCATGCCCGCATCGTTTCCCAACGGCGAGACTCGCAGCTCGAGGTCGGGTCGATTGGCTCGCCCGAACGTGTTGTCGCGCAACGCCCGGCTCGTTGGTATAGCGAGCAGGTCGCCAGCCTCTGCGACTCCACCGCCGATCACGAAGAGAGTCGGATCGAGGACGGCCACCAGATTCGCCATGCCCAGACCCAGCCACGTCCCGACCACCTTGTATGCGTCCAAAGCGACCGGGTCGCCCAGACGCGCCGCTTCGGTGACGTGCTGGCCCATGACTCCTTCTGGGCTGCCGTCGCCCTTGAGCAATAGGACGCTGGCCTCGACCAGCCGCTCGGCGGCGAGTTCGCGGGCGGTTCGCACGAGGGCGTTGCCACTGGCGTACTGCTCCCAACACCCGCGTTGCCCGCAGTGACAGAGCCGACCACCACGATCGATCACCATGTGGCCGACCTCCGCTGCCAATCCGAATCCGCCCCGGTAGAGCAGCCCGTCGAGAACGAAACCTCCGCCGATGCCGGTGCCCACAGTGATGGTGACGGCGTCAGTCACGCCGATCCCTGCGCCGAAGCGATACTCGGCCCACGCTGCGCAATTGGCGTCGTTCTCGACCGTCACCGGCAGATCGAGCAGAGTCGACACTCGGTCGCGCACCGGCAGATCACTCCATCCCAGATTCGGAGCCAACCGGACCGTGGACCGTCGC
>Ga0315275_10007498_pt1 | contig 10540 bp, 16 predicted proteins | sample YL17G03_0_MG_FD_205557 | JGI IMG/M metagenome (GOLD analysis project Ga0315275, IMG submission 205557) | Sediment microbial communities from Yellowstone Lake, YNP, Wyoming, USA - YL17G03_0 | ecosystem: Environmental > Aquatic > Freshwater > Lake > Sediment | place: USA: Wyoming | collected...
TGAGCTACACGAAGTCGTCGGTGAGATGCCGGATCACGTACCGCGGCTCTTCGATGACCCCGCCGTTTCGGGCGATCTGGCAGGGGTCGTGGTAGGTCAGCCTGCCGGCCAGCCTGGTGCGGTCGAAACGGATACGGCCCTCGCGCAGATAGCGCGCGATCAACTCCACGAAGGCCACGACCTTGAAGGGGTGGCTGCCGGTCATGTACTTCATCACACGGAAGGCCGTCCCGCACTCGACGATAGCGACCTCCTTCACTTTCAGGCGCACAGCCTCGTCATGGATGCGGCGCGCGATTGCCTGCATCTTCTTCGGGTCACCCACGAACGCGGCGAAGTTCACCGCTTCGAAGTAGCTGAGGGTCCACTTTTCTCCCGCAGCGTTCATGATCGCGGCCGCGGGGATGATGGAATGCTTGCCGGCAAGGGCGACGTACAGGACGTCCGCGCCCTCCACGCCCACGGGAACAGCATCTGTTCCCGGCACTCCTGGCCAGCGCTCATGAACCTCAGGGGCGAGGTTTCGCACTGCCTCCTCGAAGCTCGCCCTCGTGTCCTCCATCGTCTCGGCCTTGGCGATGGACATGTCGGCGAGCATGCTGAGCAGCTTGGGCTCCCGGTCGGCTCCGATCAGGAGCAGCTTCGCGATGGACATGATCATCTGCGTGTCGATTCCGAACGGGCAGAAGGTCATGCAGCGCCTGCAGCCCGTGCACGAATATGCCGCGTCGTAGAGCTGATCGACGATGAGGTCCTCGAGCGTGAGCACCTCACCGAGCCAAGGGGCGATCTTCCCCTCCATGCGGAAGTACTTCTTGAAGACCTTCCGCACGACCTCCGCCCTGCCCACGGCCGTGTAGCGGGTCTGCGGCATGGAGGCGTAGGCATGGCAGGCCTCGACGCACACCCCGCAGCGTGCGCAGGTGTCGAGGTACAGGCGCATGGTGCCGTTCAGCTTCGTCTCGAACAGTTCCTTCAGCTTCCTGCTCGTCGCCTCGTCCATGGGCTACCTCCTCCTCAGCAGGTTGATCGGCACCGCGAAGAAGGTGTGGACGACCTTCGTGAACGGCAGGACGGCGCGAGGATCCGTGAAGGTGAACCGGGCCAGGCTGCCGAAGTAGGCGGCGAAGTCCTGCTTCGTCATAACGAAACCGTGCCTGCCCACGAGTTCGACCAGCTCATGAAGTCGCCGAACAGGAACGTGAACAGCAGCAGGAGCAGCAGGAGGTAGTCCGCCGGCACCGATATGCGTCGGTTTTCGCCGCGGAACCGTCGGAGCATGAAGTAGAAGGTCGAAAGTGTGACCGCGACTCCGACCGCTCCCCAGCCCAGCATGTGCTTCGAGTCGGAGGGCATGATGTTCAAGCCCGGGAGGATGTCGAGGTGGCCGAGGATCAGAAGGAGAAATGCCGCGTGGTAGATCATGAGGAACACCCAGAAGGCCGGGGCGCGCTTCCTCACCTGCGGCATCGTGAATGTGTCGCGCAGAGCCGCCATGGCCGGGCGCTTCGCAGCGGGGTACAGCCGCAGGGAATACGGCTGCGGGGGCGCCCTCAGGATGGCGACCAGGCGCCCCACCAGCCCCAGGACGAGGACGACGACGGCGAGGTACACCATGGGGACCATGATGAACCAGTACACCGCGTTCAGGACTGAGGGCCACTCCGCGGGCACGGCAGCCGCCTGCGACGCGGAGGCGACCGCGTCGGCCGTCGATGCGACTGCGGCCTCAGTCGCGGCCGCCACGGCATCAGCGACAGTTTCCGCAGCCATCATGCGCCTCCGTCTACTTCTGGCGCTTCACGAAGATCCTGATGACCCCCGGCTCCTGCTTCACTTCGAGGATGGCGTGCCCCATCGTCTTCGCCTATGCGGGGAAGTCTGCCAGGGACCCCGGGTCCGTCGTGTGGACCTCGATCACCTCGCCGACAGCCACGGAGCCGATCTGCTGGCTGATCTTCACGATGGGCATGGGGCACGCGAGCCCCTTGCAGTCGAGTGTTTTCGTGACAGTATAGTCCGCCATTGCACTCTCCTTCCCTGGATCAAATGAAGAACTGCATGGACGATTCCCTCGCGTGCGCGAGCATCGTCGCCACGCCGCAGACCTCCAAGTTGGGGTAGTTCATCATTTCTTCGCGCTTGAATCCCATGAGATCCATGGTCATCTCGCAGATCTTGATTTCGACGCCGAGCTGCCCGGCGACCTCGTAGAGCTGGTCGAGGCTGGCAACGTTCTTCTTCTTCATGAGCCCCTTCAGCATCGCCGTTCCCATTCCCGCCATGTGCATCTGCGAAAGCTTGAGCCTGTTCCTGCCCTTGGGCAGCATCATGCCGAACATCCTGCTGATCAGGTTCTTCCCGCCCACCTTCTTGTTGGGGTCCCGCAGGGCTGCAGTTCCCCAGAAGGTGAAGAACAGCACCACCTTCTGCCCCATGGCTGCAGCTCCCGTGGCGATGATCATCGCCGCGAGCTGCTTGTCGAGGCTGCCCGATAGTACGACCATGGTGAGCTTGTTTCCCGTTCCGGGCAGGCTCCCGACCTGGGTCTTGAGATCTGTCAGTTCCTTCTCGAAATTGCCGTTCATGTCCTTCCTCCTTTGGACCTGTTCGAGGGGCATCCCTCGAGGCACTTCACCAGCTGCCGCAGCCGCGGCTCGGCCAGCCTGTATCGCGCGAACCCTTCTTTTCGGGCCGCCTCCACGAGGCCGCTCATCCGCAGGATGCGCAGCTGCTGCGAGACAATGGCCTGCGGAATGTCGAGCTTCTCTGTCAGACCGGTCACCGTCTGCTCGCCCGCGCACAGCGTCGCGACGATCCGCAGCCGCGAAGGATGTCCCAGCGCCTTCAGCATCTCGGCCAGGTGCGCGGCCGTCCGTACTGAATCTATCGGGCTCGCCATGCCTCGCCTCCTTGTAGTTATATCGATATAGTTATATCACTATATCAAGCGATTGTTCAAGCGGTGCCAGATGCGACAGAGACGGCATTACGTGAATGAAGGGGATGAGCAGGAAAAATACTGAGACTGAAGCCGACCGGGACCGGCGGCACGCTCACCAGCACATGCACATGGTCCCGACTGATATTCCCCTTTCGTATCTCAACGTCCAGGCTCGCCCAAATCATCCGTATCAGATCTCTTGCCCGAGTCCCTATCGCTCTCCCCAACGCAGCCTTGCAGTACTTGGTTCTCCATACTTGGTGATACTTCAAGTCGTACACGCACTGCGATGCCCTGTGATGTTCCTGCATCGCACCGCAAGCCCACTAAGGTTTTCTCCTGACGGCGAGGGGCTTGCTCCCCGCAGGAGACTCTGAAGTATCCGTTGACCAGAACTGGGGAGGGAGAGATTTCAGTGTCGCCGGGGGATGAATAGGCCCATTTCTCGACTACCGGGTGTTCCATATTTCGGCTGGACCTTATTGTACAACGTGTCGTACATTATCATGTACAGTAGACTGGGAGCGGGATGTATTGGTCTCTGTAGCGGGGCTGCGCTAAGGAGGGAGGCGATGCTGAAGACCATGGGAATCACCGACACCAGGGCGAGGCTTACGTCGCTGCACGATGATCTGCGAATCAACGAAACGGTTGCCGTCACAAACCGCGGGGAGAAGATCCTGGCGATCATGCGCTGGGAAAAGTATGAGGCAATCCGTGAGACTTTGGCGATCATGGGCGATCGTCGGCTTATGAAACTTTTGCGGCAGAGCATACGCGAGGCCAAGGAAGGTAAGCTTATTCCCTTGGAGGAGGTGGAGAGGACGGGCCGCTAATGTACCAAGAATCCTTCACCGTGACTGCACAAGAGATGCTTCTCAAGGTCAAGAATGCCAACACAAGGGCGGCTATCTTGAGTAAGGCTAAGGGCTTGTCAGTGGATCCCGAAGCACAGGGGATCGCACTTTTCGGGCCCCTCAGGGGGTTACGAAGGATACCGGCGGCGGGCAGATATAGAATTGTCTACCGTGTGATCAGAGAGAAAGTCGAGTTGCTCAGTCTCGCAGTCGGACTGAGGAAACAAGATGATAAGAAGGACATCTACGAACTCGCTCAGAAACTTGTGAGGATGGGCTTGCTTGACTCAGGCTGAGGCATGGCAAGGATTATTCAGGGCAGCTTCGGGGCCGTGTGCTTCGGGGCTTGCCCCTTTTTTTGTCTCTCGCGGTTCCGGGCTGGAAAACGATGCGCGTCGCGGGCCTGACCTATGATTTCCCGGCTGAAAAAGAAAGCCCCGGGCTTCCCCCTCCGGCCCTCGTGTCGAGAATCGCCGGCTATCTGACACGGTCGATGCATAAACTGGCCAACCCTTGACGGTGCCAGTAGATTGATATATGAGAGATCTTGAACTGGGCGGCCGATTATTGGATTTGGAGATCAAGAAGGAGGTTGTGGCCGCGATGGGCGGAAAGTGCAATGCTCTCCTAATGGCTGACAGGGTCATTAGGGAGGACAATGGCAAGCGCGGGATCATCGGATCCTTCAACACGTTCAATTTCCCGAGCTTCCCGTTCACTGCGCCGCCCTTCCTAGTCTACGCAAACCTTGAAGATTTCACGGGAAATCATGAGTTCTCGGTAACGATAGCTCGTGAAGGTGCTGAACTTGTAGTGTTTTCAGCAGGCGGTGAGATACACTTTCAGGATGAAAATCGAGAGGCGGAGATCCTTGTACCTGCTTTTGGGGTGACCTTCCCGAAGGAGGGTGCCTACAATCTGATTCTCAGGATTGGGCACAGCCAGTACGGCTCGAGAAGGATCATTGTGAATAGACTGGCCATGCCACAAACAGGAGGCGTGTGATGTCAGACTCAGCACTTGTGATGGGCACGATCTATCCTTCTCACAATCCGCCGGAGTCCACTTTTGCAGCAAATATCGTTCAGGAGATAGTCATTGAGCCGTCGAAGCTGAGCAAGGAGTGCATGCTCGCTTCGGAGAAGTCTCTCATGCTGGTGTGGATGAATGCGGACGAGGAGGAGGCTTGGAAGGATCTATGAAGGGAGAGGTGGTCGTGGTCCCCTTTCCTTTCTCGGATTTGTCCCAGGCTAAGAACCGCCCGGCGCTTGTCTTGATCGATATGCCGGGAGCCGACGCGGTCTTGGCAGCAATCACCTCCACGCGCAGTGAACCCCACGCCATTGCTTTGGAGGGGAAGGATTTCAAAGAGGGCGAGCTATCCCACTCTTCATACATTCACCCTGCGAAGCTATTTACATTTCAAAAGAGCCTGATCAGGAAAGTTGTTGGTACCATCACCGAAGCGAAGCGCAAGGAAGTTGTCACAAAAATAGTGTCTCTTCTCGCATAACGCATCCACCTCGATTGATCTCCTCAATGACTCGTAGACTCGTAAGACCCTGCGCCCTGAGTAGAAAAACCCCCGATCTCCCGGGGGTCTCGTGTCAAGAACTGGCGATTATCCTACACGGGGCATCCCGAACAACTCGCCCATAGCGCAAGTTGGGCTTGTCGCGGGTATGCCATACGCCCGCTTGGAGTTTGAGGTCCGGAATTTTTTAGTCCCATGGTGCTTAGGCCGTCAGAGGTTCTCTTGCTTCAGAATTCTTCGCGTAACTCCCACGGAACGCGGGAGAGCGATATATAAGATTGATGACGTACACTATCTTTCGCAGATTTCGGGATAGAAAAGAGGCGTTCTCATCTGGTTTTGTTGAGGTGATGAACAACAACAGACCAGGAGGACGCCATAGACCACGAGGGCCTACAAAACAAGATCATGCAGATAGATGAAGCGCTGGTGAAGCGTGAGCTCGGCGAAGTGGTACCGGAGACGGCGGAGGAGACTTTGAACAGGCTGCTGGATGCCGAGGCGAATGAGCTGTGCAAAGCGCGTCGCTACGAGGGAAGCCCCGATCGGGTGGACACATGCGCTGGCAACAACCAGCGGGTCCCTTGATGACGGCGCGCACCTGCTTGTCATGGCGCAGCTGATTGGCCTCATCGACCCGTGCCCGATCGATGACCTCTCGGCCGTGGCGGGCGACAACGTGAGACAGGTCGTAGACGATCTCGGATTGGGGACACTGGCGTGGACCTGCTCCAGGGAGGTGGCGTTCATGTCCATGGCCACAGCCTTGATCCGCGAGCAGCCCTCGTGGCCCAAGAGATGAAAAAAGGGGCGTGCTCTGGCCTGGGCTGCTCGGCGTAACGTAGATATGGCTCATTCAGTTTATTTCCGAGTATAGAGATATACTCATATGGTGCGACAAGGACCTCGCACCGAGGAGGTTCATATGAACATCAAGAAAGCAGCGCTCTTCACGATACCGTTGAGCATTCTGCTTGCCATGGCGGGGTGCAATCTTTTCGCCCCTCCAACGGGTCCAGTCTCGAGCAACGAGTTGACCGCTTTCCAGAAGACCTTCATGTCCTCGTACTACGTCGAGCGAGGCGGAAGGCCGGGCGGGGCCAGGGCGCTGACCCCGTTCGTCAGCACCGTCTCCACAGCCCCGTCGGGAGCCCGTGCGACCGTGCCCGTGCTCCAGCTGACCAGCTATTCATTCTCGAATCCCCAGCCGAACCCGCTTGTCGGATACCCGGAGCCCGGGCTCACAAGCTCGTTCACCGTTACCCCCTATGATGCCGCCAACCACGTGTATGATGTGGTCGTCACCACCAAGTACCCGGCAACGGACGCTATCAAGGACTATGTGGAAGAGTATTACGTCAGGGATATCGGCAAGAACGCGTCGGGGTACTTCGACCCTGCCACGCCGGACGGCAAGTGGACTGTGGATGACCCGATCGTGAAACTGGCGGGGGGCGTTTGGGTGCAGGACCAGATGGCCCGGGTCAGGCAGATCCTGACCTTCACCGACGGAACGACGCGAAACGAACAGATCATCACCCAGACGAACTACGGGCTCCCCACGCCGGCTCCTAAGTTCGCGTCATTCGACGTGAACAGCTCCCTCGACTACAGCCAGCTCTTCGTTCCGGCATCGGACTCCAACGCTGTGTTTTCTTCTGTCGTGATGTACAGCGTCACTCCGGCGACGACCTCAAACTTCTGGTTCTGGCAGGGCTCGCAGGCCCAGTCGATCCTCGGGATCCGCTACTACACCGAGTTCAAGGACACGGTGGCGGGGAAGTACTATACCTACACGGTGCTGTTCGAGAAGACGCTGGACGCACTGAGCACCACCGGGGTGAGCACGCCCCAGGTGTGGTCAACAGTCTTCGTCAGCTCCCAGTTCGACACCCTTGCGGAGTCGGTGCTTCGGCAGCAAGTCACATTTAACCTGGATGCGAACGGGAATCCCTCCCTGGCGACCGGCGTCAAGACCACGAATATGCAGACCCGGGTTGCCAATATCGCGGGGTTGAAGGACTTCTACCTTCAGCAGATGAACACAGATTACGTGACGCTGCGCAACTGGGATACCACCACTATCTACACCCCAACTGGTGACGTTGCCGAAATCACCGCCGCGGACTCGAGCAAGTTCTTGTACAGCAGGACCTTCGCCGGAGGGGCTGGCGTGAGCACCACGTCGGGGCTGGGCGACCTGGCGAGCCTGTACACGTCGCTGCAGACAGGCGCGGCCAATGTGCAGGTAACCACCACCCCTCTGCCGAATGGTCCGTTCCTCTCCGGTACTGAAGAGCTCCAATTCAATGGGACCAATAAGGGGACCGAGATCTCGTACGACAGCAAATATGAGCTGTATCCGCAGGGCACCATTGAGGCCTGGATCTACATCAAGCAGCAGATGGATACCGCGGGAATCGTGCACAAGGGGGTAAAGGCGGATTTCACCGATGAATGCTACTCCCTGCAGTTCTGGGGCAATCAAGGGCAGCTCGCGCTCGTGCTCGATGGGACCGGGGGCGCCAGCTACGATCTCCTCACGAGCACCATCAATCTGAACACGGGCAAGTGGTACTACATCGTGGCCACGTGGGACAGGACCGCCAGCCCCCAGTACATGAAGCTCTATATCGACGGCTCGCTCAACAACAGCATGACCCCAACCGTGGCCGGAGCGCCGCAGAGGGATCCCTCGAATCCCGGCCTGTTGATCGGTTCCCAGCTCCCGAGCTCGTACAGTCCGGCGTATGGGTACTTCACCTTCAACGGAGCTCTCTACGGGGTGAAGGTGTACAGCAACCCTCTTCCTCCCGACGAGGCGGCAATCAGCAGCTTCTATGCCGCGAACAAGGGGAACACCACGAACTGGCCCCATCCATAGACGGACAGCTCAGAAAGGAAACGAAAGCCGCGGCCGGGGCCGCGGCTCTTTTTTAGTCGGGGCCTTTCAGAAGGCCCAGGCAAAGGAAACGAAAGTCTGGAGAGTCGAGATTGCCGCACCGATGTCCGGCATCAGGTACCGGCAGGCGACCTTTATCGCGCTGGTCGGGGCAAGCGCGAAGGATGCAAAAGCCCCGGCGGCAAAGCCGAACGGGAGGGGGGACACGCCCGGGTTGGGGTCCAGCTGGAGGAGGGTTCCCAGGTCACCCATCACCCCGATCGTGATGATTCCGAGTGCATAAGTGACCGTGGGCTCCACCTGCCAGCCGAAGCCGCTGTTCGCGACCGTATACATTTCCTCCCAGCACTTGAGGTTCACGCCGAGGGCATTGATCGCATATCCCGCTTCTTCGTAGAGCTGCATCCAGCGGTACTCGCTCCCAACGTCTGACGCCTGGGCTGCCAAACGCGCAGTCAAATTCTTCACCGCAGTGATGTCGATGCCTGCCCAGGCGCAGCTCACTCCGGTCGTGACGTCGAGGGTTATGTCGGTTTGCTTGGTCAGCTTCGCGCCTGCCACGACGTGGATGAAGTCCGGCAGCGCATAGGAGATCCCGATGGTGCTGCCCCGCAGCGAATCGATGAAGCCCACGCCGTCTGCGATCGGAAAAACATAGCCGACCAGCAGGCCGGGAAGAGGCTGTACGATGGCTTCCAAACCCAATTCGCCGTCGATCTGGCCTCCCCAGATATACTCGGCACCCCAGGGTCTCCAGGTGAAGGAGAATGCCTCTTCATCGAGGATCCCGGCCTTCAGGGTCACGATTCTCTTGAAGAGGCTGCCCCAGGCCAGCGCCCGGTCCCAACTTGCATAGAGAGGCAGGACCACGGGACTGGACCCGGCGTCCAGGCGGGTTGTCAACCCCCAGTTCCCATCAGCGCTTGAGAAAGACACCCCGATGCGGAATCGGGCAGGGTTCCCCGTCTCGGCATCGTAAAGGGACACGGCGTCGGTCACCCCGGCAGCGTTGATGGTCGCCACGTCCCGCAGTCCCGTCTGGAGCTGTCCCGAGATCTTGACGGTCGGTTCGCCTTGGGCGAACACCGCCCCGCCCACGAGCGTAAGCGCCAGGACGACAATGCTCGTCTTTTTCATTGATCCTCCTCCTGCTCCCTCAATTATATTCGCGGGCAGCCGAACCCGCAAGATCCGTAAAACAAAAACCTGACAACTCGCTCATCCGTCCTGCACAATTGAAGGGCGATTCGATCTAAATCGCAAGCGGGGGGGGGGCAGGGAAATCGATCATGAAGAAACTCACTCTGGTGCTTCTCTTCTTGGTTCTCGCCCTCGGGCTCGCCTGGACCGCTGGACAAGAAGGTGACCATCAACGTATCGCATACTCGGCCGGAGGCCTCCTCCGAGACATCCTGCTTCGACTTCAACCAGGTGCTGGACGTGTTGTTCACCTTCGGCTCGGCATTCTCGATGCCGTTCGTGGATATGGGCAAGATCGTCGCGCTCGACCCACACTTGGACGCGGCCTGCAAGTGATACAAGATCAAGGTCATCAAGAGAGTGGCGTGCGGCTTCCGGGGAGACGAATACATCTTCCTCAAAACCCGGGCGGCCTTCCCCTGCATTTTCGGAAGAACCGATTCTTCACCCAGCCTGTGTGCCAGATAATGTGCGAAAAGTGACACGGGTCGATCAAAGACGTGTCGGCAATCACGGTTGGTTTTCCTGCTCGTAGACTAGCCTCGGCTCGATCGACAGAGTTGAGCAGCACCGCCGACCTGCGCACAGCCTCCACGGCCTTCCGGATCTGAATCGACTCTTGCAGACGACCTTGCAGGTGTTGTAGTCTCCGAAGATTTGTTAGAGCGCCTCCTACTCCCAGTCCACTCTTTGTTCCCCGACTACGTCGTCAGTTCTTTGAGTTCTGAATATGTCCGTATTTTAATCAGTTCCTTATCAAACGACCTCTTGCTCTCCTCAAGATCGTAGTCGTTCTGCAACCCAAGCCAGAACTCCGCCGATGTCCCAAAGAACTTGGCCAGCCGAAGCGCTGTCTCTGCAGAGAGCCCCCGCTTGCCATGTATGATCTGCGATATACGTGTCTGTGGTACACTCGTCTCCTTGGCAAGTCGATATGCTGTCACTCCCATCGGCTTGAGGAATTCCTCAAGTAGTATTTCGCCCGGGTGGACGTTCGGTAGTCGAGTCATTCCATCAGCCTCCATCAGTGGTAATCCGCGAGCTCAACGTCAAAGCAATCACCTTCGCGCCATGAGAAGCAGATGCGAAATTGGTCGTTTATG
>Ga0315275_10007499_pt1 | contig 10539 bp, 8 predicted proteins | sample YL17G03_0_MG_FD_205557 | JGI IMG/M metagenome (GOLD analysis project Ga0315275, IMG submission 205557) | Sediment microbial communities from Yellowstone Lake, YNP, Wyoming, USA - YL17G03_0 | ecosystem: Environmental > Aquatic > Freshwater > Lake > Sediment | place: USA: Wyoming | collected...
TCGACCGACTGCACGGTCGCGAGGTAGTCCTGCATGTAGCGCTGGTACTTCCAGCGCGACAACGCCTCGCCCGCGAGCGTGACGACCTTGCCGCCGACCTCCACGCTCACCTCGTCCGGCTTGGTGGACAGCCACCTCTGCAGTTCGGGCCCTGCCAGGCCGGCAGGTGGATGCAGCTTGAGGTCGCGCCGCGTGAGGTCGGCGAACACGCGCTGCTGGTTTTCCCGCAGGGCATCCGTCCGCGTGACGTACGTATCCCACAGTGTCGGCGGCTCAGGAATCCAGCGGCCTTCGAACTGCTTGCGATGCGCCTCGTCCGGCTCCCACGGCCGATGAGGCGCCTTGTGGTGCATCATCAGGAAGAAAGGCTTTCCGGCCGGGCGGCTCCGGATGAAGTCGATGGCGAGATCGGCGATGACGTCCGTGACGTAGCGGCCGGTGTAGGTCGTCTCGCCCGTAGCGGTGTAGAACACCGGGTCCACGTACGCGCCCTGGCCCGGCAGGATCTCCCACCGGTCGAACCCCGCCGGGTCGCTGCCCAGGTGCCACTTGCCGATCATGCCGGTGTAGTAGCCACCGGCCTGAAGGAGCCGCGCCACCGTCTGCCGCGTGCTGTCGAAGCGGTTGAAGACCGGCACGCCGTTCCGGTGCGAATACTGCCCGGTCAGGATCGACGCCCGGCTCGGCGTGCAGATGGAGTTGGTCGCGAAGACGTTATCGAAACGCGTACCCTCCCGGGCGATGCGGTCGATGTTCGGCGTGGTGTTCACCCGGGACCCGTACGCGCTGATCGCATGCGCGGCGTGATCGTCCGACATGATGAAGATGATGTTCGGGCGGTCGGCCGCGGCGGCCGGTGCCGCGAGGGCGGCCAGCACGAGAGCGACAATGCACAGGCGCATAGGCGAGATTCTAGGTCCCGGCCGCTACCGGCGCAAGGGCGACCGTCTTCCGTTCACGGGCGTGCTGCTGCCGCGGCGCCGAGGACCCGGTCGCAGAGGGCGACTGTGAGTGCGGCCGAACCGGAGCCCGGCGCGACTGGGTCCGCGGGACCGCCTCACGCGCGATGCCCGTCAGGATCAGATGACAGTGCGCCCGGCCGGTGGCATTCACGACAGGACAGCCAACCACAGGCACCCCGCGGCCGTCTGCACCATGTACAATCAACGACACGGAGCCACGACCGCATGATGCCGCCGTCCCACACCCTGTCGCCCGAGGTCAAGTACCGGCTCCTGTTGAAACTGTCGCAGGAGATAGGGCGGACCCTCGATCTCCAGGAAGTGCTGGGGTTCCTGCTCGAGTCAGTTCGCACCGCGGTCTCCTATGACGCGGCCGGCGTGTTCGTCCTCAACCGGCGCGTGCCCCTCGGCCTGGACACCGGCGAACGCCTCATCGCCGGCATGGCGACGGTCGGGTTCGACGAGACGCCCCGCGACGAAGACCCGATGCTCCGGCGGGGGAAGGGCATCATCGGGCACGTGATCGCCACCGGGCAGACGGTGATTGTGCCTGACGTGCGCCTGGATTCGCGCTACGTCGAAGGGAAGGCCTCGACCCGCTCCGAGATTGCCGTGCCCATCATCAGCAACGGAGACGTCGTCGGCGCGCTCAACCTCGAGAGCGACACGCTCGACGCATTCTCGGAAGCCGACACCGAGTTCCTGGAGTTCTTTGCCGTCGCGGCAGCCATCTCGATCGAGAAGGCGATCGTCCATCGCGAGATGATCGAGAAGCACCGGATCGAGCAGCAGCTACGTATCGCGAAGGAGGTGCAGGACGCGCTCCTGCCCGTGACCGACCCCGTGCTCGCCGGGTACGACATCGCCGGCATGAACGTGCCCACCTGGGAGATTGGCGGCGACTACTTCGACTACCTGCCGCAACCGGACGGCCGTCTGGGCATCGCCATTGCCGACGTGTCGGGCAAGGGCGTGCCTGCGGCGCTCATCATGGCTACATTCAGGGCCGCGCTTCGAGCGCAGCGGCCGCGCGATCTCCCGCTGGACCAGGTGGGTGCCCGCCTCAACCGCATCCTGCTGGATTCCACGGACTCGTCTCGCTTTGTCACCGCCGTCTACGGCCTCCTCGCCCCGGGGACCGGCGCGTTCACTTATGCCAACAGCGGTCACAACCCGCCGTTGCTGCTTCGGGCCGGCGGTGCGTGCGAGACGCTGGCGAGCGGTGGGCCGGCGCTCGGCATGTGGCCCGGCGCACAGTTCAATCCGGACACCGTGACGCTCGAGCGCGGCGACACCCTCGTGCTCTATACCGACGGTGTGATCGAGGTGATGAACGCCGGCGGAGAGATGTTCGGGACTGAGCGCCTCGAGAGCGCACTCCGCCGGTACGCCGGCAACACCGCGCGCGCGCTTGTCCAGGCTGTCGTCGACGACACGCAGGCGTTCGCCGGCCGGCGGGCCTACGATGACGACTTCACCCTCGTCATCGTCAAGCGGGAGCCGCGGATGCCGGGCGACGCCTCGTGACCGTCGGCCTGATCGTCGCTCTGGCGCTGGCCGTGCTCATCGGCGTGTCCCTCGGCACGCTCGGCAGCGGCGGATCCATCATCACCATGCCGGTGCTCGTGTACGTCGCCCGTATTCCCACTCACACGGCCGTCGGGATGTCGCTGGTCATCGTGGGAACCACAGCCGCCGTCGGGAGCTATCTGCAGCGAGGTGGGCAGATCCTGGGTCCGGCATTCCCGCGGCCGAACGTGCGCGCGGCAGAGGACATGTTCGGTGCCGAACCTGACCCCGCCGGCATCCACATACGTGCCGCCGTGATCTTCGCGGCAACCGGCATGGCTGGCGCATTCGCAGGCGCCAGGCTCACCCATCTGGTGTCGGGCGACGTGCTGATGCGGCTCTTCGCCGTCCTCATGCTTCTTGCCGGCTGGCGGATGCTGGCCGCGAAAGGCCCGTCAGCGGGGCCTCGGACCTGCCACCTCCCTCAGTGCGCGGGCGTCGGCCTCCTCCTGGGGGTCATGACAGGATTCCTGGGAGTCGGAGGCGGGTTCCTGATCGTGCCGGCGCTCGTCCTGTTTGCGGGCCTCGACATGACGCGCGCCGTGCCCACGTCGCTCGCGATCATCGCCTTTAACTCGCTCGGCGGCCTGGCCGGACAGCTCCGGCACGCGCAGTTCGACTGGCTGTTGACGGCCGCCTTCCTGAGCTCGGCCCTGATCGGAATGTCCGGCGGCACGATGATCGCCAAGAAGCTCTCGGCAAACCACCTGAGGCGCGGGTTTGCCTGGGCCATCATCGTGCTCGGGGCCGCAATCCTCGGGGGACAGGTGCTTGGCGGTGCGGGCCGCACCTGAAGGTAAGGCCCTGTCAACGAATAATGGTGACAGTGTATGTGTTCGGACCGGCCATAAGAGCCTGTAAGAAAACAAACACGGATACCTTTGTTCTCTAACAAGTTAGGATCAAGCAACCCCTGCAAGGAGCACACGACATGCGTCGGAGCCTCGTAACAGCACTGATGATCGCCCTCGTGGCGGGCACCCTAGTCTACGCGGCAAAGTTCAAGTCCACCTGGAAATCGCCGGAGGCGGGCCGCCTGGGCTTCGCTGGAAAGAAAGTCGCCGCCCTCGTGATCACCGACGATCAGAATCTGCAGATCTCCGCCGAGGAGGCGCTCGCAGGAGAACTGACCGCGCGCGGCGTGCAGGGCGTGGCCGCATACCGGCTCATTCCCAAGGAAGAGCTTCGCGACAAGGACAAGGCGAAGGGCTGGTTCGAGCGCACGAACGTTCAAGGCATCGTCATCATGCGGGTGGTCTCCGCGGACAAGGAGATCACCTACACGCCAGACGTGTGGCTGACGACGATGTACGCGAGCCCGTGGGATTACTACGGCTATGGCTGGAGCACCGCCATCGGCGGTGTCACGAGGCGCGAGGACACCATCGTCACAATCGAGACGCTCATCTACGACCTGACGAAGAGCAAGTTGATGTGGGCCGGAGTGAGCGAGAAGACCAATCCGAAGGGTGCGCAGCAGGTCGTCAAGGATCTCGTCGCGGAGGTGGTCAAGGAAATGCGGAAAGACGGTCTCGTGCCGGCAGGGTCGAAGTAACGGGGTCATCCGGCGATGGGATACCGGTTCCGCCTCGTCGTCGTGCCGCTGCTGATGACCATCGTGATGGTCGGTTGCCGCGCGGCCACGGCGTCTGCCGAGACCCAGGTACCGCCAGCAGGCGGAAGCGGCGCGCCGGCCCAGACCCAGTTACCGCCAGCAGGCGGAAGCGGCGCGCCGGCCCAGAGCCGTGACGCGGACCCTCCCGGCGCTGCGGGCCAGACTCCTCCCGATCAGCAAACCGACGTGTTCGACGTGGCGCGGCGAATCCGCGGGAAGACGCCTCCAGACCCTGCAAGTGCGCCAGCCTGGGACCACCGGAAGCTGATGCTCGCGATCCTGCCGACCTTTGGCTACAAACCGTCCACCGGCTTTACCATCGGCGCGACCAGCAACCTCGCGAAGTTCTTCGGGGATCCAAAGACGACAACGATCTCGTCCGCGGTGATAGGGTTTTCGGTGTCGGCGAAGAAGCAGACGTCGCTGACGCTGAGGTTTGGTGCGTCGGGCAAGGACAACCAGTGGCGGCTCGACGGGGACAACCGCTTCCAGTGGACGTCGCAGGACAGCTATGGCCTGGGCACGGACACGGCGCCGGCGGACGGCGTCAACACGAAGTTCACGTATGTTCGCATCTATGACACTGCCTGGTACGAATTGCGGAAGAGCGTCTACGCGGGCGCCGGGTTCCACTACAGCGCACACCTGGACGTCCGGCCCGGTGTCGAGGGCGATCCCGCGTGGGAGGATTCTGACTACGTGGCGTACAGCAACGAGAACGGCTTTGACCTCGATGGCCAGTCGTCCACGGGCTTCAGCCTGAACCTGATGCTGGACACACGGGACAGTCCGATCAACGCGTACCGCGGGTGGCTGGCCAGCGTCAGCTACCGGCCGTTTATCAGGAGTCACCTCGGCGGCGACTCGGCCTGGCAGGAGACGTCCTTCGACGTGCGGTCGTACGTGGGCGTGACGAAGGATGGGCGCCAGCGGCTGGCATTCTGGGTCTACGGGGACTTCGTGGCGTCCGGTGTTGCTCCCTATTTCGACTTGCCTGCCCTGGGCATGGACACCTACGGCCGATCGGGCCGCGGATACACGGAGGGACGATTCCGCGGTGAGCGGCTCATGTACGGTGAACTCGAGTACCGCGCCGCCCTCACCCGCAACGGCCTGCTCGGCATGGTGGCGTTCGTGAACACCGTCACGCTCTCCAACACCCAGGCCGATGAGAAGCTGTTCGGTTCCTTCGCGCCCGCCGGCGGGATCGGGCTGCGCGTGCTGTTCAACAAGCGGTCGCGCACCAACCTGTGTATCGATTACGGCTGGGGACGGCAGGGCTCGAAGGGCCTGTACCTCGGGCTGCAGGAAGCGTTCTGACCGGCGGCCTCTCAGGCTCGGCCGGCATGCGCGCGGGGCAACTGCATCTGCAGCAGCACGGCGCCCCAGATCGCCGCGATCAACGACGCGATCAGAATGCCGACCTTCGCTCGAGCGAGCAGCGTCACGTCCGTGAACGCCAGCTCGGTCACGAACAGCGACATCGTGAAGCCTATCCCGGCGATGCACGCGCCGCCGTAGATGTGTGACCAGGTCACGCCATCGGGTAGATCGGCCTGGCCGCTCTTCACGGCGATCCAGCTGAACAGCGTGATGCCGGCCTGCTTGCCGAGCACCAGGCCTGACAGGATGCCCAGGCTGACCGGGTGGAGCAACCCATCCACGAACCCGCCGTCGATGGCGACGCCCGCGTTGAACAGCGCGAACAGCGGCAGGATGAAGAACACCACGAACGGGTGCAGCATCTCCTCGAGGGCCAGGCCTGGCGGACGCATGGCGCCCGAGACCTTGTGCAGGTCGGAGATGGCGTCGAACTGGGAGCGGTTTGCGACCATGCTGTCGGGGGTCAATCCGGCGTCACGCAGAAGGGCCAGCCGCGTGCCGGACACCTCGAGAAACTCCCTGGGATCCCGCCGCGCGCCAATCGGCACGAGGAGCGCCACGAGCACGCCGGCCACCGTGGCGTGAACCCCAGACCCGAGCACGCCTGCCCAGACGCCCAGCGCGAGCACGACGTAGACGGCCGGGTGCTCGATTCGAAGACGGTTCGCGCCGGCGATGAGCGCGAGGAATGCCACCGCGACAATGAGTGACAGCCAGTGGATCTGCGCGGTATAGAAGACCGCGATCACGAGCACCGCGCCCAAGTCGTCAACGATGGCGAGCGCCGTCAGGAAGACCTTGAGCCCGATCGGCACCCGCTTCCCGAAGAGGGCGAGCACGCCGAGGGCGAAGGCGATATCCGTGGCCATGGGTATGCCCCAGCCGCCCGCGCCCTCCCCGCCGGCGTTGAACGCCGTGTAGAGGAGCGCCGGCACCACCATGCCACCGAGCGCAGCCATCACCGGGAGCAGGGCCCTCTTGGCCGACGACAGCTGGCCCACGAGCAGCTCCCGCTTGATCTCGAGCCCGACGACGAAGAAGAACACGACCATCAGCAGGTCGTTGATCCAGTGCTGGACCGTGAGGGCGAACTTCGCATCGCCCCAGGACAGCCCGGCCTTCGTGTAGAGGAGCCCGAAGTAGGCCTCGGCAAAGGAGGAGTTGGCCAGACCCAGGGCCGCGGCCGTGCACACCAGGAGGAGCGCACTGCCGGACACTTCCGAGTGCACGAACCGCTCGAAGATCCCGTTCACGTCGTCGTGGCTGCGTGTCGCGGTGGCCATGGGCGGAGATTATCGCCGATTCCGTCTCTTGAGTGGTGGGCCAGAAGGCCGATTGGCGACCTCCACCGTGGGATGGCCGGTGGGCAGGGCCAGGAACACAGTGGTGGGGAAGCGCCGGACCCTACTGGAGCGACAGCGACATGAACGGCCCGGCGCCCACGAGATCGACGCCTCTCAGTTGGAGCGCCTTCAGCAGGCCAATCCCTTCTTCGTCGGCGAATCTCAGACCCGAGAGGTCGATCACGAATGCCCCGACGATCGTGGCGCAGGCAATCTGAAGCTCCAGGACCGCGAGCCCAGACAGCCAGCCGTCCACTCTCATCGTGGTCAGTGGGCCGGTGTCCGTGCTGATTCTAAATCCTCCAGCCATACCAACTCTCCTATCAATGACCGTGCCAGGAAAGGGCCGCCGCAGGGCAAACTGGCAAATCACTGATTCGGCGGCCTTTGGGAGCGAAATGGCCAGGATTCAGCCTGCCACCTCCGCAGCCGGAGGTCCGGAAGTCTGCCGACTGGTGGTCAACATGCCGACCCGGTTGCTATACTGACCGCTTGCCGAACCTCCAGAACTCCACACCGCTGACTCAAGGCTCGTCCGCTGCTCCCGCGTCAGACGCGGTCATCGTCGTGGGCCGTGACGGGTGCATGATCGAGGCAAACGACGTCGCCGTGCGGCTGTTTGGCTATTCCCGCGACGAACTACTCCGTATGCGGGTCGAAGACCTGATCCCTGTAGCCAACAGGGCCGCCCACCCGGCGAACCGGGCCGCCTACGAGGCAACGCTGCATCTGCGGCGGATGGACCGGACATCCCCCTTCCCGGCTGTGCACCGGGACGGCCGCCAACTGTTCGTGGAGGTGGCACTGCGGGCGGGTGACGGCACGCCCGGGTCCAGCCCGACCACGGCGGTGATCCGCGACGTGACGGACCGCGAGTGCGTCATCGCGGAGATAGGCGGCGACAGCATCAAGCTCCGGGCGCTCACGGCGGGCGCCTTCGATATCCTCTGGGAGGCCTCGTTTGACGGCGCGGATGGTGGCGGTACGATTCAGATGTTCCGCGATCTCGGGCCCGACCTTGGGTACGATCTGGGAGATCTTCCGAGGACCATCTCGACGAAAGGATGGCTGGCGCTCATGCCGCCGGAGGACGCCGCGCGCCTCCGCGATACCTTGCGTCATTCTGTCGAGACCGGCGACATGTTTACGGCCGAGTATCGAATTCATACCAGGTCGGGCGGCTTCGCGTGGTTCGAAGTCCACGGACGTCCGATCGAGTACCGGGACGGGAGGCCCGTGAAGTACCTGGGCGCGGCCAGGAACATCACGGAACGCAAGCAGGCCGAGGAGGAACTGCGGCGGGCGAACGAAGAACTGCGTGAGCTGAAACGGCAACTCGAAGACGAGAACGTCCAGTTGGTAGAGGAAATCGGGCGCGTGCAGGGTTTCGACGAAATCATCGGCACCAGCGCGAGCCTCAGGCTCGTGCTTCGACAGATAGAGCAGGTGGGTCCCAGCAACGCCTCAGTGGTCATCACCGGCGAAACCGGCACGGGCAAGGAACTGGTGGCTCATGCGATTCATAGGTCGAGTCCGAGGCGCCGCGCGGCCATGGTGGCGCTCAACTGTGCTGCGCTCCCTCCCTCGCTGATTGAAAGTGAGTTGTTCGGCCACGAGAAAGGCGCGTTTACGGGCGCCTCCGTCCGACGCCTCGGCCGATTCGAGCTGGCGCACCGGGGCACGATCTTCCTGGACGAGATTGGTGATCTGCCGCTGGACCTGCAGGGCAAGCTGCTGCGGGTGCTTGAATCCGGCGACTGCCAACGCGTCGGCTCGTCGGAGACCTTCAAGGTTGATGTGCGCGTGCTGGCGGCGACCAACCGTCAACTCGATCAGGAGATCGAGAAGGGGACCTTCCGCCTCGACCTCTTCTACCGCCTCAGTGTCTTCCCCATCCATATCCCGCCGCTGCGGGAGCGCCGTGAGGACATTCCCCTGCTGGTCTCCTACCTTGTCGAGAAGAAGGCCGCCCGGACCGGGAAGGTGATCAACCGCATCCCACGGGACGTGCTCGACCAGCTCTCCCAATACGACTGGCCGGGCAACGTGCGTGAGCTCGAGAACGTGATTGAGCGCGCGGTGATCCTGTCGCCGGGCCCGGTGCTGACACTGGCCGACGCCCTGGGTGCGGTACCGGGGCGGCGTCCCACGAACCAGGCCGGCACGCCTTCCACGGACGACGGCCACGACTGGACCCTCGAGCAGGCCGAGCGGGACCACATCATCCGGGTCTGCATGGCCTGCGGCTGGAAGATCAAGGGACCCGGCGGGGCCGCCGACAAGCTGGGGCTCAATGCGAGCACGCTCTACTTCCGGATGAAGAAGCTCGGGATCGCGCGGCCGGAGGACAGACGCTTCTAGCCCGTGCCCACGACCGCAGTGGGGTCAGACTCGACTCTGACCCCAGTCGCGGCTGACTCGTTGCCGCCGAGTACCCATGCCCTGTTCGTCGCCTGACGAAGGACCTCAACGTCCTGCGGCGACAAGGGTTGCTGAAACAGCTGTAGATACGCCCACGCCCGAGCTCCGGGTGTCCTCCCGAGATCCCGGTAGATCGCGTGAGGCGTCAACAGAGCGTTCTCGGCCCCAAGCGCATTGGCATGAAAACTCGACCATCGATAATCCTCAGGCCGAGTGACAATCCCCGCTCGAACCGGGTTCAACTCGATATAGCGCATGCACGTGAAGAAGTAGCGCTCAGAATCGATCAGCATGGCCCGGTAGCGACCTTCCCACAGGGTTCCCGTCCTCTGCTGCGCACGATTGAACTGCTGCACGTAGCGGCGACCGACCGACTGCATCATCTTTGGCAGGCCTTGCGGGGTCGTCGGGGTCGCCAACAGGTGGATGTGGTTGGCCATCAGCACGAGCGCATGAATAGAGACGCCGTGGTCCGACACGGCCTTCCCGAGACAGACCAGGAAGAAATGGAAGTCTCCCTCCGAAGCGAAGATGGGCGTGCGGTTATTACCCCGCTGGATGACGTGATGGGGTTGACCTTCGATGAAGTACCTGGGGATGCGAGCCATGGTGCAATCCTGGAGAGGCGAGACGGGTCTCGTGTCTGTAGCCTTCGTGGCTAACTGCTGCACGAAGCGCGCCAAGTGGAGTGCACCACAAGTTCTCAGAAGTCCCAAGAAATCCGGCCCGCCGCGGCAGGCAAGGCCAAAACTTCACACCTCGTTGCCCGGTGGGTGTGCAACTTTCGCAGTGACCAGGATTGGGGTCAGACTCGACTCTGACCCCACTTGAGGGCGTTGGGGTCAGACTCGACTCTGACCCCACTCGCGATGGCGGCGAGGGCGAGGGTGCGGCGGGCGTTCCAGTCGCCGCTGATCTCGACAAACCGCGCGTCCAGAGATTCCAGCCGGTGCCTGAACAGCTCATGTAACTGCGCCCGGCCCGACGGCCGATCGCGCTGCATGCCATCGGCAATCCAGGGGACATCCGGCTGCAGGAGCAGGTAGAGATCGCCGAGGCGTTCCCGCGCCGCCTGCTCGACCCATGCCGGGCAGCCGCCGTAGTAATGCCTGCTGTAGACAACTGTGCTGACGAGGTCCGTGTCCTTCAGGACGAGGCCCGTGGACGCCGCGATCGCCGCGTCCTCGACGTCCACCTGCCCGCGTGCGATGGCCTCCACGTCCGACGCGTCGAGGGGCATGCCCTT
>Ga0315275_10007500_pt1 | contig 10539 bp, 5 predicted proteins | sample YL17G03_0_MG_FD_205557 | JGI IMG/M metagenome (GOLD analysis project Ga0315275, IMG submission 205557) | Sediment microbial communities from Yellowstone Lake, YNP, Wyoming, USA - YL17G03_0 | ecosystem: Environmental > Aquatic > Freshwater > Lake > Sediment | place: USA: Wyoming | collected...
CATATGCTCTTTCGCGCCAGCATTAAAACAAGCGATCACCGTATCAAAATCAGCAGGTGCACCAAAATCATACGGTGTATTGGTAACTACAATCAGGTTGGGATTCTGTCGTTGTATCTGCCGGACAAAATTGCTGATTGACGATGCCGCCTTGTGGTAATAGTAATTCGTCGCAACAATGACCTGTGCTTCCGGCACCCGTCTAAGAACGCGTTTAAGATCCGCTTCGCCGGGCACATAGGGAATCTCGACCGACATGACATTATCGGAATGCAGGCACATCTGCTCCCACAGCAAGCCGGGGTGAGAATACATATTATTGGCCATTGCATGTGTTTGGAAAATCTGCTCGACCAACAGAACCTTCGTTCCCTTTTGCAGCGGCAGCAGTTTAGCTTTATCCCGCATTAGCAGCACTGACTTGTTCGCGGCCTCCTGAGCGGTATTCATAACCACAGGGTCGGAGAATAAATCGCCGGCTTTGGCAGCATCTACCTTTCCACCATTGCGAGTCAATCCCATATTCCACCGCATTTTCAAAATGCGATGAACAGATTCATTTATCTGAGACTCTTTCAAATAACCGCTCTTGACGGCTTTAATAATCTTGTCGATTATTTCATATCTGATCGGCCCTTCATCCCTGCACAGTATCAAATCACAACCTGCTGAAATTGCCAGTACCGCAGCTTCGGCCATTTCATACCGCTGGAGAATACCGCCCATAGTCAGATTATCAGTTGTGATCACTCCGTCGAATCCCATATCTTTTCTCAAGATGTTTGTAACAATTTCGCTCGAAACACAGGCCGGTTTATCGCCGTTAATTGCGGGATATGAACAATGTGCAATCATTACGGCCGGCAGACCTGCCTCAATCAGTACACGATACGGCGCAATATGCACCTTATGGAGCGTTGCCAAATCAAGAGTCACCGACGGCAACTCCCAGTGCGCATCCATATCCGATTCGCCTCTTCCTGGGAAGTGTTTGCCTGTAGCGACAAGTCCGCCTTCATGCAAACCCCGCATCGAGGCCAGTGCGTATTCAGCTACTATCGCGGGGTCATTACTGTAAGCTCGTGTACCTATTTCAGGATTTTTGCTGTTTGTATTTACATCGAGTACGGGGGAATGAATCATGTTGGCGCCTACTGCATGCGCCTGTCTCGCAATACATAAAGCACTGCGATACGCCAGATCGACATCATTGGCAGCAACATATCCCATGGGATGAGGAAACAGTCTCTGCTGGCTCAGGAGATCATCACAGGCGCTTCCCTCCTGATCAATCGTGAAATGAAGGGGGATACCAAGCAGCCGATTCAAGGCATAGTCTCGAAGTTTATTAAAGACTTCTGCGTATTCCTGCATCGAACATGACGTAGGGTTGTTGCTATAGGCGAAATCACGGCATTTGCCGGACATCATGCGTATAGATCGCATAATATTTTTATCAGGTTCCGTTCCGGGCTTGATGTCATTTGCAAGTGTCATCGTACGGAACTTCTGGCTTACTCGCAAACCGCCTATGTGATATTTTGTTATCAGTTCTATTACATCCGGTGTTATAACCGGACCGCAGAATCCGAAAACCATAAGTTGACCAACCTTCTGGTCAAGGTTCATCTTGCCAAGCAGTTCATCGACCCATTGTTCGCATGTTTGATTCATATACTAATTTCCTTAAAATCGATTTTCATTTAAAAAGTGTTTTCAACGATAAATTATTTTTCGAATCTGATTCTTTCATAAAGTCCGAACACTTTCAAAAAAAACGTGAGCCGACAACTTGGCGGCTCACGTCTGAATTTAACATTGTTACAAACATCTCGATTTTGCTATATACTCTTAAACCAGTTCTCCGCAAGAATAGCAAAATCCAATAGATTGACTATCCCATCTTTATTGAAATCAGTAGGCGGAGCGTTTGCAAGCTTCATACTGTGGAATACCAGCCCTTTACCCGCTTCGATCACCAGTATCACATTCGTACCGGCGGGGAAGGATGCTACGGTAAAGTTACTGGTCTTTCTTTCATTTGCCGCTAAACTGATAAAACTAGTGCCCGTACCATTCACCCTGAGCCTGTAACTGAGGGTCGGTCCCACGTCATTGGGATTGGAAACATCCACCGAAATTACTTTATTTGGATCGCCGCTGCCGCCAATATTAAATTTAGCCCTGATATACAGCGGACAGCTGCTGCAAGGATCGTTGCTGGTTGCCGTCAGATTGCCAATGGTATCGTTGATCGTCTGCGGACCACGGAAATCACGCCCATCAGGCTGATATAACGCGGCCCCGCTATCGGCAACAAACATGCCCTGCAGAAGAGGAGCGAAGAACAATCCTTTTTCGGTCGCAAAATCGCCAAAGACAATTTCATAGCCAATATCAACATTCTGATAATGAGTGGCGCTCTCAAGCAGATAATCAACAGCATTCGCCAGATACTTCGCCGCCTTCGGATCGCTCACTTTCGTGACGCCGTCAAGAGTGCTTATTATGCAGCTGCCTCCGCCGGCCGGCCATATCTCAACCACTGTCGCATCCTCCAGATGCTGGCCGCCATTGGCAAGCACAGCAACTTTAAGTGCATTGTTGGCATCAGTAATTGACGGAATATTAACGTACGATGTATAGACCGACCTTTTGCTGCCCAGTCCCAGGTCGTCCCAGTTCCTGAAATCGTTGATACGGCTCAGGCCGCTCACCAGTGTCGTGATTTCCGGCCGTTCAATATTTGTAAAGTCTTCGCTGCTCGCACCAAGGCTTACACTTACATTCAGCCATGATGAGCCGAAGGCCGTCCGGCCTGCTGAGTTCTGTTCAAGAATCAGCATGCGCTTACCAGTTCCGTTCAACCACGTCTTGATAGTGGCATCCGCGGCCTTTGAATTTGCGTCGAAACTGTCCTTGCCGATAATCAGCCGACTATACGAAGCCAGGGTAGCGAAATTATTTATCTGTGTGTAGGTTACACCTGCAGCGCTCAATGCGGTACGCGTTGCACCGCATGGGTCATAAACAGCAAGCACGCCTGTGCCGCCTGTGTTCGCGCACGTCTTGAAGCTGGCAGCCGCTATGAATACCGGCATGGTATTCTGCGACAGGATGGGCGTGCCTTCGTTCACTTCAGCGACAATCGTATAATTTCCTGTTGCCAGACCGGTTGTCGGGATAGTAACCGCCTGCGTTGCCTTGACATAGTACGCGATGGTGCCGACCGAATACGAATTGGGCCCCTTGACAACAGCACTGGCGCTGTCAAGCAGTTTGACCTTCAGAGTCGTTGCGCCAAGCGGACTTTTCGCCGGATTATCATTGAGAATGTGCATCGTCGCACTGATGTCGGTGCCGGCGAACACATTGGGCTTATTGCAATCGATACTGACATGCACCGGCTCATAGGCAGTCGTTATGGTTGCTATGACGGGCTTGGCAGTTTCGGTCTTATTCGGTTCATTGTAATAATAATACTGGTCCATGTCATAGAAATACGCATCGGTGAACGGGGTCGCTCCGCACATAGAACTTGCCGTTCCTCTGCTGCGGCGAAGACTCTCGGCGATTTCTTTCGCCAGGAATGTCTGATACGCCAGTGAATCCTGTGCATAGTTATAGCTATGGCCAATGATGCGGTCTATGTTGCCGATATATTTATCGGTATCAACCATGAACCCGCCATCATTGGGATCATAGTTCGTATATGCACCGACACATTCGGTCAATGTTACAGCATTGACCTCCGCTGTGTGATAATTGGTGAAATCGAATGCCGAACCGCTATACCATCCGCTATAGTCATGATAGTCAAGGAAATCCGAACCTGTCTGAGCGGGAATACTGTTGCCGTCGCCGTTGCTGTAGTACTCTCCTGAACCGGCCAGTAATATCGGGCGCGATGAATCAAGTGCCAGGGCTCCGTTTCTAAGCGCTGCCACCTGCCCGGACATATTGGGGTCGTCCAAGTCCCATTCATTGCCGATGGTCCAGACGACCACGGACGGATGAGTACTCACTTTACCAATATACTTAGTCAGATTTGCCAGATTCTGGACACCAAGACCCGGGTCTGATATCCCGCTGCCTGCGTAACTTCCGCAGAAGACCATAATGCCCGCCTTGTCACACGCCTCGAACCATGCTGCCTCTGGCGTATTGCCATCATTGACATCATTAATAACAATGCGTACCATGTTGACGTTCATCGATTTGAGCCGTGCTATATGCTGTTCTATGAACGCCTGGTTATTATAAATATCCGCGAGAATCCGTGATGGCGGGGTCTGGTGCAGGCCGAACAGATATATCGGATTGCCGTTAAGCTTGAAATTCTTCCCAACGACCTCGAACTTCCTGAAGCCGATAATGTTACTCTTTAATGACAGAACATAGGTACCTGTAGAGTCCAGCACCTCAGTGCGCAGCTGATAGCAATTGGGGTCTCTTACCGACCACGGAGTCGGCGTAGGCGATAAAGGTGAATTTGTCTGCTTTACCGTAACCAACGTGTTGGCTGGTACGGTTATATCCCCGCTCGTAAGTTCATAACCGGTGATTTCACCGCCGCTGCCGTCCGCACCTTTATAGACCCGTTGCCTTACGATATAATGCATTTCAACCGACCTCGTATGGCTGATGGTAGTATTCACATCCAGCGATGTCGTGGTCGTGCCGACTATGACAGTATTGATATCGACCGTCAGATCCGGGAATTCCGGCCTCTTATATTCAGTATTGGCGCTTGTGGTCGAAAAATAGAAATTATCCAGCCTTATTAAGGAATAAGCAGCGCTGGCACCAGCGTCCGTCCGGCTGCTAATACCAAAAATATTAAAACTTAACGTCTCATCGACCAGAACAGCATTAGGGTCAGCAGCGGGATTCGTTTGCGTGTTCGGTTCGTCCCATGATTTGCCGTCCACATTAACATCATAAATTTTCAGGGTACACTTGCCTTGGTTACTATCTGTATCATAGTAGTAATGCCCCTTAGCACGGTAAATGCCGTCGAACGGCATGCGGCGATGCAGGGCGCCCGTGGGGCCGTTTTCCAGTTTCGTACCACTGGCGTCGTAGTTAGCGTTTCCAAGCGGGTTTCCTGTTGCCGTGGAAGGCCTTGCGAGACCAGTTGGACTCCATCCGTACATGTCGTGGCGATTGCCGCGGTTACCTGATGTGTCAGTAGATGGATAAGACCAGTAGGCGAAAGAATCCACCACAGCATTAGTACTGCAGTTGTTTCCATCGGTAAAAACACCAAACTGCGCACGTCTGTCGCCGGTGCTGTTGCCGGTTCCGAGCAGCTGAAAGTCATACTCGAACCAGAATTCATTGACCTCGGTGTAGTTTGCGCCAAGATGTTTGTGATAACGGATATAGTCCGTGGAAATACCGCGGGCCATCATGGCATCAATGTAACCCCCGGGGTTATAGGTGATCGTGGAACCAGTGGGAGTGCCCACCTCCTCAACTTCCCAGTCCGACGGGTTCGTATCGAACGTTTGCCAAATGGTCTCTGCGCCGGCAATTGTGGTTATTGTCAACAAAACCAGCATAAATAAAATCTTTAATGTAGTTTCTTTTTTCATTTTTGTCTATTCCTTATTTTATTATCGTTTTCAATTTAGCCGCCGAGTTTGACTATTTAGTTTCCGATTTTAAGCCAATCTTGTGCTAAATACATTAAATCATAAAAATTAACAGCACAGTCATACTTACCCTTGCCAGCCGATCCGCCGGCATCGCCGGAAATTGGAGCAGACAGTTCGCTGCACAACGGAGCATTGAACCACGTGGGCACTTCACCGTCCAGATTGAAACCGACAGTCGAGAAATGCATATTGTCAACATAAATGTTCATCGTGCGAGTCGTAGTCGTCGTCTGGAAAGTGCTGAAAATGCCCATAATATCGGCATATAGGCTGACGCCTGCTGTAGAATTCCACTCGGCGCCTATTGCCACCAGATTTCCATCAGTGCCGTCGGGGTTAATCGTATATAACGCCCCTATCATGCGGGTACGTGTGCCGGCAGGGGTGACGCCCGAGTCCCATCTTTGGGCAGCCGTACATTTCATACGATAGGTATTGCCCGGCATAAGCAGTCCGACCACCGTTGCCGCTCGGCGAGTCACCGGATCCGAGGGATAGTTATCGCCGTAGCCAACAAGGGTTGCCCGTATGCCGTTGCCTAACTCCTGAGCGCCATAATACGCCCCGGCTAAAATATCCATATCATTCCACGGACCACTGTCTTGGGTCGATCCCGTGCCTATCAGACCTTCAGCAAAACTGTCCATATCGACAATATAGACATCGAATTCAGTAAACCAGTGTATGCCGAAAAACTCAGTCGCTGCTACTAAGTTATAGATATTGAATTCAGTGCCGAGAGAACGGTAGAACCGGGCTGCCTTTGCCGGGTCGTTCGAGTCAGGACGCCTTGTCAAAACGACATCCATAAAGCCGTCGCCTGCCCGCTGTTTCCACGTGAACGAACACCCTGATGCGGCCGGCGCAACCTTCGTCCAATTGCTGTCTTTGTTGGGGTCTGTCGTAAATGTTTCATATATGTCTGTATCGCCTGTGTCAAAGTTATACCATGATGGAAGCACAGGGCTTGGGTTAAAGCCTGCGTCCGACACATAGACGTTGTCAATGTTTGCTGTAAGAAAACGAGGGTAAATGATACTATTGATAGTGAGCTGTGCTTTAGCGGCATTGGTTATGAAAATGCCGACCTGATTGACTTCTTCAAGCGAAGCGAGACCATCTGTCTGTACCGCGTTCGTTTCGCCAACGAGGGAACCTGTGCTGCCGTCAGCATTGATGCGATAAACCTTCGCGTCATAACTTAAACGATTAACATCGTCGACTTTTATATTACTGAATCGCACCTTAACGCGATAGGGAAGGCCGGCCATCCCGACCTGATTGACGCCGGTAGCTGAAAGCGGTGGGCGGTTTGTATCACTGTTTGAATCATATATCGCGCCGTAAATGCTGTATCTATCCGCGCCGTTGGTTCCATCCCAGTAAAGGCGAGTCAGCATCTGATTTTTGAAGTTATCGCCGCTCTTGCCCAGCCCCAGATAGATCGAGCCAAAGTTGTTGAATCCGTCAACCACCTGAACATCCGCTTCCAGAAAAATATTAACGTCTTTGATGTTCAGCGTGCCCCCAAGAGCTTTTACATAACGGCCGGCGCCGTCGTTCACATCGCGCAGTACTTCAGCTCGCAGATGTTTCCCGCTGCCGTCGCTAATAATATCAAACGTACTCGCTCCTGTATCACCGGCTGTGCTCCAGTCACCGCCACCCGAGTCAAAATTCTCAGATAGTGGTGTAAACGCCTGAGCATATCCGGATAACAGTATCAAAACAGCTAAAACGTATTTAAAAAATTTCATAATAGTTGTCCTTATTCCAGTTTTCTTGTAAATTTCATAAACATAAAAGACGTCCTGCGTCATTAGAAAGAGTTCTGCAGGTTGTAAGGTTTTGTTCAATATTATTTGTCAAGCAGCTTCCATGCATCAGCCCAGTCTTTGAACATATTCCTGTCGAGGTCCGGCGGCATTCTTCCATTGCCGAGGTCGTAGAGATGCTTCCTGTTATCAGAATATGTTTTTACACTTCCATCAGAATACATCACATTATAGTTTTTCTGGTTGTGTACTCCGGCTGTTTCGTATGTCCATCTGTCTGACATAAATGCATAGTGTCGGCCAAAGGTCATCTTCCTGGCAGCTACTTCGTATTCGTCAGTTATCTGCGGTGTTCCGCGAACAATCGTAACAGGCACCATTGGATTATAATTTCTGGTGAGATATGACCCACGAATATTTTTGCTATTTTTGGCGTCCATTCCCGGCTCACCAGTCAGCAATGCTACCCGTTCTGCCTCAGGACGCACCACACTGCCGACAAAATAGGTATCGTAATTGTATTTTTTGTATTTTGGCTGGGACGGGCAATAATACACCCTGGGGTCCTTGATATAATTCAAACTGTATAATAATCCCTGATTTATCCATTTCGGAGTTGTGTCCGCTGCATTTATAGGATAGGTCAGCAGAAAATTATTATACCCTCTCGTTGTGCTGACGCTGCCTGTCAGTGGACCGGTAACATAATTATATGGCAGTAACATATATTCATTAGCGTAGGCAGCGCTTGCGAGACCAAGTTGTTTGAGACTTGAAGCGCAAACCGTCCTTTTTGCCGTTTCCCTGGCTGAACTGAGCGCAGGTATTAGAACTCCCAATAGCGCCGCTATGATTGCAATTACAACCAAAAGCTCCACTAAAGTAAACGCATTTCGTCTATTTCTGCGACCAGGTCTTATTCTGCACACAACTGCTCTCCTTACCGGTTACCGGTTTTAAAATATGGGGAAAGATATAACATTATATCTTCCCCCGTTTACTTTTTGCTTTATTTGCGTCTGCGTTGAAATCGCGTCAGCAATAAAGTTCCCATCGCTAAAATACTCATGGTAGCAGGTTCCGGAATCGTCTCAACCACTACATTGTCAATAGTGAAGACCAAATACCCTCCGGTGTTGTTAGCAACACCGCCAGCAAAGCCAACTTCGTCGAAGCTGAACAATCTACTGGTAGCAGTCCCATAACTTGAGTTAAGCAATTTCGATACGCCGCCAAGCGTATACTCCACCGACACGTTAGAATCAGCGGCACTGGTGAGTCTGGTTATAAGTAAGCTCATTGTGTACGCCGTGTTCTCGCTTAAGAAGCCCAACGCATCGTTTCTGAGCACAGTCAGGGGCGCGGTGGCACCACCCATAAAAGTCATATCAGTCCCTGCTTGCTCATAATTCAGGTCGCCTCTGGTATTCGGATCTACCGAAAGAGCGGCCATATACCCCGTGTCATTGCCGGCATTACCGCTGCGGTTAACGTCATATGCATCAGCAGCAAAACTCGTGGCATTTGAATTAAACAATCCAAAACGCAATGTCCTGTTAGTCGCGGTTTGATTGTTGTTGTTGCTGTCGACTACGATTTTAAAGCTGAGTTTGATCCAATCACCAGCGTTGGTCAAAGTCGCGGTTGAACCAAATTGCCCAACGATTCTCTGCTGATACTTGGGGGATGCGTTGTTTATATCAACAGTTCTTGGAGTGAAAGTCAGCGCATTGCCCGACCCGATGGTAGCGTTATCTGCAACCGACGGGGTACCGCCACTGGTCGTGTACCACGCAACATCCTGCGCATCAGCGCCATCAGTCCTGCCGCCATCTGTGAACGTATCGTTCATAAACACTTGTGCTCCCGCCACGAGCGGTAAAAGCAGCAGCATAGCGACTCCTACGTAAACAATTCTTATTTTCTTCATCTTCTCTCTTCCTTTCCAAAAATTTTCTCACTTCTTCCAAATTACATTAACATAAAACTTACTTAACGCACTCGTAACCGTCACTAAGGTATTCTCTTTATTAGGCAACGCACCCAATATCAAGATACCCTTAGTATCTTATTTCTTCTTTAGTATCCTATTCTCATTTCAATTAATGATAGTATTATCAGACAACACGCGTTGTCTTTCTTAGTTTTACTTCAATGGGTAATATTATTGGTTTCCCATCCCAGGGTATTCCGTTCATGATATCCATCAGCAATTTCCCAGCCGATATCCCCATTTCTTTGGCTATACGTTGTATTTTACTGATTGTTTTGGGTGAGAATCGTTTCTTGCCGACACTTTTGTTACGGAGTGTAAGAGAAACTGTTGCGGGGGATAAACCCGCTCGCTCTGCAACTTGCACTAATGTTACCGCCATAACAAAAACTCCTAATCTACCATCCATCATCCATACGTAAATTATCATGACTATGTGCAATTGTCAAGATAATTTTTCCTGCCAAAACCTTTTAATGGCTGTTTTATATGGGTTAAAACCTTTAACTAATGCGAAACTTTAGGTTTAGAAACGTAAGTATAGTGGATTAAATAGGTTACGGCTTGATATTTATATATAAGAAGATATAGTTTGGACAGTTTTGAGATAATAATTTTATTATAAATTCTGCTGAATTCGGTTGATTTTTTTAGGAGAATTTTGAGTATTATATTAAACCTATAGGATAGATAGGAATAAAATACACTTTTTCATGGACGACTAATTAAAGTTACATTTTCATTTGTTAATCTGATTTAAGAGGTTATTTGCGAGTTGGGAGTTCAAAGACTTAAGAATATTATATTCGGCCAGAGCGGAATTTTTGTCGCCCATTTCCAGGTAAGCAAAGCCAAGATTACAGTGTGCCTCGGCATCGTCCGGCTTAATTCTTACGGCCTGCTTAAAGGCATCTATCGCCTCCTGATGGCGGCCAAGTTTGCCGTAGGCATTGCCAAGATTATAGTGTGCATCGGCGTAATCCGGCCTGATTTTTACGGCTTGCCTGAATTCCTCTATCGCCTCCTGATAACGGCCAAGTTTGTAGTAAGCAACGCCAAGATTACAGTGCGCCTCGGCGTAATCCGGCCTGATCCTGATGGCCTGCTTAGA
>Ga0315275_10007501_pt1 | contig 10539 bp, 12 predicted proteins | sample YL17G03_0_MG_FD_205557 | JGI IMG/M metagenome (GOLD analysis project Ga0315275, IMG submission 205557) | Sediment microbial communities from Yellowstone Lake, YNP, Wyoming, USA - YL17G03_0 | ecosystem: Environmental > Aquatic > Freshwater > Lake > Sediment | place: USA: Wyoming | collected...
AGCAGGGGGATCACGTCTCTTCCTGCATCGCCCCCAGCCGGTCCCCCTCCGGTCGGGGGCGATTTCGTCCCACCAACGTGAGACGCCTCGAGTGAGCGTTCTTGTTCCTGAGTCGCCGGGCAGCTGAGCTCGATGCCGTTAGCCGGCGTCCGCTCCCTGTTCTGGACTGGAGACCTAGCATGACTGCCCTCGCGGAAGAGATGAAAGCCTCACAAGTCCGATGGCGGCGGAACCATCTCTCCAACCAAGTTCGGGGCCGCCAGAACAAGCGCGAGTACGATCACATCCTTCCATTGTCCGACTGGGAACTCAATCTCTGGCCTGGTATCGCCACTGGGACGACTTCCTCCCTCCCGAAGTACCTCTACGACAACCGCATCCGAAAGCACACTGGTGCTCACAACCTCCTAAGCTCATGGACGCTATGCGCAAACCTGTACTTCCCCTTCCGGGATCTGGCTGGCAGATCTCTCCTCGCTGGCTTCCTCCGTGAGTCCGTCTCCTTCGACATCGACGTGGTGACGGCAATCGAACTTGAGTATGAGTCGCCCAACCCGCGCTTGAAACCAGCCGTTCTGCTGGGCGAAACCGACGGCGGTCGGGGCGCCGGACAGACTTCTCCAGACATGGCATTCGAGGTCCAGACCTCACGCGGAGCCGGCCTCATCCTTGTAGAGTCTAAGTTCACTGAGCATCACTTCTATCCATGCTCAGGTCGTAAGAAGAAGCCTGCCGGTCACATCCCAAATCCAGATACCTCCAGGTGCCGCAACCCGCTCGCCGTCCTCAGCGCGCCACAAACCCAATGTCACCTCAATAGCTGGGATAGGCTCTACTGGACCCACTTGGCCCCCGTCGCCAATCGTGACGCTCTAGCCTCCCTCAAATGCTGCCCCGCCGCCTTCGACGCCTACCAGCTCTTCCGCCAGCAAGCTCTTGCCGAGGCGTTTGCTCAATCCGGTGCGTTCGCGACTGTGTTGTCGTGTGTCGTGTACGACTCTCGAAATGGCGATCTCATGCATTGCCTTCGTCGGTCTACGGGCCTGGAAGACATCGAAAGAGGCTGGCAACACCTCTTCCCTGGCAAGTCCCATTTCGCCACATTCACTCACCAACAATGGGTCAGTTGGGTTGCATCACACGCAAGCGACGCGAGAGCCGATTGGCTTGACTATGTTCGGGATCGCTACGGCATAGGTTGGGCGGCCGCGGATCGGACCGAGCTGTAACCCGGCGCCGGCTGGCAACTGGCTGCAGTTGACCCGGCTGGCGCGCGGAAAGTTGGAGCATGACCGGCCTGCCAGGATGTGCGAGAATGGGTGAGCCGTTGCCTGAGCCGCCGGGCGGCTGAGCTCGAGGCCGTTAGGCGCCCGATGGGGCACTCAATGACTGAGTTTGGGTTCGACGACCTGCCACAGCTGCTTGAGCAATACGCTGCCACACACTTGCCTTCAGACAGCTACAGCTACCACCGAGTACTCGTTGCAGAGGCAAAGAAGCGGCTTCGCCAACTCTGGCGGCTCTCGGGCATTGTATTGGGCCTCTGCAACAGGATTTCTGCGTTGAAGCCGCAGATCAATGCGCTCCCGCCACTCGACACTCCTGACCCTCCCCAGGAAGTGCTTGAGTGGATCGAGGCTATCGACTCGTTGGAGATGTACACGGAGGCTTTCTACTATCTGGCATGGCGCCTCCGCCAAGTGATCCGAACTCTACCCGGACTAAAGTCCTTCGATGCTTTGGGCATCCGCCTCGCCAGGAATCATCTCATTGAGCATCCCGAGAAGCATGGCCAGGATGTGCTGTGGGCATTCACGATCTCAGACACTGAAGGGCCCATCCTGTTGAGGGCGTCCACCTCTGATGACCGCAAATGGGACAAGGGGCTCTGGCCCAACGTCATGGAACTCACTCAGAGACTGCGCGAAGCATTGAGGGCTGCCATCGCCAACTAGACAGATCCGCGACTCGGGCGCCTAACATGTCGCTGGAGTTGACGCCGTCAGCGGTGGCTCTGCATTGACTGATGACTTCCGTGGGAATCTGGTCTAGCATTGGGTCGTTCTGGGAGCGCCGCTCAGCTCGAAGCCGTTAGGCGCCAGCATGTGAGTTACCGATGGATCGGTCCAAATACCAAACCCTAACAGATCTGGCAGGCTTGCTCTCGCGGTGGAACTCGATCGGCGACCAGATAGCGGCACTTATCGGTCGACCTGCGCAGCCCGGTCACATCGCTGAGTTCGTAGCCTCGTTGATCTTCGACATACGCCTGGCGAGCTCAGCCACACACAAGGGTTCAGACGGCACCTTCGCCGGCGGATCCCTTTGCGGAGCATCGGTGAATGTCAAATGGTCCGGGAAGCATGAGAAGCTGCTCAATCTCGTCACAGCCGATCCCCCGGACTATTACCTGGTTCTCACGGGGCAAAGCGCCCCAGCCGTTTCCTCGCGTGGCCGCACTCGACCTTGGCAGATCGACCACGTATTCATCTTCCAGGCAATCGGTCTCCACAATGTCCTTGAGGATCGCGGCGTCCGAATGGGAGAGGCGACTAGCGTGATCTCACGTCTTTGGCAAGCCGCGGAGGTGTTTCCGACCCAAGCCAGCGCCCTGCTGATACTGAACGATGTGCAACGGCGTCTTCTCTCCCTATTCACGCCCGCCGGCGCCTGACATCTATGAAAGCGCTGCAGCTGACCCGGCTGACGTGCGGAAGGTTGGAGCGTGCCTTGCCCGCCGAGTTGCGCGAGGATCCGTGAGCCGTTGCCCGAGCCGCCGGGCAGCTTCCATGAGAAGGCCTTGTTTGTCAATAGGTCGACGTGGCGACCGAGCTGTCTCTCATCCCGTAATGCCTCCGTATCGCCCAGCTTCCATCCGCACTCTGATGGGCTCTTCATTGGAGCCCGGTGCTCGTTGGGGTTCGCGTAGGGGGGTGCTGCCATCTGAGCTGCGGTATCCAGCGGTTTGCCGTTGGCCCAGCTGCCCGTCGCAGTCACCCCGAACGAGGCGTAGCCTGGGAAAGAGATCAGGATAGGTCGGTGTCTTAGATCCTCCCCTTAGCAGGATAGAACAACAGTCCTCCCTCTCATCATCTCAAGCGCAGACAGCTTCCGGCTGACGAACCAGCAGATTGTTTTGGGTTAGCGATGTCTGATCCGGATGGGAATGGTAGAAGGGGTCGTAGACTTCCCCAGTGACCCACAGGCGATGAAGGAGGACGGCCTTCCTTTGTCCACCGCCAGAGATCCTCTCCTAGATCTCGTCCCTGGAAGATACCCGCGCATCAGGCGGACGAACTCAACCTTCTCTGCCGACGCCTCCCTGTCCGGTAGTTCCGCCTTCTGCTCTGCTTCGTGGGTCCTCAATGCCCTGCCCAGTGTGAGCGCCGGGTTCTCTTCGCACCGCAACCGTTCGGCAGCGAAGACGACCCAGAGTGCCAGCACTCTGGCACGGTTGACGTTGCCTAGCAAGTTTCGCATGTGAGTGTACGCCCCGCTTTCCTTCTCTGCACTCACTGGTGGCTTCGGCGCGAACCTAGTACGAGGTCGACTCGGACAGGGAGTGCTGCCCGACCAGGCCATGCATCCAGGCCCAAGCGACCGCTGCTGCTCTTGTGTGTACCCCGAGCTTGCCAAGCAAATTGCCAACGTGGTTCTTGACGGTCCCGATCGTGATTCCCAGAGCAGTCGAGATCTCGCAATTGTCGTGGCCCGCCGCAATCAGCTTCAGTACAGTCTCCTCCCTTGGCGTGAGCGCATCCCGAACAGCGCCAGGGTCATCAGAGAATTTCGCAGAGGGGAATGGTGAGGCTCGTGGCATGGCTTCCGGGCTAGTGGCAAGGTCCCGCCGGATCCGTTCCAGTAGGTAGCCTGCCAGGTTCCCCTCACCATCCACAGCTGACTTGGTCAGTTCGCATAGGGTTGATGGATCGGTCTCTGGCCGCATCAAGACAGTGACTCCTGCCACAAGTGCTAACTGCAGAATGCAGCAATCATCGCCAGATGTGGTGGCGACGATGCGCGCTCTTGGAAGGGCAGATCGCAGGAGCGCCCACGTGCGCAATGCCTGCATCTCGGGTGTGTCGAGATTAACCAGCACAACCTCAGGTTCGGCCAGCATGGGGGGACGGCAATTGAGAGCCTCTACCAGGGAAGACCCCTTACCGCTGATTGACAACCCCGCACTGGCCAGTGCGGTCGCCACACCCAGCCGGCGACACGAATCGCGCTCCACGAGTAGCACGTCTGCCATTGTACCTCCCCCTTGACTTCCCTGATGGCTACGTCAGAAGCGGTGATGAGAATGCGAAGGGTGATTGCGCGCTCGTCCGCTGTGCAACAGGAGCGTGTTGGCTCCCACATCATCGTACTTGACGGAAGCGCCTCCCTGAGGAATGAAGTAGAACGTAGCCTATGAGTGCCTGAACGATCACACAGGAGGCAAGTACCGCGGGATGAGAACCCGTGAGCGCCATGACAAGTCGGGCCAGGAGGAATGAGGACATGGCGCAGCTTGTTGCGATGGCGAGATAGCGCCACCCGATATCGGGAATCTTCCCCAGGAGGAGGTCCTCGCTCCTGGAGCGCGTCAGCACATCAAGAGAAGCCGCAAAGGGGGCGCTCATGAGTGAGCCACCGAGAACGGCTGTCACTATGCTGTCGAGAGGCTGGTCGACGATGAGGAGCCCCGCTGTCACAAGGATACAGGCAGCTATCATCCCCACCCAGGCCCTGGCTGCATCAAGCACAACCAGCAGCCTGGGCTCAAGCGGCAACTGCCGAAGAACCCACCAATTGCCGAGATCGCGGCGAATGCTGCCGACAGCGAGGCTCCCGAGCTGGAGCAACCAGAAGATGACAAGCCAAGATCGAGTTGACCAATCAGGAACGAGATGTGTCGCGACTGAAAGAATCGCATACAAGAGCCATGCAGCCGACGTGCGCGGTCCCCGGGCAGTCTGGATGATGTCTTTCCAGAGCACAGCAGTCTCGGCTGCACGTGGGCCTTTCTCGGGCGAGCTCGACAGGAGCCTCGAAGCGTTCTGGAACCGAATGGTTACCCCCACCGGTTTCAGGGCGGCTACCTTGCGCCCATTTCGAATCATCGAGGAGTCCTGAGCGGCACGGAGTAGGCTGAGAGACGAAGCGGAGAGTCTGAGAGCCACGAGGCCCAGCCCGGCGACACCCGCGGAGGCGATCAGGCCTATCGGGAACAAGCGGCATTCGAATGCGCCCCGCAGTGGGATGGAGAGCCATGTGACCAGAGAGAGCACCGCATCCTTGGGAGCCATGGTAAGGAGCACGAGGGCCAGTACCAGGACGAGCGTGATGAGACGCAAGCGGCGCCTTTCCTTGCTCCCTCCTAGCCGAAGAACGCCGAACGCCCAGATTGTCGCCATCAGCCCCAGCTGCAGTGGTGCAATGATCGCCAAGCACTGTATCCCTGATGCTAGGTAGGCGCCGACAATATGTCCGAGAGAGACATGGAGACCGAACCCAACCTCGGCACGGATGAAACCCAAGAGCAAGGCAAGCGCCCAGAAGGGCAGTGCTTGCGTGGGCCAAGGGCCCAGTAGCCACGCGAGTGCCACAACCTCTGGCTTGGCCGGACTCGCGCAAACCATGAAAGCATCCTGCTCGGAGAAGTCAAACGGCGATCTGCACAACACCACACGGATGGATCCCACCGACCAGACCACCAATGTTGCGCCAGCCGTTGCAGAGAGGACTCGAATGATGCCGAGTTCCATCGAAGCGGCCAGGGGTGCCAGGGTTCCGGCGAAGAGAGAGAAAACCGCAAAGCCCCAAGCCATGAAGAAGAGGGTCGCGTAGACCAGGAAGAGGCGCCCCATGAGCGAGTGGTCGGCAAGATCCACGCCGACGGCCGCTAGCCAGTAGTCAACGTCGGCCTGAAGCTGGCGGATGCGGAGCTGCCAAATGGTCATGGCCCTTGGGTAAGTATGCTCCCCCGTTCCATCCACCAGATCTGGCTGGCCGTCTCACTCGAGAAGCCAGGGTCGTGACTGCTGAAAAGGACAGCGGCACCCTCCGATCGAAGGCGCTCAAGATGGTGCCCGAGAACGCTCCTGCTGGTCACATCAATCGCAGCGTCGGGCTCATCGAGAAGTAGGACCCGGAATGGCCGCATTAGGGCAAGCAGAATCCCTGCCTTGAGACGCATGCCTCTCGAGAAGAGGATGGGGGATACGTCCTTCATGCTCAAGAGGCCGAATTCATCGAGGAGGGTTGAGGCGCGCTGGTCGAACTCCGCCATGGCACCGTGGGCCGTGGCCATGAACACCAAGTGCTCCCATAGACTGAGCTCCGGATAGAAGGAGGGGGTGTCGGGAACGAACGCCAGGCGGCGCTTGGCCTCGATCTCATCCCCATACAGGGGAAAACCCTCGACCCAGACGTCGCCACTCGATGGGAAAAGGAGGCCACTCAGGCACAGCATCAGGGTTGACTTTCCGGCGCCATTTGACCCCATAAGCGCAACAATCGTGCCCGTCTGCAGCTTAAGGTCCACGGGAGCCACGGCCTGATAGGAGCCAAAGCTTCGCGACAGAGAGCGGGCTTCGAGCACTACCTTGGCCATGCTATCCCCCGCTCCTGCGCCGGGAAGGCAGTATGCCCATCAACTCCTTCAGTCCGATGCAGATCCTAGTGGTAGGCAGTGCACCCTTGCTCGGCCAGATGACTACACGTAGACATTCTACCGCAGTTAGCGGGGAGATGCCCCTCGGACAGAGTCGCCACTGACGGTGAAGCTGGGCGCCGCACTCGGCTCAATCCCTAGAGGCTGCACTCCCTCGGGCCTGCACAGGTCTCGGATCCCGCGGAGCCTAGGGGTTGGAGGATGCCTCTGAGGCCCGTCGCTTGTGCCCAGGAGCAGTCGGGCCTCTCGGAGCTCCAAGTAACGAATCCTCTAGTGAGGCAATGGCGGCAGTAGTAGGTCTTATCGCAATTGCCGCAGCTTACTGGCGATGGGGGGATCAAGTTGAAGAAGAAGCCCACTATTGGATTGGACAGGGCCTCGGAGATCGACTGCAGCGACAGATCGCCGATGGCCTGAGCGGTGTCGGGAAACATGGGGCAGGGCCTTAGACGGCCGGTGGGACCCAGCACCATTGTGCGATGCCCGGCACCGCAGTTCCTCTCTCGCTGCAGGATGTCCTGGAGAGTCCGCGAATCAGCGTACACGAGGAAGTCGCCAAGAACGTCTCGAAGCCTCGGACCGAGATCGGCGTAGTATTGCATCTCCTCTGGGCTGAAGACCATGTCGACATCCCTGCCTCGACCGAAGTCAAGAATCGGGGCATATATGAACCACCGCGCGCCAAGGCCCTTGGCAAGGGAGGCGGTTCTCTCGATTTCCCTGAGATTAGTCTTCGTCACATTCATCGCAACTCGGAGTGCCAAACCTCTATTCGATAGCATGCGAATTGCGTTCTGTGCCCTTCGGAAGGATCCCTTCACGGCTCTGTGGGCTTCGTGGATCTCTGCTGTGGGTCCGTCAAGGTCAATCTGGACAAGCGCAACTTCCTTATGGCTGGCAAGCATGTCCGCGACCGAGGAGTCGATCAGGGTCCCGTTGCTGAGGAGGGCGACCCGGCTGAATCGTGACAGACAGTAACTGAGGATTTCCTTGAAATCGGGATGGAGCAGTGGCTCGCCGCCAGTGAGTTCTACGGAGCGAACACCGAGCCCCGACAACTCCCTCAGAATCCCGAGAAGCTCGTTGCCGGACATGTGTTGGGTGAGTCCGGGACTGGAGTCGCGATAGCAGTAGATGCACTTCAGATTGCAGTTCGTCGTGAGTTCTACGGAGACATGCATTGGGACAGCGAAGTCGATACTTCCGGTAACCGCAATCGCTCGTTTCTCAGCGGTATTCCGCAGAGAAAGGATGCCATACTCGGCCGCCTGATCGATGAATGAGCGAACGAGTCCTTGGAATTCGTTCGCGGCCCATCCTTGACCCGACGCATGCAGGAGCTGATCGCCGATTTCCTCCGATTGCCATTCCCCTGTACATCGAAGCAAGATCTCTCTACCCGTTGTGTTCACGTGCGTCATTATCGTGGGGCGGATACGGTGGTCCATGACCTCCTCGCTGGGTCTGGCCATGACAGTGCTTGCACCGAAGGGTGTCAGATGGAGGACAATCTCGCTCTCCAATGTGGGGAAAGCTCGTTCATTCATCCGTGCACCTGTTCCTTCCGAAGAAAGCGCTCGGCTCCAGTGCTGGCTACCCTACGGATGCAGGCGGTGTCAAGCCGAGACACGGAAGGATGCCGGCGAGGGCGAGGGCCGGCATCCTCCTCGTGGTTCAGTGCCATGAAGGGGGACTACACGTCGGTGAAGAGGACCGCGATCACCAAGCCGAAGGTGGGCTGCCAGGGCAAACAGGCCAAGCAGCCGGCACAGATACTGCATGCAGATTGAGCGGCCGAAGCGCCAAGGAAGAGGGGCGGAGGCATCATGGGGGTCTTCTCCTTTGCTGTGGACGGTTGATCAATCCTACTCTCGTGTTTGTGCGTTTGGCAAGTGGTCAGGGTCATGACTCCTACTATCACCGGCGGCATATTGTGCGGACGGAGTCTGGCGCGTCGCGCAATCATGGCCGCGGCGTGCCCGGATGACACGCCGCGTGTAGGTACACCTACGCTCTGCCTGTCTGGGATGAACCTTCGCCGGTGTTGCCGGCCCGCATCTTGCGTAGACGTCCAGCCCTGCGGCGTATTGCTCGCTCTGCGCCGCCCATTGCAGAAGACCCTCGAATGCGGACTCGTCGCAGTCGCAGCAGTGCTGCAGCTGCATTTCGTCTAGGCAGCAACGGAGAATCCGGCAATCCGCCGACCAGTGGAGCGAGCGATCTCCGCGGCAACCGGTGCAGTACAGGCCGCGCTCCAGGACCTGGGCAGGGCCTTCGCTCTCAGCAAGCCAGCCCATCTCCTTGAACCAGGTCCCCATCCGGTCTGCGGCCTCCGGATCAGATGGCGCCCGGCGGATGTCGCATGCCCTGCAGTCGAGCCCGCACCCGGAGATCCAGTCAGTGTTCATTAGGAGCCGATCTCCCCCGCCTGGTGGCGGAGGGAACGATGGATGGAGCCACTCGGGCGGCGTTGCGTCTTCACAATCTCGGCCTGGGGTCCTTCCCCTGTCCGGCGGGTCGGCGGGTCACGGCACAGCGATCCGACGGTTCCCCGTTCAATTGCTCACGGAGACCGCTCCTTGGCCTCCGGGGCCGAATCTGCCGCGGAAACGTCTCCAGAGCGTCTTCCGATACCATGCGGCGCGGGGAGCGGGGCGAGCCCTTCTTTTGAGACCCCGACGCATCCATGATAGGCCAGTCCGGCGGCTGCCTTCCACCCTGAGGCAATCGAGGGCGTGCATGCCGGGGTGGGGCGGTAGCATCGGTCGCAGATCGATGACCGGCGTCTTCTTGCTCCGTATTCGCCGCGTAGTAGACTGACGACCGACTTGGCTCTGCGAGGTGGGCTCGTAAAGGCGCTCTGTCCATCCTGACACATCCCGACTATGGGATGCAAGATGTTGGCCGTTGCCGAGTATGGCGCCTCCCATCATCGGCATCCTAGAAACCTGGCCGGAAAGTTCGCGAAGAACGGCTGGTCATGCTAAGCTCCTCAGCCGGTAGCTGCAGGAGTGTGAAATGCTTGGGAAGCGATCACCGCAACGTGGGCTGTATGAAGCCAACCAGCTCTATCTGGACTTTGTGGGCCCAGACAGCTCCTACGGCTTCCTGGCTCGGGAGCGGGACAAGCTTCTTGAAGATGAGGACTTCGCCGGGCTGTACTGCCGGGACAACGGGCGCGAGAGTGTGCCTCCCGGCCAGTTGGCGACGGCGCTGTTGCTGCAGGCCCATGACCGGGTGTCGGATGCGGAAGCGAAGCCAGTGACAAACCAGCCACCCATAAGGATTCGGTCGTGCACCCTTGCTCGAGGTAGGCCCGACAGCGGTGACGCCGATGAGAGCGATAAGTATTCCCCCGAGCGAGTTTGAGACATAGCCCGCCGAACCCATGAACAGAGAACATAGCAGAGGACCAGTAGTCCAATTGGCTTTGAAAGGCTATGCCCGCGGTCTGGAAGGTGGCCCAGAATGTGAGAGGAGATTGGAAAGGTAATTAGGCCGACTACCTGGATTGAGATGTACCAGGCTATTGTGTGGAAAGTGTCATCCATCATGGTGCCCACTTCAGAACAGCCCGGGCAAGGCACTCCAAGCATATCCGCAGCCATTGATGGAACTGGCCCAAGAACGATGAAGTCCAGGGGGCGTCGGAGTCCCAGCCAGAGTGGTCTCTTTCCTTTCAGGGATAGTCAGATCCAGCGAAAACGCTAATAGAGCGAGGCTGGGACATCACGCGGAGATTGCATAGTTACTCTTGACAAGTCCACTGCGTTGAGAACGTCTATTGCGTGCTGAAGATCGAAATCGTCTCGTTTCGTAAAGATCCAGACTGGAGGATGGTCATACACGCTAAAGGCCTCCTCTGCAGCCAAGATGCTGTA
>Ga0315275_10007502_pt1 | contig 10538 bp, 8 predicted proteins | sample YL17G03_0_MG_FD_205557 | JGI IMG/M metagenome (GOLD analysis project Ga0315275, IMG submission 205557) | Sediment microbial communities from Yellowstone Lake, YNP, Wyoming, USA - YL17G03_0 | ecosystem: Environmental > Aquatic > Freshwater > Lake > Sediment | place: USA: Wyoming | collected...
GGCCCGCCGACGCCGACAAACTCAATCTCGCAGCCGGTTTGTTTCAGGGCGGTTATCAGTCCTGCACAGTGAGCGTCAGCGCTCGGCTCGGCAGCGCTTATGAAAACACGGTATTTCATATATGCGATTTAATCCAGAGGAAAATAATTTCGGGCGTTGTTGTAACAAATGTCCTCGACCATTTTGCCGAGTGCAGTTAAATCGCCGGGTAAAAGTCCCTGTTCGACGTAGCTGCCAAGAAAATTGCAAAGCACTCTGCGGAAATATTCGTGTCTCGAAAACGACAGAAAACTTCTCGAATCCGTCAGCATGCCGATAAAGCGGCTGAGCAGCCCCATATTCGAAAGGGCAGTCAAATGTTTCTCGATGCCGTCCTTCTGGTCGAGAAACCACCACGCTGCACCATACTGCATTTTGCCGGCGGTAGAGTCATCCTGAAAATTACCGAGCATAGTAAGGACCACCTCATTTTTTGACGGGTTAAGATTGTAAATAATGGTCTTGGGCAGTTTCGCATTTGCATCAAGGCGGTCAAAAAACCTGGCCAAAGGAATGGCTATCGGCAAATCTGCCATTGAGTCGCAGCCGGCATCTACGCCGAAAGTTTTCATCATTCTGGTGCGGTTGTTACGGATGACGCCGAGATGAATCTGCTGCACCCATCCTTTTTCCCCATCCATAAGAGCATTTTCATACATCACCGCTGACTTGAATTTCAAATTTTCCGCTTCGTCTACGTCTTTTCCCGCTCTTATTTTCTGGAAAATCTTTTCTACTTCGCCGGCGGTATAATCTTCGGCATAAATGGTCGGTATGCCTTTATCGGAAATTCGGCAGCCGTACCCGTGGAAATAATCGTGGCGCTTACGGATGGCCTGTATGTAAGAATCGAAATTGTTTATGTCGGCATCGCAAATCTCTGCGAGCTGATTTATCCAGCCGTTCAACTGCGAGACGCTGCTGAAAATAAAAGTTTTGTCCGTCAGAAAAGCCGTATGAACTTTTATTTCAAAGCCGTCCTGCCGGATTTTTTTATAATGCTCCAGCGAGCTTAACGGCTGCTCAATGCCGCAGGATAGTTTCACATTGTTTCTTCGCAGCAGGTTCCGGACGCTGAATTCTTTTGTGCCGAGCATTTCATTGCAGGTGTTGTAAATTTCTTTGGCCGTTTCCGGGCCGAGCGGTTTTTTAATGCCGAAATAATTTTTAAGCTCTAAGTGCGTCCAGTGATAGAGAGGGTTGCACAGGCAGCAAGGAACGGTCTGTGCCCATTTCTCAAATTTCTCGTAATCGTCTGCTTTGCCGGTGATGTATTCCTCAGGTATTCCATTGGCCCTCATTGCCCGCCATTTGTAATGGTCTTCAGCCAGCCAGGCACGGGTAATGGTGGGAAATTTAACGTCGCCGGCAATCTGGTCGGCAGGCAGATGATTGTGATAATCATAAATGGGCATTTTGGCGGCGTATTCGCAATACAACCGTTTTGCAGTTTTGTTTTGCAGCAGAAAATCTTCTGTCAAAAATTCAGCAGCCATTTTTCGATACTAAGGCCTCATTATCCAGTAAAAAGTAAATATCAATGTCGCGACGGCGGCCCAGCCGGCGAGAAAACCTATAATACTTACCTTGCTCGGCCTCGGTATCTCCCAGTCCGGATGACTAATCAGCACATCTCTCGGCTCAGGCTTGACACCTGGCGGCAAAGTGAACGGCTCCGTCTCCGGCTCATTGGGAGTAATTGACGTGCGGATACAATTGTAAAATTTATCCAATAGCGTTTTATCCGTCGGCTTGGTAAGAATCGCAACAATGATAAAGGACAGAAAACCTGCCAAAAGATAGGTAATCATCTGCCACGGCAGATACAATTTACCGTGAAACAGCATAAACGCAGGCAGTTTGTCCGCAAAATGAGCGTTGAAGTTCCACGGGATGCTGAACTGGGTCAGGTCGCTTGTGAAAAGCATTGCCGTAAATGTCATCAGTGTCCCTATCCACGCTGCCGGGACGTTTGCCCGCCTCCAGAATACGCCCATAAAGAATGCTATCCCCATCGTGGGCTGAAGCCGCCAGGCGATTTCGAGCCCGTTTATCAAGGTCGTAAACCTGTATGCAAAATAAACGCCGACAAGAACTACCGCAGCGGCAACGATGCGGCCCACAAATTTATAATGTTCGTCTTTTTTGCCTTTAACAAGCAAAGGTTTATAGATATTTTTGGTAAACAAGGCCGATGAGGTAACCATAAGGCTGCCGCAGCAGCTCATCACGGCAGCGAGCATCGAGGCGATAAAAAGGCCTACAAAACCCGGGCCGGCTTTCGGCAGCAGGTCGTGGGCGACGATGCCGTAAATCTGGTCGCCGTCGACCTGTTTACCGAGATACAAACCGATGCCGCAGATGCCTACGAGCGTCCAGGCGATGGTGCAGACACGTTTAATCATAATGCCGCACATCACGCCGACCCTGCCTTCCATTTCGGTTTTACCTGCCGAGGTAATAGCCATACTATTGGGCTGGGTAACCCAGCCGATAAGGCCGTTGAGAGAGATGACGGCAATGTAAAATATGGTGATTTCATCGGGGGCAACTATTTTAAGCATATTTTTGTCGGGCAGAGATTGCCATAGGCCTGCTACGCCGCCGACAGCGGGAAGCACAAAAGGCAAAAGCATAAAAGACAAAATAAGCGTCATAACGCCCTGCACTAAATTGGTGAATATCGCTGCGCTTAATCCACCGCTAACGCCATAGACAATAAATATGGCGACAGTAACAAGAATGGCTTTATCAGCGTCAATTGCGCCGGCGGTAACAGCGGTAATCATTTTGCCCGATGTTTTCAAGAGCAGGCCGATGTATGCGGTGAGCTGCAGTATTCCGAGAAGGGCATAGAGTACACTAACGCCCTGATTATAGCGTGCGTGGAAGAAGTCTGCGGTGGTAACCGCCCGCATCCTGCGAAACAGCGGTGCAAAGAGCCAGAAGAAAGGCGTGCAGAACAGCCACAGCCACTCGTACCAGATGCCGGAAGCGCCGACACGGTAAGTCTTTGCGGCGACAATGGCGGCCTGGTCGGTATGCGTGCCTGCGCAGAAGGTGAACATCATCATCATAAATTTGCCGAACTTTCGGTCGCCGATAAAGAAGCTGGATGCGCTTTTGACTCTTTTGACTGCGAGCATTCCAACCCCTGTAATGCCAACAAGATAGACCACAATAATGAGAGCATCGAGCCGTCCTAAGCCGAACATATTTCTCCTTTCTTAACGGGGCAATTAAGCGAATTATTCTGCTGTCTCACGGGGATGTTTTACTATTTTTTGCGGGCATAATCAATCTTTGTTTTTGAGAAAATTGAGGTGGGAAAGGAACATTGTATTCCCCTGCCATCCTGCTTGACCTGGGCGCGGGGTGCGATATAATGGCCGGCAAGAAAAAAGGAGAAAAAATGGACGGAAAATACGTAAGGGCGATATTTCCCGGGTCCTTCGACCCCATTACAAACGGGCATTTTGACGTCATTAAACGAGGGGCAAAGCTGTTCGATGAACTTATCATTGCGGTCGGACGCAGCCCGATTAAAAATCCCCTTTTTACGCCTGCAGAACGCGTAGAAATGATAACCGAATTAGTGGCTGGTATGCCGGGCGTGCTGGTCGAGAGCTTCGACGGGCTGACGGTAGAATATGCCGCCAAAAAAAAGGCTGATGTGATACTGCGGGGGCTGCGCAGCCTGACGGACGTGCAATATGAGTTCCAGTTGGCAATGACCAACCGGGCGGTGGCGGGCATAGAAACGGTCTTTATTATGACGAGTGAACAATACGGCTTTACAACTTCAACATTGATACGCGAGGTAGCGGCGCTCGGCGGGGACGTTTCGAACCTGATTCCTAAAGCCGTCTACAAACGAGTTCGGCAACGCCTTGAGGAATTAAAAACTAAGAAATAAATCAGGCATTGCTATTCGCCTGCCTTTCGGTATCTGCATACGGGAAATTTGAGAACTTGTTTACGATAAGCGTTGAAACACGTTTTGGGGCATCTCATCAGTTGACGTTTCCTGACGGCACAAAAGAGACGCTGCACCATCATAACTGGACTATTACCGCTGAGGTCAGCAGCAATAAGCTGAACAGTATAGGGCTCGTTATGGACTTTTGGCGGCTCAAGGCAATTGTCGCAGAGGCGCTCGGCGAATTCGGCACCGGGCCTTTGGAGAAAATAAGCTATTTTCAAACGAACAACTCCTCTGCGGAAAACATAGCAAAGTATATATACGAAAAAATCGAGCCGAAACTGCCCGGCGGCGTTAAATTAGACTGCGTAATTGTTGCGGAAGAGCCTGACCGGCGGGCAAAATTCAGCAAACAATAATGTTTCTTTGCAAGCCCGGCGTCGAATTTGACGATATTTCCCACAGATTTGTGGTATAATATTCGCAGGATTTGGAAATATGCAGTGCGAGATTTGCCAAAAAAATGAGGCGACAATTCACCTGACGGAAATCGTCGAGGGTGTGCGAACGGAGATGCACTTCTGCGAGCGGTGCGCACAGGAGCAGGGAATAGCGGTCAAGAGTCACATTCCCATAAACGAGCTGCTCAGCAGTCTGCTTGCCTCACAAGGGACGGACGAGGACATATTCGGCGAGGGTGAAAAGGGACTTGCGTGTCCCCGGTGCGGTTTTACGCTGGAGCTTTACCGCAAAGAAGGGCTTCTGGGATGTCCTTATGATTACGAGGTCTTCGAGAAGGTGCTTGTGCCTCTTATAAAGAAGGCACACGACGGAAAAACAACGCACTGCGGCAAAGTGCCGGCAAAGACGCCTGCGGACACGAAAAAACAAATCGAGCTTGCGAACCTGCGTCAACAGCTTGATGCAGCCGTGCAGAATGAGGATTATGAAACGGCGGCGAAGCTGCGAGACAAAATCAAGGAAATAGAATAACATACGGTGCGGGACATTATGAAGCTGACCGATATAAGTAACGATATAAACGAGTGGTTCAGCGGGTCAGGGCCGATGGCGGACGTGGTAATTTCGTCGCGGATTCGGCTGGCGAGGAACCTTGCGGGGTATAAATTCTTAAGCCGCTGCACGAACACGGAAAAAGCGGAGATACTCAAGAAGCTGAAAGACGTTTTGCTCTCGCTGAAGCTTGGGGACGAGGTTTTTTACATCAGCATCGATAAATCATCCGAGCTTGACAGGCATTTCCTGGTGGAAAGACATCTGATAAGCCGGCACCACGCATTCGGGAAAGGGCCCCGCGGCGCAGTCATTGCGAGGAAGGAATCCTTTACCGCGATGATAAACGAAGAAGACCACCTCAGGCTGCAAATACTGAAAAGCGGGATGTGCCTGAGCGAATGCGCCGAGCAGATAAATCATATCGACAATATGATAGAGGAAAAGGCTGATTATGCATTTCATCCGCGTTACGGGTATTTGACGGCGTGCCCGACCAACGTCGGAACGGGAATAAGGGTCTCGGTGATGCTGCACCTGCCCGCGCTGAAAATAACCGGCCAGATAGAAAAGTTCTTAAATGCGGCGAAAGATATGACGCTGGCGGTAAGAGGACTGTTCGGGGAAGGGACGGAGGCCGCAGGGGATTTTTACCAGCTTTCGAACCAGGTTACGTTAGGCGTCGCGGAAAAAGAGATTGTCTCGCAGTTCGAAAAGGCAGTTATCCCTGAAATCGTCGAGTACGAATACGCAGCGAGAAAACACCTGCTCGACAAGCAAAGCGACTTGCTCGACGACAAGATTTCGAGGGCGACGGCGCTGCTGAGAAATGCGCACCTGATAAGCTCGCAGGAGGCGCTGTTCCTGCTGAGCCATTTAAGGCTTGGGATAAATATGCGGGAACGGATGGGGGCGTCGACGCCTGCCATAGAAAAACTTTTTGCGCTGAACAAGCAAAGCGCCGAGGCAGGGAAAAGCCCGAGGCTGTCGATAACAACCATAAACCGGCTGTTTATGCTTACGCTGCCGGCACATTTGCAGTTAAATCACGGCGGGCCTCTCGATGCTTCCCAGCGAGATGCGCTCCGTGCGAAGATTATCCGCGCGATGCTGAGCGGCTAAGCGGACATTTCGCCGAACAACGTAAGGGGGCTGGTTTTGGTAATTTTTATATCTGCGAAACAGCCTGCCAAATCGGGTGCGCCGTTAAAAACAACTATCCAGTCTTCGGCAGTTCTGCCAATCAACTGAGGCAGGCCAACTTTGTCTTCTGCGTTGAGGTGGGGTTTTTTGCTCAAGCCTTCAACCAGGACCCTGACCTGCTTATTCAGGAATTGGCTGCTTAACTCTTCGCTGATTTTTTCCTGAACGGCGAGCAGCTCTATGTTTCGGCTTCTTTTAACTTCGATAGGGACATCATCAGGTAGTTTTTTTTCGGCGATTGTATCGGGGCGGGGGGAGTATTTGAAAATGAAGCAATTTTTGTATCTTGCTTTTTTGGTCAGCTCTACGGTTGCCTTAAAATCATCTTCTGATTCGCCGGGAAAGCCTACTATGAAATCGCCTGCGACAGCAAGGCCGGGGACAATGGATTTTGCCCTGTCGAGCAGATTGAGATACTGGGCTGCGGTGTATTTACGGTTCATTGCCTTTAGGATTTTATCAGAGCCGCTCTGGGCCGGTATGTGCAGGTATTTGCAGACTTTCGGCACGTCGGCCATTGCCCGGCAAATCGGGTCGAAGAATTTTTCGGAAGGGTAGCTTGTAACAAATCTTATCCACTTGATTCCATCGATTTCGGCGGCCATATAAAGCAGGTCTGCGAGACAATACGTTTTTTCGCCTGCGGCATAAGAGTATGAATTAACGGCCTGTCCGAGCAGGGTAATAAGTTTTACGCCTTGGCCGGCCAATTTTTTTACCTGCTCAATTATGGCTTTCGGCGGACGCGATACTTCCGGGCCGCGGACGTAGGGGACGATGCAATAGGTGCAGAATTTGTTGCAGCCGTGCATCACACGCACAAAGGCCTGATGCGGCAGTTGTTTATCATCGGTATCATAGGCGGATTCGAAATCTTCGAGGGCCTGCGTCTGTTTGTCGGAGACTTTACGGCGGATTTGGCCTGTTACGGCGATTGACTTTTCTTTCTGCTGCAAAGTTTTATTTATCAGCTCGGTCAACTGCGGTATTTGCGTCGGCCCGCAGACGATGTCAACGGCTTTAGACTTAAGTAATTCGGCGCCGAGCCGCTGTGCCATACAGCCGATTACGCCGACGACAAGGGCAGGTTTATTTTCCTTGAGGTGTTTAAGATGACCGAGATGGGAAAGCACTTTTTCTTCAGCGTGCTGCCGGACCGAGCAGGTGTTTATCAGTACCACATCAGCATCTTTTATGCTGTCAGTGAGGTTATATTCTGCTCGTTTTAATGCTTCTGCAACGAGCGTGGCATCAAGTTTATTCATCTGGCACCCGAAACTGCGAATATGTATCAATTTGCCGTTCATCTTGAATTTTAAGTATAGCAGGCGGGCAATGTTAAATCAAATCGTGAATATTGCACAATCCACCGTTGACACACGCGGCGTTTTTTGCTAAAACAGTCGCCCTATGAATACGATAACAATAAGACCAAAAAAGCAGTATGTATGGGATTTTGACCTCAGCAGCGTGGAGCAGCTGAAGAAACTGGCGCGTTCGCTGTCGGTCAAAATCGAAACGAGTGATGATGTCTCAATTCTGGCCCAGCCTGTGAAGGTTGGCGAGCTGACGGCTCCTAATTCGCTTGCTACGCAGGCAATGGAGGGTTGCGACGGCGATTCGGAAGGTAAGCCCGGAAAGCTGACGTTCCGCAGATACAAGCGGTTCGCCGCCGGCGGGGCAGGCACGATATGGAGCGAGGCGATTGCCGTTGTTCCTGAAGGCAGGGCCAACCCGCGCCAGTTGTGGCTCAACGAAAAAAGCAAAGATACTTTTGCTGAAATGATACGGCAGATGCGGACTGCGGCGAAGGTGAATTTCGGGCCTGACCATAAGCCAATCATCGTGGCACAACTGACGCATTCGGGCAGATATGCGAAGCCGAAAGGTTTCCCTGAGCCGGTAATACCGCAGCACGACCCATTCCGCGACGTGATGGTCCCGCAGTATCCGCCGAACCGCAAGGCGAAGAAAAATCTGTCGCCCGATTGGCCGGTTGCAACGGACGAATATTTTGACAATCTCGTGGAAGAATACGTAAAGGCAGCGGAGGTCGCATTTGATGTCGGTTTTGATGCCGTCGATATAAAATCCTGTCACGGTTATCTGATTAACGAGATATTCGCCTGCTTTGGCCGCAAGGGTAAATACGGCGGCTCATTCGAAAATCGAACGAGGATTCTGCTCGACATAATAGACAAAATTCATGAACGGCTCGGCGAAGACAAAGTGGTTACGACGCGGTTCCCGCTGTTCGATGCCATTCCGTATCCTTATGGCTGGGGAGTAGATAAAGACGATTATACCAAGCCTGATATGAGCGAGCCGAAAAAGTTAGTGAAACTATTGGCTGACCGCGGCGTCAAGATTCTCAACACGACCGTCGGGAATCCGTATTACAATCCACATATGGGCAGGCCCTTTAATGAGGCTATAATCGGCGTTTACGAGGAGCCGGAGCATCCGCTGATTGGCGTACAGAGAATAATCACAATTACGGGCAAGATGCAGAAGGCATTTCCTGAGATAGCCCTCGTCGGCACCGGATATAGCTGGCTGCGCTCGATGCTGCCTTATGTGGGCGCTGCGAGCAAGAAAAACGGGCTTGTAACCATCGTCGGCGCAGGCAGAATGTCGTTTGCATATCCTGATTTCCCCAAAGACATCGTTACCAAGGGGAAAATGGACCCCGACAAGACCTGTATCGGATGCAGCGCCTGCACACAGATTATGCGTGACAGCGGGATGACCGGCTGTGTCGTGCGGGACAACAAGGTATATGGGCCGATATATGAGCGAGGCAGACTCAGTGACAGGGCCAACCTGCTAAGATGGGCCGACGCCTGCCGTGAGTGCGGCGATGCAACCTGCAAGCGGGCGTGCCCTGCGGGGATAGACGTGCCGAAGTTCATAAAACTTTTCCTCGACGGAAAAGACAGGGATGCTTACGAGGTAATAAGGGAGGCCAATATCCTGCCGGAAATATGCGCGTGGCTGTGTCCGACGGAAGAATTGTGCGAAGGACACTGTCTGCAGAACTTTATCGAAGAGGCGGGTATGCCGGTCGCAGACATTCAGAGATACCTTGCAGTTCAGGCGAACAAGAACGGCTGGTCGAAGCTGCGAATACCGAAGAAATCGAGCGGCAAAGAGGTGGCGGTAATCGGGGCAGGGCCCGCAGGGCTTGCCTGTGCGGCAAAATTAGTCGAATCAGGACACAGCGTTACCGTTTTCGACAAAAACAAAGAAATCGGCGGGATTGTCAAAAGCACTATACCGCCGGCAAAATATGGAACTTCACTGGGCAACGAGCTTAAGGCAATATTCAGAGACAACATTCCTGAAAACCGTCTTAAATTCGAGTTCGGGCGGGGCCTTGATGCCAACTTTAATTTAGACAAGATAATGGCACAGAAATTTGACGCCGTTTTCATAGGGATGGGCCTGCCGGAGGCCAAGACGCTTAACGCGCAAGGCAAATTGAAGGGGCTGTGGAGTGCGCTGGACTTTCTTGCGGCCGCCAAAAACGGCAAAGACACGGGCGTTCTGTGCAAACGGGTTGCGGTCATCGGCGGCGGCAATACCGGTATGGACGTTGCCGACACAGCAAGAGAGCTCGGTGCAGGCTCGGTGTATATGATATGCTTCGAGTCGTTTATGACTATGCCTGCCTGGCTGCACGAACGCCAGCGGACGCTTACCGAAGACATATCGTTTATGAACCTGTTTATGCCGAAGGAATACGTCCGGCAGAATGGCAGCGTCAAGGCAGTTAAAGTAACGCACGTCAATTTAGCTGAGCCGGACGAGAGAGGTTTTCGTGCGCCGATAGAGATACCGGGCAGCAATCTCGAAGTAGAGGTTGACGTGATTATCGAGGCGCTGGGCCAAAAGGCGCCGGACAATCTGAAAGAGATTTTGCCGGGCGTGGAAATGAACAAGAGAAATCTCGTTGCAGTAAAGCCGGGCAGCTTGATGACCAGCCGAAAAGGTATATTCGCCGGCGGAGACATTATCAACGGCGGGCTTATGGTGGTTACCGCTGTCGCCGACGGAATGAAGGCAGCAGATGAAATAAATAAGTTCCTCAAAAAATAAACCTCATTTTGCATAGGAGGGCAGAAAATGGCAGACAGACCTGTGGCAATCGTTACTGGCGGCAGCCGGGGCATCGGCAGAGGAATCGCCCTGGAATTAGCTAAGCTCGGCTATGATATTGTAATCGGTCATTTCGATTTCACTGCTGACGGCAAACCCGATGAAAGCAAAGGGCTTCAGACTAAAAAGGACATAGAGGCGCTAAAGGCAAAATGCGAAGTCCTGCGGGTTGACGTGAGCAATGCGCAAGACAGGGCAAAAC
>Ga0315275_10007507_pt1 | contig 10535 bp, 10 predicted proteins | sample YL17G03_0_MG_FD_205557 | JGI IMG/M metagenome (GOLD analysis project Ga0315275, IMG submission 205557) | Sediment microbial communities from Yellowstone Lake, YNP, Wyoming, USA - YL17G03_0 | ecosystem: Environmental > Aquatic > Freshwater > Lake > Sediment | place: USA: Wyoming | collected...
TTTGAAAGGGCGTTAACCACCGATACGCCGACGCCGTGTAAACCCCCTGATACCTTGTAAACATCATGGTCAAACTTACCGCCGGCATGGAGTTTCGTCATGACTATCTCCAGGGCCGATATCTTATGAATTGGATGCCGTTCAACTGGAATACCCCGGCCATTATCGATGACTTCGACCGAACTATCTTTATGGATTATGACTAAAATGGTATCGCAAAATCCGGCTAGTGCCTCGTCAATTGAGTTATCGACCACCTCATACACCAGATGATGGAGTCCGTATCCGTCTGTGGAGCCAATATACATGGCAGGACGCTTCCGAACTGCCTCAAGACCTTCCAGAACCTGAATTTTATCTGCGCTGTAGTTCTTCGTCATTACTTCTTCTCCAAATGAACTCTTCTTCCAGTGTCGTACGTTTAATAACAGTAAAGGGACTCACCATGCTTGAAATAATAGTATTGTCTTCATCAATAGCGATGGTTTTAAAACTGCTGTCAACACGTGTGAATATCCACTCATTTTCGTTAGACAATAAAAGGGTGTCCCGGTTAAAGATTCCAATTATTTTTTTATCTGATACAATTTTATTATTCCCTATATGAATAAACATGCCGGGACCATTACCATTGAATTCTCTTGATTTCTGTCTTAATATCCCTTATTGCTTGATAGGGGAATTCAATATTTATTTTTTTAATAACGGTGTCTTTCATCAATGCTATCTCGTTCCCAAAAACGGCATGATCAACAGCAACAAATAAAATTTTTTTATAAATCCGGTCAGGTTTGCTATGAGTTGATATTATGTCTCCAACAATGGAGCACCATTTTGACTGCAACATTTCTAGTGTAAACGATTTTTCAAGGTTAAATTCACGAATTATATCTGGTAAAATCGCATCAAATGAAAAAACGCCATACTTTCTCTTTTCTCCTATTCTGAACTTCATATTTTTAACTCACGCACAATGCCAGGCAGTTCAATATAAAAACCCTTATAATTACGAAATTTATTCAATTGCAAAGGGTCAAAATGTACCATTGTAAAAATTATCTGGTTGCCCCGCTGCAATACTTCTATTATCTGCGAACGTCTTTTTTCATCAAGCTCGGAAAAAATATCATCAACTAAAATAATAGATTTCTTGTTTTTTTCTGCTTCAACGATTTCACACTCGGAAATTTTTAATGTAACGGCAGCTGTTCTTCTTTGCCCCTGTGAAGCATAATTAGTAAATTTAATTTTTTTCTTATTCGCAAGAATAAAATCATCCCTCTGCGGCCCGATACTTGACGAGCCAAACAGCACATCCTTTTTTCGTAACTTCGTCAATTTTTTCAAAATACTGGCACTGTCATCTGATTCGGCTGTACAAAAGTAACTTATCGTAGGTGCATCTTCTTCTGATATAATTGAATAATAATTTTGAAACAATTTGTTGAATTTTTCGACAAAGGAGATTCTTTTATTTATAATAAAACCAGCCTTTTCGCATAAGAGAATATCCCAAACATCCAGTTGGTTGAAATCTCTACCCGTATTTTTTATGTTCTTTAAGAGCTTATTCCTGGATGATAAAACTTTCCTGAATTCTCCAAGAGTCTCGAAAAATGACACATCAATTTTAGATATTACGCTGTCAAAGAATCTTCTCCTGAACTCAGGAGTTCCGTTTATTATATTAATATCGATTGGTGAAAGAATAACCGTTAATAATCTGCCGTAATATTCCACGGCGCTTTTTATCTCCTTACCGTCAATTTTCAATCTCTTTTGAATTGTATCAAAAGCTGATGCACAGCCAATTTCAAATAATGAATCATTACTGTTTCCAACAGTTACCGCACAATAATATGAATCTTCATTCCATTTTATAATTTCGGAATCATTAATGTTCCGGAATGACTTGATGTTTGATATAACAGAAATGGCTTCAAGAATATTGGTTTTACCAACTCCATTGTTGCCGATGATAAAATTTATTCCCGGAGCAAAAGATATTTGTAAATTGCTATAATTTCGAAAGCTCTTAACAGTTAACTCCTCAATGAACATAATTATTATACAGTAATAAATAACTAAAAAAATTATTAATCTCTGGGTTATTGCTAGTCACCGTGAGACGACTTTATCTGAATTGGCATAATAATTGACAGGTAATCATTATCATCTACCGGTGATATCGTTAATGGACTCATTTGACCGGTGATTCCACATTTGATATAATCAGAATCCATTTCTTTCAAAGAATCAATTAAAAATTGAGCATTAATACCGATTGAAATTTTTTCATCCTTATTTGATTTCACGACTATTTCTTCTTCCGCTTCACCTAAATCAGGGGTGTTCGCCTGGATAACGATGTTGTTACCCTGTATGTTTAAAATAATCTTATTTGCCGGTTCTCGGGTAAATATCATTGCCCTCCGTATCGAATCAAGAAATTTCTTCGTCTCAATCTCAATCTCAAAGAGATACTCTTTTGGCACCACCTGGCGATAGTTGGGATATTGACCATCTACGATTCTCGAGATTATCTCTGTATGGGCAATTTTAAAAAAGCATTGATTGTTTTTGTATGAAAATTTGCATGTTCCGGCGGATTCGAGCAGACGGTATAATTCATGTATGGTTTTTAACGGAATTATAATCCCTTCGCCCAAATCAGTATTTTGATTAATTGTTCTGGTTATGAGTGATAATCTTCTCGAATCCGTTGCAACTGATGATATATTTCCTTTCATATCTGAAACTAAATAAATACCATTGAATAAAGGTTTGATCGTATCACCGGAAGCGGCATACATAACTTTTCTCATCATTTCTTTAAGAATACTTTGATCGATTTCAATTGAATTATCATCGATAAAATGCGGAATTTCAGGAAACTCATTAGTTGCAAATCCAAAAAGCGTATAATGGCCTTTAACGCTTTTTGATTGTGATGTTATATCTATTAAAAAAGATTCATTAATTTTAATCACCAATTCATCATTTGGTAATTCTTTCAAAATACTTGAAAATTTTTTCCCATTCGTTGCGAAGGATATGGATGAATCTGCGTTTGAGCTGACACTGGTACGGATAGCTATCTCATTGTCTGTAGAAATAATTTCAATCTTATCTTTTGATACATTAAATAGACAATTGGAAAGTATAGTATTAATATTTTTTGAGGAAATTATAGAATCAGCGATATTTATTGATTTCAGCAACGATTCTTTATCAATTTGTATGATCATAAGTCACTCCTTCTATTACTATAATAAGTAATATGCATTATTAATTAGCAGTAGTAGACAAAAAAATTTGTTGATAAAGGCTGTAACTACTAGAAAAATCAGACGTTACCGTAAAAACAATTTGTGAATAAGTATGTAATGTCGCATATACTATTATAAAAATATAATAAGTTGATGTCATTATTAGAAATATTGTAAATAATAACATGAAATCGAAGATGTTATTAACACTCCTATGTTACATTATTAACAGTCTTTTAACACTTCAATTCAACAATTAAATCATTTATAAGCTCTTTAAGTTCAGGATCATTTTTCATATCTTCAGTTATTTTATTATATGCATTGATAACTGTTGAATGATCCCTGTCTCCGAATTCCCTGCCAATATCGGTTGTTGTCATTCCGGCTAATTCACGGGATAGATACATGCCCACAAATCGAGGCTGTATAATTCTGCTGTGGCGACTTTTGGATTTGATATCATCTATAGAAACATAGAACTTCTCAGCAACTTTTTTCATAATATCAGTAACAGTAACCATTCTATTGGAATCTATATCAAAGAGTTCTTTTAAATAAATTTTAACGTGATCTATTGAGATCTGCTCATCGTTTAATGTTGCTATCATTTTTAATTTGCTTACCGCTGACTCCAAGGCGCGGATGTTGGATTTTATACGACGAGCTATGTAATTAAAAGCATCATCTGATATGATCAATTTTTCTTTTTCCGCCTTGTCTCTCAGAATAGCTTCTCTTGTTTCAAGGTTTGGCGCTTGAATATCGGTAATCATTCCCCATTCGAAACGAGTTCTCAGCCTGTCTGCCAGTGTCGCAATTAATTTCGGCGGACGGTCGCTGGAAATAGCTATCTGCTTTTTATTTTCGTGGAGCGAATTAAAAACATGAAAAAATTCATTTTGAGTTTCCTCTTTGTTTTCAAGAAATTGGATATCGTCAATTAACAGTATATCCACGTGACGATATTTAATCTGGAAACTTTCCTGTGTTCTATTCCGTATTGAATTAATGAATTCAGAGATAAAATCCTGGGTTGAAATAAAAAGCACCTTGAGATACGGTTTTTCCCTGTTGATATAATGCCCGATTGCCTGTAATAAATGAGTTTTTCCCAGACCTGTTGATCCATAAATAAAAAGAGGATTGACCTGGGTACCGGGAGCCTGGGAAACTGAATAAGACGCGGCATGAGCATACTGATTATTTGGACCAATAACAAAATTTTCAAACGTATATTTGGGATTCAACGATGTTATATCAGAGAATTGACCGCTCATAAAATAATTATTTTTTTTTGGAACAGCAGCGGTATTTCTATTATTCTCAAATAAGGTACCATTTGAAGTGATAAATTCACATACATAAATCCGACCTGTAATTTCTTTCAGTTTAGAGCAAATTTGAGGTAAATATCGCTCTGTAATATGCCTTCTGGTCACTTCGTCAATGACTTTAATTTTCAAGATATTGTCTGATATTGAAACTGGTTCCGTATCTTTTAACCACATGTTGAAGGATTGTTTGTTTACACTTGATTCCATTGACTGCAATACGCTATTCCATAATTCCTTCGGCATACCTATCTCCTCATTTATCCACAAATGTTAATAACTTTGTGTATAAGTATATTAATGTTCAGTATTATAAATTTTATTAAACAATTTCGTATTTTGATATAATTGCTGCTTTATTCATAGCGTTAATAGTGTTTTTTTGAAAATTTTGCCTAATACTATTAACTTGATACATTCTTCTTTCGTTTTTAGAGTGGTAGTTTATCTTTCATGATATTATTTTATGTCAGCATTTTTATCTGTTGCTGAAAAATAGATAAGAAATTGAACAACGGCGTTTTGGGTATAAAACAAAGGAATCAATAATTGAATATTATGTCGTGTTAATACAATAGTGATTTTTTTTTGGCAACAAATTAATGTTAATATTTTTTTATAAGCAAAAAAATTTCAGAATTCTTAATAAGGTTTTAATAACCTGTTAATAACCCCTTTTTTTTGTTGATAACTTGTTAAGACTTGTGTATTAATAATTATGTGATTTTATGAATCATTATTTATGGTATCCTGTATATCCGGCAACCCAGGGTGCGCAAGATACTATCATATAAAAAAAACAATGCAGAATAATAAATTATATTCCGCAGAAGATATAATCAGAACCTATGAACAGGTACATGATCTTTTACTCACACGGTACATTATTAAAACATATTCAACAAATAGAGCTGACATACGAGATGTGGCTTTGAGAGGCTTAAATTTAAAAAAGGCAAAAAAGGTACTGGAACTTGGTTGTGGGTATGGTTTTTTTATAGAAAAACTGAAAGGAATGTTGCATGAAAAAGCTACAATAATTGGCGTTGATCTGGTTGAAACTAATCGAGAACCTTTTCTTCATTCAGTGGCATCAATTCAATACAAGGGTGAATTTATTACCGGCAGCGCAGATATAATCAGAGAAATGCCTGAATCATTATTTGATCTCATTATAGCGAGCTATTCCCTCTATTTTTTTCCCCATCTTATAAGTGATATAGCGCGCCTGCTTTTGCCCCACGGCATTTTTATTGTTCTTACGCATAGTAAAAATTCTCTTCAAGAAGTGATTCAATTTATTATAAATTGTATGGATAAAATCGGCATCAAACACAAGGAAACCGCCATAAATAAATTATTTTTGGCTTTTTCTCGAGAAAATGGCGATGAGCTGTTAAAAAAATATTTTACTTCTGTTGAAATGACTGAATTCAAAAACTCAATTATATTTCCATATAACAATATCGATGACTGTGTTTTTTATGTAAATAAAAAACGAAATTTGATGTATAAAGAAGTGCTGGATGTAATGCCGGATAAACTGGATGTTGTCCAGAACTGCGTTGAGGATCATATAATTGAATACGCAAGAATGAATAGCATAATAACCTTGAATAAGAATGATGCAGTCTTTAGATGTTTCGGATCAAAATTTGTCAATAGCTGAGTAATATGAAAAAACAAAAAAGATTTTGTTCTTATTGCGGCAATTCAATACTTCAAAAACAGCAGGATGATAAAATGCGTGATTATTGTCCGCACTGTAATGTATTTTTCTATGAAAATCCTTTACCGGTTGCCAGCACCGTTGTTGTGAATGAGAAAAGGGAGGTTTTGCTAGTTAAGAGAAAGAAGGATCCTTATAGGGGCATGTGGTGTCTCCCGATTGGATTTGCAGAATCTGGAGAAGATATGAGAGAGGCGGCATTACGAGAATTAGAAGAAGAGTCGGGTATACGTGGTGAGATTGTAAGGCTTATTGATGTCGATACTGTGGAAAATTACTTTTATGGGAGCCTTGCTATTGTAACCTATGAAGTTCGGATGACTGGCGGAACAATACAACCGGGCGATGACGCCTCTGATGCCTCCTATTATCCTATAACTGAACTTCCCGAGCTTGCATGGCCGTCGAATACAAAGGCTATACATATCTATATCGAACTCTATAATGAAACATGGGCGATGATTGATTCTTACCGTCAATTGTATCCGGAAATTGATTCTCTCGATATGCTCTCTCAGGTCAGCAGTGGGCAGCAGCAGTTGTTATCTAATGTGCTGGTTAAGATGCTCAACAGAGATCATGAAGAGATATCGCGGAAATGGGTGGATGAATTAGAATTTAAGATTCCAATGTTAAAAAAATATATGGATGTTTTAATTCAAACAAACAGTAAAATTTTATGGGCGGTTCAGAATCATCTTAAGGGGAATACTGATATTTCTAATTATTTAAATTTTATGGATATTGGACGGGAGCTCAATAAGAGTTCACTCCCTCTGCCGGAACTTATAACCGCCATGGCATTGAGCAGAAAATCAATATGGAAGCATGTTATAAACAAAAAAATATTTGCATCACCCCTTGAAATTTATACAACCCTGGAATTGAACAACAGAATTATCTTTATTTATGATAGGATTAACTATTACCTTACAAAGGGGTATTGTGAATGACAGTGCTTATTCGGGGCGGGAGCATTGCTGCTGGGGTGTAAAAAAAAATTACAGAGATATATAAAGAGCATCCAATACGGATATGATAATAATTAATAAATCAAGGATTAATGATAATTCCCTACATGGAATTTGGACCTTCTATTAGGACATGGATTCTGTTAAGCCTGAGATCTTGCTAATTCACACCGGTGTTGAGGATGCCTTGTATCCGGCATACCGTTCGGAATTCAAAAAAACTCGTTCAGATAAAATGATTAGCAAGAAATAGATCAAACCGTATATAATGTTATTGACGTCACATCCTTTTGAGAATCAATATGATATATAAATAGTACAGAATAGTTCCAGTAGTTGTCATGGATCTGGCCTGTGATTTTATTCCGATGCGTGCATACTGGATCGGAATCGTATCAGATTCAGGTACAACAATTTCTGACTATGATCTAAATGATATCCGGTATCCAAGTGAATCGGGGTATAATATTTATGGCAGGGCAATTTCCCAAAAATTAAAAGGTATATTACAGTAAAATGCGGTATTATATTTTTTTTATTTCATAAATTAAATTCACAGTAAGCACCCGTATTGCAAGGGAGAGGATTATGCCAACTATTATAAAAGATATAAAAAAGAACAATAATGAAATTATACGTATTGAAGTTTCGGAATACAAGGGAAGGGAATTAATAAATATCCGCATCTGGTATCAAGCTATCGACGCGAATAGCGGCGATTTAGTCTTCAAACCAACTCAAAAGGGAGTAACATTGAATATTACTGAATTTGAGGAGCTTAAAGATGGAGTTGAAAAACTAGGGAATTATCTCCATGATCAGCGGACCGGGAAGAAGCCGGACCAACCAGGTGAAACTCCGCAAGAGAATATAAGTCATGAGAAATATTGATGTGTAATTTTGTTTTGTTATTAAAAATCAATATTTAAAAATGCGACATCATCAAGTCTATTTTCCAAAGGCGCAAAAGATTTTACTTCATTTAATAAAGATTCACAGAAGTTATCACCATTATTATGGCTGTTATTCATAATAAATTTGGCAAGTCTTTGTTCGCCATATTCATCCCCATCATAGTTCTTAATTTCTGTTATGCCATCTGTATAGAGGAGCAATTTATCACCCGGCTCAATTGATAGTGTTTTTTCTTCATACGTTGTGTCTTTTGATATCCCGATGAAAAAGCCCTTTGCATCCAGTGCGACTACTTTCTTTTTAGATTCTCTATAATAGAGAGCTCTAGTGTGTCCTGCATTGGAATAACTAATAGTATTATTTTTATTATCATAAATAACAAAAAAAGCCGTTATAAATTGGGAATCCAGCAGAAGTCCGGATAATTGTAAATTGACTGTGGCGAATAGTTTGCTGGTACTATTGATTCGTGTTGCATAGATGCTGAACATCATTTTTGCCATGGACATTACCAGGGCAGCGGGGATCCCATGGCCGGTTACGTCAGCGATCAAAAAACCGTATTTATCATCAGAAAGCTGATAACAGTCATAGAAATCGCCGCCAAGGTCTTCTATAGGAAGGTATCGGCCGCACACGGTTGGATAACTTATTTGTGAAAAATCCTTTGGTATGATAAATTGCTGGACCCTTTTTGCAATTTCAAGTTCTTTTTTTAATAGAAGATTTCTCTCATATAGTTCATTGTGAACACTCTTCAATCTGAGAAGTGAAAGCACCCTCGCCACAAGCTCTTTTTCATTGAGCGGCTTTAATAGAAAATCGTCTGCTCCTATTCGGAGGCCTTTTATTTTAGAATTCAGGTCGTCGGATCCTGTCATTAAAACCACTGGTATGAAGTTATTGCCGACAACTTCCTTAAATTTTGCCAGAAATCCGAAACCATCAAGCTTCGGCATGATAATATCAACAAGAACAAGATCATATTTTTTATTTTTTAAAGCGTTGAGTCCGTCAATCCCGTCAACAGCTTCATCAACCTTCATGTTGAGTTCGGTTAATGTTTTTTTAATTATGGCTCTATTCAGCTTGCTATCGTCAATAGCAAGGATATTCCATTCTAAATTTAAATAATCAAAATTCATTGTTATATTTCAAAAAATTCAATTTAACATATTTAGTATTATTGAGTCATATAGAATCGTAGTAATAATACATTGTTGTTATGATTTCCCCCCGCATAACCGTTTGTTATGTCTTCTTATAAATAAATAGCTGAAAAGATATTTTTATTACAGTTACAGCTAATACGTTTACTCTTACGATAATGGATTAGTGATGTAATTATATAATAATACTTGATATTATTTCAACAAATAATTTCAATATCGTTCTATATGTTTGGTTATTGAATTTCATATTGCGTATTTTATATTAATTATCCATGCGGTTTAACTCCGGGCCAGTTTTATTATATTTATATGGAAAATTGTCATTTCAGAGTATCAATGTTCATAACGAATTATCCACTATAACATGAAAAGACTCAATAAGATTATTTTTATCCAATTACCATTGATAACCCATGACTATGATTATTCAATGGGTAATATTGAATATGCTGCGGCTGCTATTACTGGATTCATCATGAATAAAATTACATCGAATATTACTATAACCAATCTCCCTTTTATATTAACACATTTCGGTTCAGATTCAGTAATTATGAAATATATTCTTAACGTTCAGCCTGAATTAGTAGCATTTACCTGCTTTCTTTGGAATATTGAAAGAAATCTTACTATTGCACAAATGATTAAAGAAAAAAATAGTGATATAACAATAGTTTTTGGAGGTTCAGAAATCAATTTTGGTTCAATCGCGTTTTTCCAAAAAAGAGATTATGTGGATTATTTTGTTATCGGCGAAGGCGAGTGGTTTTTCGGCTGCGTATTAACCGGCAAAGATGTTTACAGGTATCAAACTTTTGAAAATGGTAATCGAATTATTATCCAGCCAGTTAATGAATTGACCCCGGCTGCCGAACTTTTTGAGCCCTTTACTGGAAAAAGATTGGAACCGATGGTGGACGGATCAATGTTTTTTGAACTTACCAGGGGCTGTCCTTACAAATGCAGCTATTGCCTGTACTCGAAAAATTATAATACAATCAGAGAAATACCGTTTGATCATCTCCTCCATGCACTTGCCGATAAAGATTTAACGAAAAATCTTAAAGATATGTATATCCTTTCGCCGGCATTTAACGCAATGAGGGATTTCAGACAAAAATTAATCACATTGTCTAAGATTGGAC
>Ga0315275_10007509_pt1 | contig 10534 bp, 14 predicted proteins | sample YL17G03_0_MG_FD_205557 | JGI IMG/M metagenome (GOLD analysis project Ga0315275, IMG submission 205557) | Sediment microbial communities from Yellowstone Lake, YNP, Wyoming, USA - YL17G03_0 | ecosystem: Environmental > Aquatic > Freshwater > Lake > Sediment | place: USA: Wyoming | collected...
CCGGATCGAAAGCCTTCAGCCAATGCGCGGCCTCTCTCGCCTGGTCGGTCGAAACGGAACTCTGCCTGCTCATGTATGCGTTGATGTCGATCGTTCCGTTGGAATAAGCGAGATACGCGAGCAGGCAAGCGGCCACGATCAGGATTCCAGTCCTCGCACCCCTCAACCCGCGCGATTTCCCGATGGTATAAAACAACCCCAAAGCGAACAGCGGCGGCACGGCCAGGGAAAGCATGTCGGGAAACTTGTATTGCGTGCCTGGGACGTGGAACAGACTGAAAACAAGGGTGAATGCGAACAAAGCGAACATCGCAAACATCGCGGCCGGCGCGGGTTGGCCGGAATTTTTCCGCTTCCGGAAACCCATGGCGACGACCCCCGCGCCTGCCAGGGAGAACAGGAAAACGAAAGTGTTTATTCTTGCCAATGTCGCTGGACCGAAGAACGATTCGACCTCATCGAATCCCACGAAGCCTGGCTGATAATACCAGCGCACGTTCCTCCATTGGTTGGTCGTCGCGTTTTGCACGATCATCGCGTATTGGGGCAGCCACACGGAGGCAACGACCATCGCGACTGCCAGGCACTTCAAGGAAGTCTTGAAAAACTTCATGTCCTTCCTGGCGAGCTCGGCGAAGGAGTGGAGCAATACGAAAAGCGTGAGATAAACTGGCACGAAAGGATGAGACAAAAAGGCCAGTCCCAGCAAAACTCCGGATTTTACGTAGTCCCTCCTCAGGTAATAGTAAACGAACACGGCCGAAAGGTCCATGGCCAGAAGCTGCGGGTATTCGCCGGCGAGGAAAACGAAGCTCCAGTTCGCAAGCACAGCGCCTGAAATCGCGGTCAGCAACCCGATCTTCCTGCTCCAGAATGAGCCGAGCAGATAGAGGCATAACGGGAAAACGGCATACAAGATTACCCCGAGAAATACGACCGCAACGATCGGCTCGATCCCGAGCAGCGAAACCAGGAAGGCCATCCAGTGGAAAAGAGGCGGATACGTGTATCCGGTATCGGCAAGTGGCGACCATGAAAGGGGATAAATCTGCGAACGGATCACCGGGTCCACGATTTCCGCGTGCATGGCGGGATCGTAGCTCACGGTCACCGGCGTCGCGGCAAAATATCCCAGAAGCACGAGATAAGCCGAAAGTGCGAACGGAACGGCAAGATACGCATGGCGATAGCGACCCTTCGATTTTTTCGGGAATGCGTTTACGAGGAGTTCATTTACTTTTTTGAAGAACCCGTTTCCTTTTTTCATGATATAAATAAAATCGATTCCTGACTAAAAACATTTAGGTACGATTCGGCTGCGTTTACCACGTCCTGAGCTTCTTCTTTATCCTGTCCTCTGGCCGGCCAATGAGGACGTGACCGTCGACTTTCACCCAGACCCGGCCGACTTCGAACGAGAATACGCTTGTCTCCTTGGCGATTCTCGCCAGGGTTCCGTCGGGCTTTTCGATGACGATCATGTTCCTGGTCTCGTCCACGACCTTCCCGGTCAGGCCGAGATTCGTCTTATTCGAGCTTTCAAGAATGCGGACCCTGAGCCCGATGAGCTCATGGCGGACGAGATTCTCTGGGGTTATCATGGCCAATATATAATCTCAGGTTTGTAAAAGTCTTGCTTTTCCGCGGTTCCTCCGGCGGCTCAGGAAACTTCTATCTTTTCCATCGGGAATCCTATACGAATAAGGATGTCCCTGATCTTTTTCCTGTGGTCGCCCTGAAGCTCGATGGTGCCGTCTTTCAGCGTTCCGCCGCAGGCAAGCTTCTGCTTGAGCTCCTTGAGCACTCCTTTCACATCCACGTCCTTGCTGATGCCCTCGATGGTCGTCACGCTTTTCCCGAAGCGTTTCTTTATCGAGGACACCCTGACCTTCTCCTCTTCCTTTGCGATGGTCTCGCACGCGCAGATGTCCTTTGGAAGGCCGCAGTTGGGGCAAATTTCTGTCATTCTTCTATCGCACACTCCTCTATTTCAAAAGCTACTTCCGAAAAAATAGAATTCCATTGATTCTGCGACCGGCAGATATAAGCTTTCATTTTCCTCTTTTCTCGTTTTTTATGGTCTTGATCCTGGCCAGCGTCTTGCGGATTTCCTTAAGCTTGCCCGGCGAGCTCACCGAAGCGCCTATGTGTATGTTCGCACGTTCCTTGGAAAGCTCCAGATTGAGATCTCTCACGTGCTTTTCGATGTCCTTGTCGTCCATCTTTCTGATTTCTTTCGGCCTGAGAATTGCCATAAATATTAAACCTTTTCCTGTATATCCTTAATTTCCGCTTTTTTATCCTTTTTCCCAGATTCGGCCGGCTTGTCGGTCGCAATGACGGGGACGGATTTCATGATCTTGACTTTCACGCCTATCTTCCCGGGCTTGGTTTCCGCTTCCTCGAACCCGTAATCCACGAGCTCTTTCGCCGGTTGGCCGCAGTGCTTCAAATATCCGGCCAGGAACTTGCCCTGGCGCCCCTTGGAACCGCCGAGCTTGCCGGAAATGACTATTTCCGTCCCGACCGCGCCCGCGTCCATGACGCGCTTGAGCATGATGTTCCCGATTTTCTTGTAGTTGTATCCCTTCTCCAGCGCGATGACGATCTTCTTCGCGATTATCTTCGCGTCGAGGTCCGGACGCTCGATGGATTTCACGTCGATCTGGGGGTTCTCCAGCTTGAATTCGATCCTTAACCGGTCGGTCATCTCGTTTATCTTCCTGCCGCCCGCGCCTATTATCCTTCCCGGCTTATCGGTGTGTATTACGATTTTTATCCCGAGCGGCGTTCGCTCGAGCGTGATCTTCGAATAGCTCTCGTCCGGGAGGTACCTCTTTATGAAATCCTCAATCTTCATCTTCCTTACCGAATAGTCAACGAAGAATTTTTTCATCAGCATGGCATCACTTCTGTTGCAGGATCACCTGCACGTTCGTTATTTTCTTCTGCGTTCGCTTGAGTTTCGTCCGCCTGGGCCTGAAAAACGTAAAGCCTTTGTGGGCCGAAGCGAATATGACAAGTCTTGACGTATCCAAGCCTTTGAACTCGGCGTTGGATTCGGCCGACTTGACCACGGACAGGATTTCGCTGGACGCGTTGGTGTAGTATTTTCCATCGATGTCGCGTTTCCCCTCGGTCAGGTCCGCGAGCAGCTTTTTCGCCCTGACCACGTTCATGCCCGAAATCTGCCTGCAGAGGATGACCGAGCTCTTGGTGGATATGTTAAGGGAGCGGCCGTAGGCCCTCGCGGATTTCTTCGGGTTGAGGTTCAAGGCGTATTTTAGCATAAACATCACTTCAGCGGCACGAATTTCGAGGACCTGGTTGCTCCGAATCCGGGCGCGGAGTGCTTGACCTGCTTCCTGGTCATCACGAATTCGCCGAGCCTGTGCCCGAGCATTTCGGGCTTTATGTCTAGAGTCACGTACTCCTTTCCGGAGTAAACTCCGATTTTCACGCCGACCATTTCCGGAAGTATGAGCATTTCCCTCGAGCGGGTCCTGAAGAACTTCTTCGGGTTTTTCCTGATCTTTTCAAGGAGCTTCTTGTGCTTTTCGCTCAATCCGCGCTTAAGGCTTCGCCTCTGCCTGGACTTGAGCATCTTGCTGTATTCTTCGAGCGTCAAATCCTTTATCTCCTCGAATGATTTCCCGCGGAACTCGAATTTTGCCATAGTATCATCACGTCGTTCTGATTTTTATGCTTTACCTCTCTTTCTTCCCGTCCTTCGGGCGCCCCAGGCGCCGACCTTCGCTCCCGGAGGCGCGTGACGGCTTACGGTCTTGGGCGTTCCCGGCCTCGTGGGCCCGCCGAACGGATGGTTGAGCGCGTTCATCTTGCCGCCGGACGTCCTCGGGTATATCTTGCCTCTCCTGTGCATCGCGATCCATTTCTTGCCGGCCTTGACCCAGGGCTTCTCCCTGAGGCCGTCGCCTGCCGGCGTGCCCATGCTGGCCCTGCAATCCAGGTCCAGGTTCTTGGTCTTTTTCGACGGCAGCTGCACCACGCATTTTTCCTTCGTTTTAGTGAGAAGCGTGGCGAAGGAACCGGGCGCGTTGCAAAGCTTCGGGCCCGAGTGAGGCGAGATCTCGACGCCGAAAATTTGAGTTCCGATAGGAATGTTGGAAAGCGTCTGGATGAAGTCGGTCCTGTCGCCGACCCTGGTTCCCTTGGGAACGATCACGAAGCTCGTCTTGCCGTCCGAATATCGTACTTTCGCGACCGGAGCGTTCCTGCCCGGGTCGTCGATTATGTCGGCAACGACGCCATCGAAGTTCCTGTACTCAACATTAATCTTCTTCCCTCGCGGCGGGACCCTGTAAGTGGGCGACGCCTTCCCGATTCTCTGAGCTCTTATTCGTTTACCCATATCAATCCCGAAATCATATCATTCCAAGTTTCGAAGCGATGTCCGCCGCGGAGAATTCCGGGCTTATCTTGATATACGCCTTCTTCTGGCCGCGGGTGGTTATCTCGGTCCTGACCCATTGGACCTTGACTTCGAATTCCTTTTCTATCGCTTCTTTTATCTCGTTTTTGCCCGCGTCCCTGCTGACGATGAAGACGAGCTTGTTCTCCAGCTCGACCATGTTCATTGACTTTTCGGTAAGATGCGGGTAAGATATTATCGACCAGACGTCAATGGATTTTGTTTTTTTCGGCGGACTTGCACCTTTGGCGGCTGATTTTTTCGTCTTCGCCGCTTTCTCCGCGTCTTTATTTCGCCTGGGCCTTGCCATCTGAATCAAGCTCCTTCATGTCGTCTATTGCCGATTTGGTGAATATCGCCAGCCTTCCCGGGTGAGTGCCCGGCGCGAGGCAGCTTACGTTAAGCTCCCTTGTCAGGAACACGTCGACTCCAGGTATGTTCTCAAACGCTTTTCGTGCGCCTTCGTCCTTGCCGAGGATGACGATCGGTCCTTTCTTGGATTTGTATCTCCTTCCCCTCATCTTTCCCCTGCCTGCGCGGACCTTCTTCTCGGAGCAACGCGCAAGCTCTTCCTTGAGCCCTACAAGCTCGAGAATTTTTATGGCTTCGGAAGTCTTCGAAATCTTCTGGAGATCGTCCTCGAAAATGAGAGGAACGTGCAATACGTTCGTGATTATGTGGCCCCTGCGAGCGACCAGCTCTTTTTCGAGCGTCGCCGAGAGAGCGGATTTCAGCGCCTTCATGCGCTCTTTCTTGTTGATCTTGATGGCCCAAACCTTCTCGACTTTGGGCGGATGGGTTCTACGACCCTTTACTGTGAGCGGGTTGAACCTCGCCGTCATGTTCAAATATCCTTGCTGGTGAATCCTCTTCTGCCTGGCCATTTCCCTGTTCATCTGGGAATAGCGGCTGTGTCGCATGCCGTGGTAATGCGCGGACGTGCGATGGCCTGCGAGCGGATCGCTCCCGTATGGCTGGCGCAGCTTGCTCGCTTCCGCGACGACGGCTTTCTGGATGATGTCTTTCCTGACTTTCTCGGAGAAAACCTTGGGTAGCGTGATCTTTTCTTTTTCCTTCCCTTTCAAATCGAATACAGGCAACGAATGCATATGGTGACCTCGCTGAACCTAGCGAATGACAATATTTATGTTTGAATCATTTATAAATATATATTGAGAGCCTTATACCAAAAGGCTTTCGCAGACACGGGTGTTATTACGGCTTTCAAGAAAGACGAAGTCCACGTGAAGCAGTTCAGCTGGAAGCTGCGAATCTTAGTCGCAATCCTATGCGCGCTGGCGCTGCTGTTTCTCGTATTCCTTGCAGTGTACTCGTTCGCGAACATCAACCCGTTCATCACGCTTCTGCTCATAATCGTTCTGCTCATCGTTGCCGCCATGGTCATATTCGTCATAGACGTCGCCTTCTACAGGGAGATACAATAGTAAAGATAGGGTAAATATAGCACTCTACAAAATTGTAATAATTGTAATTATAGAAACTATAGAAACATAGCAAACCTTATTTTAGCGTTTCGAGAAACTCTTTCTCCATGAAGTGGAGCTTTCCCGGCACGATCACTACCGCGGGCGGCGGTAGCTCGATGTCCATGATATCTTCCACTTTCCCGTAAATCAGCCGCTCGTTCTCGGATCCGATTGCCGAGCAGATGACCGCGAATTTCAGCAGCTTCTTCTTTTTTTTCGCGTCTATCGCTTTGAGTATTTCCAGGGCGTCTTTAGATCCCATGTCCCGGTCGAGCAGAAGAAGGGTATGGAGACCCTGTTTCTGGTTTCCGGCGAGAACTTCGTAGAAGCCTTCGCTTTCGTACGCCTTCGAAGGCGTTATCACGGTCGCCGTCCGGCCGAACTTATAGAGCTGAAGTCCCGTCTTCGCGATGGCCGTGTAAATCGATGAAGAATGGATTATTTCGAAGCCCACGCCTTTTTGCTTGCAGCCCATCACCAGGTGGACGTGCGTCGTCGCAGTCAGAGGGTCTCCTGGCACGAGCAGAACGATATCCTTCGATTTCGCCTCTTCAATGATTTTATCGGAATCGTCTTCGACGTACGATCGCTCGACCACTTCGATAGCCTTTCCAGTCAGCTTTTCGAGGGCTTTGATGTCCCCGCCCCATGCCGCGGTGTAGAGTTCGCAGTATATCTTGTCCGCTTTCCTGCAAGCCGCGAGGCCGCGGAGCGAAATGTCTTTCTCGTCCCAGATTCCGAGTCCGATCAGGCAAAGCATGGCATCGAATCTATCTTGAATTGGTTGTTTTTAAACTTGGGAAATTTGATATCCGGGCAGAGGGCCAAGCGGATTCCGAATGTTCGGAACAGAACTTTTTTGTTCAATGATGTTTCATTTGGGTCCATACAGATATAGGCTGGCCTCTCCGCAATAATAGGCATGGCAACCCAAACTCTGCCTTCCCCATTCGGAGAAGCCGCGGTCCGCGCAAGTTCGACCGGATCAGACCATGGAACGGGGATTGACTTCATGAGATTTTCTTCTTTCGACCAGATGGGCTCCGAGGGAGGGATTGGGATCGACGGCTCCGCTGCGATGAAAGAAATACTCGCTTCGGTCGACAAGAGAGTATCCGACGATTATTTCTCCGCTTGCAGGCCTGAATTCATTTACGTCGCGGGATTGTGGGAACCACGCGGTTCGCAGGACGGGCAGCCGCTGGTCGCGCGCCCCAACCCGGTCGGAATCGCCGTGGTGGAGAAGCCATTCGAGGGAGCGCATTATCTGGACAAGATGGCCACGAAAAAAGGGCTGCATAACAGAGGCATCGCCACCGGACTTTTCGAAGAAATGGACGGGGATTGCCCGAATCTCATATGGAGGGCAAAGCCTCAAAATGAAAACGCCTGCAGGTTGTACCGCAAAATAGCCGACAACTGGCAGGACGATGGCCTGTGGATAATTTTCTGGAAGGGCTTCGAAGGCGGCAATGGTCTGGCGAAGGCGGCAGAATATGCCATGGGCAAAGAGAAGACTTTGTTTGATTGCGCAAATCCCTCCCATGCATATGCTGGCGGGCAACATTCCCCGGCGGCTTTATATCATTTATAGAAAAGTCCGGAAAGGTTTTGAGTGGAATTTGGTTTGATTTTCCGTTGCATTTCATGCAGGCCATTTTTTAACTTTGTGGACAAAATCTCGGTATGGAACCCAAAGATATTTTCATTTCGACCATCGGCTCGGAATTCGAACTGGGCGACTTCGCGAAAAAAGGAGGCAATAAGGCCTACAGGATATGGCATTACAAGGGCAGCGGAGGCAGCATAGACGCCGCACCCGTCATTGTCGAAGGAAAGCTGTACATCCCCTCGATGGACGGTTACGTTTATGCGGTAAATCCCGAAACGGGCAAAATGATATGGAAATTCAAGGCAGAAGGGATTTTTGCAGACGGTCATCCAGGCTTTTGGAAGAACAGGCTCTTCATAGGCAACATGGACCACAACTTGTATTGCCTTGACAAGGAAACCGGTGAGGAAATCTGGCGTTTCCGCACAGGGGACAAGATATTCGGTTCCACGCCTCTCGTCGTAAAGGATGCCGTCATATTCACGTCCAAGGATTTCTATGTGTATTGTCTTGGATGCGGAGACGGTAAAATGAGATGGGCCATGCGCACGGGCGGCTGGAGCGGTTGCTCGCCGGCCCTTGCCGAAAATAAGGTTTTCGTCGGCTCATCGGACGGAAACCTTTACTGTTTGAATCCGGAGAATGGATATGAACTCTGGCGCTTCAAGACCGGGGGCAATATTTTTTCGCAGGTGGAATTCTGTTCCAAGGACGGCGTAATATACATTTGTTGCGACGACTGGAACGTTTACGGCATCGGCATTACTGACGGCAAAGAAAAGTTCAGGTTTAGAACCTCGGGGGTTGTCAACGCCGTCCCGATAATCGACGAAGGCGTCATTTACATCGACGCACAAGACAGAAACCTTTACGCCGTCGACCTCGAAACCGGGAAATTGATGTGGAAGTTCATAACGGGCCACGACGAAGGCGGAAGCGAGGTGACCATTATCGACGATAAGCTTTATTTCGGCTCTACCGACGGGTACGTTTACTGCCTGGACAAGAAAACTGCCAAGGAAATCTGGAGATTCAAGACCAGCGGCAAGGTATGGAGCAAACCCCTTTTCTACAACAAAAGGCTGTACTTCGGCTCCTTCGATTGCCATTTGTATTGCATCAACATGCAGGGAAAGGAACTCTGGAGGTTTGAAACCTCAAATAAAAATCAGATAGAATACGAGCTGGAGAACGAAACGATTTTCAATTTCAACCCTCCCAAAGTCGAGAGCAGGGATGACGAAAAGGAAGACAGATATGCGGTGAGCACCTCGGTCATAGTCGACGACAAGTACAATGCCAGGAACGAGTACGTTTTCAAAAGCGAGTACAGGACGGAAAGCGAATACAAATGACATATCAATTTCATATATACGACCATACAATTTCTCATCATGGGATACGAAAGCAACGACCTTTTCATGTCGACCATAGGAAGCGAATTCGAGCTGGGCGATTTCGCCGAGAAAAAACGCGACGGAAAGGCGATCAAGACCTGGTATTACAAGGGCGACGGCGGCAACATCGACGCTAGCGTCAAGGTTTTCGATGGTTTCGTTTACGCCGCATCGATCGACAAGCGGCTTTACAAAATCGACCCGAGCAATGGAAAAAAGGTGTGGGAATTCCGTGCGGGAGGAATATTCGCGACCGGCGCGCCTGCAGTCAGCGGAGGCAGAGTCTTCGTGGGAAACTGCGATCATAATTTCTACTGCCTGGACGATGCGAACGGCAGCGAAGTCTGGAGATTCAGGACTGGCGACGTTTTGTACGCGTCGCCTCTCGTCGCCGATGGAATGGTGGTTTTCACCTCTAAGGACTTCTTCGTATACGCTTTGAACGCTCAAACCGGAAAAATGATCTGGTCGTTCAGGACCGGCGGCTGGGCCGGTTTCACCCCAATCAGCGACGGAAAAAATATATTCGTCGGTTCGTCGGACGGGTATCTTTACTGTTTGAATCGAGACGGGAAGGAGGTGTGGAGGTTCAAGACGAACGGCAACGTATTCGCAAAAGACGAGGTCGCGATTGCGGATGGCGTCATTTACTTCGGATCGGACGACGGGATCGTTTACGGCGCAGACATCGAAACCGGCAGGGAGAAATGGAGATTCAAGACGGGCGGCGTAATCAACAGGCCGCCAGTGGTTTCGGAAGGAAGGTTGTATATTCTCTCCCACGATGGATATTTTTACTGCGTGGATATCGAGACATCCAAGGAGAAGTGGCGATTCAAGACATCGACCGACGAAGGCGGAACCAAGGCCGTCGTGCTCGACGACAAAGTAATCTTCGCATCCGCGGATTACAACTTATACTGTCTTGACAAGGATGGAAAGCTTTTATGGAAATTCCGGACGGGCGGCCACGTTTGGAGCACACCAGCGGTTTTCGAAGGAAGGATTTTTCTGGGCTCTTACGACTGCCGGCTTTACTGCCTGAATATGGATGGAAGTTTGATTTGGAGATTCGAGACTTCGAATCTAAACCAGGCGCATTGCCTCATCGAGTATGAGACGGCGATGGAATTCAAACGTCCGATGATTGAGGAATCGAATGAAGAAGCATCAGATAGGTACGCGGTAAAAAACGAGACAGTCGTCAATAACGACTACACGTTCAAGAGCGAATATTCGTTCAAGTCGGAATACCAGTCCAAGAGCGAGTACAGGTAATTAGGGCTTTGCGTTCTTCCAGAGGAATCTAAAATATTTCCTGTAATCGTTTGCGACTTTCTTGTTGTTAACCATGAAAACAATTTGGTCATCCCATAAGACCTGCGCGACATGATCTCCGAAAATCCAAATCACGAGCGGACTGGAGAATTCTTTGGGCAGGTAACGAACATTGAGTTTTTTGAGTTTGCTGAAAGGCGTCCCTCTGGTCTTTTCAATCGCGAGATGATGCCTAGTTATCCCCGCGTCCACTCTTCTTTTCTCTAAATTGGGAAAATATTCCGAACTGGTAAAAGGCAGCCAGCCGTTCGCTCCGATTAGGAAGAGG
>Ga0315275_10007511_pt1 | contig 10532 bp, 8 predicted proteins | sample YL17G03_0_MG_FD_205557 | JGI IMG/M metagenome (GOLD analysis project Ga0315275, IMG submission 205557) | Sediment microbial communities from Yellowstone Lake, YNP, Wyoming, USA - YL17G03_0 | ecosystem: Environmental > Aquatic > Freshwater > Lake > Sediment | place: USA: Wyoming | collected...
GCCCGGAAATCGATGGGGTCGGGGCAGGCCGCGTAGCACCCGTTGAACTCGTCGGGGTAGAAGATCTGGGAGGCCAGGGCTTCCCAGCCCCCCGTTGACCCGCCGTAGAGGAACCGGGCCCACCCCTGGCCAAGCCCGCGGTATTTTTTCTCGATATAGGGGATGAGCTCGCGGACGATGGCGTCGCCATACGGGCCGAGGTTGGCCGAGTTTACGGCGTAGGAGTCGTCGTAGTAGGGGTTCGCGTGCTGGATCTCCAGGACGATGACCCGGGGGAAATTCGGCCCCGTCCATTCCTTGAAGAATTCGTACGCGTACTGCTCTTGGATCCGGTTGTATCCGGATATGTGGAACCGCTCGCTGTAGTCAGGTGCAAGGCCGGGGTCCGGCGGCGTTTCCCTGAAACCCGAGATCGTTGCCGGAAAATGGCCGTGGAAGACGATCAGGGGATAGCGGGCTTCCAGGTGCGCGTCAAACCCCTCGGGGAGAAGGAGGCATGCGCCGACGAACATGGGACGGCCCCAAAACTTGGTCAGGAGCTCGCTCTGGATCTTCTCGTGCCGGATATATTTTGTATCCTTGGGCGGGGCGATGGGCGGAATTTCCTGGTCGAGGGCGAGGCGGACGGTCTCCGCTTTCGCCGGGTCGAGGACGACCCGGCGCGGCGCGCTGGTGAGGTTTCCGGGAGCAGAGTTCCATTGTTGGCCCTCGCCGCGGTCCATGGGGAGCTTGACGATATGGCCGTCGGCCCGGTGGAAGGTTTCGTAGCGGTGGAAGAGAGCCTGGACGAAGTATTCCCCGCGCGGAAGCTCGGCGAGACTCCGGAGCGGATAGCCGAAGGAGGAGGCGTCGACCACCGCTTCCGCTCCGGGAGCAAGGCCGTCCACATCGATGCCGAAGACGAGTTGAGTGTCGGCGCCGGAGGTGATCTGGAAGCGCGGTTCGGCCTTATCTTCCGTCGAGATGAGAAGAAGCAGGCGTCCGTCGAGCGGCGTCTTGGAACGTTCCGCCGGAAAGCTGATCCTGAACCGAAGCTGGGCGGACAGGGGGCGGGGCAGACCCGCCAGAAGCGCTGCCGCCAGGACAAGGATGATCGTGGACGGGGCTGTTTTTAGGAAGGACTTCATGGCCGAAACCTCCTCGCGGAAATTGGGATGCCAATCGCTGTCCCAACCATACTACAAAAGAACCGGGCTTGTCGATGACATCCAGGCGGCAAAGAAGAGGTTCTTCGGGCGAAAAATCCTCTTGCATCGGCCGAAAGACGATCGACTCCGGCTTCCAGGTGCATGCCCGTTATGTCAGGGCAAAGTGAGCGCGTCGTGGGCCGTGATCAGCTCACCAACTTGGCATTTACCGTAAGGCTGACACCGGCAAGCGCTTTGGAAACAGGACAGTTCTTTTTAGAAAAATCGACCAATTCCTGGAACTTGGAGGAAGCGATATCCAGCACTTCGGCCGTCGTTTCGAGTAAGGTCCTTCAAAGTATCCACTGCTGAGTTTCATCGTGCCGACGCCCTCGCGCAAGGTCCCGGTCCACACGGCTTCCGAGGTTCGAACGGACATGTTGCTCTCCTTGAGTTTCGATTTGAGTTTAAAACCCGGCGAGGATTATGGGAGTCGGGTGCTTGTTCGTCAATAGGGAAGCATCGTCGACATCATCCATCGGCACTAGGAACAACAGTTCGGTTTTTTTCCGGAAAGTCTGGCCTTCCCCCCGGGGAGTGAATCAGGGTCAATCGGGGCGGCCTTTTGACAGGATTTGAAGGAGTTCATCAGCCGTGGCGACGGGCCTGAGGCAGCGGCCGTTCGAACAAACATAAGCGGCGACCCGGCCGTCAACTTCCCTCATATCCTCGGTGAAAGGGGCGATCTTTTCGATCGGCAACGAACGCTTTCCAACGGGCTTGAAAAGGATGACCGCGTTCGGAAGATAGGTTCTTTTGAGTGCGCCCAATAGCGCCTTTGTCCGGTCATCTTCGGCCCGCCCGACCACGACAACCTCCGCGGCCGGGCCGAAGGCATAATCCAGTCCGCAGAGGAACTCTGCATAAGCACGCGGCTGAACGCCGACCTGATCTGCGAAGGCGGCGGTGAGCCGGTTGGCGCTTTTTTCCAGGTCCTGACGGCCGGTCATCCGGGCCAGCCGGACGAGGTTCATCAGCATGACCGAGTTCCCGGAGGGTAGGGCGCCGTCGGTGATCTCTTTAGGCCGGACGGGAAGTTCGGTATCTGAGGAAACGGCGAAAAATCCTCCCTCTTTCTCATCCAGGAAATCGGCCATGACTTTTTCCGTGAGTTCGAGCGCCGCTTCAAGGGCAAACGTGCGAAATCCGGCCTGGTAAAGCTCGATCAGGCCCCTGATAAGAAAGGCGTAATCGTCGAGAAAAGCCGGGATCCGGGCTTCCCCCTCCATGAAGCCGTGGAACAATCGGCCCTTAGGAGCGCGCATCTTTTCGAGGATGAACCGGGCCGCTTTGTCCGCCGCGCCGAGAAACCGGGGATCGTCCGTGATCCTGGAGGCGTGGGCAAGGGCCGCGATCGCGAGACCGTTCCAGTCCGCAAGGATCTTGGTATCTTTGAAGGGCCGCGGCCTTTTTTCACGGGCGCGAAAGAGTTTTCCCCGGATGGACGCGGCTTTGACGGACAGCCGGTCCGGAGAAATCCCGATCTCTGCCGCTATCCCGGCCAGCGGCTTTTCCATATAAAGGATGTTGAGGCAGCTCCTAGAGCCCCCCGGTTCAATGAAATTTCCCCCGGCCCGGATGCCGAAAATCCTGGAAGCGAGGGCGGTTTGTTCGCCGTCAAGGACCGCTTCAACCTCCTGCATTGTCCAGTGGTAGAACCGGCCTTCCTCTCCCTCGGAGTCGGCGTCCTCGGCCGTGTAAAATCCTCCCTCCGGAGAGGCGAGATCCCGGAGAACGTAATCCAGGATGTCGATGGCGGTCTGTTTGAATTCGCCTTTCCCCGTCGCCAGGAAGGCGTCCGTGCAGACGTCGGCCAGCAGGGCCTGGTCATAAAGCATTTTCTCGAAATGAGGCACTCGCCATTCGGCATCGGTCGAATACCTGTGAAAGCCGAATCCCAGGTGGTCCCAGATGCCGCCGAGCCTCATGGCCCCGAGCGTTTTTTCGACCATGATGAGGGCCTCGGGATTTCCCGTCCGTTTCCAGTACCGTAGGAGAAAATTCAGGTTATGGGGGAGAGGGAACTTGGGAGCGTTTCCGAAACCGCCGCGGCATTCGTCGAAATCCGTTTCGAACGCACGGAACGCTTCACCCAGAATATCCGGGGTGAGCTCGTGATGGCCCGAGGTTCGTGACTCCGATTGGGCCCCTAGGACCGAGGCGGTGATCCCCTCGGCCGACCGGAGGACCTCTTCACGGCGCGTCCGCCAGGCCTCTCCGATCCTCGGGACGAGGTCTATGAGGCCCGGGCGGTCCCATCGTCTCTCCTTCGGAAAATACGTTCCGGAGAAGAACGGCTTTTTATCCGGGGTCATCACGATCGTCAGCGGCCAGCCTCCGGAACCGTTCAACATTTGGCCGATGGTCATATAATACTGGTCCAAGTCGGGCCGTTCCTCCCGGTCGACCTTGACGCAGACAAATGTCTCGTTAAGAAGGCGGGCGACTTCTTCATCTTTAAAAGACTCGCTCTCCATGACGTGGCACCAGTGGCAAGTCGAGTAGCCGATCGAAAGAAAAACGGGTTTGTCCTCGCGCCTTGCTTTCTCGAACGCTTCACCTCCCCAAGGAAACCAGTCCACGGGATTCCGGGCATGCTGGCGAAGATAGGGACTCTTCTCGCGGCCGAGACGGTTCGTGTGTTTTTCTGACGCCAATGGGCCTCCCGTGAAGATTCGATACTTTCGCTTGCCCGGACTGAGGTTTTAATCCTATAAATATAGTAGGAAATAATATTCTACAGGAACCATCCGTAGATATCAACGGCATTTTTTCTTGGATGCGTCGAGATTGTCAAGAGGTCCTCTTATCCATAGAATAGGGGAATGACACCCAAGATCGAACCGGGCGAAAGGCTGTGGTCCCTGGACGCCCTTCGGGGATTCGACATGTTCTGGATCATCGGCGGGGATGCCTTCTTCCAAGCCCTGGTCGGGATCACCGGCTGGGGGTGGGCAAAATGGGGCGCCGCCCAGCTCGAGCACGCGGAGTGGGCCGGCTTCCATTTCTACGACCTGATCTTTCCCCTCTTCATGTTCATCTCCGGCATCGCCATCCCGTATTCTCTTCTCGCCAAGGCGGAGAAAGGCGCGCCCAAGGGAGAGATCTACAGGAAGCTTGTCAAACGTGGACTCCTGCTGGTCGTCTTGGGGATCATCTATAACGGCTTCCTGGAGCTGGATTTCGTGAACACTCGATATCCGAGCGTCCTCGGACAGATCGGCCTGGCCTACCTCTTTGCCGCCGTCATCATGCTGAACGTCAAGACCCTCAAAGGCAGGATCGCGGTCGTGGCTGGAATATTGGGCGGATACGCCATCGTCCAACTCCTCATCCCGGTCCCCGGGATCGGCGCCGGGGTCCTGACCCCGGAAGGGACGATCAACGGGTTCGTTGACCGCCTGCTCCTTCCGGGGGCACTCTATGACCGCATCTTCGATCCGGAAGGCGTCCTCTGCATTCTCTCGGCCGTCAGCGTCACGCTGATGGGTGGGATCGCGGGTTCCATCCTCCGCGACGGAAAGGGGAGCGGCTACCGGAACACTGCTATCTTGGCCCTAACGGGCGCCGGGCTCATGGCATCGGGGCTCGTGCTCAAGACCTGGTATCCCATCATTAAGAAGGCTTGGACGGCCACCTTCGACATCTACGCCGCGGGCATCAGCTTTCTCCTTTTGGCCTTGTTCTACCTTGTCGTGGACGTTTGGAAGAGCCGGAAGTGGACGTTTTTCTTCCGGATCATCGGCCTGAACTCGATCACGATCTACCTCGGGAAGCGGTTGATCGATTTTCCTTTCTCGAGCAAATTCCTGTTCGGCGGCCTGGCCGGTTTGGCCGGCCGCTTCGAGCCGGTCGTCCTGATCGTCGGGACGATCGTCATCGAGTGGGTGTTCCTCTATTTCCTGTATAAGAAGAACATTTTCCTGCGGGTTTAATGGGGTAGGGTTTAATTCGGGGACACAATACCAATTTCCGAATAGCCTGGGTACGCGAATCAATTCGGAATCGGATATCCTGTCCCGGATTTCAAACGGCCGCCGCTTCTTCCTTGATCCCGTTGTTCCCTTGTTTTGCTTCTCGTGTCAGGCCTGAAATGGTAAACATCTCCAGCTGTCCGGCCTGGTAGGCCGCGCGCAGCCGGCCCCTCCCCGCGATATAATCGTGGGGATGATTCTAAGGCTAATAGTCCGGTTATTGACTCTTGTTTCGTTTTGGTTATTCGAGTACAAAGGGTTTTCTGTCCCCATGGATATTGGCAGCAGGGAGTTCGCTGATAATTCGTATTTTTCATGAAAAAAAGCGCTGATTTTTTTACGGCTACCAGCTACCATTTAATCTCCATTACTCCGTCGATATCCTGGCGGAACACTAGCTCCAGCCTCGCCTGAGGGAATTCCCACCCGTAATCGTTCCCGACTTGCATAGACTGACCGAAGAATTCCGGCGAGCCCTGACCGATTACGTCGAATAGGGCGGCAGCTTGCTCCTTCTCAGCGAGAGATGCTCCCGCCTGTTCGAACCCCTCTTGGGGGTGGAGCTCGAAGGCGAGCCGGCGGAAAGGGCCGTAGAACTGGCTTCGCCCTCCGGTGCAACGATCTCCGGTGGCCTCTAGCAGAAAATCAAGCTGACAACGGCTCAGCCGGCCGGATATGTTTATCCGACCCGCGATACGCGCAAGAATGGCCAGATCGCGGCGACCATCAACTCCTTCGGCAAGGGCAAGGTCGGCCCGGTCGCCTCGATCTATTTCCGCTCCCACCACCCCTGGCTCAGGGAATTCATCGGTGAGCTCACCGCCACGCTCTTCCCCGACCCGGCCGTCCGGGTCGAAGGCCCTTATTGCCTGGATGTCTCTCTCCGGACGACCTGAGACGGGAAGCTCTCGGTCCCTCTGCTCAACACCGCCGGGATGCCCCTACCCGCCCGCTACGGCTTCACGGACTTCATCCCGCCGTTTGAGAAGATCCGGCTGACCGTCAAAACGCCCGCATTACCAAAATCCGTGACCTGGGTCCCCAACCACGGAACGCTCGATTGGTCCTGGTCCAACGGCCTTCTGAACGTGACCGTCCCGAAGCTCAAGATCCACGGCGTCGTCGTTATCGACATATCTCGTCTTGCCATTCTCTGGTTCAATATGCAGATAGCAACCTACGGCTACGGGATGAAACGCGTCATAAAAGTCTTGCCGATTGAAAATCACCAATAGTGTCGGGATGGCTGGACCCCACACCGCCCAACGTTAGCCCGTCCATTTCGGCACAATCTGAGAATTTCTTGGTTTTCCTGCGTCTATAGAGACGAAGGACAATTCATCTGCTTGTTTAACAAATCATGGCTTTTCGCTTCAGTTACCGCATTCCCGTCATAGGGGAAGTCATAGAAACTGAACATGGAAAAGCGATAGTTATCAGGTTGATCTTGTATCGGGAGGCTATCGATGAAATGAGAGCTTCCGGCACTCTTGAGAAGGATATCAAACGGTTCATAACGAGAATTGGCAGGTTTTTTCAGGATGTTACGAAGTACTTCGAGTGCGAAGTCGTTTATCCAGATGGGGAAATCGAGCGAATCGATTGGAGCGAATACTACGGGTTTCTAAAGACCGACAGAAGGAAAAAAGCCCGGCGATGACTCCTCCGGCATCATCAAGCGGGGTCAAGCGGTCTTCGCCGAACCATTCCCCGAGCGCCCGTGGCCTAGGACATACCATCGCTCCAATGCTTCCAAGATTTGAGCCTGGAGGCGTTTATCTGATGTCCGGCTCTCGGTGAGCTCTCTGATCTGGGCTTGGGCTTTCTCGATTCTTTCTTCAATCCTTGCCAAAACATCCTCACAGCCTCGGCGAGTTGAAGGCAACTTTGCGTTTCCGGTCAAGCCCAGTTCCGCCAAGCGGAAAACAAGGCTGGCCTGTTCCTGCGAATCATAATCCATCCGTATTTTCCCGTCTTTGCCGAAGCCGACGGTTCTCAGCTCAAAAAGCGGATTTTCCGGAAAGAAAACGGGCCGTTCCACCGGAATCGTCAGCGCTTTATCTGATTCGGGCTGTTTTTCGAGCCATTCCTGAAGCGGCAGGCAATCCTCGAACGCAAGGGCATCCCAGATATCCGCAACGATTTCATCCGCCGTGATCTTACGGTTTCCAGATTTGGAGCGCTGCTCCATTTTCTCAATCTCAACGATCCTAATATCTCTGAAGTGTCGTGCCGTGGCCTCGTGAAGTCTATCGACAAGATCCGCCCGCTCCTCAGAATTCTTGACTCCTAAAAGTTCGAAGACCGCATCATCCAACTCTCTCCGATCTGTCTTGCACAATTCATTCGACAGGTTAATCGGCCCATTGCCAATAAGCCGGGCCTTTTCCGGGTCGTGACAATCCATGAGTTGCTCTTCGATAAGCCGGCCTACCTCCCGTTTGCTCATCCGCGCCAGGGCATTCTCGAACTTCTTTGCCAAGGTTGGAACGATGTCCCTCGGATCAGGAATTTCCATAAGGTTGACGTCAACGACTTCGGTTTTAAGATTGCCCTCGGTTCCGGCAAATCGGCCGTAAAACGTTTTAAATAATCCAACGAGCGTTGAATTCAGTATCGCTAAGAGCGATTTTTTTTCATATACAGAAAGATCCTCAGCCCTAAGATCATAAAGGTTACAATTGCCGATAATCTGATCTGGATTTTGGGGAACGATATGCCGATATTGCTGAGCTTTTGACCAAAATGCAATTCCTGGCTTTACCAAATCTCTAAGATCGTACCAGGTGTTTCTCGCAGCAATAGTCGAACGTTTCGGCAAGGGCACCGGACGTGATTTCGATGACTCGAACGTTGCCTGGCTCCCGTATTGGAGATATCGCCAGACCCAGGGCGACTTTTTCTTCAGCTTATCCATGGATTCGCCGACCAAAAGCACAACCCGGTCCAGGTCGGAAGCGCGAACTATCGGCCGGTCGACCTTCATCAGGCTGTGCACTTCCGGCGCCAGATATCTGGATTCAACCGGATGTATGCTTCCGTCGCCCGCCTCCACGATCTTTAATATGCCCGTTTCAACCTCTTTTCGGGTCGCCCCGCCCGATCGGCGCCGGAAATCCAGCTCTCCCGGACATTCCTTGAGAATCCGGGCGGTTACGTCCTTGGGCATAAAGAAAGCGTCGCAACCGCTTTTCACCCCGAAACGAATCTCGGCAATTTCTCCGAGCTTGACGAAGCGGCCGCCAAACCTGCGCATGACCTCGAAATACAAATCCGGCGCCCGCAAGTATCTTCCCCACTTTCCGGCACAGTATTTTCCCGGGGACTTTTCGGAAATAGCAGCGGACCTTTCTATCTTTGTTCTTTTCCCCGACTTCTTACTAGAAATCTCAATCTCATCCTCTTCATCAGAAAATCCAATTGATCGGCCACGCGAGAATATTGATGATGCCCCGATTCCATCAGCCCAAAGCTCTTTTTGCTTTTTGACGGTTATGCGGAGGTCTTGATCTTGATAGTTTTTAGTAACTCCGAGGATGCGCTCACAGAGCTCATCGATAGCCGCCTGCCGCAGAGTTTCGTTGTGCCCCGGCGGTTGACCAATAATGTTCGCTAATTCTCGATTAAACCGCACGAACCGAACCCAATTGGCCATTCGCGCCGTCTCATCTCCACACCGCTGGAGGATTGTGGCACATGTTTTTACGCGCGCATCTTCAAACCAGGGCTCGACCGCGCTTTCCATGACGGCAAGGATTCGGAAATTTCGTAAAATCCATGCCTGCAGTTCGAATCCGTATTCGACGTCAAGCCAGGAGGAGCTCGTCAAGAATCCGAAGAAGCCGTCGGGCTTTAGAAGTCGTGCCGCGCCCGGCCAGAAATAGCAATAGAGATCGCTCCTACCGCTGAGCTTCAACCCGGGCCAGGAGGACGTAGCGATCGCGGCATAATGTTCTTTGTGCTCTTTCTCGATTTTCTCCTGCCGAACATAAGGCGGGTTCCCGACAACCGCATCGAGCAGGGGGAGCATGACATTCTTATGACCGGAACCGTCTGGAATCCTGCAAAAAGCCCGGTTCGGCGCGACTTCGAAAAAATCTTGCCTTACGATTCGGGGATAGTTCGCTTCCTCATTGATTTCTCGGGCGGCGAGGTTAAGGGTAGCCAGATGAGCCGGATAGAGGGCGATATCGCAGCCGAATAGCTCGGAAATCAGTTTCAGGTGCGCGCGCGACGGGTCCAAATTGTGCTTTCGATAGTATGCACGGACAAGAAAACTGCCGGACCCGCAAGCCGGGTCGAGAACAGTATCCTGGGCATTGTGTATGCAGAAGCCATTGATAAGGTCGACGACATCATCGCCCGTGAAATGCTGGCCGTAGCGGTGACGTTCTTCCGGCCCGATCAGTTTTTGAAAGATGCGCCCAACGACATCCGAAGAAACTTCCGTAAAATCGATGGTTGCAACGTTGGAGAGCAGGCCCCGCCAGGCATCCAGAGAATTAGGCGGCTGAAAGATGAGCGTCGTAGCCCAATCTTTCGCATCGGGCATCAAGAGCGGTTCATAATCACCGCTCCTCTCGACGGCTCGCTGAAAAAGCCGATTCAGCGCCGAGACGGCGTCCCCGGGGCTCTTAACAGACGGCCTGAGTTCGAGCCGAGGCAATTCAGGAAACCTGGCGATTAGGGCTTTATAAAAGATGAGCCGATTGGACCAGACATAGGCCAGTGTCTTCGACATATTCTCGACGGCGTTGATCCAGCTCTCGGGATGATTTCGGGCGAAGGCCCAATCGTGGTCGACCATCCATTGCTCAACGCGTGTCCCAAAGCTCTTACTGTTGTCAGCTTGCTCAAGAATATATGAGCTCAACAACTGGACAGGCCATTCCAGGTGACTTTCCAAGGATCGGATGAAGATGTCGTCTGGCGGGAAAAACCAATCCTGTTTTCGGTCCGAGATGATGTCCGCAACTTCACGGAGTAATTCGGGGAGGAAACGGGTTTTGATAAACTTGAGATTATCTTCTATCGCGACGTCAGCCGGACTTCGGAGCGATCTCTCAAGCTGCCATTCGCGGACTCTCCGTTCGAGGAAAGGACGGTCCCAAAGACTTCGGTCCCAGAGGACAAAGCGATTGACATTCCAGGTGAAAAAGAACCGGATGTTCGCGTTTTCCGCTTTCTCCTCGGCGTCGCGGCACAACTTCGCATCGTAGGGTGAACGGCCTTCCGAAGTTCCCGGGCTGACCGTTATACAGTTTGGGGGGGGTGCGATAAGAACAGTTGACAAGAAGGGGCTTTGGCGTTATCTTGTAGTATATATACTACATAGGAGGCGCCATGTCCAGACTTCCAAAGCTTCGTCAGA
>Ga0315275_10007512_pt1 | contig 10532 bp, 9 predicted proteins | sample YL17G03_0_MG_FD_205557 | JGI IMG/M metagenome (GOLD analysis project Ga0315275, IMG submission 205557) | Sediment microbial communities from Yellowstone Lake, YNP, Wyoming, USA - YL17G03_0 | ecosystem: Environmental > Aquatic > Freshwater > Lake > Sediment | place: USA: Wyoming | collected...
CGAGATGAACCTGAAGTCAGAACAGCAGGCATTTGCTGCCCGCGGGCTGGACTTTGTCACGAAGAAGTATTTACCGGCGCGCCTGAGCGAGATGGGGATCATTTAACACAGCTGATTGCGCCCGGATATGCCGGAACGGATGAGTATGAGATCGGTAATTCTTCAATAAAAATTACCAACTTAATTTGCATATCATAAAAATTAACCATGGTTTTTTTTAATTTATAACCATTTTAACCAGGTTTGCACCTGCTATTTAATATCCTCAATTTAATAGGGATTATCTTTTAATGAGCTCACGTAATTTCAGGTATCCGAATTTTGCCGTATGCCCTATCCGGTAAAATGGTTCGAGGAACATATGAAGGTTTTCCGGCGTTGAAAGGATGAGATCCTGTTCAAGTGTCCGCAGGGAGAACGGTTTCTTTTCCAGACCTTCCGGAGTCAGTACCCAATCGCTGTCCGCAAGTTCCCACAAATATATCTGACGGTTTTTGACCAGCCTGACATTATTCCAGGATTCCGGGCCTTCCCACCGTGTCCCCTCTTTTTGCGGGACATGTGCATAGGAGTGGTTCTGGTGGATTACGTGCACAACCGATGTTGCATCGATTACCGGTATCTGTCTCTTCCGCACGTGGTAAATGAGCCAGTTATCCCAACCCCTGCGGCCTACAACAAAAGGCGGGAATTCATTGAGCATACCTTTTGGGAAAATAAAATAATCCATGCCGGGAAAATTCTGGACTGAATGATGCTCCCGTGCAAAAGCGAGAAATTCCTCAGCCCAGTTTTCACGAGTGGTATCGATGGGGGTTGTTACGTCCACATCCCATCGTTCTCCAACCATGAGATATTCTCTGACCGGTATTTTTTTTATAGATTCTAGGATGTCATTAAAAAAAATTATATCCGCATTGCAATAGCAGAGAATGTCGTGATGTGCTGTCTTCCGGGCTTGGTTAAAGACATCATCAAGAAAAGGTGTTCCATATTCGTTTTTCCGGATGTCCGGCACATGCCTGATCCCAAATTCCTGTGCAATTTCCTGAATTCCCGGCTCATCCCCAAAGAGAATGATCTCGCATTTTGGAATCAAATGGAGCCAGCTAATAATAGCATTTCTTTGTATGAGGCCAATATGACCGATAAATGGTTTTGGGATAGAGAAAATGGTGAGCATGATAGATTTTCCAGATATTGTGTGATGTAATGAATGAAGAGCATTGTGACTGGACCTCATTCATAAATTTTTAAATACTGTTTAGTCCGAAGATTGAGGTTGAATATTATTATACTTGGGAGACCGTTGGTTGTCACAAGGTAAATTATATTTTTATCATCCAGTCCTCAACAGTAGAATATAACGCAGATTAAATCTTACATTCAATCAATATCATCAATAAGGAAATTATGACTCCACCCGATCAGAAGAGATTAAAAATATTCACAGATTTTTCCCTGATTAATCAGGGTGAAGTGCCAGTTACCATGCTTTACCCTTTCTTAAAAAGAGACGCGATGCCAGATCAATATAAGGCGTATTCTTCCGTCTGTGAAAATTTCTTTACTTTTTGCCCGGCAGAAGAATCTGATATTGCAGTATTTCCTATTCCCTGGGAACAGGTTGTAGTCAATAAAAGGAAATTTGAATCTTTTGAAATCTTTCATGATAATGCTCAGGAATATGGAATACCAACAATAATTTTTTTTTTAAGCGATTCGGATCGGCCAATAACGATAAAAAATACAATAATATTCAGGACATCATTACATCAATCGACAAGAAAAAAAAATGAATTTGCATTTCCTGCATGGGAAGAAAATATTATTGAGAATTATTTTTCAGGAAATCTGCAAATAAGAAGAAAGGAAAAAAAAGCTGCCCTTGGATTTACCGGCTATGCCCCAGAGCACTCAAATATAAGGGATATATATAACTGGGCGGAGTCTTTCTTTGGATTTAAAAAACCAAACAAGGGATCGTTTTCACCGATCCGTTCTGAAGCATTGAAAGTATTCTCAAAAAGCGATTTAATCAAAAATCAGTTCATATTACGTGAAGTATTCTGGGGAACCCAGAAAGATGTATCAAAGAGGAAAAAGGAAAAGGAGGAGTACGTTGCAAACATAATCAACAGCGATTATATTTTATGTACGAGAGGAGGAGGTAATTTCTCATACAGGTTTTATGAAACATTATCCTGCGGACGAATCCCCCTCTTCATCAATACCGATTGTGTTCTGCCGTACGATTTTGAAATTGATTATAAAAAATACTGTGTCTGGATCGAATATCATGAAATATCTCAGGCTGATAAAATACTCTATAATTTTCATGAAAATATTTCTGAAGAGAATTTTATATCGTTACAACGCAATTGTCGCCGTTTGTGGCAGGATTATCTATCATCCGAAGGTTTTTTTGCACATTTTCATAACCATTTTCAAATTCAATAAGAGGGGAAGGAAATTCTTATGCGGAGTAGCTATCTCTCTTGATAGGTGCTGATTTGCATTCTGGAGATAATATTACACCCTCCCTTATAATATGAGAGAAGCAAAGGAAAGATCTAAAATTATTTAGTGTAGCAAATTATTATAGACTTTTTTAGTAGATTCAGCAGTCTTTTCCCAAGAGAAGAATTTCAGGCGTTCAGAACCCTTTTTGATCAGATCCTCTCTATATTTTTCATTTGAAAGAACTGTTTCTACGGCACAAATGATTGATTCCTTATTACAAGGGTCGAAATAAATTGCACCGTCACCACCGATTTCCGGCAGTGAACTGGAATTACTTACTATTACGGGACAACCACAGGAAAATGCTTCAAGAATTGGCAATCCAAAACCTTCATATCGTGAAGGAAAAATAAATGCCCGGGTGTTTTTATATAAATATTTCAGAGTTGCATCATTAATTTTAATCTGGTGTACCTTATGGAGAATATTCAGATTTTTTAATAACTTTTTTTCCTTCTCAGTGAATGGGGACGATCCAGCACAAACCACCTGTAACTCCTCCTGTTCAACCAATAGTTCTGCAACAGATTCGATAAAAAAATCAAAATTTTTGTACCTGGATCTATCCCCCACGAATAACAGGTAGGGTTTTCCGAATACAGGAATATCCGAAGAAGCATTGACATGGGGAGGTTCATTATGAAGTTCAAAGGGATTTCCAAGGTGAAGAACCTGAACCAGATTCGAATCAACGTTCGTGAATTTTATGATATCCTTTTTTGTATTTTCGGATATCGCAATTACAACCCCTGCATTTTCAATGAGTTTTTTTTTCCAAACCCTGGTTTGATCATCGGGTTTGAAATATTCCGGAAAAATCTCATGAATCATATCGTAAACCGTTAAAACAAAGTTTTTTTTCTGGAGATATTTTAAGAAATACGGTTCGTAGTATGTTGGATGGAATATGTCAAAATCCTGTTTTTTTAATAATCGGATAGATTCGCCTCTATTATTGATAAGAAAATTCAATCCAAAATTCAATGCATTAAAACGAATTTTTTTCTGAAGCAATGACACAAATAAGTTGTTATAGAGTCCATTGTATCTTCCTGACCAATATTCATTTAATTGAGGGAATTGGGCTAAATTATCGTTTAGTACGAAACGAAGTGCTAGATTAAAACATATGTCCGGATCTTTTGAGAACTGATTCATTATTTCACAGAAATAACGGCTCACTCCCCCGTAATTCTGGCGGTAGAAGATCTGGTGGTCGTAGAGGATTTTCATGGGAGCATTTTCTATTATATTTGTAGTCTTTAGGGAGTGATTACCGGATAATATTATACGATTCGATATGGAGAATTTTGTCCAGAATTTTTTTCAGACGGGGTTTGAATCCATGGGCATTTTTTTCACCAATAATCATTTCAATTATTCCCCAATAGAGATAGGGATGGATGATGTATCTCGAATCAATGTTTAGGGCAATTCTGAAATTTTTTATTGCCTCACGGATATGGTGTCTTTTCATAAACATAAGTGCTCCGCTGAAGTATGCGTAGCTGAATACATTTTTTCTGTACGGTTCGAAATCATATTTTTTGAATATGGAATCTAAAATGGCAAGTCGTTCGTCGTGATACATGTAATCCAGGAAACTGCTCTTTGCCTGAGGATACAGTCGTGCCCGGGATAACGTTTCAGGAACGTACCAGGTCTCAAAATTTAAAATTATTTTTAACCAGTAATCGTAATCCATCGCCAGATGTAATTTCTCGTCAAAATATCCCAGAGTGTCAATTACTCTTTTCCGGAAAAAAACAGATGGTTGCGGCAGATAAAAATCCCACATCAGGTATTTCCGAATATCGACTTTACCGGTCCTATGAAATTCAATAAACCCGGACTTTTCGTTAATATGAATAATATCGCCATAGATCATGGCAATTTCTTCCCGCTGACCAAAGAATGCGGCAATGTTTATGAGAGCATTGGGTTCATAGAGATCATCAGAATTAAGATATGCCATGATCTCTCCGGTTGCCATTTTCAGCCCTTTGTTGATTGCATCGGTCTGGCCTTTATCCGGTTCGGAGATCCATCTGATAAAGCTATCATATTTTTTTAGGATCTGCAGAGTTCCATCAGTACTATTCCCGTCAATTACAAGGTATTCCAGATTGGGATAGTTCTGGAGCAGCACGGAACGGATCGTTTCCTCAATGTACTGACCCTGGTTGTAACTGGGCGTGACTATAGTAATCCGGGGCCAATCAAATTTTTCATTGCCAGAAATACTTGGACATTGAGAGATCTCCGTCCATGGCCAACCGGTCTTTCCTTTCGGGGGTGAAGGCAAATCAGAAAGCTGAAGAGTGGTCATCGTTCTGGTATCAGGTTGTCATTCTGGTTTCAAATAGATTAGTTTTTAGAGCTGGAAGAAATAATTTTAAAAAATCTCACCGCCACCCTTTCAGGGGAATCCGGATATGGCTTATGGGGTTGGGTGAGATTGCTGAGTCTGACAGTTTATACATTTGCATTCGGAAAATTGGTTCGGGGAGCCGTTAAGCACTTCGGGATTTATGGTATTTATTTGGGAAATAGGAAGGAGAATTTTTGTAATTTTGTTCTTTTCGTTTTGACAGGAGAAATTGGGCAATATCCCCAGTTTGCATAAAGTTCTGTTAGTTTCTCCATGCCTCTTCATAGATTTGCTGTGTCTGAATCGCCGTTTTTTCCCAAGAAAATTTTTCCAGTTGGTAGTATCCTTTGATTCTCAGTGAATCCTGCAAATAATTGTTATGCACAATCTCTTCGACTACCTTTCGAATTGAGTCTGCATTATTGGGATCAAAATACTTCACCGCATCACCTCCCACCTCAGGAAGCGAACTACAATTACTTACTGCCACGGGACAGCCACAACTGAAGGCTTCCAGTACAGGTATGCCAAAACCTTCGTAGAGTGAAGGGAATACAAAAAGGATTGCTTTTCGATATAATTGTGAGAGTGTGCTGTCATTGGCAAGTAGATAGTGAATCACCCTTTTTTTGATCTTCAGGTCATTCAACAATTGCATCTCGTTATCTGAGAAAACCCCGCCACCGGCACAGATCAGGTAAAGTCCTTTTTCATCGTGGAATAGTGAAAAAATTGAGTTAAGAAAAAGTGTAAAATTTTTATAGCCTCCACGATTTCCTACAAAAAGAATGTATTTTTGTGGTAGATTCAGGGAAATATCCGGCAGTTGTTTTTGAAGTGAAGTTGCGAGAGGAACAACTTTGATTTTTTTTGGATCGATATCATAAAAATTGATAATGTCGGTTTTGGTATTTTCAGATATTGCAATAATTTTTGTTGCGCTTTCGATTACATCCTTTTTTCGTATTGCAGTATTATCCCTTTTAAACATATCCGGAAAAAGTTCATGAATCATATCATATACAGTTATAAAATAAGGTTTTATTTTCAGGATTTTTATGAAGTATGGATCATAATAGGTTGGATGTAAAATATCAAAATTTCCGCGTCTGATTTGATTTTTACAATTGTATTCATTTATTTTATAAATAACAGTGTTTTTTCCAAAATTCAGGTATTTTCCTAAATTTTTTTGATCGGGAAGATATCTTTTGGGATGAAATAATTCCTGGTAATACCTATTATCTGAATACACTACGGATATTTCAGGCTGAACTGTATGGATAGTGAGAAGATGCGAATATAATTCACAGAAATATCGGGATATACCCCCATATTGTTGGAGAGAGAATATCTGATGATCGTAGAGGATTTTCATCTTAAATCCTTATAGTGGAAATCATTGAGGTGATAAATTGTTCATAATCTTTGGTAAAGCGCTCCCGTGTGTGATTCTCTCTTGCATAATCCCAAGATTTTTTCGAATTTATCTTAAGATCAGTATCGGATAAACTGGAGATTTTTTTAATTGCAGTAATAATCTCTTCAATAGTGGAATCTCTAAGCAATATTCCAAAACCGGAAATATCAACACTTGATTCGAAGCTGATAACTGGAATGAGTCCTGCATGGAGACAAGTGATCACACTGCCCCCTCCCCCTTCTGAACAGGAGGGGTATATTAATGCAACATTACTCTTCATGACTTTCAAAAAGTATGAACTATGAACATCAATCCATCCGATCGTCTTTATATTCGGAGTTTCGTATAATTCTTTATAATATGCCTTTTCAAAATCAGGCTCCTGGCTCACTGGTCCACAAACCGTCAGATGATAGTCAGGCAGTTCACAAAATGTTTCTAATATCAAGTCCAGACCTTTATGAACCATCCCGCCATTACCGAACCACAAATAGTTCTTCCGGACATTACAGAAGTCTTTATCCTCAAAAAAAGGGAACTGTATATTTGTTGAAAGGTGAATACGATATAAAGGTTTTTTTGAATACGTAAAAGTCCCCTGAGTAAATGAATTACCCAAAATCGTCGCACAGTCAGCATATTCTATTCCCATACTAGGTTGAACCGTTCTGCGAGGAATCAGCGTAACATTTTTTCTTTTCTGCAAAGAAAGTAATCTGGAATATTCAGCAGTATTTTGAAATAACCAGTGAGCACCGGTAATATGGAGGATTTTCAGGCAATCTTCTTTTAGTAACGGTGCCAATCGTTCCATGTTACTGTGAATATCGATAAAAACCGAATAGTCCTTTTTCGGGACAAAATGATTGTTATTCCAATCTATTATATCAACTGAATATCCATTGTCCAACCAGGCTTTTGCAATCTGAGCACATTCCCATTGATTAGTATGACTATAAAGGTACGATTGATTTACGTGAAATCTAAAGGGATTTGTCAAATAAGATAAGAGAACTTCACCCCGTGATTTTTTTTCCGGGGTTAATGCAATCAATTCCTTTTTTTTTGCCATATCGAGAACAGTTTTGGATTTGACTGCCCACTTTTTAATTGAATTAAATCCCATTTCAAATAATTATATTCTCTCTATCGTTTTACATACTCTGTCTTTAAGAATTCAAGTATATTATCTTATTTTGGGTGTTTGAATATAAAAGGTGAAAGAGCTTGCGTATTCTCGTTGATTTTATCGGAAATTGAAAAAGGACCTTCAAAAGAACCATTGATAAAATTCCATTCTATTGGTCCAAATTTTTTTATTATTTCAAAAAATTCTTTAAAATTCCATTCTCGTAAATGCCAATAATTTTTGGGGGTTCCATCTGGATTTGTATTTTCAATTCTCCTGTTCGGTGTACTTAAAAAAACTCCTTTTCTCGTTACCCGCATCATCTCGGTAATCAGTCGGTTATAATCTTCAACATGTTCTATTACATCGACGGCAGTGAGGATATCAAATGAGTTATCAGCAAACGGGAGGTTATATCCATCAAAGATTTCAAGGAAATTTAACCGTGGATTTCTTCCAACAATTGTATTTTTACAATGATTCAATACTTTTTCATCAACATCCACCCCATACACATCCCGAGCTTTAATAGACAAAATATTTAGCCCGTATCCCAGACCGAATCCTACATCCAAAATCTTTGCCCCTTCATCGACATATTTATTTAATGCAAGAAAATATGCCTCTATTTGCACGGGAACAACTGAACCAACTCCGACAATTGTGGAATAATTTTTTGGATCAGGTCGTAAAAATTTAAATCGTGAATAACAGCAATCTAAGGTAATATCAACCAATTTATTTATTCTTTTTTTCACTAGATCATCCTATGTTTTGTTGGTTTTGTTTAAAGTAAAAATTATATAAATAATCGGTTTTGAACATTAAGAAATTATTGAATATTTCATATAGGATCAGTAAAATTGTATATTTGATTTACAGTTAATTGTTCTTAGCACCGTTAAAAAAAGAAGAAAGTGATTACATCTCTTTATCGCGCATTCCCCTTCACACCTCGTTAAAAAATTGATACATTTATTGCTTTTTCAATTTAAGAAAGATATATTATAACCATCTCGGCCAAAGAATTCCAAGATTGATACTTAGATCCCTAATCTCATCATGAATTTTCCGGTCTAGTTTAAACAATACAAGTACATAAAGTCCAGCTCCCATGATAAGTACAGTAAACACGACTGTTACATGATTGAGTGGTAGGAAAAAATGGATAAACAGAAGAAAAACACCCATAAAACCTGCAGCGTAGAATATATTTTTGATTGTAGCATATTCGAATTTTACTGAAATGATCCGGGAAAGGAGAATGAGAGCGCCAGCTGCATTGAACGTCATGGCTATGAGTGTTGCTATTGCTGCCCCGGTTATACCCAGGACTGGGATAAGCACAATGTTCAGGAGAACGTTTGCAAGTGATGTAATTACCGTTATCCGAAAGGCATCTTTCGGGTGGTTAAGTGCCGTCAGACTCATCGTTCCGAGGACCATAAAGACGTTAATAATCTGTACAAGCAAGAGGAAAAAGAGGGCGGATCCCCCCTCTACAAAAGATGCTCCATAAAGGTAATAAAGGAGTTTATCCCCAAGAATCCACCCGCCGATACAGGTTGGTATTGCAAGAAATAGGGAATACGTCCACGCTCTTGAGAGAGAATTCTCTATCTCAGTTATTTGTCCCTGAGACTCCCAATTACTAATTTTTGGATACAAAACAGTTTGGAAGGCCATTGTTGCAAATGTTGCGATAGAAGTAAGCTGAAAAGCCGTTCGATATATTCCAACATCAGAATTACTCATAAAAAATCCAATGAGGATTGTATCCGCATAGCTAAACACTAATGAGCCACCCGCAGTTAAAAAAATCCAGAAAGAAAAGCCGGATAGGTTTTTTAGATACGATAACCTGAAACGGACTAACCTAATGTCAATGTACCGGAAATTCATAATAGTCCCGACAATGAGTCCCCCAACAAAACCTCCGGTGAGTCCTGCAACACCAAACCCGAGAAAAACTGCGATAATTTGAAAAAAAGTTCTTGTCAGAGCATCCAAAAAACCACTAACCTGAGATACTCCCACCTTTCCTGAGCCATACACTCCTATCCACGAAATGTTAGAAAGAACGGATATTATAAGGGCTAACAGGAGCCAGAAAAATAATCCGGATGAAGTGAGATCCTTAAGAAAGGGTTCTGCAATAAAAAGCAGTAAGACCGATAATGTAAGGAGTACAATCCTGATAAACACAAATGCTGAAAAATATTCATTTGATTCTTTTCCTTCTGATATCCTTTTTACTGCGGCTCCGCCAAACCCCCCGTCGCCAACCAGATTTAAAATCCCTAAATATGCGAGAAACAGAAAGTATGCTCCGAGTGGTGCCGGTCCTAGAGTATGGGCAAAATATATCGTTGAGAGAAATCCGATAACGGTTAAAGTAATTGTCGATGTAAGGGCGATTATACTTTGACGCTGGATGGCGCCGATGCTCATAAGTCGGGAGATGAAAAGGGAAGGGAGAAGCACATAGTAAAATTGTTGAGAAAATTGTTAATGATTTCGTGATGTACCAAACAGAATCATTGATCCAAAAATATCGGGTTTCTTAGAATTGCATTGATAAAAAGTATTACCCGTGGAAATCTGTAGGAACATTGGATACTTCATTGGATCTATTGCTTTTTTTTTCAGAATTATTGTCCAAAACCCATTATTCTTAGAGTTTGATTATGTTAATCCAGAAGTCATGGAATGAATCGTCTTTTTTAATCCGGTTTCCAGGTCAACTTTCGGTGACCAGTCAAGTAAATCATGTGCTTTTGTTATAATAGGGCATCTGCGGTGGGGGTCATCCTGCGGGAGAGGGAAATATTGAAGTTTCGACGTTGAACCGGTAATTTTTTTGATGAGAGATGCAAGTTCCGCAATGGATAACTCGATGGGGTTACCTATGTTGATTACCTCTCCTTTTAATCCATCTTTCGCAACGAACCGGAGCAATCCTTCAATCTGGTCGGTTACATAACAGAAACTTCGGGTCTGCGATCCATCACCGAATAGTGTGATTGGTTCATTATGAAGTGCCTGCATGATAAACCGCGGGACTACCCGCCCGTAGAAACCGTCAT
>Ga0315275_10007513_pt1 | contig 10532 bp, 11 predicted proteins | sample YL17G03_0_MG_FD_205557 | JGI IMG/M metagenome (GOLD analysis project Ga0315275, IMG submission 205557) | Sediment microbial communities from Yellowstone Lake, YNP, Wyoming, USA - YL17G03_0 | ecosystem: Environmental > Aquatic > Freshwater > Lake > Sediment | place: USA: Wyoming | collected...
GATCCTCAGCCTTCTTGCATGCCTTGACCGTCTCGCCTTCTTCCACCATATCGCTCCGGGAAGCCAGAACCAGGGCCGACTTCCCGGACTGGAGAATCCCTATGAGTTCGACCTCCCGCTTCGTCGGCACCATCCCCAGCAACCTCTCCGTGGTCAGCCCCGCGGCAATTGAACCGCCTGCGATTGTCCCGTTGGAGGCGAACACCAGCACAATGGGGATTTGCGGTCCGGCAAGCCGGTAACGGGTGACCAACTCTGCATTCTCGGGCCTGGTCCGGTCGAGCTGTATCAGGACCGCCTTCCCAAGCTTCTTCACTGCATCGCTAATCACGCTCTCCGCCTCGGCAATCCCACCTGCACCCGGTTCAGTCACCAGGACGAAAGCGACTTGACCCTTGCCTTTCGCCTTTTGCAGGTCGTCCGCCGTGCCGGCCGCGGATTCGGAAGGAGTCGCCAGGATCATCGCGCACACGAACCCGAACCCGCCGGCATTCTTCAGGAACCGGACGGCATATTTCCTCACGACCGCGCCACCTTTCTTGTTTCAGGGGCAAAATACCGGGGCTTGAGCCACAGCGCCACGCGCACGAGACCGATGAGTACGGGCACCTCGACCAAAGGCCCAATCACGGCCGCGAAGGCCGCGCCATGCCCGATCCCGAAGGTCGCGATGGCCACGGCAATGGCCAGCTCGAAGTTGTTCGACGATGCCGTGAATGCCAAGGTGACTGTCTGACCGTAGGTCGCACCGACCTTCCGGCTCATGAAAAAGGAGACGAAAAACATCAGCAGAAAATAGACGAGCAGGGGGATGGCGATTCGCACGACGTCGAACGGCAGCTGCACGATGTATTCGCCTTTGAGCGAGAACATGACCACAATCGTGAACAGGAGGGCGACCAGTGTCAACGGACTGATCCGGGGGATGAACTCGCCGTGGTACCAGCGTTTGCCCTTCGCCCGAATGAGCGCAAACCGGGTGGCAATCCCGGCGATGAAGGGAATGCCCAGATACACGAACACGCTTTTCGCGATCTCACCGATGGTAACATGCACGGCCACCCCCGCGAGCCCGAACCAGGTAGGCAGGACCGTGATAAAGACCCAGGCATACACGGAATAGAACAGGACCTGGAAAATCGAGTTGAAGGCGACGAGGCCGGCGCAATACTCGGTGTCGCCCCGCGCCAAGTCGTTCCAGACGATGACCATGGCAATGCACCGCGCCAGCCCGATCATGATCAACCCCACCATATACTCGGGACGGTCATGCAGGAACAGGACCGCCAGCCCGAACATGAGGATTGGACCGACGACCCAGTTCTGGACAAGCGACAAGCCCAGCACACGCGTGTTCCGGAAGACCGGCCCCATCTCCTCGTACCGCACCTTGGCCAGCGGCGGATACATCATCAGGATCAGTCCGACTGCAATCGGGATCGAGGTCGTGCCCACGCTCATCCGGTTCAGGAACGGCACCAGCCCCGGTAAAGCGTAGCCAGCCGCCACCCCAGTAGCCATCGCCGCGAAGATCCACACGGTGAGGTAGCGATCCAGGAACGAGAGACGACGGAGGGCCCTTCCCGTGGCCACCTCAGGCCCCCGAAACAATGCAGTCGCAGGCCGGCTGCGTACCGCGCATGAAGCCCGCGATGATACCCGCGGCACAGCCAACTCCCGCCCGCACGGAAACCGCGCCCTGCGGGCAGTTGCGCGCGCACGCGCCACACTCCATGCATGCGTCCCGGTCACCAATCCGAGCCTTCCCCGCCTCCACGGCAAACACCGCGTGCGGGCAGACGGTCGTGCACATGCCGCACCCGTTGCATCGGGCCCTGTCCAGCTCGAGCGTCACCACGTTCGGCAGATACCTCATTGACATCCGCATGCCCTCCTCTTCATGGTCTTCAAGCCGCCAGACGACCGGCCAACCACAGGATGGACGCGGCCACCGCCAACGCGATCTGCACCGGTACCGCCTGCTTCATCTCGGCATTTACACCGGACAACGAGGTATACGTCGACGCGCCGGTGAAATTCATCGCGACGAAGCTGGCGAGCGTCGCCCAACCCGTCATCCAACCCCAGAGCTCCAGTCGGCTGCCGGGATGGACCACGCCGGCGCGGTCAGCCGCGTATAGTCCCAGAACCATCGCACCCCCCAGCCACGCCCCCTTCACCGCGAAGGCTCTCCCCGGAAGCCACGGGAGGAGCAGGGGCACGAGGACGACGGGAAGCACGAAGGCGGCCAGGGCCAGCGCCGCCACCGACGGCGCGGACGCCGACGCGCGGTCAACCGAATAGCCCCAGCGCACGAGGCCACCGAGAAGGACCATGACGGCTGCAATCCCGAGGATCAGCTTGAACCCGATTACAAGTTCGACCGGAATGAGCACGGCCCGGTCCGCAAGCCCGAACCGTACCCGCCGCATCCCGGGCGTCGTCTTCATTCCCGCGCGCAGGAACTCCGTGATGTCCGCAGCGCGCACCGGGCCATATATGACGCTGAACCGGGTCTTCCGGGTCACCTCGTGCGCGCTCACTCCGGGTGCCCCCAACTGCGGCAGGATAAGCCTCCGCCCCGTCACGACCTCGGCCAGCCGGGTCGCCTCCACGCGCCGCACGATCTCGTCCGTCCCGAACGTGCCCTTGCCCGCCGCACACCAGACATTGATGCCCTTCGTATCCAGCACAAGGATCCAGGCATCCACCCCCCCGAGACGGCTCCTGAGATGGTCGAACGAGAGTTTGTAGTTCGCGGTCACGAGGACCGGCGACTCGGGGGACGGCGCGCCCACGGCGTAGAGCCCGGGTTCCACCGCGTGCGCCATCCTCCCCACAGCGCTCCGCACCATGAACGTCCCCAGCCGGTCCCGCCACGTGCAGGTGGTCGCAACTCGCGGGATGTCCCCCACCGAGCTGGACACCCGTCCCGTCACGTACGGAGCCCCTGTCACGGCTGCGCCAGCCCCTTCACCACGAGGAACGCCGCGGCCATAACGATAGCGAGGAACGCAAGGAATCTGGCCACGCCGGTCACGGGCTTTCGCTTCCCGCCCGAGCCGCAACACCCGCCCGATCCGCACCCGCACCCGCCTGCCTCTTTTACCTCATCCGCGCCCATGTGCATACCTCCTGCCGGTTTTGCCGGCCCTTCTCGCAGCCTTCCCACAGCATGCCTTTCTCGTATCTTCCACGCACAACGCCAGCGATTCGAGCGCACGCAAGGCCTCCGTCCGCCGCTCCTTCGGAATCCGGCCGAACGCGTTCGCCCAGAAGGCCTCGTAACACCCGCTCAGCTCCCGGATCTTGGCCTCGCCATTAGGCGTCGCCTCGGCGCAGACCGATCGGCGGTCCGACGGGTGAACCCCGCGGGAGGCGAACCCGTCCCGGACGAGGTTGTCCAGTATCCGGGTCGCCGTGCTCGCGGAGACGCCGAGCGATTCGGCCATATCACGCATCGCCACGCACCGGCCCGCATCGAGAGTCAGGAGGGCCAGCGCCTGTCCCTTCGTGAGGCCGCAACAGCGGCAATCCTCGTTCTCAATTGCGTCCGCACTCCGCATGAGCCGGAAGAGAAGTGCTCCCGCCTTTCGGATCGGATCCTGCGCCGTTGCTTGCATACTGCAACAATCGTACTTTACAAGGAATAGGCTTGTCAACCTCACCCCCCCCGTAACCCCGCGTGCTACCCTATGGGCATGATCAAGACCACGGTCAAGGCCGGTGTCTGCGGATTTACGACCCGAATATCCGCCGATTCGGAAGATGAACAGCATGTAACCATCGGCATTGAAACGGACTGCGAGAAGATACGGAAACTGGCGGACTCCCTTCCCGTCCTGGATTCCTATTCAGAAATCAATGTCGGTCACGAGGGGGAACTTATGAAGGCGGTGCGCAATCACCTGAAGGGATGTTGCGCCGGATGCGCCGTCCCGTCCGGCCTCTTCAAGTCCATGCAGGTAGCTGCCAGCCTCGCCCTTCCGCAGGCGGTGTCCATGGAAATCAAGACGGAGTAGACGCCACCCGAGAACAGTCATTCGAAAGCGCGCCCAAGCTGGAAAAACGCACGCGCCCGCAGTTCAAGACGGAAGTCACCGGCCTTCTCCCCGAACTCGCTTCCAAAGGCACCCGAGAGGATCATGGCCTTCATTCGAAGCTCAAGGTTCGTGATGCGCGTATAGAGAACTTCGGGCGCGACCGAGAAGCTGCCATCGTCAAGATTCGCCACGCATGTCAATGACGGGGTCAGATAGAGAACGTTGAACGGTTCGGGCTGGCTGGCACGAACGTAGAGATAGTCCACCATCGCATTCGCTCCCCCATAGTTGTTGGCACTCGCCCTCGATGCCCTTTGAAGCAGGGCCGTATTGCCGCTGGCAAGGTACGCGGCATATGCCAAATCGGAGAACATGGCAAAGTCCTCCATCTCGGTGGTCCGATACCCTTTTCCGTTGCGGTAGTACTCGGCAATCAGTATCGCGTCGGTCTCTGTTTGGTATCTTGCGCCCACCAAGTAGCTCATGGCGTCAAAGGTGTTCTGCGAACCGTGGCCGCTCCGATCGATTGTCGGTTTCGTGTAGTCAAAAGCCACGGCTGCTTCTCCGTGGATCTCGAGCTCCGGCAAGACGTTGCGCGAGACATCCATGCCGTACCCGGCGGGCTCGCTTCCTCGCGAGAGGAACATGACATCCAGATCGGTATCGTACAGAAGGCAATACAGCTTCCCGGCGGCGTTCAGATGCTTCGCAGCGCACACAGACTGGCCGGGCCTCCGGGGTGCCATTCCTCCCCGGCCTAAAGGCCGGGGAACCCTGGCACTGATTGGGAAGGAGTCGAAGTTGACGCATGGGGCGTCGGTGCTGATGGAGAACCGGAACGGGCTGTGCGTGGGGATGGCGGTGCACAGTCCGTTTCCTAGCGGGGAGGCGAAGGCAGCGCCGAAGCTGGTGAAGCGTGCGCGGAAGGAGCTGGGAATGGCGGTTGAAACGCTTGGAGCAGACGCGGGATATGACAACGGACCGGAGCTGGAGAAGCTTGCGGGAATGGAAGTCGTGGTGCACGTGCCGGTATCGGGAAAGCCGAAAGACAAGGATCGGCCCGGGGCAGGTGCGCGTGAGGTGGCGTGGAGGAGGATGAAGACGAAGGGGTACGAGACGAGCATGAGAATCCGCAAGCGGGTGGAGGAAGTGTTCGGATGGATGAAGACAGTCGGGAACCAGGCGCGGACGAGGTTTGTGGGCCGATGGCGGTTGAAGGAGAGCCTGATGATGACGGGTGCGGCGTACAACCTGATACGGATGGCGAAATGTGTTACCTGAGGCAGAGATGGATGGAGGGAAGGGCATGAAGATGAAGGGGAAAGAGGAAGGAAGGTTGGAAAAGACCCCGCGGAGGGGCGAAGGCGGTGGGTTGGTGCGCCGTTGTGGCCGTTTTTCGCCCCATTATTCCCGTCGTTCGATGTTCAGGCCGGGTTTTTCAGCGTCCTGTTAATAGTGTTTTCACGCCGTAATCAGGGAACAAAACCACGGGCCATTGTTCATATTGCCTGTTGTCCTGCTCCAAAGCGGAGAAAAACCGCTTTGGCCCGCGAACGGGGCAAAGCCTTCTCCTTTAACCGCTCAAGTTCGGCCACCAACCCCTCCAACATGGCGCCCGGAAACCCCAAAACCGTCTCGTCCGGCCCCAGGTCCGTGGCCTCGCGACAGCCATAACAACCAAGCGAGAAATTCAGGCGCTTTTCGACATGGGGGATGACGGTCGCGTCCACGCAAGTGGCCTGCAAAACGGCCGTATCACCGCGCCTTCTCCGCCCATGGGCCATGTTCAAATCGCCGAGCACAAGCCACATCAGGGACTCCGGCCTGCCTTCCACAACCACGACATCCGGCTTTCCGGGAGCGGTGCGGAGCGGACAGGCCGCGATCGCCTTCACGCTCCCCGCCGGAAGACCCGGCATCGCCTCAAACAAGGCCTTTCCCGTCAACGGCTCCGCCACGATGCCAAAACCGACCAGCCCCTTGCCCGTGACCAGCCCATCCGGCAGGGGCTTGAAGCCGAATGCCGCGGCGGCGGCCGGACATGCCAGCCCCTCCGGCTCGAGCAAAAGCGACTCCCCGTTCCGCGCCCGCATAAGGAGCTGGCAATAGCGATGCCCCGCCACGCGGGTGAACCCCTCAAATGCGGCGTTCGCGGAAGCATCCGGAAGAAGGAAAACCGCCACTGGATCAGTCTCAAGTCCTAAGATGGCCCTGATCCTTTCCGCATCTTCTTTGACTGTTTTCATTTTCTCTCTTCCTCTTTTAAATGTATTTAAAGTAAATCTTCCCGAATTCCTTCATGAACGCCGCCATGCCTTCGTTTATCTCTGCATCACTGCCTTTTGCAGCGACTGTTTTCAATGATGCATATATCTCGTCAAGCTTGGCGATGTCAGCCGCATAGGCCGTCTTATCCGCGTCAGCGGGGGCCGGCATATTATGGATGTCCTCAAGAACTTCGTCAGTATGCTTCATCATTTTTACCAGGCCTTTTGTGTTTGACGCCAGCGCCATGCTGACAAAAAGTTTGGCGTTCATGCGCAGGGTGAACATTTTATCGGCTATCGTAACCGTGCCGTTTACTTGGTGTATCTTTACAAACAAGGCGCAGTTCATTCCGCAAAACTGGACGGCCCTTCCATACTTTCCCTCCTCAGCCCTGGCCTTCATGAGCGAGAAGTTGTCAGCGGCTTCGGCAAAATAACCTTTCCAGCCCTTATCTCCGGCATATTGTTCCGGAATGTCATTGCTGTATTTCAGCGCCATACCATTCCATGCTGCCATTGTTTCATCGATGCCTTTAAGTATGGAATCCCTGCTTGTTTCCGCGTCCGCCGACTGAAGCTTCCCGCATGTCTGAATCAGGTTTTTCCTGAGCGAACTTAAATCCCGGTCAAAACCCGGGTTTTCATTGGCGTAAAGCGCACCGGTAGAGAGACTTGGCACCAGAATACCGATCGCCATCATTATCGTTTTCATGGTTATTTTCCCCTTTTTATTTTACTTTTCCAATTAAGTCGAAGCCCAACCCCTTCGCCCCTTCCGGTGCTTTTTCAGCACCCTGTTAACTTTGCCCGCTCGATTGTGGACTCACCCCCCCCAGGAGGCCCGTTCTTCACAACCTATTCCCCCCTGGGATAACCCACAACCTGAACGTTTTCAAAGGACCATATCCAACTCGGTTTCATGCCCGATAATCTTGTTCAACCTTTTCACCAACATGGCAAGCGCAAGCTATTTGGCCTCCCTTCGTTTCAATATTTCAAAACGTCCGAAATCTGCGCCGATGAAGCCAGCAGGCGATGATAGTCCAATTGGGCCAGATAGCGCATCTTGTCCCGTGATCGAACCGCATCCTGGTATGTAACCAGGGCCTGCAAGACATCCAGATTGTCAACCAGATTCAGGTTGTAATCCGACTGCACCTCCTGATAATTCTTTTCAGAGAGATCAACGGCCTCCCTTAATTCCTCCAACTGGCTGATATCCGCATCGAGATTCTGCCGCAGGATACGGATTTCCCGGACTGCCGAACGGGTTAGGCGGCTTAAATCCAGGGCTGCCTCGCGAGCCTGGGACTCCGCCGTGGACACCTTGGATGCCGTGGCAAACCCGGCAAAGATTGGCAGCGTCAGGGCCATCTGTGCGTCCCAGCGCGGCCAAGGCGTCTGTCCTGGACGCTCCAGATAGTAATTGCCGCTTATATCCACGCTGGGCCAGTGGCCGGCCCTTTCCGCCAATGTTCCGTTCTGAGCCGCCTCAATCCGGTATCTCGCCGCCGCCAGGTCAGGCCGCGCATCTACGCGCTTAATCCATGTATCCAGGGATCCTATCTCAGCCGGGAGCTCTTCCGGTTCGACTGGCTCGGCCGCGGCATCCAAACCCGTTAAAAATGCAAGGACTTCGCGGCCGGCTTGAAGCTGCCCCATTACCTGGGTGCGTTGGACTTTGAGCAAGGCCAAAGCCGTCTGGGTGGTAAACACCTCGGCCTGACGTGACCGTCCAACGCGCACTCGAATGCGTAAATCCTCTATCCGCCTGGAGTAAACATCCATCTGCTTGTCCAAATGAACGAGGTCGCCCCGCAAGGATAACACCGCGAAATATGCCTGGGCCACGTCGGCATACAATTGCAGGCCGGCCCAGCGCCGTGCCTCCACCCGGTATTGAATGGAAGCCCCAGCCTGCCTGATTGCCGCAAAATCCCTGAAACCACGGAATAACGAGAGGGAACCGGATATTCTGGCCTGATTCTGCTCCGAAGATGAAGCCGATGCCCCGGAAGACTGTTCCTGCCTGAAATGGGATCCATACGCCGTGACGGCCGGCATCATTCCGGCCCATGCCTGTCGTGCCTGCTCCTCAGCCTGCAGCACAAGTTCGCCCTGGTCCGCCATGGTTTCGCTCTGTTTCATGGCCGATGAAAAGCATTCATCCAGGGACACGTTCCGTAATACACCCGCGGAAACACTCAAAGCCGGTAAAACAAGGGCCAGAAAGGCCGTAAATATCCTTCGCATTATCTGCTCCCTCCGCATGGAACGGGTTGGCGTCATGATTTATGCGCCCTGTCAGCGATTACCATGTACAGGCAAGGGACCAGGAATAGCGTCAGCATGGTTGAGACAGCCATTCCCCCGATAACCACGACGGACATGGGGATGCGGGTTTCGGCCCCCGGTCCCAGGGAAAGCGCCGCAGGAACGGCGCCGGCAATAATTGCCACCGATGTCATTAGGATGGGCCTTAGCCTAATTGGACAAGCCTCAAGCAATGCCTTGGCGACATCTCCACGATTCCCGGCTTTTCTCAGCTGATTGGTGTATTCCACCAAAAGAATGGAATTTTTCATGGTCAAGCCCAGCAGGAGTATAAGTCCAATGACGCTATACAGGTTTATCGAGTGTCCTGTCGCTAACAGCGCCAAAAGCGCGCCGGAAATACTGAACGGCACCGCCGCAAGGATGATGAACGGGTCGCGATAACTGTTGAATTGGGACGCAAGCACCATGTAAACGGCAAGTATACCCAGCAGGATTGCCAGCGCAAATCCCGCAAAAGCCTGCTTGAAATCAGCGGATGTCCCCCCGAATTCGACCCGGTATCCGGCCGGCAGGATTTTCCGCGCGACCGACTCCGCGGTGGAAAGGGCTACATTCTGGGATTTTCCAGGAGCAAGATTCGCGAATATGGTCACGCTCCTTTGCCGGTTTACCCGGTTGATGATCTGCGGAACCTTCTGGCGCTCAATTCTTACAACATCCCTCAGCGGAACAAGTTCCCCCCGGTTATTGCGGACCGAGAGCGTTTTTATTGTTTCCTCCGGTTTGCGTGCATCATCCTCCAGCTTTACCCTGATGTCATTGCGGTGTCCGCCCCGGGTAAACTGGCCGACAGTGATTCCACTAATCATGACGTTAATCACGGTGCCGATTGAGCTCACCGAAACCCCTCTTGCCATGGCCTGCACCCTATCCGGAATGATGTGAAGTTCTTCCTGGGCGACCTGGTAGTCGGTGTCAAGGTCGATAACCAGGCCCGTTTGCCTGAGTTGCTCCATGATCAGGGCGGAATATTCGGCAAGGCGCGTCCAATCAGGCCCCTGTACGGTGAATTCCACCGGATACCAGCTCGATGATGTAAGCCCGCGCATTGAAAAATCGTTTACGCCTCCCCGTATCCCGCCGATGGATTTAATTGCCTTCCGGGTCAGCGCCATCAGTTCCGCCTGGGTCATTTCCCTCTTTTGACCGGGCCCTTTCCCCCGATGCCCTTTCGCCTTCAGGGTAACCAGAACGGTCGCCGCAGTCACATCGCCGCTCCCCTCCTTTCCTTTAGGCGTTCCCCCAACTGTGGTAAATACACGGGCGACCTCCCCGCGCTTCAGCAATATTTCCTCCAGCTTTTTTACCTTCATATCGGTATATTCCAGCGAAGAACCCACAGGTGTTTTGAGGCCGATCTTGTAAATGCCCTGATCCTGCGGAGGGACGAATTCAACCTTAAGGAACGGCAGAGTTGCCAGGCTTCCAATGAAGAAACCCGCCAAAGCCAGCAGAACTTTCCATCTATGCGAAAGCGCAACACTCAACGCCGCCGCATACGATGTCCTGAGTGATTCAAACAGCCCCCTGATGACGGAGCTGAACTTTCCAGGAACTCCACGAACATCATCCGCAAACGCCATTTGTGAAATGCGCATCGGAGTCAGGGTCAGGGCTTCCAGCAGGGACAGCAACACCGCCACAGCCATGGCCACCCCAAACTGGGCCAGAAAAAGCCCCATCATGCCGTGGACAAAGATTACCGGGACAAAGATGGCGACAAGCGAAGCCGTGGTAGCGATGGCGGCCATGGCAATCTGGTTGGCGCCCGTTTCCGCCGCCACCACCGGTCGCTTTCCCATTTCCCGGTGACGGTATATGTTTTCAAGCACCATTATGGCGTCGTCCACAATGATCCCAACGGCAAGGCTGAGCGCCATAAGCG
>Ga0315275_10007514_pt1 | contig 10531 bp, 11 predicted proteins | sample YL17G03_0_MG_FD_205557 | JGI IMG/M metagenome (GOLD analysis project Ga0315275, IMG submission 205557) | Sediment microbial communities from Yellowstone Lake, YNP, Wyoming, USA - YL17G03_0 | ecosystem: Environmental > Aquatic > Freshwater > Lake > Sediment | place: USA: Wyoming | collected...
CCTCACGAAAGAGGAGATCGCGGCGCGGCTCGGACTTTCGCCCCAGGGCGTCGAATGGATCGAGCGGAGCGCCCTACGCCTGCTCCGGCTCCAGGCGGTGGACCGCATCGAAAACGACTGGGACGAAGTCTGAAGGAACTCCTCCGGAACCCACCACCGCACCCACCTAGCAGGTGGCAGGACGCGCGTTCGTCGCGGAAACGGCCTCGCCTGTCCGGTTGCGTTTTAAGCGCCGAAAGCGCCGGAAGCCGCCTTTGGGAGCTTAAAACGCTTTCGGCGCAAGGTCGTTGCGTCGCGCCTTTGCCCGCGCGGGTCGGGGGCTAGAGCCTAATCGCGCGGACCGCTTGCCGCTCTTGGTCGGGCGTCACCTCGATGTACCGTTGCGTTGTCGCCAACGACGAGTGGCCGGCGCGTTGCTGGATAATCCTCGGATGCACGCCGCAGCGGGCCAATTCGGTCATGAACCGCCGCCGGCCGGAGTGGGAGCTAGCGCCGACGACGCCGGCCCGCTCGTACAACTTCGCGAAGACCTGGACAACGGTATTCGGGGAAAGCCGAAAGCTCCCTTCCCGATTGCGGCGCGGGCCGACAAAGAGCGGCTCCGCGCCCGTAAAGGTCAACTCCGGGTTGCGGCTCCGGAGGTAGGCCAACAGGGTATTGATGGCCTTCGGGCTCTCCAGGTAGATGGTGCGCGCGCGGCAATACTTCGTATCGTCCGTGCCGAGGCGGAACTCGCGCCGGATCGCCCCGAGGTGCAACACGTCGCCGACATCCAGCGCCCCTAACTCGCCGGCTCGCATCCCGGTCGCGTACTGCAAAAGCAGGAGCGCCCGGTCGCGGATGGCGGTGCGGGTCCCCGCGAGGCACTTCTCCACCCGCCCGAGTTCGTCCGTTGAGAGCACCTTCGCCTGTCCGCCCCCACCTCGCGGCCGGCCCGCTCGATTTTGCTTGTTGGCTCGATTCGTCATTGTTCCCTCCTGACCGATTAATAGATACCCGTAAATACGCTTTTATTGTGTATTAGTCAACCATATGACAATACACTTTACATGAATCTAGGCGCCGCCTGGGTGTTTGGGCGAGAACAATTAGATTCGGGATTTTATTGTATCTCGGCTATTGCGGAGCGAGTCAGGGGCGTACGGATGCCGTAGCCTTTCGTCAAAACACGACCTCCCGCGGACGGAAAGTGGTGTAGGACGCCAGTTCAGCCCAAGTGCTCGCCTATCTCGGCACGCGTGCCCGATTCGACTCCAGATGACGGCGGGCTGCCTTCAACAGAAAGAACAGACGCGGTGGTTCGCACGATATCGGCAACCGGCCACCTTCTGCGCCACCCCCGCCAGGCCCTGGTCCCATTCGTCCCGGGCCGGGTCCCAAGCCGCCTCCACCATTGCCCGAGACAGGGCCGAGACGCTTTCATGGTAGCATAGTGCTCGACCCCACGCGCGTCGGCCGCGATGCGAGCCGGATCGCCGATGAGGTGATCTCGCACCTCGCGGGACTCATGGGGGCCGAGGTGACCGTGACGCTGGAGATCGAGGCCAAGATCCCGACCGGTGCCCCGGACAACGTCGTGCGCACCGTCACGGAGAACAGCCGAACGCTGAAGTTCAGCAGTCATGGATTCGAGAAGGAGTAATGGCATTTGCCCGATCATTAGCTCCACCGGATCGGGTATCGATCACCATTGATGACTACCGCGGTGCGCTCTTCATCCCGCCGGGCCACTCCACGGCCGCGTAGTGCAACTGCCGGTGATGGTTCGCGCCAACGAGCGCGACTCCGGCGGGCTCGTTGGCGAGCCGTCGCTCCTCGAACACGTGAGCCCGATCGAGTGGGACAACCCGGGGCTCTGCGGGCAGTACGGTCTCGATCGTTGCGGCGAGGCAGGCGTCGCGGCCCATCCGCCTGATCGCTGACCACGGAGAGCTGACGGCTGCTTCGGGGGCCAACAACTTGCCCTCTGCTCCTGGGTCACGGCGTCGGGGCGATCGGTCAGTTGTCACGCCCGCTTTGGTCATACGCGGCGCCGGTTAGCGATCATCTCCGGCCAGGAAGTGCTCGCCCATAAACTGGTATGGTCGCCGCTGTACCTGCGTCTAGAGAAGACCCAGAAGGAGCATCTGGAATATGATAGATCTAGTGACTGCGGGCGGCAGGCGCGCGCGAACTCCTGGTGTGGGGCTTTCCGGACTTGTTGTGGCAGGCGTGTGTCTCGCCGCTTACGTGCTGCTCGGACCGGCGCCTGCCGTGGCGTCCAGCCTCATTGTAGGGGCAGTCGGCACGGCGGATATGGCGACCGTGGGCACGCGCGTCGCCGATCCGCACACACCGTCGGCAGCGTTATTCGAGAACCCCGCGGGCCTGACCGCCTTCGACACCTTCACAACCGGTGGCGGGCTCGGGCTGGGCTATGGGCGCGGGCGGATCAAAGCGTCGGTGCCAGCCGGGTACGACGACACCACCACCATGTGGCCCCTGATCCCGGACCTCGGCTTGTCAATCCCGTACCGTGACCGCTGGCGCTTCGCCATCGGCTTGTTCGGCAGTACCGGCTACACGCTCGATTTCGGCCCCGACCCAGCCCACGGAGTCCCCAGCTTCTTCAGCGAAACGGTCGTGATGGCCGTCCCCCTCGGCGTCGCCTACCGCCTCACTGATCAGCTGTCGGTGGGCGCGGAAGTGCAGCCCGTGTTCGGGCAGCTGCGCACCCACTTCCCGTCTGGTCCTCTTGATCTCCTCTACAATATCAAGGAGTTCCGCTACAAGATCAACGGGCTCGGCGTCCAGGGCATGGTTGGCGTGGCGCTACGCCCGAACGAGCAGTGGGCCTTCGGCCTGGGCGTGCGTACGCCGGGCATGATTTGGATGACCGGCAGCATGCCGGTGCCCGATGAGGGGCGACAAGGCGTCCACTGTGACCTCGAAATGCCGACCCAGGTCTTTCTCGGTGCCACGTGGCGCGGCGTGCCGCGGCTGGCGCTGTCGGGCGCGGTACGGTTCACCAACTCGAGCACGCTGAGCTCCAAGATTAAATACGACTTGACGCCGCAGGCAAACAGCGGCTTCATTCCCGACGCGCACGACGAATGGAAGTTCGGCCTGGGGGCCGAGTACGCGATCCGGGAACAGACGATGTTGCGCCTGGGCGCGACCTGGGCGTCACACATCGTCGGCTCGAAGGGCGAGAGCCCGCTGGTAGCCGATGTCGATGACACCACGGTCGCCGTCGGCGTGGGGCAGCGCTTGGGTCACTGGGTGCTCGACCTGACGGCGGAGTACACGCTTAATGCCGAGCGCCACATTCCGCCTGCCTCGGCGCTCTCGATCCCCGGCGCGTATTCGATGCAGGGTGCGTTCGTCACGATCGGACTGACCCACTACTGATCCGCGACGGGCTTCGGCTTCCTCCGCCCTCAGAGACTGCTCAGAAAATCGCCTGCTGTGGCAGAGTGCAATCACAGCTCCTCTTTCAGGGAGTGCCCTCTACCCGTCACGGTTGACGAGCACGCCGACCAAGACGTCGACGTGTACGGTCTTTGCGCCAATTCAGGTGCAGCTGCGACAGGGAGTCGGGGCGGGGGCGCGACGCTTAAGGTGGAGGCGATCTCCGACCCGGGCGCCGGGCAGAAGGGGTACAACTCGCTCAAGCTGACCTGCAAGCCGCACTCCTGATCGAGGGTAGCCAAAGGATCGCTCTTGGCACGATCCACCTAACGTCGCCTGCTTCGGCTGGAGCATTCGCATGTACCGGCGGCACAGGCGCGGGGTTGCATCTGGCCGTCTGCCTCCTCGCGGCGCTCACCCCGTGGCGCGCGGCGCGAGCGTGGCTGCTCCGCGCAACAACGCCGAAACACCACCTCTCACGAATGAGGGGTGGTGTAGGACGCCAGTTCACCGTTCAACCCGGCCCCCCCCCCCGCCTCCGTCTCGCCCTGTGCCACCGCAAAACCGAAATTGGCCCCCGGGGCGCCAATCTACGCCACAAGGCGCCACACGGTGCAACATTCGCCGTGAAATTGCTCAATCATTTCAAGCGGCGCTTCGGGTTCAAGTCCCCCTCCTCGCACCATTTTTCTTACGAAACTTCGACAACTTGCCTCAATCCACTTCGCCGGGGGGCCAAATCGGCGAGTTTCGCGAGTTGATTCGCTCCCTCGCCGCGCATCCACACGCCGTAATGTCGCCGGAGCGTTTCAAAGCGCACTCCGCTTTGCTCTTGGAGCCAGACCGGGTCCACGCCGCGGGACATCGCGAGCGAGACATAGCTGTCCTTCGTGGCGTAGAGTCCGCGGATCGGCAGCCCGAGCGCGCGCAGACAGCGGTACCAATACGTCGAGAACGCCTTGGGCTCGATGGGACGGCCTTGGAGATTCGTAAACACCGGCATGTTCGGGGTCACGTTGAGCGGTTGGATCGCCCGAAGGATCTCGATCGTCGCCGGCATGAGTTCGACGATCCGCCCGGCCGCTCGCGTCTTCGTCCCGGTTTCCTGTCCGAGGTGGCGGGAGCGAACAATGCGAGCGGTGCCGTTGTTGAGGTCGAGGTCTCCACCTCTCACGCGTGCGGTGGGTGACTTGAACACCCGACCTTCTGATTCGTAGGCAGAAGCAGGGGCCTTGAACACGCGAAAATATAGTGAATTCAAGGTCCCGAGCGGTCAGGAATGGCCCCCAGTGGACACCAGCCTGCACCCCAGCTGCACCCTGGGTTTTGCTTAAGCACACTTTGCAATACGCGCGCGCACGCGAGGGATGATGCCGCCGTCGACGCATCGCCGGCGGTTCAGGTAAAGCCGATCATTGGGCACAGTGGTGACCGCACTTCCTGATTCCAGATCAATAGGTCGCGACCGCACGAGCCTTGCCTTTTGGGAACGGCTCACGGCGTTTGTCGCAATCTGTGGCAGATCGCGCCAATTCAAAAATCCGTAGATTTACGGATTGACTCTTGCCTGGACGAGAGAATCAAATGTGTCCGAAAGGGGGCATCATGAGAAAAGTGAGTCTGACGGTGGCAGCGTGCGTCGCGCTGCTGTGGGCAACGTCGGCTGCTAGTGCCCGCTACAGTACCATGGGCGAGGTCTGGATGTTGGTAAGTGTTTGCGCCGCAGCGATGGCGACCCTTGAACTGTTCCTGCTCAATCGCCAGCGGCGTTTGCTCTTGCTTGACCCATGGCGACGGCGTTTCTTTGTGCATCGTCCCCCGGTCCTGCGGTCCAGATCTCGGGAGGATCATCAGCGTGAAACACTGGGATGCAAGGCGTGAGGGGCCGCGCCCCCTTCGGTTTCGCTCTGCGGACTAAACCGAGGTGCGTTTGACTTTGGCCCCCAGGGGCCAATCTACGCCACAAGGCGCCATACGGCGCAACACGGGCCGCGAAATTCCTCAATCATTTCAAGCGACGCTTCGGGTTCAAGTCCCCCTCCTCGCATCTTTGTCCTCGACGATCTCAACAACTTATCGCTCACCTAATTCACTCGGGGGGCCGATCATACGTGCCTGTGCTCCATTCCCTCGCTTGCGCAGCGCCTCGGCGATGAGTGTTCGCAGTCTCTTGGCGGCGAGCCGACCAAATCGCTTCGCCTCCTGAAGGCGTCGAGATTTCCAAAACGCGGCCGGCCGGCATCATCGAGAACAGCGTCGGGATCGCTTCAGCGATCTCACATCGCAGCGCCCATGACATCGAAGTACGATGCCGATTCCTACGCCACCGAGGTGTTCCCCAAACCTCCGGAAAGGAGCCTGATACGGAGACTGAGGGTCGATTCGCAGACCACGGATATTGACAACGAGCCGGCGACGGGCGGAAGATTCGCGTCAATCAAAACGTTACGAAGGAGGAGGCTATGTTGCGAGCAACGAGACGTCGTGTGGTGCGTGTCGGCTTGGTCGGGACCATTTTCGCCGTGGGGTTCCTCTGCGGCTCGGTGAGCCAGCGTCGCGCTGACGCACAGCTGGGGGAGCTCGGAAAAGGGGCGATGGAGAAAGCCGGCGGATCGGGCGGTGCGCTGGGCTCGGCGGTACAGCTCGGCACAGCGATCGTCGAGATGCAGCAGCACGTGGACGGGCTGCAGAAGAACATCGATGTGCTGAAGAAGGTAAAATCGAGCCTAGGCGGCTAGTCTGCACACCGATCCGCGGTCAAGTGGTTGGTGCCCCTGGTGGCACGGACCGAAGGTGCAGAGACTCACGCGAACGTGAAAACGGAGGACGGCACATGTTGAAAGAGTTCAAAGAGTTCGCAATGCGCGGCAACGTGCTCGACATGGCGGTGGGTATCATCGTTGGCGCCGCATTCGGTAAGATCATCACGTCGTTCGTCGGCGACATCTTGATGCCTCCACTCGGCTTGCTACTGGGGAAGGTGGACTTCTCGAACCTCTTCATCTCGCTGTCGGGGCAGTACCCCAGCTTGGCGGCCGCAAAGGCTGCCGGCGCCCCGACCGTCAACTACGGCATCTTCCTCAACACCGTCCTTGATTTCCTCATTGTCGCGTTTGCGATCTTTCTCTTGATTCGCCAGGTCAACCGGTTCATGCCGAAACCGGCCCCAGCGGCCCCACCAGCCACCAAGGATTGTCCCTATTGTCTATCGGCCGTCCCACTGAAGGCGACTCGCTGCCTGCACTGCACGTCGGATCTCAAGGCGGCGTGACCGGCACCCACGGCACGCCTCGGGAGTGCGCGCGACGGCAACACCTTGCTGCCCAAGCGCGTGACCGGCGTGCCTCGCGACTCAGAAAAGCGCAAGAAGGGAGGTTCACATGTCGCTCGCGCAGCTGTGGCTCTGTAGGCCGAGCGCCACACTCAGTACGGTGGCCGCCTCAGCGTTTCCTGTGTTCTCGTTGGGGGTAGAGTTTGCTCTGAACGATTACCTGCCACCAAGGCAGAGGGGGCACCTTCGTGTGCGCGACAAGGACAAAATGCTTGCCCCAGCCTGCCGAAGTTGGCAATTAGCGTCCCAGGGCAGACTGATGTGCCGCCCATCTGGGAAATATCGGCTATAGGACGTTGAACGACGAGAGTGTGAGGACGATGAAGACGCGCATCACTGAACTTTTTGGGATCAAGCATCCGATCATCCAAGGCGGCATGCACTACGTCGGCTACGCAGAGCTGGCGGCGGCTGTCTCCAATGCCGGCGGCCTCGGGATCATCACCGGCCTGACGCAGCCGACACCGGAAGACCTGGCGAAGGAGATCGCCAAGTGTCAGGGTATGACCGACAAACCGTTCGGGGTGAACCTGACATTCTTGCCGGCGTTCTTTGCGCCGCCCTATCCGGAATATATCCAGGCCATCGTCGAAGGCGGCGTCAAGATCGTGGAGACGGCGGGCCGCAGCCCGGAGCAATACATGCCGGCGCTCAAAGCGGCGGGCATCACGGTCATCCACAAGTGCACGTCGGTACGCCATTCGCTGAAGGCGGAGAAGATCGGCTGCGACGCGGTCAGCGTCGACGGCTTTGAGTGCGGCGGCCATCCGGGTGAGGACGATATTCCCAACATGATCCTGCTGCCGCGTGCGGCCGAGGAGCTCAAGATTCCTTTCGTGGCCTCGGGAGGTATGGCGGACGGGCGCAGCCTGGTGGCGGCGCTTTCGCTCGGTGCCGAGGGCATTAACATGGGCACCCGTTTCATCGCCACCAAGGAAGCGCCGGTGCACGAGAATGTGAAGAAGGCGCTGGTCGCCGCCAACGAGCTGCAGACCCGCCTGATCATGCGCCCCTTGCGCAACACCGAGCGCGTCCTCACCAATGCGGCGGTCGAGAAGATCCTTGAGATCGAACGCCAAAAGGGAGCCGCAACCAGCATCGAGGATATTCGTGAATTTGTGGCGGGGCCGGAGAACCGCCGTGTGCTGCAGGAGGGGGTGATGGATGCGGGCGCCTGGAGCTGCGGAATGGTGGCCGGCCTCATCCATGACATTCCCAGCTGCAAGGAGCTCATCGACCGGATCATGCGCGACGCGGAGCAGATCATCCGCAAGCGCCTCGAGGGCTTCCTACAGTAATCGCCTCATCCGCATCACGCGCACACTTGACGCACAAACAACGTGAGCGCGAAGGCGCAGCGCTGGATGAGGCAACAATAAATCTGAGTGCTCACTTGTATTATGGCGTCGCCCGCTATAGAAGAGTCTCATGTGGAGCGGCTCACGGAGCAGGGGAGCGGAACGTGCGGCGGAACCGGTGCGCCTCGGGCGCCGGCGCCGGACCCAGCAACGTCGCAGCGCGGAGACCCAAGCGAAGCTGCTCGAAGCGACCGTGGCCTGCCTTGTCGAGCAAGGCTACGCGCGGCTCACTACGGCGGCGGTCAGCGAGCGCGCCGGGATGTCGCAGGGCGCCCTGTTCCTGCATTACCCGACCAAGGCGGATGTTGTCGTGGCCGCGGTCGAATACGTGTTCGCGCGGCTGGCTAGCCGCTACCGCCAACTGCTCGGCGCGGCGGACCGTCACCGCGATCGGGTCGGCCGTGCCGTCCGGGCCTTGTGGCGCGTCCTGACCCTGCCCGAGTACCTGGCGACCAACGAAGTGTACCTCGCCGCGCGCTCGAATCCCGATCTGCGTGACGCCATCCGCCCAATGGCGTTGCGCCATCAGGAGAACTTGCTGCGTTCGGCGCGCGAGCTACACGGCAACGACGCTGGGCCGATCGCACACTTCGATGAGGCCTTTGATACGCTGATCCTCGCCATGCAGGCTGCCGCCATCGACTCGGTTGCCCTGCAAGACCGGCGCATCGACGCACGCCGTCTGGCCTACTTCGAGGCACTGTTCCGGCGCGAGCTGAGCAGGGGCGGCAACAAGGATGAAACAAAAAAAAGGAGACGAGCATGAGTACAGTGGTTGTCTTAGGGGGTTGCGGCGCCGTTGGCAGCGTCGCCGTCAGGACGTTGGCCAACGACGCGACGTTCTCCAAGGTCGTCATCGGTGACATGCATGTCGCTAAGGCTCGTGAGCTGGCTGCGTCCGTCGGGACGAAGGTCTCGGTTGTTGAGGTCGACGCCTCGGATCCACGGAGCGTCAAGCAAGCGGTCGCGAATGCAGACGTTGTGCTGAACTGCGTCGGCCCGTTCTACAAGACGGTGAAGACCATCCTCGGCGCGGTGATCGACGCGCGCATCAACTACGTCGACATCTGTGACGACGTCGACGTCACACTGGAGATTCTCGGCCTGGATGAGGCGGCAAAGCACGCGGGCGTTACGGCCGTCATCGGCATGGGCGCCTCGCCGGGAGCGACCAACCTGCTGGCGAAGTACCTCGCGGATACGCAGCTCGACGAGACGGACTCCATCGACATCTTCCACTGCCACGGTGGCGAAGCCATCGAGGGCCCCGGGGTCATCGGCCATCGTTTTCATTGCATGAGCATCGACATCCCGATGTTCCTCGACGGCAAGCTCCAGTATGTGAAGTACTTCGGCGAAGACGGTATCGCGTTGCGCCAGACGTTCAAGTTCCCAGTGCTCGGCGAGGTACCCCTCTACCCGTATCCGCATCCGGAGCAGGTCACGCTGCCGCGCTATCTCAAGGTCCGCCAGGTGACGAACAAGGGATCGGTACTGCCGATCGAGTATTACCAGCTGACGGCGGAGCTGTGCCGCGTGGGTCTATCGAGTCGGGAGCCCGTCGACATCAACGGTCAGCCGGTCACACCGTACGACTTCGCGGTAGCCTACGTCATTCGCGAGCGCGAACGCATTTTACGCGAGACGCATTTCGGCAGCGCGCGTGGCTGCATGTCAGTGGTAGTCAAGGGCCGCAAGGCCGGGCAGCCGCGCGAGTTGCGCGTGCACATTTCCTCCAAGGCGGGTGGTCTCGGCGAGGGAACCGGAATTCCGGCCGCCATCGGCGCGATCCTGCTCCAGCAGGGCAAGATCAGTGGGAAGGGCGTGCTGCCGCCGGAAGCGTGTATCGATGCGTCGGAGTTTCTGGCGCTGACAGCCCAGTTCCTCGCTGGCGGCGGTTCCGGCGGCGGAGGCAACATTCTGTTCGAGTCGGTTGCGGCCGATGGAACCGTAACCACGATGAAGCTGTGAGCGCGGCTCACTCACGAGAGGCCGGTGTCACAGCCAGCGCTCGGTGAGGCGGCGTCCATGAACCGACACGTCCTCGCCATCGATCACGGCACCTCGGGGATCAAGGCGGCGATCGTTTCCGCTCGGGGCGTGGTGGTCGACTCCGACTTCGAAGCGACGCCGGTTCACTTCATCGAAGGTGGCGGGGCCGAACAGGATCCGAAAGATTGGTGGAACGCGTTGCTGAAGGCGTCTCGGCGGCTGACTGATCGTAACACGGCGCTGGCCGATCAGATCGGCGCGGTGTGCGTGTCGAGCACGTTTTCAACCACGGTCGCCGTCGACCGTAATGGTGAACACCTGGGCAATGCGCTGACCTGGATGGACTCGCGCGGCGCACCCTACGTGCGCCGGTTGATGAGCGGCTTTCCGAGCCTGCTGGGCTACAACCTTCCGAAAGTCTGGAAGTGGATCGCGCGCACCGCCGGCGCACCATCGCTGT
>Ga0315275_10007517_pt1 | contig 10529 bp, 3 predicted proteins | sample YL17G03_0_MG_FD_205557 | JGI IMG/M metagenome (GOLD analysis project Ga0315275, IMG submission 205557) | Sediment microbial communities from Yellowstone Lake, YNP, Wyoming, USA - YL17G03_0 | ecosystem: Environmental > Aquatic > Freshwater > Lake > Sediment | place: USA: Wyoming | collected...
GCCCCCGCGGCGAGCCGGAGCAATCGACGCTTGCCTCGCAGCCTTTGCCCGCGGTGATGTCTTTGATCTTCGCCAGGGCCGCGCCGTCGGCCTTGAGGGCGTGGTCAACGAGTTTTAAGCCCTTCGCCAGTTTCAGGCGACCATCGGAGATGTCTGTGCCGATGATCGTCGTGGCGCCCATCGCGCGGCCGAGCATCGCCGCCGCCAGGCCCACCGGCCCCAGGCCCGTGATGAGCAGCCGGTCCTGACCGCTCACCTTGATGCGCGTCAGGGCCTCGTAGGATGTGCCGAAACCGCAGGCGCACAGCGCCCCGTCGGTGTAGGTCAGGCTGTCGGGCAGCAGGCAGCAGACGTTCTCCTCGGCCAGGATGTAGGGGGCGTGGCCGCCGTTGCGCTGCCAGCCGTAGGCCGCACGCAGCGGGCTCGTGCACGAAATCATGTAGCCGTGCTTGCAATCGTCGCAGCAGCCGCAGCCCGAGATGTGATACAGGACGACGCGGTCGCCGGCCTTGTAGCGTTTGCAGTTCGGGCCGACCCTGACGATCTGGCCGCACGGCTCGTGGCCGGCGATCATGCCCGCCTGGTATCCCTCGGGGCCCTTGCCGGTATGCTGGCGATAGATGGCGCGGATGTCGCTGCCGCAGATCGAAGACGCCTTGGTCCTGATGAGCACCTGCCCCGGCCCCGGCTCGGGGATCGGAAACTCGCGGAACTCCACCGTGCTGTTGCCCGGCAGGATAACGCCCTTCATCTTAGCGCCGCAGCAGGGCGCCTTGGATGCACATGCCTTCTTCTTGGCCATTGCACTTGCTCCGTTCTTGCTCGCGTTTGGGTTGGTGACGGCCCCCTGTTTGCCCGGACTGAACCTATCCGAACCTGCATGATAATTGGGCGAGGCGGCAGCGTCAAAAGTTTTCGACGGAGGCGGCGGGAAGGGCGCGGCCGCAGATCGTAGCCGCCCTCCACCCGGCGGGAATCGCCCGTCGGGGGGGGTACCCGCACAGGGGCCGCGAGAAAGGCCTCTGGGGCATCCGGGAGGAGGGGGTGGGCACAGGGCCAGGTCCGGGCCGCTCTACGGGGCTTTTGGGGGCCTTCCCGGGGCTTGGGGGAGGGCCGGCGGGCCTCTCAGCCCTCTTGGATCGGGCTTTTCGGCCCACCCCAAAACGACAGCGGCGACCCGTGCGGCCACCACTCCTTCACACTTGCCATCCCAAGGCGGAAAATCAGCAGAGTCGCCGGCGCCGCGCCACCAACGCCAGCGCGCCCGCCCCGAGGAGCAGGGCCGTCACCGGCTCGGGCACCACAGTAAGTTCCGTGATGTAGCCGCTTGCCTCGCCGCCGACGAAGTTGGCCGTCTCGGGCACGACCGACCAGTCCACCAGCGACTCATCGAGTGGCGAATACAAATTGCCATTGTGGTAGCGGCTGCCGTGCGGGTCCAGATGCCAGTACTGATACGTCGCCCCGGCGACGGCGTCGCTAAAGTCCGTCGCGGCAAAAAACTCCGCCTTGTACTCGCCCAGCGCCGGGTCGGCCGAGAGGAAGTACACGTCAATCACGGTGTCCGCTGTGAAGGCCGCCGGGGCCGCGCCAGTGGCGTCGGCAAACGGCGTCGCGGCGTCGGTCAGGCGGATCACATCGTTAACACTGTTGGACGGCGCGGCATAGTTCGGGGTGGCCGCACCGATCTCAAATGAGAAGTTTCGCGGGGCTGTAGCGTTCAGAATTTGGGCCATGCCCTGGATGGTCGATGGCGAACCGGGGCTCAGCACGCCGCCCGCCTCAAGGATGCAGGTCTTGTTGATCGTCCCCTTGCCCATGAGCGTGCCGCGCACGATGAGGCTGCCATCTTCGCCGCCGAGCGTGCCGTTGATGATGAATACCGCGTCGGGCTCGATGGTCACGTCGTCGCTCGTCAGCACCGTCCCGGCCGCAAGTTGGTTGGCGAGGTCTTGGACCGTGAGCGTGCCATTGATCGTCAGCGTGCCGGTGCTCGTGAGGATGGAGTCGCCCGTCAGAGTGACAGGCCCGTTGATGAATCCCGTGCCGCCGAGGGTGGCGGCGGAGACCGTCACGGCGCCTGTGCCGGTGGCCGAGCCGGCGGTGTTGCTCACGAGGAGCGTTCCTTCGGAGACCATCGTTCCGCCGGTGTAGGTGTTGTCGCCCGAGAGGGTCAGCGCGCCCGCGCCGATCTTGGTCAGCGCACCACCCGTCCCGGAAATCACGCCCGCATAGGCGGCCGGGCTGGTATTGTTACCGCCCACGGTGAGGGTGGCGGCTCCTAGGATCACGTTGCCGCCGGTCACGCCGCCGCCCGCGAGGGAGCCGATCTGCGTGTTGAAACCGTTGAGGTCCATGGAAACGCCGGCAGTATTCGCCAGGGTAACGGCGGAGTTTTTGCCGAACGCGCCGCTGACGCCGGGCGAGGAGGCGATGCCCGCTTTGAGGATGCCGCCGGAGACGCTCGTCGCGCCGGTGTAGGTGCTGGCGCCGGAGAGGGTGAGGGTGTTGGCGCCGAGCTTCGTGAGACCGAGGGTATTGGCCCCGACATTCGGGTTGGCAATCGTGCTGGAGTAGGGGAAGTCGCCACTGGCGGTATCGAGGCCAAGGATGGCGCCGCTCTTAAACCCGCCGGTGCTCGTTCCCAGCGCCTTGAGGGTGTTAATGTTCGCGGCGGTAAACTCTCCCGTCCCGCCCACGTTGAATGCGGCAGTCGCGCCGCTTGCGACCACAAGGTTGGCCGCCGTCCAACTGGCCGGATTGTTGTTGTAGAAGGAAACCTGCTTGGCAAATTGCAGCGTGCCGGCGAACACCGTGGTCGCTCCGGTGTAGGTGTTCGCGCCGGACAGTACAAGCGTCCCCGTGCCGGCCTTGGTCAGGCTCTTGCCGGTGCCGGTGACCTTGCCGGAAATCGTCAGCGTCCCGCCGGAATTGTGCCTGACCACGAGCGAAGTACCCATGGTCACGGGCGCCGTGATCGTCAGGGCCCCGCTGCCGTTGGTGTTGCCGGTTTCGATCTGGGCCGAGTCGGCGCTGTTGGTTACTTCGAACGTCAGTTTGTTCGACCCGCCGGCGGCTATCGTAAGGCTGCCGAGGCAATCGAACCGAAGGGTCCCGATGGTGTGGCTGGCGTCCAGGGTCACCATGCGGCTGTCGGGAACCTTGTCGCTGAAGACAGCCCACTTGTCCAGGCCGGTGGGAACGCCGCCGGACCAGTTCGTCGGCGTCGACCAGTCGCCGCCCGACGACGGGTTCCACGTGGACCGGCTAAAGGCGTTGTTCAGCCAGGTGGCGTACGAACTGACCCGCACGCAGTCCATGTAAGCGGCCGGGTTAAAAGACGACGGGGCGGCGACCCTCGAGAGGCCGACCACCTGCCACGACCCCGTGACGCCGTCCTTCAAGAACCAGCCGCCACCCGAGTCGTACGGGGCGACGCACGCCTCATAATTTACCCAGTTGCCAGCCCCGTAGTTGTCGAAGTTCGCCGTGAGCAGTTGGGTCGAAAACCCGGAAGGATCATATGTGCTGCCGGTGCCCTCGATGTAGTTCTGGCCCCAGCGCTCGGTCTTGTTGTTCGTCTCCGCATAGGTGTAGTAAGTGGGGTAGGCCGTGCCGCGGCCGTATCCGAACCCGCCGACGACGGCCGTTTGCCCCACCTCGGAGGTGGTATTGGTATTATAGTCCACATAGTTGGTCAGGTCGGCATCCGCGCCGGTAGTGGGATTGACGATCCGGGCGATCCTCAGGTCGGCCTTCGAGTGCTGGAAAACCTCCGCCACCCTGTAGTCGACGCCGCCGAAGTTGACCGTCGTCCCCACGCCGTACCCCTGGTGGCAGGTCGTTATGATATAGTTGGGCTTAATCGCCACCGCCGAGGCGTTGTAGTTCCACCACCCCACGACAGCATCCACCGGCCTGTCGGACATCACAGGGGGCTCTTCGCTGTTCGGGTAGTCGGCCGTATTGGGGTGCTGTACGAGGGCCAGGGCGGGCGTGGCCATGAAGGCCACGGCCACCGCCAGCAGGATGCTCACCCTGATTGAAAGGTAGTCTCTTCGCATCGACCGCCGATCGTCTCTGGATACGGGGTGAGTCATGCCCCGCACACACCCCGGACCCCTGGCGCCAGCGCGCGCCAACATACAATTGTAAGTCAAAACAGGGGAAAGTCAAACCGGCCGGTCAAATCAAATGGGAAGTAACCGCCGGGGGGGTCATGGCCGCCGACGCAGCCGCCTTGCCAGCGGCGCCGCCAGCCCTGCCGCCAGGAGCAGCAGCGTCCCCGGCTCGGGCGTCAGCGTCATCTCGTACGCCCGCTCAGCCGCAGCCCCGATGTCCAGGCGGCCCCAGCCATAAACCTCATCCCAGCCGAGGGGCCCCAGGTCGTCAGCGGTCGTGTACAGAATGTTCTGGACCTCGTCAGGCGTAAGGCTCGGGTTGATGGACCAGACCAGGGCCGCGGCCCCCGCCGCCAGGGGCGCGGCAAAACTGGTTCCGTCGCCCCAGCCGTAGCCGCTCTCGAACGTCGGATCGGCCACGACGATGTCGTCGGCGGGGGCGGATAAGTCCACAAACGGCCCCCACGTGCTTCCGAGTTTGCCGACGCCATTGTCCCACCGGAGGTCCTTGGCGTTGGTGCCCGAGACGAAAATGAGGTTATCGTAGCCGCTCATCGGGTTGAGATCGTTGGAGTTCCCCGCGGCCACAAAGGTCAGTGCCCCCTTGCTGCGGGCGTAGGCAGCCGCCTCGTCCAGCGGTTGGTAGTCGTCCGTAAGGTACGACACGTTGATCGCCCGTGCGCCCGCGTTCGCCGCCATGCGAATGCCATTGGCAATGTAACTCGGACTAGTCGCGCCGTTGGCATCCGCCACGGTAATCGGCAGGATGCTGAAGTTCCCCACGCCGGCGCCCCCGATTATGTTGTTGACCCTCATGGCCGCCACGCTGGCCACCCACGTGCCGTGACGGTTGGCCATCCCGTTCAGGATAGGCAGGCCCGGCGCCGCCAGCGGACTCTTCACCCGGCCCAAGAGGTCGGGCGTGGTCGAGATGACCCCGGTGTCGAGAACTGCCACCGTGACCGACGACGAACCGAGGCTTATGCCCCAGGCCTCGGGCAGCCCCAGAACGGACCCATACCACTCGTACGGGTAATACTGGTCATCGGGAACCAGGGGCCCTGCCAGCGCCGGCCCGGCTGACGCCAGGATCGCCAGCACCAGGATGGTCAGGAAACGCCTCATGCAGTTGATATCCCTCCGCCATCCAGGGGAAACCAGGGGCAATGCCGCCCCCCGAAACAAAAGGCCGCCCCTCAGGGGCGGCCTTTCAGATTCTTACAGAGCCGGGGGTTCAAAGGCCCCCGGACGCGGCCTCAGCGCCGAGCCCGACGCCGGGCAACAACCGCCGCCAGCCCAAGGCCCATCAGCGCCATCGTGGCAGGTTCCGGCAACAGCGTCATAGTCATTGGCGCTATGCTTTCAGCCGTCTTGCCATCGCTCGTCCGAACCTGGAACTTGATGTTCTTCGTCTCGTTCTCAAGGTAACCCAAGGCCACGAGATCAGCATACGTCACCTCGAGGCTGTCACCCGTCTGCAGGGTCTCAAACCCCCCAACACCGGTATCGGCACGGCCATCCAGGTCCCACCACTTGCCCACGATCGCGCCGAAACCCTTATCGATGCTGCCCGAACCGGCCAACAGCGCATTCATGACAGGACCAACCGCGTAAGCACCGCCCGCGGCGTTGGCAAGGGCCACCGTCTGCTCGAGCGTAAACGTCACGCTCGTGCCTTTGGTGGGAAGGCCCGAGGATGCACCGCGTACCGTGGTTTCACCGTCTATCTTATAATTGGACACAGGGTTCGGCGCCCCATACGTCGCCGGGCGAACCTCAATGGTCGTCGATCCGCCGCTCGTCTGTCCGGCAAGGAGCGCGGCGTCGAAATACAGGCCGACCGTCATAACGTTCCATTCCCAACCGTCGGTAATCGCCTGGCCGGTGGATCCGCCCCCCGCTACATAAGTCATAGCAGGACCACCGAACTTGATGACGTTGAGCCCCGACGAGGCATTGCCGCGGTCCACAACATTATCGGCCACCGTATTCAGGTTCTGCGCAAGCCCGACTTGCTTGTTCACTGCAGCATCAAACGGGGCAATCCAAGTCAGCCCGGATAGCGAACCAGTCACCGCGCCGCCGTCTGTCTCAAGGCTCCGGACGCTATACCCGCAGAACGCAATCGACTCGACCCCGGGATTGCCGACAGCGCCAATCACCTTGGCCCACACCTCAATGCTCACGTTAGTGTCGAGCATGGCGGGCGTAAGGACGGACGAAGTAGAACCCAGCCGCAGGTCTATTACCAAGCCTGCCTGGGCCGCAGGGGCCAGAATGCCAAGTACGACGGCCAGAATCAGCGTCCCACCCAGCAGCCCCGCATACTTTTTGCAAGAAGCCCGCGTAGCCATAAAGAGCCCTTTCCTTTAACCTCGGAACCGACCTTGCCTCACCTTAATATACCCTATGTTTTGCGCCTTGTCAAATTAACCCGATATTTTTTTTCCGTCCCGGAGCCCTTTTCAGGGCCTCCGGGAGGGTTTGAGCCTTACTTTACCCGAACTACCGGCCTGCCCGACGACGACGGGCCAGCATGGCCACCGCACCCAGGATCATCAGGCCAAGCGTGGCCGGTTCAGGCACCGCGCCGAACTCGCTGACGCCGCCAGACTGCAACTCCGGATGCAACTCGCCGAACGCGTTGGCGAACAGGCCGTAGTCGTTGGGCGTCACGGCACCATCGTAATCGAAGTCGCCGTTCAGCCAGCCCGTCAGGCCGGATTCGAACCCGTTGGCGAACAGGCCGTAGTCGTTGGGCGTCACATCGCCGTCCATGTCGGCATCGCCGTAGTAGGTGTACAGGCCGAGGATGGACGTCATGGTGACCTCCATGCCGCCCCATTCCGTGTACATCGGGACCTCGACCCAACCCTCTTCGTCGGTATAGTAGCGGAACCGGTTGTCGATGAAGGCGAAGGTGTGCAGAGCAGCACCGGTGTCGGCCGCGGCATCGCTGGAGATGATGCCGTTGCCGCCGAAGTACGGATTCCCTTCAACGCCCATGCCATACATGCCCGACATGACCAGTTTGCGGACCTGGTTCTCGACCACGCCCGGCGCCGTAGCGGGGTTGTACTCGATGATGACCTTGCCCATCCGAACGTCCCACTGGCCGAGCGGATTATCCTCGTCGCCGGCGAACGTCAGCGTGGAGACCTTGCTCGTCTCGTCCGCCGTGCCGTTGATGGCCGTCTGCACAAAGCCCTTATCCTTGATGCTCAGTTCGTTGACCCTCAGGGTGCTCGCCGTCAGCGACGCCGGAACAATGCCGTTGCCGACCGTGGCCGCGCCTGTCAGGGAGACCGCACCCGTCACATTGGCCGTGCTGTAGACGTTGAAGATGGTGGACGTCACCGACGCCGCATGGAGGATACCGGCGTTATGGTTGACCGTGCCGGCCGTGATGGCCGCCGCCGTCAGGGTGCCATTGCCCTCCTTGACCAAAGTGGTCGCCGTTGCGCCGTTGGAAATCGTGCCGCCGAACGTCAAGTTGCCGGCGTTAACGGTAATTGTGCGGGAGGTTCCGGCGGCGGCGCCGAGCGAGACGGCGCCGGGCCCCAGATTGAGGCCGTTGGTGCCCGCGAATGCAAAATCGCCGTCAATGGCGATGGAGTTGCTGTTAGCGTTGACGAGGCCGGCGACCGTGCTGTCCAAGGTCCCGCCGCTGATGGTAAACGTGCCGGCCGTCGCCCCCAGAGCGGTCGTGCTGCCGAGTTTCAGCGTCCCCGCGGCCAAGGTCACGCCGCCGTTGAAGGTATTCGTGCCGGAAAGGGTCAACGCGCCGTCGCCGATCTTGGCCAGGCCGCCGGCGCCGAAGATGGCGCCGGAGAAGGTGACCGCGGCGCCGCCGGCGACGCTGACGTCGAGCGGGCTGGCGAGCGTGATGTTCGCGGAGACGTTATGGCCGTTGCCCGCGCCCGATTGGTTGACGGTGACGGCGGCGTGTGCGCTGCCGGTGTTCTGGAGCGTCAGCGCGGCAGGCCCTGTCACGGCATAGTTGTGGGTGTTGTCGAAGACCATGCCGCCGAGGACCGTGGCCGCGTCGACGCTGACGGTCCGCGCCGTCGTGATGACCGAGCCGAAGGTGGCGACGTCGCCGACGCCGTTCGGCAGGGCGGCGGTCCAGTTGGTGCTGACGGAGGCGTTGCCGGGGGCGTCGAACCGCCACTGGCCGGGGCCGCCCTGGACGGCGGTCAGCGTCATGCTGGTGTCGGTGGTTGTGGGCACGAGCGTCAGGCGCGGGGCAAGATTGAGGCCGTTGATGGTGCTGAACGCGTAGGCCTTGGAGCCGTAATTGAGGATCTGGAACTCATTGTTGTGTGCGGGCACGAACTCGTCGATGAGGACGATGTTCAGCGTGCCGCCCATTACGAGTTTAATGCCCACGTCGATGGTGTCGTATTCGGTGCCGGGCGTGGTGCCGCCGAGTTCGATCTCGGTGGTGGAGGAGGAGCCCAGGACCAGCGTGCCGCCGAAAGAGATGGCGGCGGCGCTGGAGCCGGGCCTGAGGTCGCCTTCCTCGTAGACTTTTCCTTCCCCGGTGATGTTGATTTGTCCGCTCAGGTTGCCGAAGAAGGTGGCGGAGCATCTGTCGCTGACCTTGAAGGTGCTGTCGTCAGCAAGGGTTACGTCGTCATAGAAGGTGGTCTCGCTGCCGCCGGAGATGATGACCTTGCCGCTTCTGTTGTTTGTGAGTTTGGCGTAGACATCGGTGAATCCGCCGGAAAGGCCGATGCTGCCGCTGTTGGCTAGGCCCGTGCCGCCGACCTTCAGCGTGCCGCGCCCCATGATCGCACCGGTGGTTTCGTTCGTCAGGGGCTGGGTGAATTCAAGGGTTCCGCCCTGGAGGCTGATGAGGGCCTCGTTGGAGTTCGGGGCGCCGTCGAACCTCAATCGCTTGCCGGCCTCGGCGCGTATTTCGCCGGGGTCGCAGTTGAGGAGGTAGCCGCTGATGCGTCCGTCGCCGCGCACCAGGCCGATATTGCCGATGCCGCCCGGGCCGGTGATGGCGGCCGTGCCACCGTCGAGAATGATTTCGCCGAAGTTGCTGACGCCGTCGGCGAGGTACATCGAGGAGTTCCGGCCGACGAGGATTGAGCCCGAGGGCTGGTTGGTGGTGATTCCTGGGAAGTTCAGTTCCCCGCCGCCGTCCACGGAGATCGTGCCGTAGTTGCTGAGGGCCTGTGCCTGGAACCGGCCGCCGCTGACGGTCAGACGCTGGGGACCGCTGAGTTGCGCGGTGTTACTGACGATGAAATAGCCGCCGGCAGGAACGGTGAAGGTGGAGCCCAGGGCCGAGAGGTCGAAAGTGCCTGTGCCGCTCAGGCCCACGCCGAAGGTGCCGCTATTGAAGCGGAACGTGCCGGCCGGGGGGTTGAAGTCGTCGGTCCAGAACGTGCCGCCGTTAAGAGTCAGGCTGCCGAACTCGCCGACGGTGGTGATGCCGTGGACGGCCATGCGCTGGCTGCTGTTCAGCCAGACGTCCTGGCCCATGACGCCGCTCGAGCCGACGAAGAACGGGCCGCTTAAGTCCAGCAACCCGCGGTTGAAGTAAATGGAGCCTCCGTTGTTGATGAGGTAGCCGAGGTAGGCGTTACCGCCGTCGATGCTGATGTAACCCGTCTTGTTCAGGTAGGTGTACCCGTCATCCTGCACGGTGTAGGTGGCGTTGTTGCTGACGGTGAGACTGGCGTTGGTGTAGCCGCTGGTGCTGCCGACGGTCAGGCTCGATCCTGCGGCATGAGTGATCTCGGAGCCTGCGCCAGTGACGGTGACCGACCCGGAGGTTGTGCCTCCCGCGTTATTGATGTATAACCCCCCGGAACCCCCGGAACCAACCGCCAGGTGCGCCCCGCTTTCAACGGAGACCGTGGCGTTGGTGCCGTTCGTGTTATCGCTGACGGCCATGATCAAGCCGGCCTGGCACGTGGCGCCGTTTCGGAAGGTGACAGAGGCCGTGTACCCCGACCCCCCCCAGTAGCAGGTGCCCCAGACCGCGCTGACGCTGGAGTTCGTTCCGTCGGCTACGAGGGTGCCGTTGCCCGCAACGCCGATGTCCAGGAACCAGCCGCTCGCCAAGGCCCCGCCGTCGGTGACGTTGACCTGTGCGCCGTTGAGGATGCGGAAGTAGGCAAGCCCTGGCGTCTCAACCTTCGAGTTCGTGCCTGAGACGTTGACCGTTGCGCCGGTCGGCGTGTCGAAACTATTGTTGAAGGTTGCGCGGCCGCCGCCATTGACGGTCAGGGTCCGGCTGCCATTCCACTGGAAGGAACTCGTGGAATCGACATCGATGGCGCCGCCGCTGACGGTGATGTCGCCCTTGGGGGCAAACGTGCCGCCGGTGGTGACGTTGATGGCGCCGGTCTTGTTGACGGTCGTCAGGCCCGTTCCCGTGTAGAAGGCTGC
>Ga0315275_10007521_pt1 | contig 10525 bp, 12 predicted proteins | sample YL17G03_0_MG_FD_205557 | JGI IMG/M metagenome (GOLD analysis project Ga0315275, IMG submission 205557) | Sediment microbial communities from Yellowstone Lake, YNP, Wyoming, USA - YL17G03_0 | ecosystem: Environmental > Aquatic > Freshwater > Lake > Sediment | place: USA: Wyoming | collected...
TCTTCCCGCGTCTTCTCAGGGGTTTTCTCTGCCCTGAAGAATGCGACGAACCTCTTGAGCCTGCCCGGCCTCTCCGCTGGAGGCGCCTGTTCTGCTGGCCGGACCGCTGGCTCGCGGGCCTGGACCCTCTCCATGCACTAATTTGGGATTTTGAGGTATAAATAGGGCGCGCGCCGTCAGCCGCTGAGGACCGGGATGAACGTCATGTTGCTGCAGTTGAACCCGTAGGCGAACATGCACCCGCTGCAGGACGGGTTCAGAACCACGAAGTCCCCGACCGTGCAGGTGGTGAGCGAGCCGTTGTAGTAGATGTTCTCGCTTATCTCCAGCTTTGAGAGCTCCGGGAGCATCACCGCGACGTAGACCTCGTCCGGGCGGGCAAGGCACGCGCACTGCTCCCCGGCCGCGCAGCTGGACGGCACCTCCATCTTCGAGGTGAGGTTCGCGTGCGTGAGAAGCGAGCGGAGGAGGAGCGCCTTCTCATCGCCCCTTCCCCTCATCTCCGCGAGGGTCCTCAGGTCGTCGTGGGTTGAGTTGAAGTCCGCACGGTCCTGCGAAAGGGAAACCTGGTCGCGCACGAAGCGGTAGAGCGCGGCTGCCGAGGAGATGCGCGAGCGCTCCTCCGTGCTTATCCGCCCCTCCGCGAGGTTCGCGCCGAGCTGCGTTTGCAGGAAGAGCGCCTCGTCGTCCGATGAGGCGTTGAAGTAGTCCATGGCGCGCGAATAGGCCGTGCTCATCTCGTAATCCCGGGGATGCGACTTCGTGGCGAGCGAGAGGTTGATGGACGGAAGGCTGCAGTAGTTCGCGCATTCCTCGGGCCGGCTCACGATGGTCCCGTCCGGGCACACATACCTGGTGAACTCCGGGCATTCGGAGAGGTTCGCGACCCACCTCCCGTCCGCGCACTGGACCTGCTGCGTTTCGTTGCCGCCGCCAATGCAGCCGAGCAGCAGAAGAACGGGCAGCAGGAGCAGCGCGCGCCTCATCCTAATCACTCTTGTATTTCCCCAGCTCCTCCTTCTTCCTTCCGGCAAGCAGGCCGATGAGCTTGGCCGCCTCCTTGTGGAGCTTGCCGCGCATGTTCCTGCCGCGCTCCGCTGCGCCCACCGCCTGCGCCTTCTCCAGAACCGCCGTGCGCTCCTCGGCCTCCCGGACCGCCACGCCCCCGTGCGCGCTGTGCAGCGCCCTGCGCCTCCGGTAAAGCATGTAGTCGAGCTGCACGGCCTCCGCCTTCTCCAGCTGCTCCTTCACGAGCTGGTCCCACACCCAGCGCCTGAACTGCTCGCGCTCTATGGTCTCGAAGAAGGTATTCCTCCCGAATACACTAAGCGTCTCGACGGCGGCCATCCCACTCAGCGCTACTCTGTTGTCGGAAGGGATTTAAATACGCGCAGGCAAACGGTTTCGGTGGCACCTATGGAGCGCGTCAAGACGGGGATAGCGGGCCTGGACGAGATGCTTAATGGCGGAATCCCGACCATGCACCAGGTCTTCGTGTGCGGAGGCCCGGGAACCGGGAAGACGACGCTCGGGCTCGAGTTCCTTTACAGGGGGGCGAAGGCCGGGCAGAAGGGCCTGTTCGTATCCCTTGAGGAGGACCCCGATGCGATACTGCGCAATGTGCAGGCCGTCTTCACCGACTGGAAGGACTTTCCGTCCATCGTCGCAGACAAGAAGATAATAATCGCGGGGCAGGAGGCCTATGTGCACCTCGAGAAGGAGGCCGGCGCCGGAAAGGGCCTGGGGATGCAGTACGCGTTCTCGCGCGTGATGGGCTCAGTCCAGGCCCTTGTCAGCGAGAACAGCGTGAAGCGCGTCACGATAGACTCCGCCTCCATACTCAAGATGTTCTTCGAGAGCGACATAGAGTTCAGGAGGACGCTGCTCGGCATGCTGAGGAACCTGAAGAAGCTCGGGTGCACGACCATCGTCACGGCCGAGCTCCCGACGCTGGAGCGCGGGGAGCTTCGGTTCGAGGCCGAGCACTTCATAGCCGACGGCGTGATAATGCTCTACAACCTGCAGCAGCAGGAGAAGAGGCTCTCCGCGATTGAGGTCCTGAAGATGAGGAGCACGACCCACTCCAAGTCGCTCACCCCGCTCAAGATAACGAGCGCCGGGCTCAACGTCTACGTCGGGGAGAAGGTCTACTAGCGGTGAAGGCCGATGCCTGCGAAGAACCCCGGCACTGGCGGCGACGCGAAATCATTCTACAAGCTCGGCAACGAGCACTACGAGAAGGGCGACTTCGACAGGGCGATTGAGAACTACAACCGCGCCATCGAGCTGGACCCGAATTATGACAAGGCCTACTACAACCGCGGGCTGGCCTACGCGTGCAAGGAGGACTACGACCGCGCAATCGCCGACATCAACAAGGTCATAGAGCTCAAGCCCGACTTCGCGGAGGCATACCACGTGCTTGGGCTCGCCTACGAGTACAAGAGCCTGCCGGACCAGGCCATCGAGGCCTACAACAAGGCGCTCAAGATAAACCCGAACTTCAAGGACGCGCAGAACCGCCTTGAGCTGGTCCTCGCGAAGAAGGAGAAGATGGCGAAGGAGCAGGCCGCGGCACCCGCAGCAGGCGGGCGCGAGACGAAGATAGAGGAGGGGCAGATCAAGGAGGTCGCGTTCCTTGAAAGGCCGAAGATGAACTTCACCAACGTCGCGGGCATGGACCAGCTGAAGGAGATAATCAAGAAGTACATCGTCTACCCGTTCGTGAACCCGAAGCTCGCGGAGAAGTACGGGATGAAGGCGGGAGGCGGCGTCATGCTCTACGGCCCGCCCGGCTGCGGGAAGACATTCATCGCAAAGGCCACCGCCGGGGAATGCCAGGCGAACTTCATAAACGCGAGGATTTCCGACATAGTTGACATGTACGCGGGCAACACGGAGAAGAACCTGCACAAGATGTTCGAGACCGCGCGCAAAAACGTCCCGGCCATCCTGTTCTTCGACGAGATGGAGGCCCTCGGCGGGAAGAGGGAGGGCGAGCAGCAGCAGCACATGAAGATGGCGGTCAACCAGATGCTCGCGGAGATGGACGGGATTGAGAGCTCCACCGAGAACGTCCTCGTGATGGGCGCGACGAACATGCCCTGGGACGTGGATCCCGCGCTCAGGCGCTCCGGAAGGTTCGGCACCATGGTCTACATCCCCCCGCCCGACTGGAAGTCCCGCGCCGCAATCTTCAAGCTTGAGTGCAGGAACAGGCCCCTCGCCTGGATAGCATGGAACAGGCTCGCGATGGCCACCATGGGCTACTCCTCAGCGGACATAAAGCAGATAGTGAAGGAGGCCGCGATGATCCCCTGGGAGCAGGAGTTCAAGACCGGGAAGGGGAGGAGCATCACGACCGGAGACTTCATCAGGGTGATGAGGCAGAGGAAGTCCACGCTTCCCCCATGGTACCAGCTCGTGGAGAAGGAGATAGTCGGGAAGAAGGAGACGCAGTACATAGACGGCAAGCCGCACATCACCGAGAAGCCCTCCAAGCTCTCGCCCGAGGAGCAGGAGTCGTACCGCGACCTCATCAGCGAGATAAAGAGGGGGAACAGGTTCTACTGGAAGTGGTTCAAGACCATCGTGAAAAACTTCGCGCTCTACATCCCGGTACCGTTCTGAGCCGCAGGCGAGGATTTTTCGCCGCTAGGCGAATTCTTCTGATTTTTACGCCTTCCCGAGCAGCTCAATCCGCAGCGGGCAGTGCCTCAGCGAGTCCTTGTAAAGCGGGCAGTTCAGCCGCTTGTCGCACTCAAGGCAGGTCTCGTAGCGCCTCCCCCGCAGGACCTGGCAGCCGAAAATCCCGCACCCCTTCGTGAGCCCGTTGTGCTCGGTGCACATGAGGCATTTCTGCGCCTTCCCGTAGGAGCATGCGTAGCACGCGTACCCGCACTTGCTGACCTCGTTCATCCAAACCACCCGCCTACTCGTCCCATCCCGAACCGCGGGAGGGCCTGTCGCCCTCCCCCAGTTTCAGGTTCCTCCTGACCCCTCCTTACTCGTCCCACCCTGCCATTTTCGCGTCGAAAATCCTGTCCAGGTTCTTCCTTATGACCCTCCTCGCTTCCTGCACCCCGAGCAGGTCCAGGACTATCATGAGCGACCTCGTCATTATGGCGAACGCCACCGCGATGTGCGCAGGTATTCCGAAGAGCGCAAGGACCGCGACAGAGCCCGCCTCGCTCACGCCCATCCCGGCGAGCGTTGGCGTAGGTATGAACTGGAGGATTGTGATGAGCGGCTGGAGGAACATGTAGAAGATGAGCGGGTGGAAACCCACCTGCGGCTGCATCCCGAGGCTCATCCCCAGGAACCACCACTCAACGCTCTTCATCGTCCAGGTTATCGCCAGGAGCAGCATGATGGCCCATATCACCCGCCTTATCGCAACCGCATTGTGCTGCATCGTGGCCATTTCGGAGTAGATGCGCTTCCCGAAGGGAATCCTCTCAATGAGCTTCAGCATCGCAAGGAATCTCCGCGAGAAGAGCAGGAGCACGCCGAACACCAGCATCGCAGCGAGCGCGGCGACGCCCAGCAGCATGCCCGCGAGGCTGCCCTCCCCCAGGTTCAGGCGGTAGAAGATGTAGATTATCGCGATTATTCCCGCGCCCACCTTGAGCATGAACTCGAAGAGCTGCGGCCCGAGTATCGCCACTATGGCGCGGTTCAGGGGTATCTTCTCGTTCGCGGCCAGCGCGAACGCGGTCGCGAAATAGCCGCTCCTCGCGGGCGTGAAGTCGCTCACCAGCATCCCGGCGAAGTTCACCATGAGCGCAGGCACCATCGCCATCCTGTGCCCCATCTCCGCGAGTATGAGCCTTATTCTTATCGCCATCCCCAGGTTGACCCCGAAGTAGGCGGTGAAAGCCGCGAGCAGGAAGAACGGGTTGGCATTTGCTATCGCCTCCAGGACCTTCTGGTAATCCACGAGGTAGAGGACCGCGGCGATGATGGCGAAGGAGATGGCAAGCTCGGCCACCAGCAAAATCTGCTTTCTCATCCGGGATTACCTTTGAGGGCCTTGGCCGAGAATCGAACTCGGACTTGGAGGGTTCTGCGCGCGTTTTCTCCGCGCCGGAAAAGCGCCGCTTTTCCGTCAACGCTTTTAGGATGTCGAGCGACGAGCGAACGCGAGGAGCGTCCGCGCGAAGCGGCGACACCGAAAAGGGTTGAGCCACAGCCTCCTGTGCTACCACTACACAACCAAGGCCATACTTGGAGTTGTAGATTGGCGATGGATATTATAATAATATTAGCGTGCGCGCAAATCCCCTGCGATGCAAATCGTCTTCCTCGGCACAGGCGGCGGGCGCCACGTGCTGCTTAACCAGCTCAGGGGAACCGCCGGGTTCAGGATAGCCGGCAGCAAAACAATCCACGTCGACCCCGGGCCCGGGCTGGCCCTGAGGTGCAGGGAGTTCAAGGTGATTCCCGGCGCAGTCGACATCCTCGCGGTCTCGCACAACCACCTTGACCACGCCAACGACGCAAACCTCCTTATTGAGGCGATGACTGGCTGCGGCGCGACGAGGAGGGGCGCGGTTGTTGCGAGCCCGAGCGTGCTCGCGGGAAATGAGAGGTTCGACAGGGCGGTTACCAGGTATCACGAGGAGATGGTGGAAAAAGTATTTCCGCTGAGGGCGTACGAGGAAGCCGAATTCGAGGGCGTCACGATTACAGCGACGAAGACCGCGCACGGCGACGAGGAGGGGGTCGGCTTCGTCTTCGAGATGGACGGGAAGAAGATAGGCTACTCGGGCGACACGGAATACTTCGAGGAGATGGAGGACGGGTTCAGGGGCTGCGACGCACTCATTATGAACACCCTGCAGCCTTCCGGCGGCAAGATTCCGACGCATTTCGGCACCGATGGCGCGATAATGCTGCTGAAGGCCATGAGGAGGAAGCCCTCCCTCGCGGTGATACAGCACTTCGGCATGGGCATGCTGAAGGCAGGACCTGAGGCCGAGGCGAGGAAAATCCAGGAGGCGACTGGCGTTAAGACGGTTGCGGCGAAGGACGGAATGGTATTAAACGTTGGCGGCAAAAAGAAGGAGAGAAAGTTGGCGGAGTCCTGATGCTCATGCTTGGTGAATGGAAGCCTAAGGAACTGGAACCGAAGTGGCAGAAGAGGTGGGTGGAGCTTGGCGCGCACAGCTTCGACCCGCGCGATTCCAAGCGGCCCGTCTACTCCATGGACACGCCTCCGCCATTCACGAGCGGCGACTTCCACATGGGCCACGTGCTCTCCTACGCCTACTTCGACATCGCGGCGCGCTACAAGAGGCTGCGCGGCTTCAACGTCTATTACCCCCAGGGCTGGGACTGCCAGGGCTTCCCCACCGAGGTGAAGGTTGAGGCGAAATACGGGAGGAAGCTTAAGCCCGAGGAGTTCCGGGCGAAATGCGTGGAATGGACGGACGAGTTCATCGCCAGGATGAGGCAGCAGATGATTTCGATGGGCTTCTCGCCCGACTGGAGGTATGAATACAAGACGATGAGCCCGGAGTATCACCGCAAGGTCCAGCTTTCCCTTCTCAAAATGTACGCCAATGGATTGGTCTACCGCGGCGAGCACCCGGTCTTCTGGTGCCCGCACTGCGTTTCCGCAATCGCCAAGGCGGAGACCGAGGAGGAGCAGCGCGCGACTGAATTGAATTTCGTGAAGTTCGCTTCGCACGAGACGAAGGACGGCTACATCACGATTGCCACCACCAGGCCGGAACTTCTGCACGCCTGCGTGGCGGTTTTCGTGCATCCTGATGACAACAGGTACAGGAAGCTCGTCGGCACGCATGCCCACACCCCGATTTACGACCATGAGGTCAAGGTGCTCACGGACCCGGACGTGGACCCGACCTTCGGAACCGGAATCGTGATGATGTGCACGTTCGGCGACAAGCAGGACGTGGTCTGGACCTACAGGCACAACCTTCCGGCCATCGAGTCGATTGACAGGCACGGGAGGCTGCTGAACGCCGGCGAATTCACCGGCCTTAAGGTTTCCGAGGCGAAAGCCAAGATTATCGAGAGGCTGAAGGCGGATGGCTTGCTCGTCAAGCAGGAGAAAATCCAGCAGACCGTGAAAACGCACGACAGGTGCAAGAAGCCGATTGAGCTCCTCGCCTCCAAGCAGTGGTTCTGCAAGCTCAAGGGGTTCGAGGAGCCGGTAAAGTCCGCTGCGCGCGCGATGAGGTGGGTGCCTGAATTCACTTTGCAGTATTTGATTGACTGGGCGAACTACATCGAGTGGGACTGGGTGATTTCCCGCGACAGGATTTTCGGCACGCCCATCCCGTTCTGGCATTGCAAGAAATGCGGCGAAATCATCACTCCGCCTGAGGAGAAGCTTCCGGTTTATCCCATTACGGATGCGCCCCCGCTCCCCAAATGCCCGAAGTGCGGCGGAGAATTGGAAGGGGAGAAGGCGACGTGCGACTGCTGGGTGGATTCCTCAATCTCTCCGCTGATAATCTCCAAATGGATGGAGGACGAGGACTTCTACAACCTCACCTTCCCCGCAACCTTGAGGCCCCAGGGCACGGAGATAATACGCACATGGTGCTTCTACACAATCTACCGCTCGCTCATGCTGACCGGCAAGCCGCCTTTCAAGGAGCTTTTGATAAACGGCATGGTTCTGGCCCCGGACGGCAAGAAGATGAGCAAGTCCCTCGGCAACGCGATTCCGCCGGACAAATTGATTGAGGACTATTCCGCTGATGCTGTCCGCCAATGGACCGCGCTTTCCGGCGCATTCGCGCGCGACAAGCCATTCTCCTACAAAGACATCCAGTATGCAAAATCGTTTATCATAAAACTGTGGAACGCCTCCAAATTCGTCGAAAAATCGCTGGAGGGATTTGACCGGAAGAAGGTGAAGGGAACTGGCTTGAAGTTCCGCACCGTTGACAAGTGGATGCTTTCCAGAATCAACCGGCTAATCAAATCCAACACCGCAAACTACGACAACTACGACTATTTCGCAATAATCACCTCGCTGCAGGACTTCTTCTGGCACGAGTTCTGCGACTTCTACCTGGAGGAGGTCAAGCATCGCCTTTATCAGGCAGACAAATTTGGCAATGACTCCAGGCTTGCCACCCAATTCACCCTTTACGTCGTCCTCCTCGATATCCTCAAAATGCTCGCCCCGATAATGCCGCATGCGGCTGAGGAGATTTACGATTCGCTCTACAAGAAGAGCGAGGGCGACAAGTCCCTCTCCCAGTCAAAATGGCCCGCCCTCTACGAGAAGGACATTGACGAGAAGAGCGAGAAGAAGGCGGAGCTGCTGAACAAGGTGCTTGCCGAAATCCGCAAGTTCAAGGCGGACAACAAGATGGCATTGAATGCGGAAATCGCAGCAGCGAAAATCCGCACCCTTGAGCCGGAAATGCTTGATGACGTGCGCGAGGAGCTTTCCGAAGCGGGAAAAATGAAGAAAATCGAGGCTTCGCAGGGCGATTTCAGGGTGGAAGTGGTGCGTTGAAGGCCCTTTCTTTCGTCACGTCCAACGGGCACAAGTTCCGCGAGGCGGAAAGGGTTTTAAAGCACTTCGGCGTAAATACCCGCCACGCGAAGCTCTCTTATCCGGAGATAAGGGGCGATGATCCGGCTGGAATTGCAGCGGATTCTGCGGAAAAGCTCAAGGGCGAGGTCAGGCCGCCATTCTTCGTCGAGGACACTGGCCTCTTCGTGGAAAGCCTGAACGGGTTCCCCGGCGCCTACGCCGCCTGGGTGCTCAAGAAGCTCGGCCTTGGGGGATTCCTGCGCCTCATGAAAGGCGTGAAGGGCAGAAGCGCTGCGTTCAGGACGGCTGTCGCGCTTTACGACGGTAAGAAGGTTGTTGTGTTCGAGGGCGAGGAGGAAGGGAAAATTTCGCTTCGGGCAAGGGGAAGGGGAGGGTTTGGTTACGACCCCATCTTCACCCCCGAAGGCTCCCGGAAAACCTTCGCCGAAATGAGCGGGAAGGAGAAGGATAAGGTTTCACACCGAAGGAAGGCGTTGGAGAAGCTTGCGAGGTATTGGAAAAAACGAGGTTGAAGATTATGGCAAGACTGCATTCGAAGAAGCACGGGAGGTCCGGCTCCGAGAGGCCGCCGACCAAGGCGGTCCCTGACTGGACCGAGTATTCCGCGCCCGAAGTCGAGGAGGTAGCTGTCAGGCTCGGGAAGGAGGGCATGATACCCGCGGTAATCGGGCAGACGCTCAGGGACCAGTACGGGGTGCCGAGCGTGAGGAACCTTACGGGGAAAACGCTGGCGCAAATCCTGAAGGAGGGCGGAATCAAAATGGACTACCCGCCGGACCTGCTCTCCCTGATAAAGAGGGCCGTGCGCGTCAGGAAGCACCTGAAGGAGAACCGCGCTGACACGCACAACCGCGTGAAGCTCGGGCACATAGAATCAAAGATAAGGAGGCTTGTGAGGTTCTACACGGTGAACGGCAGCCTGCCGAAGGGCTGGAAATACGACCCTGAGACCGCTGCGCTGCTCGTGAAGTAGGTGTTATTATGGTGAAGGCAAGGGCTGTTGACAAGTGGAAGACGAAGACGTGGTACAGCGTTCTCGCGCCTGACCTCTTTGAGGGCAAGGAGATAGCCGTCGTCCCCGCTGACGACGACGCGAAGCTCATGAACCGCATCGTCAAGATTTCGCTGGGCGACCTGACCGGCGACATGACGCAGGCCTACACGAACCTCCAGTTCAGGATTAGCGAGGTGAAGGGGAAGAGCGCCTCAACGAAGCTGGTAGGGCACGAGCTGTCGCCGTCATACCTCCGCTCCCTAGTCAGGAGGAGGAGGGACATCGTGAACGACGTCATTGACGTCGTGACGAAGGACAACATGCCCGTGCGCGTGAAGGTCTCCCTCTACACTGCCCGGAAGGTCAGCACGCCCGCGCGCGCGGCAGTGAGGCACGCGGAGAGGAAGGAGATACTGGAAAGGGCGAAGGAAATGGACTTCTCGACCTTTATGCAGGAGATAGTCTTCGGCAAGTTCTCCTCAAGGATCTACAAGGCGGTCAAGAGGATAGTCCCTGTGAAGCGCGTGGAGGTCAGGAAGACCGAAGTGAAGGAGACGTTCGCCGCCTAGGTGAGATGATTGCTTCCCGGAATGGGCGGGATGAACCCGCGCCAGATGCAGAGAATGATGGAGCAGATGGGCATCAAGACGAAGGAGATTGAGGCGAGCGAGGTAGTGGTGAGGAAGAAGGACGGGGGCGAGCTCGTCATCACCGCCCCTTCCGTCACGATGATGGAAGTCCAGGGGCAGAAGACCTTCCAGATCGCCGGGAACGTGGAGGAGAGGGCCGGCGGCCCCTCCGAAGACGATATCAAGCTTGTTATGGAGCAGGCGAAGTGCACCAGGGAGAAGGCAGCCGCTGCGCTGAAGGAAAGTAAAGGAGACATCGCAGAAGCGATAATGAAGCTGCAGCGGCCCTAGAACTCAGGGTACTGGTTCCTCTCCATCGCCCTGCCGTTGCTGATTCTGGAGTATATGGCGAAGGGA
>Ga0315275_10007522_pt1 | contig 10525 bp, 12 predicted proteins | sample YL17G03_0_MG_FD_205557 | JGI IMG/M metagenome (GOLD analysis project Ga0315275, IMG submission 205557) | Sediment microbial communities from Yellowstone Lake, YNP, Wyoming, USA - YL17G03_0 | ecosystem: Environmental > Aquatic > Freshwater > Lake > Sediment | place: USA: Wyoming | collected...
AAGCTGACCGGTGGTGGCTGTGTAGGTGTAATCGGCCTTCATGGCATAGGGCGAGCCATGCTGCGCCAGCTTGGGATAGAGGCTGGAATTCGATATGTCAACGCGTCCGTTCCATTGATTGGCCAAATTATATTCAGTTCGGGGGAGGACGTAGGTTGGACCGTTCTGGTCGTAGAATGTGAGGCTCTTAATCCGCACGACTGGCGTCTTGGCGAGGAATGTATGATTCGTGTCGAAGGACGCAATGGTGTCCTCGCCGGCGACATTGTACCGTGGGAAGAAGACGGTTTCGTTATGCGCCGTATGGTAAGTGTCGGTGACGAGCACGTCCAGAGTTTTGTTCCTGTCCGGCCATTTCGTCAGGTTGAAGTCCAACTGGATCAGGGTGTCTCCATCATACCTAAACGGTTGCTTCGTACCGCTGTCGAAATAGCCGCTCGCGGTGACCTTGATGGAGTAGTAGCCAGGCGTGGCGTCGGTGAACTTGTACAGTTTCCCGTTTCCCCGGCCGGTCGTTGCGGTCAGGTTGACGAGAGAGTGAACATTGGTGAGCGTGACAGTCGCGTCAGGGACGATCGTTACGTTGCCGTCGTGGGCTATTACTCCCTGTATCGGCTTTCCCTGCTGCGCTTGCACACTCCATTCGGGGTGCACTACCCATGCTCCCGTGAGGAACAGGAGCACTAGGAAAAGTGCCCCGAAGCTTCTTATTCCTCGGTTGTTCATTCCCTTTTTTCTCCTCCAGTCAATACTGGACTTCCTAGTCACATGTGGCCTTTCTTCCTCTAGTAGAGAGGGCTGAATAGGCCAAAGTACAGCGGCCAAAGTTGGGGGGGTATATAAGTGTTCGCGAATCAGTCTCAGAGAGAAATCAATAAGCCGCTATGGAGTTCGCGGGAGCGTGTCGTACGCGCTGTACGCTGCCGCAATCATTTTCGTGCTGACCTACGTCCTGATTTCCGTCAGGCGGATCGGGCGGGTCTCCGTCGAGATGCCCGCCGTGGCGCTGTTCGGCGCGGCGCTCATGGTAGGGTTCGGCATCGTGAGTCCATCGCAAGCACTGCAGTCAATCAATCTCAACGTCATCCTACTCCTGCTCGGAATGATGCTCATGGTGGCGGGCCTGGAGGTGTGCGGTTTCTTCGACTACGTGTCTATCCGGGCAGCGGCTCGTGCTCGCAGCGGCACTCACTTCCTCGCGATGCTCATGATTGCCACTGCGGTCCTGTCGGCCCTCGTGCTCAACGACACGATCGTTTTGTTGATGACGCCTATAGTGATCAAGAGCTGCAGGAGCCTCGGTCTCAAGCCCGTTCCATTCCTGGTCGGAGAGGCTATCGCCGCCAACGTCGGGAGCGTGGCCACGGAGGTCGGCAACCCGCAGAACGCCTTCATTGGCATCTCGTCCGGAATCCCGTTCATGACCTACAGCGCCTACATGGTCCCGATCACCGCCATGTGCCTCGCGCTCGCGATCCCGATCACGTGGCTCGCCTTCAGGAAGGACCTAGCAAAGCCGATTTCCCGCCCGGAGTCTGCCGTCCCCCTCCGGAAACCGATGATCCAGAAGACCGGGCTCGTCTTCGTGCTCGTCGTCCTCTTCTGGGCGGTTGTCGCATTCCTCACGACGGACCCGCAATGGCTCCCGTTCATCGCGTTCATCGGCGGGGCGGTTGTACTCCTCTGCCTCCCGCTTTTCGCCAAGGCGACCTATGACGGGCTGACCAAGCGCGTCGACTGGTCTATCCTCCTCTTCTTCATCGGTTTGTTCATCCTGCTCAAGGGCGTGGAGGTCTCTGGCCTCCTCGACTCGATCATAGGCGGGTTCCAGTCCGCGACCGGCGGTGGCGCTGGGCTGTGGGGATTCTCCGGGCTCAGCGCGCTGCTGTCGAACCTGATCAGCAACGTCCCCGCGGTGCTGCTGCTCTCACCGACTGTCGGCACCACTTTCGCGGGGCACACCACTGTCGCTTGGCTGACCCTCGCTGCATCGTCCACCTTGGCGGGGAACGCGACGATTCTCGGTGCCGCCGCGAACGTGATCGTCGCTCAGTCCGCTTCCAGCCAAGGGGTGCAGATCAGGATGAAGGATTTCGTGAGGGCGGGGCTGTTCGTGGCCGCCGCCACGCTCGTCGCCGCAACAGCGGTGCTCTGGCTCGTCTCCCTGATGTAGATTCTAAATAGATGGCGGGGGATTGAATCGCCGCCATGCGCGGTCCTCCAGATTCCAAGACTCGCAGAGAGCGTCTCGTCGAGTCTCTGAAGAGGGAGGGCTACATCAAGAGCGCCGAGGTCGAGAGGGCATTCCTGGCGGTCCCCCGTGAGGAATTCGTGACAGAGGACAACCGAGGACATTGCTACGCCGATAACCCGCTGCCGATCCTCTGCGGCCAGACGATATCGGCGCCGAGCATGATCGCGATAATGCTGGAGGAGGCTGAGATCCGGCGCGGCATGAAGACCCTGGAGATAGGTACCGGCTCGGGGTACAACGCCGCGCTGCTCGCGGAACTTGTCGGGCAAGAGAACCTGCTGACTATCGAGAGGTACCCGGAACTGGTCGAATGGGGCGGCGGGAACCTGGCGCGCACGGGACATGACAAGGTGAAGGTCATCATGGGTGATGGGACGCGCGGCTATGAGCCGGAGGCTCCGTATGATTTGATCATGGCAACCGCGGGCGCCCCGAGAATCCCGAAGTCGTGGATAGCGCAGACGAAGGTTGGCGGGAGAATCGTTGCTCCGATTGGCAGCTCGACGTTCAATCAGACGCTGGCGGTGGCGACGAGGATGGAGAAGGAGGAGGTCGACATACGATGGGGCACGCCTTGCGCATTCGTGCCGCTGGTAGGGGTCGAGGGCTGGAGACGATGATTGATCTCATCAATATCCGAAAAGGCGGTCGTAACGGGAATGCGAGCCGATCCACAATATCCTGACCTGCGTGCCTTCCGAGGGGCTGCTCGCAACCGTGTAGAGAGCCCGCCATCCGTCCGGGAGTTCGAGGCGGAATAGGTTGGGCAGGCCTTTGAATTCCCTCGGCTTGAGGCGTTGGGGGATGCGGTCGCCGAGGAAAGGTTCCGATTTCAGGCGCCTTGCCAGCTCGCGGAGCTGGCGTCGCTGCATCTCTCCCGCCTTGAGGAATTCGCCTTCATCGACAACAACATCGATGTCCTGCAATCGAATCCCTCCTTAGGGTGACAGACAATCAGAGCTTGACCAGACCTTTCTTGCGCCAGAACCTCGGATCCTCATGGAGGGTCCACATCACGCCCCTCTTCTCGTCCTCAACCACCAGGCGCAACCGTTTCAGCTCGTCGATGCAGGTGCGAACGGTGAAATGCCTCACGCTCTTCGCCTGCATGCGTCTCTTGATTTCCGCGAGGCTCAATGGCCCCACGTCCTTTGCGGCGGCGTCTCTGAGTATCAGCTCTATCTCATGGAGAGTCGTGAGAACGGGGGCTGGCCCGACGATTTGTCTCGGGATGGATATAGTGGACATAGTTGTCATATGACATATATGTGCCACTGCATAGATAATCCTTGCGTTCCGAATCATCAACCCACGACGATACTGCGGCGGAGAACCCGTCGAGCTGGCATGGTGAGGCGTATCGTGTTGTCGGTGAGAATCATCTCGGATTTTGGCATGATAAGAGCTTTGACCTCCCGCCGCCGGTCGGTCGGCGCATGACCGAGGTTCTCATCATTGGGGCGAGCGGACTCCTAGGGCAACACCTTCTGAACGAGGCAGAAGCGAGGCGGTATTCGTTGACGGGGACATATTATTCGGAGGAAGTGGCGGGACTGGAGAGGCTGGACCTGACCGATTTCGAAGCGGTGAAGACCATGATTGCGGAAAGGAGACCGGACATCGTCATCTTGCCCGCCGCAATGACCTCGATGGCAGAGTGCGAATCCAATCCCATGAGAGCGATGATGGTGAACTCCGAGGCGCCGCTTGTCGTCGCGAAGGCTTGCAGGTCGATTGGCGCCAAGATGGCGTTATTCTCGACCGTTCATGTATTCGACTGCGAATCAGGTCCTTACGCGGAGGATTCAAAGGCGAACCCGGTCAACATACTTGGAAGAACCAAGCTCGAAGGCGAGAACAATGTCATGGAGACTCTCCCCGACTCGCTCGCTATCAGGACATGTGAGGACTTTGGATGGAATAGGCTAAGGCCGAAGGAGAACGAGGTCACTTCAATCGTGCACAGGATCAGGTGCGGTGAGGAGGTGGACCTGCCCGTTGATCAGTGGGCGACTCCGTCGTATGCCCCCAAGGTCGCGGAACATGTATTCGATTTGCTTCGGAAAGATGAATCAGGGATATTCCATATCGCGACCAGTTCTCGATTGACTATGTATGAAATGGGGAAGCGGGTATGCGAAGCCTTCGGCTTGGACGAAGAGAGGTTGGAACCAACGAAGCTTGGGAACATGGGGCTCGGCACCTCGCTCCCGCGCAGACTGTGTTTGTCAACGACGAAAATCGAGGCCAAGCTTGGCGTCTCAATGAATAGTTTCGAGAGTTGCTTGGAGGAAATGAGGATCAGACACTAGTTAATGGGACATGCAGACGGCTAATTCACGTCGGCTCGAATCCGCTCGCGGACGACACATACTAATATCCCGCTTCATCTTTGCGGGGGCGAGGCGGTCCACTTGGTCAAGAAATACCTGATGGTTCAGATTTGGCGGATACAGCAAAGTCAAGCGATAATCAGCCTCTTCTTCTGGGGGCTGACGTTGGCCGGCATATTCTATCCGACCTACTTCCACCAGCACTTTGTAAGCCTCGGACTCGTGAGGCCGAGCGACTATTTCCTCGGGACGATGATACTCTTCCTGGTCATCATCGTGGCATTCCTGCTCATGGGTTTTATCTACGACCGGTCTCTGAAGCTATGGCGAGAGCAGACGGACGTTGCAATCGAGCGCAACCCGTATTCGGTTGAGCGACTACAGCCGAAGGAAATCGTGCAGTGGAAGCGCACCAGCGTGTCAATCATGAAGGAACTTGCAAAGACGGACAGCGCAATCCAGAAAGATATAGAGTTCATGGAGAAGTGGGTCGCCAAGTCCCTTGCGGAGCGGCCTGACGTCAGGGCGAGCGTCGAGGGTCTGGAAAAGTGGGTCATGGGCTAGCAAGAACGTCATGCAACGTTAAGGCCCCATGCAGATCTGAGCGCGGCGATCCTGTGGGAAGGCAATGATTAAGGAGCAGGGGCGTCGTGCACCCGACAACCATCAGGAAGCCGAATGCCGGTCTGATTCCGGGGCGACATCGCACATGATCGAGGAAGTCGGCAAGCCGGACGTATTGTTCCTCTCGACCGGCGTCGACGCATTCATCAGGACGGATCTGGAACTCCTTCAGAAGCATTTCAGGGTTGCCCCGCTGGTTTGGAAAGGGAGATCCAGTGCACTGAGCACGGCGCGCAGCATTTGCAGGGCGAGACTGGTCTTCTCTTGGTTCGCAGGTGACCACTCGGCCGTGGCGGCGGTTCTCGCGTGCGTCCGCAGAAGGCCTTCAGTTCTTGTCTCCGGCGGCGGTGATGTCGCGGCCATGCCCGAGATCGGGTACGGGGCAATGTCGCGGGGGATTCGATGGAGGACACCGACGAAAATCGCCCTCGGCTTCTCCTCGCTCGTCCTCGCGTTCTCAGATTTCTCGAAGGCGGAGATATCGCGGGCGCACCCGCCGAGAGAACTGAGGACGCTGTACCTCGGCATCGACACGCGGAGATTCGCTCCAGCGACGGTGAAGGAGGATATCGTCCTGACCGTGGGGCAGGTGAGCGACGGCAACGTGAAGAGGAAGGGTTTCGACACATTCCTGGAATCTGCTCGGAGGCTCCCGCGATTCAATTTCGTCCTCGCCGGAAAGAGACTCGATGATTCTTTCGAGAGACTGAAGTCAGCCGCGCCCCCGAACTTGCAGCTCGCAGGGGTTCTGTGTCGCTCTGGCCGAGGCGATGTCCTCGGGCTGCATCCCGATCGCTACCGACAGAGGCGCTCTCCCCGAGGTGGCGGGGGATGTCGGGATGAGGTTCTCATATGGCGATGTCGATGCTCTTGCGGAAGGGATAAATCGCGCAATGGAGATGCCCGCGTCGGAAGGCGCAAAGGCAAGAGAGCGCGTGATCGGGAACTTCAGCCTTGAAAGGCGGGCAGAAGGACTCAATAAGGTGATCGGGCAATTGCTGGAGAGTGGCTGAGAGCTTGGAATGGAAACTGAACATGGGCTGCGGCAGGGACATCCTAGATGGATACGTCAACGCAGACCGCGCCGGCCTCCCCGGAATCTCCGTGGTTTCTGATTTCTCCAGGCTGTTCCCTTTCAAGGACAACTCGTTCTCGGCGGTCAATGCGGTCAACGTGATCGAGCACCTGCCCGACACGGTCAAGGTGATGGAGGAGATCTGGCGGGTTTCCAAGACAGGGGCCAGAGTCCACATCAAGGTCCCTCATTACAAGTCGTCGAATGCCTTCAAGGACCCGACCCACCGGAGTTTCTTCACCGAGGACAGCTTCGAGTACTTCGACAGCGGGAAGATATCCTGGTATAGCAAGGCGAGATTCAAGGTCGCGAACGTGAAGAAGATCTACCAGTACCACATCGACCGGTATGTCCGCCGTCCGCTGCCCCGGCTGCTGCCTTTCGTGGAACGCTTCTTCGACAATACGGTGGAGAGTCTCGAGTTCGACCTTGTCGTCGTGAAGTGAGAAGGATGCCTAGTGGCGGTGCGCGTCTTCCGCCACCCGTTCCAGATCCGAGTCCACCATGATCTTCACGAGCTCGGGCACCTTGGTCTTCGCCTTCCACCCGAGCGTCTTCTCGGCTTTGGCGGGGTTTCCGCACAGGGTATGCACGTCCGCTGGCCTCAGCAGTTTCTCGTCTGCCTTCACATACTTCCTGTAATCCTCGATGCCGACCTCGGCGAACGCGAGTCTAAGGAAGTCCCTCACTGAGTATGTCTCGCCGGTGGCGATCACTAGATCGCCCGGTTCCTTCTGCTGCATCATCCTCCACATCGCGTCCACGTACTCCGGGGCGTATCCCCAGTCCCTTTTCGCGTCGAGGTTGCCCAGCGTGATGTGCTTCGCGAGCTTGTGGTGGATTCTGGCGACACCGTTGGTGATCCTCCTGGTGACGAACTCCATGCCCCGCCTCGGCGATTCGTGGTTGAACAGGAGGCCGTTGGACACGTACATCCCATAGCTCTCGCGGTAGTTGACGCACGCCCAATAGGCGAACACCTTGGCGACTCCGTACGGGCTGCGAGGATAGAAAGGAGTCGTCTCGCTCTGCGGTATCTCCGTGGCCTTCCCGAAGAGTTCCGAGGTCGATGCCTGGTAGACCTTCGCGTCCGGCACCGTCGACCGTGCGGCGTCGAGCAGCCTGACAACTCCGAGGCCGTTCACATCCGCGGTGAGCACAGGCTGCCTGAAGGAGGTGCCTACGAAGGACTGCGCCGCGAGATTGTATATCTCGTCGGGTTTGGACTCCATCAGCGCCGTGATCAGCGACGACTGATCTGTCATGTCACCGTCAATCAGGTGAATCTGGTCCATGATGTGCGCGATGTTGCGCGTGTTCGGAGAACTCAACCGCCTGATCATGCCATAGACGGCATAGCCTTTCTTGAGGAGGAGCTCCGCAAGATACGATCCGTCCTGTCCGGTGACGCCGGTCACGAAAGCTGTTTTCGTCATCGAGGAGGGAAGCGGGCCCCTCATTAATGAAAGTTTTCCAACATCGAGGTTTGCGGGATTTCTCTGACGTGCATGGGGTTCACGGCCTCGATGATCTGAATGGAAGCTATCTTCCTCATGCCGCCTTGTTCTCAAAGACAGCTATGACCAGCCCATTCGCGTTGTGGTACGGGTAGTGGAACTTCGAGCCCTTGACATCCTTCCATTCGACCTCTATCCACCTATTGCTGGCGGAGACTCGCTTGAGACAATACATTCCGGTGAATTCCATCCTGTCTTCGTCCAGGTATCGATCCAGATGCGGGTTGTATCCGACAGGAATCGTGAGCATTAGCGTGCCTGTCGGTGAGAGGAGGCTCCGAAGGGCCTCAACGGCACGGAGAGTCTTCTCGGGGTCCTTCTGTTCTTCGTCCAAACCCACGTGCTCCAGCGTCGATATCCCGACGATGAGGTCATATCTTCTCTCGGTGCGAAAATCAACGATATCTTGATTTATCACCCCGGGCGCTTTCTCATACTTGTCCACAACCACATGGCTGACCGAGAAGTAGTGGGAAATCACATTGCCAAACTCCAGGAAGTTCTTCCCCTGGAAACGCTTGACCACCTCCCAAATAATGGGGATTTCCACCGCCCTCTCGTTTCTCCATGTCCTGTTGTATCTGATGTACAGATATCCGTACTTCTTTCCCTGGAAATCGAACTTGTATAGCGACTTGAAGGTATTGTAGTAGAACAGGGCGAGCGAATTGCCGACTCTGAACGAGCCCTCTTTGACCAATGATCGGAGGACATGCAATAGACCCTTCTCTTCCATTGCGACCTTGGCGCTCGTCATCAGCTCCTTTATTCCCTCAGATGAATGGTCTACGCTCATGCCAGTCGCCTCATCTTGTTTGGCACTAAAAAGATTTGCAGCTCAAGTCTGGGAGAGCGAGTGGCGGATTAGCTGAGGGTGAAGGTCGAGACGGTCAAATCGGTCCAGAAGAGGACAACGGGCTCCAGCGTCTTGTCGAGGAAGACGGGTCAAAGGCACAAGGAGCTTATCTTCAGGGCGCTCGGGTACAACGGAAGAAGAATGGAGGCTCTTTTTCTCGTTCTAATCGAGGGTTTCTACAAAGCCCCATGCGAGGGTCAAGGAAAACGCAACGGGATAGCGGCAGAGCCTGGAAGACTGTGTCCGCTACAGCTTCTCCAGAATACTCGTCATCTCTCCCCTACTGCCGAAAGGAAGCTTGATGCCACCGCCGTCGTTCCCGATGATCTTCCATAGGAGGGGCATGCGCCTCCGAATATGCCAGCGGTACTTGCTCAGGAATGGAACCGCATAATGGGTGATGCTCTGCGTTCGTATCTTGAACAGCGATTCCACTTCCAAGCTGGGATGATCGCCGCACGCGAAGACCGTGAATGAGGTGAAATCGAATGCGTGGACGTGGAATGGGATGTACAGAGAACGAAGGCCGTAAGGCACCCTTGCCACAAGAATCCCGCCGCGTCTCAGGACTCTAAGTATCTCTCGCATCGTGCGGTTGAGGTCAGGCATGTGCTCAAGTATGTGCGAAGCGTACACTTCGTCAACCGTTCCGTCTTTGAACGGGAGGCGATTCAGGTCGCCCCTGACATTTCCGCCGTGGATGTCGATGTTGATGTAGCCGGGCTTGAGATCTCTGCCGCAGCCAACATTGATCTTCATTTCCAAGTCAGAACCCTCTTCTGGATAATCTCAGAGGCTGTCTTTGTCCCTTGAATGACGCTCGTGGTTAAGTCCTAACGGTACTTATAAATCTCGCGGCTCCCGTGGAAGTGAGTTCACGTGGAATTTTGCATGAAGGAATGCATTAATATCGTTAAGCGAATGCCGGTAGGAGGAGGTCTTGAGTTGAGAAAGGGTTTAGCATGCGTGATAGCCTGCATAATAATCTCCGCGTCGGCGCTAGTCTTGGCGACAGGGCGTGCGAAAGCAGGCGAGCCGATATTGAGCACCATCGATATGCGCTTCACATCGCCTGGCTTGGAGATTGTTCCCGCGGGCACCCAGAGCTTCGGCGATGCGACGACCATCATTGCGCGGATAGCGATGGATGGCCAGCAGAATTGGACAAAGGCCGGAGTCGTCTTGGACCTGGGCGCCCCGGGCAGTAAGGACGACAACTCGGTGAATTCCCCGTCAGTCATCTACGATGGCGGCGAGTACAAGATGTGGTATGCTGGGAATGATGGAACCATGGGCACGTGGATTCTCTACGCGAACTCGACCGACGGCATGACATGGGCAAGGCAGGGAGTCGTCCTCAGCCCCAGCGGAGGCTGGCCAGCGGAGACCAATCAGGTGCACTTCCCTGCGGTGATCAACGACAGCGGCGTCTTCAAAATGTGGTACACCGGCTACGATGGCTCCAAGTTCACGATTTGCCACGCGACTTCTCTTGACGGATTGACATGGAGTCGGGTCGGCATGGTTCTTGACGCCGGGCCAAGCACCTACGACAGCGTGTTCGCAATCCACCCGTTCGTCATCATCGACGGAGCATACAAGATGTGGTACGCCGGCTACGACGGGTCACATTGGCGGATTATCTACGCGACATCACCCGATGGCGTTGCGTGGACGAAACAAGGAATCGCGCTGAACGTAGGGACGAGTGGATCCCAAGAGGATATTGGCGTCCAGAAACCCACTGTGTACAAAGAAGGGGCCACTTATCATATGTGGTACTCTGGGACCGATGGGACATCAAACCGCATCTTCTACGCGACATCCCAGGATTCCACGACTTGGACCAAGAGGGGAAAGGTCCTG
>Ga0315275_10007525_pt1 | contig 10524 bp, 5 predicted proteins | sample YL17G03_0_MG_FD_205557 | JGI IMG/M metagenome (GOLD analysis project Ga0315275, IMG submission 205557) | Sediment microbial communities from Yellowstone Lake, YNP, Wyoming, USA - YL17G03_0 | ecosystem: Environmental > Aquatic > Freshwater > Lake > Sediment | place: USA: Wyoming | collected...
GTTTGGGAAGATTTCGATTTTCGTGTTGAAATCCCGTACTGTGGCGTTGTAGTAGCGGCGTGAAAGCTGGAGATGCTCCTCGATATCTTTCAGGGTCTGCTGGAGGTCCAGGAAGTTCTGGTTTGCCTTGAGTTCGGGATAATTTTCCGCGAGGGCAAAAAGGCTTTTCAAGGTTCCGCTCAGCATATTTTCAGCTTTTGCCCTTTCTTCAAGCGATCCGGCCTGCATGGCCATGGACCTGGCTTTGGTCACTTCCTCAAAAGTGTTTTTTTCGTGGGATGCATAGCCTTTTACGGTTTCCACGATATTCGGGATAAGGTCATACCGGCGTTTAAGCTGGGTTTCGATATCTGCCCAGGCTTCTTCCACCTTATTTTTAAGCTGTATGAGGGCGTTGTAGATACTGACGCCAAAAAAAAGGAGGACAACGATAATTGCAACAATGATCCAGGCAGTGGTATTCATGGGGCGGAAGTTAATAAATCATGCGTATTATAGGAGGAACTCCTCTTTTTGCAAAGGCCAGCAGGAGGAATTTGACAAAAGATGATTTTGCCCGTCGGGCAGCTGCGCTCTGCAGATGTCTTTAGAAGTGTGTACCCTGGCTTGCCACCTAACCTTATAGGAAATCCGGCAGGTTATTCATGCTGCCGTATTCGATCCGTATGCCTTCGGGGATGGATTCAAGAAATTTTCGTCCGTAGGATTTCTGAATAATGCGTGTATCAAGTACTACAATACTTCCGGTATCCGTATTACTCCGGATGAGGCGGCCAAATCCCTGTTTGAAACGCAGTATTGCCCGCGGAAGCTGGTATTGGTTGAAGCTGTCCGCGTATTTTTTTGAACGTGCGACGACCATGGGGTCGTTCGGCGGGTCAAAGGGGAGTTTCTGGATGATGACGCAATTGAGGTCATTGCCTTGGATGTCGATGCCCTCCCAAAAGCTGCTGGTTCCGAAAATGGCGCAATTTCCGGGTTCGTCCTTGAAATGTTCGATAATCTTGCCGCGACCGCCCGTAATGTGCTGGGCCAGCACGATGAATCCTTTTTGCTTCAGATCCGGCGCAACCTGGTGGTATGTGGCGGAAAGCGTTTTTTTTGAAGTGAAGAGGACAAGCGTTCGGCCCCCGTTTTTGACAATGATGTCGGAAATAACTTTCGCGCAGTTTAAGAAATAGCCCTCAGTGGCGGGTTCAGGGAGGTCTTCCGGGATAAGGATCTTCACCTGGTCCGGAAAAGAAAAATGGGAAGGTAGGAACGATTCTGAAAAACTTTCATCAAGGCCAAGTTCGCTGCGGATAAAATTGAATGAATGGTCGGTCCGCAGCGTTGCTGAGGTCAAAATGACGCTTTCTTTCCTGGAAAAAAACAGTTCGGCCAGGATAGGGCCGACATCCACCGGCGAACGCCGCATGCTCACGTTTTCCTCGTAACTTTTGTAAATCCATGTGATCTGGTCAAGCGCCTGCTCTTCGCTTTCAAGAATTGACTGGAGGTCAGCCAGTTTTTTCTGGCATTCATAGATATTCCCTTTTATTTCTTTCCATTCCTTGTTTCCCCACTCCTGCAGTGTTTCCTGCATCCCGGATATTTGTTCGAGCATTTCTTTACCGTTTTCCGTTATCATTTTTCCCGCTTCCCGGACCTGAATCCACTCTTTGCTCTGGAGATCCGCGGTCATAAGGTTTAGCTGGCTGTATGTATTTTCTGACGGAAGGTGTTTCTCGAGGAAAATTCCGACAAGCCCGAAGAAAATTTCTATACGACCTATGAGGGAATCAACCTGTTGTCTTAAGTCCTTGCATTTGCCCATGGAGGCCGCGTCTTTGAGGTTCCGGCCCATCATTCGCAGAAGTTTCTTGATTTTATCAAAAGGCCGCTGGAACGAGTGGAACGATAAAATCACCGTCAGCGTGTCCGTGGCGACTCTTTCAAGCTGGTGCGCCTCATCAATGATCACTTTCAGGTACTCAGGCAGGATGGGAGTTTCGGCAATGGCATCCTGCAGCAGCAATGCGTGGTTTATCACGATAATGTCCGCTTGAAGGGCCTTTTCACGCGCCTTGACCAGAAAACACTGGTTTTTGAATTCAGGGTCTTCATGCGGACAGACGTATTCCCCGCAGCAGACTTCATCCGGAAGCCCGAATTCTTTTCCCTGGAGCGTCAGTTCTTCCAGATCTCCCGTTTCAGTTTTCGGCAGCCAGAGAAGGATTTTTATAAGGAAACAGATTTCATGGTCTTCAAAAGAATCTCTTCGTTGGAAAAGCTCCAGCCTTTTTTGGGAAAGGTAATTGCGGCGGCCTTTTACCAATGCCACTTTGCACTTTGCTGGTGATATGAGTTCCTGTATGAGCGGAAGGTCTTTTTCCAGGATTTGCGACTGGAGGTTGCGGGTGTGGGTGGATATAACAACTTTCTGGTTGTTTTTCAGGCTCCAGAAGGCGGCTGCCAGAAGATAGGCAAGGGTTTTTCCAATTCCCGTGCCGGCTTCAATGAGTTTTTTCCTGTTTTCGTAGAAAGATTCCAGGATGAGCGATGTCATTTCCCGCTGCGAAGGTCGTGGTTCGTAATCTTTCATGGACTTTTCAATCTTTCCCCCATGGTCATACCATTGCAGAAGCTGGGCCTCATCTATATCCAGGCTTTTAGCATATTTGGTATCTTCTATATGCGGTTCAGTTTTTTTTGGTTTTCTGGTTCTGTTCCCGTGTGCCGAAAGGAACAGTTCTTTCATCGTCCATGTGCTTCTTTTCAGCAATTCATGAATTTGCGCCAGCGTCCGGGACGGTATTTCGTCTATTTTCTTTTTAAGAAGCAGGAAAAGCTCATAAGAGGCTTTGGTGTCCGGCATGGCGCGGTGTTTTGTATCATGGGAGATTTTCAAAACCCTTGAGAGCGTATCAAGGCTGTAGGAAGCCAGGCCCGGCAGGAGAATTGCCGAAAGCTGGAGTGTGTCGTACATCTTATTTTTCAGTTTCAAGCCTTTTCCTATAAGGAAAATGACATCAAATTCAATATTGTGCCCGACAATAGGGTGATTACCTAGAAATTCAACGAGCTTTTCCCTGATGTCATCAAAACGGGGCGCATCGGCAACATCCTCATCATGGATATTCGTGATATGGGAAATAATGGAAGGTATTTTCATACCCGGGTTGAGCAGTGTTTCAAATGAATCGATGATTTTTTCCCCGTCGAACTTGATGGCGGCGATTTCTATAATCTGGTCCAGCCTTGGATCAAATCCTGTACTTTCAATGTCGAGGGCAACGGAAATGCTCATAATGCGGAAAAATGTTCCCGTCCATTGTGCTTCTTTCCGGCTGAAAGATCAATTCTCTTTGGGGAGGTAGTCTAGAACGACTTTCGACCTTATTTGATTTTTGCGTCTCGATAGAGTGATACCAGAAATTCTCTTTTTAAATGGAGATGTTGTTTGCTCGGAAAATCTTTTTCAATGAGAGAAAAAACGGCATGAATCCAAGTATGCGTTGCACGAATATCTTTTTCAAATTCTGATTCTGTTGGACCGAAAACATGATCCAATTCAACGTTATAAACGGATCGATTGGGATACGATTTTACATAAGAGTCAGCGCCTTCTTTCCTGATAACGATGGTTTTTCGTAAACGTTCTACTTCTTTTTCTAGATATTTCTGATATGCCTCGCCTCCCGCTTCCGACATCAAACCATTTTGCAATGTGTGTGCCTGGACTTCGTGTTCGGCAAAGGTTTTGGGGTCATTCCAGTCATAAGGTTTTGAAAGAAAGTCGTATGCATGAAATCCTTCGTGGGCAAGAATAATTCCGCGCCAACTTGTGCTGATGGGAGCATGTGCAAGGAGAAGCATCCACTTCAATTCACGTTGCATAAGTAAAAGATGATCTTCGACCATCTTAAGACCACATTCAAGAAAGAGGCATGTTTGATACCAATTGTAATATGCCTCTTTTTAGTACCTATATTTTACAATCCCTTTTTTGTTAATTCTTTTACCCAAGGGAAGGAATTACTATTTAAATTTGTCATTCTTGTAACGCTAATTGTTGTACCGGTTTATTGGTTGTTACAGAGGTCATTCAAAATAAAACCGTTATTGAAATCGGTGATTTTTATATTTCTAGCTATTGGTGCATTTTTTGTTTTGATTTCAACCATTCTTTCCCCCACTCCCATAATTACCCTATATGGGACTTATGGCAGGGGTTTTGGTCTGTTTACTGAATTCTTTCTCTTTTGTTATGTTATCTATTGCGCTTTTGTACTGGATGAAAAAGCTGTGACCATTTTATTGCGCTATGCCTTTATAGGGGGTGTCATTGTTGGGTCTTATGGATTATTGCAAAAAATTGGTTTTGATTTTCTTTTTCACAATTACAATAAAGATGTATTTGTTGGCCGCATCTTTAGTTTTATGGGCAATCCGGGTTATCTTGGACAATTAATGTTACTGGATTTTATTGTTGGAGTATTTTTTATTTTTAATTCTCCAAAAAGACTTGAAAAATTATTGTATGTTGTAGGTTCAAGCATTGTTTTTATCGCATTGTGGTTTTCACAAACCAGGACATCTTTACTGGCACTTCTTGTGTGTTCTCTTCTTGTGGTTTTTAAATATGGAAAAGGGATATATGAGTTCTTCAAAAAAATAAAATTCAAATATAAATTAATATCATCTATTTGCGTTGTTCTCTTAGGAATTTTATTAATATTTTTACCAAAAGATCGTTTTTCGTTTGATGATGAATCTTTAAGATCATTAAATTCAAGGTCCGAAATCTGGAAAGGGGCAATTAGTCTCATTCAGAAGCGGCCATGGTTTGGATATGGCCAGGAGACTTTTTCCATATATTCGCCGGAAATTATCAATAAAGAATTCCTGACTCTTGAGGAAGACGTCCATTTATCTATTGATCGTATACACAATGAACTTCTTGAAACCGTTTTTTCTTATGGAATATTTACAGGCATAGTTTATCTGTCATTTGTTATTTATCTTTTCTGGAAATATTTTAAACAAAAAGAGAAAGTACCCATACTTCTTGCGTTGCTTGTTATTGCAAACATCCTTCAAAATCAGTTTGCATTTTCTGATATCAGCATAAGTCTTTTTATGGGATTTTGTCTCGCCGGGCTTGTTGCGTCTGAAATTAAGAATAAAAGAGAGATTTCGATATCGCTTAATAAAATTACAGTCTATTTTCTTGTATTTTTTATTTCTATTACGGGTTTCGGACTCTATTATGAAACGATTTGTAAACCTTTTTTATCACAGTTGGCATATGCGGAATCACAGAATAACTATAGTAAAAGTTATGATATTGCAGTCGCAGAGCATAAGAAAGCTATTTTTTATGCGCCAAATTATAGTGAGTTATGGTATGAATTGATGTCACTTGATCCCAGTAGTATGCCCAGGGCACTCGAAAATATTAAACGAATTGAAGGGGATTCAGGGGACTTACTTGCCTGGGAGGGCAATTATTACGCTGATAGTGATCCTGAAAAGGCGAGCCAAAAATATTTGCAGGCTTTGGAGAAGAATCCTTATTATCCTGATTGGATCAGGAGTTATGCTGATATGCTCTATAAGAACGGTGATAATGAAGATGCGCTTTATTTATATAAACAATATCTTGAGGCTGTCCCTGATTTCTGGAAATGGAAAGATACATTGGATCAACATACACTCAAGGAGAGAACGAGTTATAGAATTTTCTTTAAAAATGTTCCTGATTTTTGGAAGACAGTTGATCGTGTAGAAGCGCTTGAGTCATTGACGGTTGGCGAATCATTGTAATAAACTTACAGTTTTAGTGTTTTGCATTTTTTAAATGAAAATACATTTGTTGAATCATGCAATAGTAATAATTTGCAAATAAAATTTTATTTGATACTATGATTTGAAACTCTGAAATCGGAAAACAATAAATGTAAGAGTTTCAAAACAAAAAGAAATATCCCGGGAAAAACAAAAGCTCCTTAACAAAGACAAAATAAAATTTTCTGCAGAGATTGATGGGAAGGTGAATCGGTTGCCTAAGAAAAATCTTTAGGAATACCAACGCCCTAGAACTTTTCACCTTCTCTCTGTCTCGGCACACGCCGCAGATGTTTCTCCTTGGTGATGGTTCCGCAGTTGATTGCTGCGATAGCCGCTCCCAGCGGTCCGGTGTCTCAAGTTTGTCCCTTCTAAGGACCTTTAGGCACACTCAACGGACGGTCCTTGGCAAGACTGAAAACTTACGCCGAAGCCAGGAAGGAATAAGGTATATCAACCTCATAAAAACAAATTCCAAAACAAAATCCTTGAGTCCCTAAAAATATATTTTTTCCAGGGACCCATAAGGCAGGAATTTAACCCCCCTTTGTAAAAAGGGGGGTTTTCAGGATTTACAGAAAAAGGGGTTTTACGGGAGATCAGGATCCAATGTCCATGAAAAGCCTGATGATTTTGGCCGCTTCAGCGCGTGTTAAATTTTGGGCGGGGTTGAAATGGTTTTCGTTGACTCCCCGGACAAGATTCAGGTTGTATGCGGCGGTGACCGAAGTCAGGTACCAGTTTCCTTCTGTAACGTCTGTGAACGGCAAAATGTTTCCCGGACTCTGGATACCGGCTTCTTTCATCTTTTCACTGGCGTTGTAAAGCATTTCAACAGCTTCGGCCCTGGTGACGGGCAGATTCGGCCGGAATGTACCGTCATTAAATCCTTTGATGAGGTGGCTTGCGGCAGCCATGTTTACGTAATGAGCAAACCAGATTTCTGCGCTTAAGTTTGAAGGGACATCCCTGAAATAGGTTGTGGCGTCGGTGGACCCTCCTCCCTGAAGCTGACTTCCTCTGCCGGTTGCCAGCATTTCAGCTATGAGCAGTTTTGTGAATTCTGCGCGGGTTACGGGAGACCCAGGATGGAAGCAACCGTCGGCGTATCCCGTGATGATTGGTGTGGTTCCCATTGCGCTCAAATCCCGGACGTACGGGTAATACCAGTCGGATGCATAGACGTCACAAAAGGTTTTTTCACCCTGCGGCATAAACGTTGCGAGTTCCGACTGTACCGGCATCGAAGATTCCATGACGGTAAGAAAATTTTGTGCGGAGGAAACTACTCCTGCGACATCAACGTGCAGGATGCCTTTAGCCCAGCTTATATCGGGTGTGCCGTAGGTTTTTGTAAAAAGGTCATGCCATGGAGCGAGTAAAGCATTGACTCCGGCTTTCATTGTATCCTCGGCTTTGAAGGTATCCATCATTGAGCTTATATAGCTGTGGAGGCCGTCTAAACCAAGGAAAAACAACTGTGAGACATTTTCATCGCGGTTCGTGAAATCACTGTTGAAAGCGGTATTGTCGGTGAGTCCCTGGCCTTGCGGCGAATAAATTGCACTAAGGTTTGGATGGGTGGAAATGATAAGCAGACCGTCCGAAGTCACGCCCATGAGTACCTTGATGCTTGTCTGGCTTGAGGGCAGAGCGAACAGGGTGGGATTTTCCTCAAAGTTCCCGGCTTTTAACAGGTCAAAATCGAATTCATAGAAAGCCGTTCCGGATATGGTTGATGTGGTTGAAGTGAAAAATGATGTGCCCGTTTCGGACTGGGCTTTTTGCATTTGCTGCGTGATATATTGGGTTAATTTTACGAGGAGCTGTCCTGCCTGGCTAATATGGTCTTTGACATCAAATACCAGGGTGAAGGCCGGCCAGACCTGATCCGTTTTATGGATTGCAATAAGGTTTTCGCCGCCCAGAATCGGGAGGATTTCAGTATCGACATCAATGCCGGATTCGGTCTTGAATTTGAGCTTAAAGTTGTTGTAATCGGTTAATACCGTCGAATCCAAATTGAAGAGATTCATCAGGTCATGAAATTCGCCGCTTGTATTGGTATGTTCCACTGCCATGATGAGTTCCTGGCCGGAAATTTTCTTGTACAGTTGCGGGACAAAGTTGTATTTGTCGAATTGCAGGCCAAGCGACGCGAGTTTGTCTCTGTCTCCTTTTACTGCCACATTGAAAAGGAAACCGTTGTCGATCTGTGAAACGGAAAAACCTTCAGCCAGCATTGCCTTAAAAATTAACGGGTTAAAGGCGGTATTGCTTTCCGATATCAGAGAAGAAAAAGGACTGCCGTCTACCTGCAGGTTTGAATCGTTCATGATTGAAGCGGGATTGATGTAGACGTTGAAAAAAGCTCCGTCCACGCGATAGGTAAGCATGGCATTATAATTGGTATTGTTTTTGAGGACATCCGGGGATCCCTTAGTATAGGCATCTATGAGCGCTAAAAGATTGGCCTGTTTGTTGGTGACGATAAGTAGATTATTGATGAGTGCAAAAAAGGTGTCATTGCTCGAATTGAAATAAACTACGTTGTTGTAGGAAGCGCTTACCGGTCTTTCGGAAAGATTGTTGATTAGGCTTGAGTAATCCTGCGGGTCGAAGTTCAAAGTGAGATAGTAGTCCGGATCCGTTGAAGTTCCTGATGTTGTCTGGGTTGCATTCAGTTTCATGGCGAACGTGAGGGTGTTGCTGATGAGCTCTTTTTTAATGATGTCCATGATTGCCTGGTCGCCAGTTGAAGAACTTGCCGTCTGGCTTGTGAGAGTGCTTTGCATTAAGGTGTCGATGGCTCCGATGAAGGGGTTTGTTGTGTTTGTGTTGAATTGATAAACAAGGTCAATGCTGGAAGGTAAAATATCGCCGGCGGAGAGGATGGCCGTAGGTGGCAGGTTAGTGGATTGGGCGTTAACGATCAGAATAAAAGAAATGCTGCAGAAAAATGCAGCGAAAACTGCAATGGTTTTTTTAAAATTATTCATGTTTGAAAGAGTAAGGAATTAAAGGAGTTTTACAAACTGGTCAAAAAGGCTTTCCGTGTCAGTCGGTCCAGGAGCCGCTTCCGGATGGAATTGTACCGAAAAGAATGGCATTTTTAAATGCTTGATGCCTTCAACGGTGTAGTCGTTTGCATGCTCAAACCAGACTTTCCATTCTTTAGGCAGGGTTTTTCCGTCAATGGCAAAACCGTGGTTCTGTGAGGTCATATAACAACGGCCTGTTTCAAGGTCGATGCATGGCTGGTTTTGCGCACGATGGCCGTATTTAAGCTTATATGTTCTGGCGCCGGCCGCGAGGCCCATCAGCTGGTTGCCGAGGCATATTCCGAAAGTCGGAATCTTTTTTTCAAAACATTTCTTCAGGAGATTGATGGTGTCCGTGCACTTGGACGGGTCCCCGGGGCCGTTGGAAATGAAAACCCCGTCAAATTTTTCTTTTGCGGCAAAGAAATCGTAATCCCAAGGCACGCGAATGATGGTGATGTTGCGTTCAAGGAAATGACGGATCGTATTATTTTTGACCCCGCAGTCAATCATGATGATCCGCTTTGGGCCGGCCTTGTAAACATGCGGCTTAACAGGGCTTACTTCAGGAATAATGTTGTAGCTGTTTGGATCGTAGTCCTCCACATTTTTATCCTCCACTATGATTTTACCGAGCATGCATCCTTTTTCACGCAGGATTTGCGTAAGCTCACGGGTGTCGAGTCCCGTGATGCCGGTCACGTTTTCCTGTTTCAGCCAGCGGCTTAAGCTTTTTGATGCATCCCAATGTGAATAGTTTTCGGAGTATTCGCTCACAATGATGCCTTTGGCGTGGATGCGGGAGCTTTCAAAAGCGGTGCTTATTCTATGTTTGTTTTTCCTTTCTGCTGGCACGCCATAATTGCCGATCAGCGGGTAGGTGAATGTCAAAAGCTGGCCCTGGAAAGAGGGATCGGTAAGGCTTTCCGGATAACCGACCATACCTGTTGAAAAAACGACCTCACCCGCGGTGCTTCGTTCCGCACCGAAGATGTACCCGTCAAAACTGTGGCCGTCCTTAAGGACAAGTCGACCTTTTTTCATGCACTGGAAGTAATTTCAGAGGTTACTATAGCCTCCGCTATTACCTGACGCAAGGAAATTCAAAGGTAATAACGTCAACGTAATTATAAAATAAAAAAAAGCTGTGGAAATCCGAAACTGGCTTTTCTGTAATTTTTATTGGACAATACGTTATATCAAATGGAAAAGATTTCTTAATTCCTTACATTATGAATATTTTCAGTAAAAGATTTTTAAACGTGATATATGGATTCATGTTGCTGGTCCTTGGGGTTGGACTGATGCCTCCAGCTTTTGCCCAAACGGTGACAACAGACACCACGAGTTCATCTTTTCCGGATGTTGACGTTTCCTATGTGAATGCTGACGCTATTCAATATCTCAAAACTCGGGGTGTCATACAGGGATATCCGGATGGTAATTACAGGCCGTCTGGGGAAATCAATCGTGCCGAGTTTGCCAAGATCGTGATTGGATCGCTTTATTCAAATCTGAAAGGTCAAAACTGTTTCCCTGACGTGAAGAATGAGTGGTACGCGCCTTATGTTTGCGAAGCCAAGGCCAAAGGCATTATTGAGGGGTATCCTGACGGCACTTTCAAACCGGAGAACACGATTAATTTTTCCGAAGC
>Ga0315275_10007526_pt1 | contig 10524 bp, 10 predicted proteins | sample YL17G03_0_MG_FD_205557 | JGI IMG/M metagenome (GOLD analysis project Ga0315275, IMG submission 205557) | Sediment microbial communities from Yellowstone Lake, YNP, Wyoming, USA - YL17G03_0 | ecosystem: Environmental > Aquatic > Freshwater > Lake > Sediment | place: USA: Wyoming | collected...
TAGTACCCGTTTGACCCCCGTTTACCCCCCGTTTGACCCCTCGCTACCCCCCTTTTGACCCCCCGTTGACCCCCTTTCTCCTCACGTCTGTTTCGGAAAATCAGGTTGCCCATTTTATCTTTGTTGCCGCATACCCCTCGCGGCGCGGGCGCCAAGGCCGGTTGGGGGGTAACTGGGGGGTAACTTTCACTAAAAAAGCGCGTTTTCCGAGCGCCAAAAAAACGTAAGTCAATGTAAGTCAAAACGACTTACGGCAACGGCGGGAACCGGGAACAGGGAATCGGGAACCGGCAACGGGTCCAAAGTTCCGGGTTTCGGGTTCCGAGTTTAAGCGTCCGGCGTGGTGAGGTCGTCCTTGCGGCCGTCGAGTGTGGCTCGGAGTCGGTCGAGAATTGCGGAGTGCATCTGGCTGACGCGCGATTCCGAGAGGTCGAGCGTGGCCCCGATCTCCTTCATGGTCATCTCTTCGTAATAGTAGAGGATCAGGATCAGCCGCTCGTTCTTCGAGAGGCCCTTGGTGATGATGCGGCGTAGGTCATCGCGCTGGACGCCGTGGAGTGGGTTTTCGGCCTTGCGGTCGGCGACAACGTCGGTTTCGCGGATTTCGCGGGTGGAATCGGTGTCCTGGAACTGGCGATTGAGGCTGATGACGCCGACGGCGTGGGCGTCGCGGACGAGTTTGTCGTAGTCGGCCTCCGAGAGTCGCATGTGGTCGGCCAGTTCGTGGTCGGATGGCAAGCGGCCGAGTTTGGCCTCCAGTTGCCGGCGGCTTTCAGCGAGTTGATTGGCCCTGGCCCGCACCAGGCGAGGCACCCAGTCCTTGTTGCGTAGGGCGTCGAGGATGGCCCCGCGGATGCGGGTGGCGCAATAGGTCTCGAACTTGACGCCCCGCTCGTGGTCGAACATATCCATGGCGTCGCGGAGTCCGTCAATGCCCGCCGAGATGAGGTCATCGAGTTCCACCTCGTCGGGCAACTTGCTGGCGAGCCGCTCGGAGTTGACCTTGACGAGCGGAAGATAATGTTCTATCAGGACGTTGCGGATATCGTCGGAGCGGGTCTTTCGGAATTCCTGCCAGGTGACGGCCAGTTCCTCGTCCGACAGGGCGACCTTCCGTTGCCACGTGCGAAGGCCGTCGGAGGAGTTTCCCATAATCGCCTCCCTGATAGCGGTTCCCCACCTTACCGGACCGACTCTCGCAGCGGGGGCCGGTCCGAGACTCTCTCTATCGTTCATTCCCCTGCCAGAAGATTAGCCAGACGCCGGCAAAACGCGAACCGCGAGGCCCCTTCCGCCTTCGCTCTTCCGCCGTCGTCCTGCGGGCTATGGCGGACAGGTCGGGCTTCGGCGGACAAGTCGAGACCGTTCCCACTGGCCGCAGGGCCGGAGCCGTCAAGGATGGTCCCCGCCAGGCGTTTCATGCACCAGGCGGCCTGAGAATGCGGATAGGCCACGAGGAGTGGTTCCTGGCGCCGGGCGGCCTGGCCGACGTGCCCGTCGCAGTAGACGTAGCCCAGGAGGCCCACCCGAAGGCCCAGGAACCGCCGCGCGGTCTCCTCCAACCGCCGGTGGACGCCGTCGGCGTCGGCCCGATGTGTCACCATGTTGACGATGAGGCGGACATTGGGCGGCACGGCTTTCGTGGCTGCGGCGGCCTTCAGGAGCGCGTAGGCGTCCATCATTGCGGTCGGTTCGGGCGTCGTCACGAGGAGCAACTCGTCGGCCTGCCCCAAGAGGAACATCACGCCGCGACCGATGCCGGCCGGGGCGTCGAGCACCAGGAAATCGTGCTCCGCCTCGAGGTCCGCGAGGTGCGAGAGCAGCGCCTCGCGCCATTGCTCGTCCATCGGCCAGGCCGCCGACACGCGCGACGCCCCGGGTATCCACCGGATGCCGGCCGGGCCGTCCTGGATGATGGATTCCAGCGGCGTGCGGCCCGAAAGGACGTGGCCGAGGTCGCCTCGCGGCCGCTCGCCGAGAACCAGGTCCACGTTCGCCAGTCCCAGGTCGGCGTCCACCAGGAGGACCCGCCGCCCGGCGGTCGCAAGGCCGATGGCGACGTTGACGGCGATGTGGGTCTTGCCGACGCCGCCCTTGCCGCTTGCAATAACCAGGGCCTTGGCCCGGCGGCGTGCGGCATCGGTTGTGCCGGGACGGTCCGAGAGGCCGAGCGCGGCCCTGACCGCCCGCTCCGGGTCGGCCTCCCGCGGCGGGTCGGCCCGTCGCAAGCCTCCGGGGCGAACGGCGACCCCTCGACCAGGCTCGGGGTCGCCCTGAGCGTGTCGAAGGGCGACGGCCATGTCGGCTCTAGACATCGTGCTCGTCATGCGAATCATTGGCTTTCTCCGGCGTCGCGCCGCCGGTGGTTTCTTTCGGTACCTCCCCGCGCGGCAAGGAAAAGGGAACAGTCCCCTCAACGCCCAGGGGGACAGTTCCCTTTCCCGTTTCTGGGGCAGGGGAGGGCGTGCGACTTTGCATGATGCGGCGGATTTCGTGCAGCCGGTGCGTCTGTTTCAACCGGAGGATGAGGGCCAGGTCGGCAAAGACCGATTCGCCGAACAGCCGCTGACCGCCGGGCGTCTGGCCCTCCTCGGCAATGAGGCCGATGGTGGCGTAGTTGTGGATGGTCTGGCGCGTCAGGCCCAGGTGATCGGCGATCTCGGAGACGCGGTAGAGTTTTCGCGGCGGCCGCAGCGCCTCGGCGCCCTCTCCGGCGAATGCACCTTGGGCGCCAGTGGCCGCCATAGCGCGCCGAAGGTACTCATCAGCGCGGCTATGCCCACCCGTGGTTGTCCGTCCAGCCGCCATTTGCAGGTCCCCACCCGCCCCCCATAATAAGGCGCTTTGGCCAAAGGGGCGTAAGAAGTGATTTTGACAATCAGTAAAAACAATTTTATCGGACCTAAGTCAAGAAAAAAATGAGAAAATCGTAATCCCCCTCAGTTGCAAGGCTACCCCGGCCACCTTGCCGGGTGCGGGGTGTCCCCACCTCGCACCCGCGAGGCAATATGCGCGGTCGCTCCTGCGTGCGAGGTGTCTCCACCCCGCACCCGCGAGGCAATATGCGCGGTCGCTCCTGCGTGCGAGGTGTCCCCACCCCGCACCCGCGAGGCAATATGCGCGGTCGCTCCTGCGTGCGAGGTGTCCCCACCCCGCACCCGCGAGCGATCACGGCGGCGGCCGATCTCCAACAGGCTGATGCGGGCGGTCGAGAGCGTGGCGGCCACCAACTAACTCAAGGTCTTGGCCTGCGAGAGCCCAAGATAAGGAGCGCGCAGGCCAACGCTTCTTTCCCGTCTTCGCAAACCGGGGATGATTCACTAAGCAGAAGGTTGACATAGCGGTAAGAGTATGCGCATATGAAGTCCAAGCGTTCTTCAAGTCCTTGGCTGAGGGCCTGTGTCCCAAGAGGGAGCATTGAGAATCTGCTATGACGGAAGACCAGAAGGGACGGCCGCGCGGCGCGATCAGAGTATGCCTCAGCGTGATCGGTGTCCGGCGACATGGAGGCAAGTATTTCCTGCTGACACGGCGTTTCTACGTTGTCGTGCCGATTCTGGTCGCGCTATTTCTGGCGGGTCTCGGAGGTTTTACCTATTACAGCAGCACGCCCGGATTCTGCAATTCGTGCCACATCATGGAACCTTACGTGGCGAGTTGGAAGGCCTCACCCCATCATGAGGTCTCCTGCGTCAAGTGTCATTTTGCCCCCGGCTGGCTGAATGTGGTGCGGGGCAAACTCCAGGCCATTCGATGTGTGGCCGACACCGTGGCGGGTGTCCACGTGACGAAGCCGAACGCTGAAATCGAGGACGACTCCTGCCTGCGCGAGGGGTGTCACGAGAGGCGGCTGATCGAAGGCGAGATGCTTTTCCAGGGAAAGTACGCGTTCGACCACGGCCTGCACATGGGCAACATGAGTCGCGGCAAGCAACTGCGGTGCACCGACTGCCACGAGGAGCATAACATCAGGGGAAAGGACTCGCCGGATTCTTTCACCCATCCGGCCAACTTCGCGACCATGTGCCTGCGATGCCATGACAAGTAATCGCCCTGGACGTGAACCTGCCCAAGTTCCGTGGCAAGACCTATTTCGCGAGTTATCATGGCATCGCCAACCTGAAAGGGGACGTCTCGGTGGCCAACTGCGCCAGTTGCCACGGGTCGCATAATATCCGACGGTCTTCGGACCCGGAGTCCACCGTGAACGCCGCCAACATTCCCAAGACTTGCGGGAAGTGCCATCCCGGAGCGGGCGTCAACTTCGCGCTGGGGAAAATCCATGTCACGGGTCCTACGCAGACAAGCCTTGTCGCCGAGTTGATCGGCGACATTTACACGGTACTGATCGCGGCGACCATGAGCGCGCTGGTGGGGCTGATCGTGCTCGACGTGTACGGGCAACTTCGCCGCAGGAAACGTCGAGCGTGAAAACGTTCTGAGTCAACAGGTTCAGTGGCCCACTGGCCTACCCTGTCCCTACGCTGGCCGAACGCAAGGAAAGCGGCCTTCCCTTACAAGAACATGAAGGCGCTCGATAATGGGACGGAACCGCTGTAACATGCCGTGTCCTGGCTGTGGTGACAACCTCGCGGCGGGGGTGAACCATCTCAGCACGGCAACTTGGTCTGGGCGGAAACCGTGTTGGCGGCGTCGGCAGAGTAGCGTCTTACGCCTGCCGCCTTCGGCATGAGTCGGTGCACGCTCTCAGCATCATACCGGATCGCTGGTTTGCATTTGGGGGGAGGGGGACAATGATTTATACTATCGCGCGCTAACAGCGCGGCAAAGCCTGCCCTGAGCGAAGCCGAAGGGTCAGAGACCCGCCGCGCTGACCATACGCAAACTTAAAACTAAAACCGCTCTAACGGCGGCGGCGGAGCGCCAAGAGACCGCCCAAGGCCAGCAGCGACAGCGTGGCCGGCTCGGGGACATCGCTGATGATGTGATAGGTCAGGTCGGGCACGCTTGCCACAAACCCCGGCTGGTTGGCGCTAGGCGTGTAATCTACCCAGTTGTAGCCCTCCAAGCCCACCTCCGTAACCTGATACTGGTTGGTATAGTAAGCCGACGGTAACCCTATATCAGCCTTGTCCTGAGACTCACCTTGTTCCGGAACTTCCGAATAGAAAAAGATCGTCCCGTCGGGGCCGAACCTTACGACATCGCTGAGCGGGCCTCCGATGATTTCCTGAATCAGGAGATCACCGACCAGGTGCGGACCGTTCTGATAGTAAAACGCATTGGCCATGCCTCCCGGGCCGCCATCGGAGCCGATATTCCACGGAAGCGACGTCCCGTCGTACGACGTGCCATTACCATTCTCGTCGAACGTGATCACCGGCACCACAGCCGAGGCAGTCGCGGCCCATGCACCCAATGCCAGCGAAGCGACCATTATCATAAGAATTGTCTTCATTCTGTCGCTCATCTCGAATCTCCTTACCAGCGTGTCACCAACGTCCCTACACCGAACCGTATCCCTATGAGACTTGCAGCGCCCCGCTACCGCCGGAAAACCCCGCAACACGCTCAACCCAAAAGGGCCGCGCCTGCGCAGTCGCAGAACCGGCCCCAGGTGCTCACACCTATCCTCAACTACCGACACTATACATCAGAAAACCTGATTTGTCAAACAACTTGTCACGCCTATTTTCACCCCTGACTGGTGGCGGCAACCTCAAACAGGCCTCGCCCGGCCTTCCGGAACGGGCCTTTTCGCCCTTGGCTGCAAACTCCAGGTGCGTGTCGCCGCCCGGTGTGCCGGCCCCTTCCGGATGAGTCGGTGCACGCTCTCGGCATCATACCGGATTCGCCGGTTTGCATTTGGGGGGACCATGACTTATACTATCGCACGCTCGCAACGGTTGGCGCTCGGTGCGGTCCGAGGCCGCGGTCTTCACCTCATCGGCAGACTGTCATAAGGGGAGTCGCGCGATGCGCATCCTCAACATCGTCGGCGCCAGGCCGAACTTCATAAAAATCGCTCCGCTGATGCGGGCCTACGCGGCGTATCCGGACATCCAGCCGCTCCTGGTCCACACCGGCCAGCATTACGACGAGCGGATGAGCGACCTGTTCTTCCGGCAACTGGAGATTCCCGAGCCGGATATCAACCTCGAAGTCGGCTCCGGGTCCCATGCGGCCCAGACGGCGGCCATCATGACGGCGTTTGAACCGGTCGTTCTCAGGTACGACCCCGCCGCAGTGGTCGTCGTCGGTGACGTCAACAGCACCATAGCCTGCGGCCTGGTGGCGGTGAAACGGGGCGTCAGGCTGGTCCACGTGGAGGCCGGCCTGCGCAGTTTCGACCGAACGATGCCGGAAGAGATCAACCGCCTGCTGACCGACGCCATCAGCGATCTTCTCTTCTGCACCGAGCCGAGCGCCGTAGAGAACCTGCGGCGCGAGGGTCTGGCCGACGGAAAAATCTTTCTCGTCGGCAACGTGATGATTGACACGCTCCTGCGGAACCGGGCCAAGGCTGACGCCTGCGGCATCGTGGAGGACCTCGGTCTGGCTCCTCAAGGATACGCAGTGCTCACGCTTCACAGGCCCGGCAACGTGGACGACCCCGCCGTGCTCGGCCGCATCCTGGGTGCCATCGAGGTCGTTCAGCGCGACATGCCCGTCATTTTCCCCATCCATCCGCGGACGCAAAAGAACATCAACGGCTCCCCCTTGGCCGACCGGGTGGCCCAGATGAAGAACCTGCGGCTGATCGAACCGGCGGCCTACCTGGAGTTCCTGAAACTCATGGCATGTGCGCGCCTGGTTCTCACCGATTCCGGCGGCATCCAGGAGGAAACGACTATCCTGAAGGTCCCGTGCCTGACGTTGCGCGAGACGACGGAACGTCCGGTCACGGTCGAAGTGGGCAGCAACCTCGTGGTCGGGACGGAGCCGGAAAGGATCCTCTCCGGCTATCGGGCAATCATGAGAGGCGACGGCCGCCCGCCCACCACCCCGCCGCTCTGGGACGGTCATGCCGCCGAGCGCATAGTCAAGATCATGGCGGAGCAGTTGTGACCGGTGCGCACCGGCCCGCTTGCCACCAGGGGGCACGCTCTATCATGGGACGCGAGGGGCTCACGAGATGGCTTGCGGCCGCCATGCTGCTGGCCGGCGCAATGGCGGCGGCGGCCGAGAAACCTCCCGACAAACCGCGGACCGGCCTTGGCGAGGATGCCCGGCTGGCGGCCGAGGCTAAGACCCTGGCCGAGACGTCTCAGAAAAAATACGGTGCCGGCTATCTTACGCAGATCGACAATCAGCGGCACATCGTCTACGTCTCGACGCTCGACACCTACACGATGGGCCGCGTGACCGCCATGCTGGGCGCCTACGTGGACCAGCATCGCCGGTTCCTGTTTCGCCAGCCGTTGTCGTGGAACGTCACGGTCATCCTGCCGACCCTGTCGGACTACCGACGGCCGCTGGCCGCGGCTTCGTTTGCGGGCCACTACGACCCGGCCGAATCGGTCGAATCCGGCGTACGTGCCGGCCGTCTGGCCCCAGAGGTCGAGGCGAACCTGCGGCTGGACGAAGTCTTCGACGGCAAGGCGTCCGGCGCCGTTATCCCCGGCACTCGAGGCTATTTCGGCACCACATCAAAGATTTCGATGGTTCGATTCGCTACGCCGGTCGCGGCCAGGCGTTTGGAATCCAGCGAGAACGCCAGCCCCATGATGGTTGATTGCATGGTGCGCAGGATATTGACTCGATTGCCCGTCCGGGCCTCCCAAATGTAAACCGCGCCGTCCGGACCTGTGCCGGCGGCCACCAGGCGGCCGTCGGGGCTCGCCGCCACGCGGCTGATTCGATTCCCATACTCGACATGCACGCCGTCTCCGATGAGCCATTTCGATTTCACTTGGCCCGTGGCTACGTCGAAGGCGTAAAGGACGCCGCTGCCGCCGCCCGCATAGATGGTCTTCGAGTCCGCCGAAAAAGCAGCATCATTAAAACCGACGTCCATGTCGTCAACGAATTCCCAAGCCACTCGCTCTTGCCCCACCTCCACCAGGCAAATCCAACTCCCGTTGTTGACTCCGACAGTAGCAATGAACCGCCCGTCCTCCGAGGGTACAGACTCGGCCACATAGAGCGTCCCTTTTTTCTCGCGTATTTCCGGCGCCCAACGGATCCCCGCCTCCAAATCGGGACCCAGGATACCCACCCGCACTCGCGACTCTCCGGGCGTATGCGTTACATTGGATTCCTGCTCTGTCCGAATCGCAACAAACTTGCCGTTGGCGCTCGTACACATTCCGTTGCAATACCACGCTGGGCCTATTTCCCATTGCTTATAGATTGAACCACTATTGAAATCTTTGACAAGCACCGCGTCAGAAGCGTTATCGGGCACCTGGAAACTACTGAGCGTAGTGACAATCCGATCCGGAATCAAGAAGGCCGTTGCCAACCCGCCTCCGCCTTGACCTATTCGCGGCGGTTTTTCAGGGTCGTTCCAATCCCACAAATATACCTGTTCTATGGGTTCACGACGGCTTGTACGTGAAACCGCCACCAAGTGCTGGCCGCCCGTACACAGCCACTCCGTCCCGCCTCGAAATGGAATCACCTTGACCGGCTCCTTCGATGTCAACGAACTCCATCCGTTGCAGGCCAGCGGCAGAAACAACCCACAAATGCCTATGGACAAAAACGCATACTTGGCAGCGCCCATAGATAAACCTCCATTCTCAGTAGGCACACAACATGCACCATTTGTATGACCAAGGCTTCACTCCGCCTCAACGTTCTTGCCAGGAAAGAGTCCGTTGAGCCACTTGTCCAGCGGTTTGTCTTTCATCGTGTCCCCGCAACGGCTTTTCTCTCCCGTGTGCGGCCCTTCCAAGATACACGGGCACTTGTCCAAAAACTCCTTCATCGCCTGGAACGTCGCCATTGCCGCTGCTCGGGCATCCTCAGGCCAGTATTCCACATTATCTGCGTCCTCGGAGTACTGGGCTGGACGCCATGTGCCTTGTTTCTTTCGACTGTGCCCTATCCGGTGATCTTCCAGCGGCGGTATGCCTTGGTGTGCCCATGAGTCCTGAAGGGTGTGAAGCCCCATCGCGAAGTCCTTGAGGTTGCACTTCTTGCCCTCACCAATGGCCGCCTTGTATTTCGCCTTCGCAATATCACTTCCCCGGATGACGGGCTTGCCTTGTTCACGAGGGAAATGCCATTCCGCAGCCTCGTTAATCTCCTTTTCAATTTCGTCAGCGGTTAATATACCCACAGCTGTGCCTAATGGCGGCAAAAGCGTTATTAGCGTGTGACCGACTGATCTGAATCCGGCCGCCGGTGCACTATGTATCAAATCCGGCTCGAACGCCCATTCACCAATTTCCTGAGGGAAACACATTCCGGCAGCTGTGGCCAAGAGTTGCGTTGTAACTTGGTGAAAGTCCTGCCCCCAAAGCCCCCATGGATCAATCCAGCCGGTCGGCCGATTCCCGACATACCCATACAGATTTGGATAGTCATACAGATCCGAGCCGCGCGTCGTCCAATCACCGAGGATGTAGTTGTAATACCGCAATCCGCCGTAGTACAGGCCCGTTTCGGCGTCCAGGCGATGGCCGGTGAAGAGGACATCATTAGAGTAGGCGGAAGTGGCCGATGGGTTAGCCCAGGAGCCATCGTAAAACGTGGGCTTGCCGTAAGGATCGTAAACCACGCGCTCGGCGACGGAGCCGTCGGTGTTTATGAGCGCGGTGACGTTGAAGTTGGCGTCATTCGTGTAGTAGTGCAAGGCCACGTCCTGGCCGTCGGTATTGGAATCGTACCACCGGCAGACGGGCGAGTGGACGTAGCGCGGCGACCAGACGAATTGTTCGAGCGGGTTCGTGTTGCCGCCCTTTCGCGTTTCGAGGATTTGCCGGGACGGGTTGTGGTAATAATCATACGTCACGTCGGGCGAACCCGCAACGATTTTCTGGATGCGTCGCGTAAGCCCGTCGTAACGGTACGTCACGATAAGGGCATCCGTGCCCACGTCGAGCGAACCGTTCTGGTTGGTGTCCTTGTACACCTTCACGGCCCTGTTCCAGGCGTCATAGACCGTGAGGAGCGTTTCGCCGGCCGCCGGCGCAAGGGCGGCATCGAGATGTATAACCGCGGCCGATTTTTCTGCATGACGGGCGTCCCTTTGAACGGGGAGGCGCGGCCCGTCGCCGACCGCGGGGCGGAGATCGCCGTGCTGCACGCCGAGATCTTCGGGCCGGCCACCCCGCCAGCCGCGGCCGACACGCCGCTCGTCTTGCGGGCCGACGCCGAGCCGCCGAGCGCGAAACTCACGACGCTGTTGACGAACGACCCGCAGTTCGCGCAGACCTGGAAGCGTGAGCGGCGCGACCTGCCGTCGCAGTCGGAGTACGACCTCGCCTTGGCCGACGTCGCGGTCCGCGCGGGCTGGTCGGACGCCGAGATCGCGGCCCTCATCATCGCGCATCGCCGGGCGGGCGGCCAGGACGTGCAGAAGGCGTTGCGACAGGACTACATAAGTGCGACCGT
>Ga0315275_10007528_pt1 | contig 10521 bp, 7 predicted proteins | sample YL17G03_0_MG_FD_205557 | JGI IMG/M metagenome (GOLD analysis project Ga0315275, IMG submission 205557) | Sediment microbial communities from Yellowstone Lake, YNP, Wyoming, USA - YL17G03_0 | ecosystem: Environmental > Aquatic > Freshwater > Lake > Sediment | place: USA: Wyoming | collected...
ATTGTTCGAGGAAGAAACAATTAGCTTTCATTTGAGGTCTTCCAGTAACGATAAATGGAGAGAGATTGGTATTGCCTGAAGAAACAGATTTGATGTTGGGTTTCGGGTGGAAGCAGCATAAACATGGAGACGCTGTAAGAACACCACCCTCAACCCAACCTATAAATGGCTAAAAATAATTCAATCCTCAATAGCGCTCACAGAGCAGTGAAATCATCAAGACACTGCAGGAGCTTTCGCAACTTCGTCGCAAAACACCGAAACCATAGTGAAACCAGTAAGACACTACAGGTGAAGACGCTGCACGACTGCTCCTCGAAACGAATCGGAACGAATGACATTATGGGGGAGAAGCTAAGGAGGTATTGGGTTGGGAAGGTGTGGGCATAAACCAACCATATTATAGCACAAATGTTCTAGTCCACAAGGGGTTTATGGAAGTTTTAAGATTTCTCATAAATAAAATAGACAGGCGAATGTATGTAATAGAAAAGACCATCATCTTGAACTATGATTAGAATGATTGTGTGATTGGCTATGATTACTGGATGCCTTAATCATAGTAATCAGATAATCCTAAAAATCATTGTTCAGACGATTACCAGGCAGGTAACACGCAGACGCGGACATTCACGTATGATAAGTTGGACAAGATGACAAGCGCCGAGGCAGAGAATGGAAACAATGGGAAGTATAAAAACGGATCGCACAGGTGCACCCCAACTTTTTAGACCGGACTAAACGCTTCATACAGGACCAACACAGCAGGGACAAGTCAACAGGTACAGGAATCAAAAAAAGACCCTCCGGGTTCACCCAAAGGGTCTTGGGTTTCTGCGATTGGATTTATGCAGGTGCTGCGGCCTGTGCTTCGGGGGTTGCGCCTGCCATGAGCAGGCCCAGCTCGTCACGCTTGGCTTTGTTAGCTTCCCAAAAGAAGAGAAAAATTAAATATGCAGAATAACATATTGCAAACTTTTTATCTGTGTGCTAAACTTATGATAACGTTTAGCCATCCAATATCTTAACCCAAACACTAGAAGAGGAGAAATCGTATGATGAAGAAACTTTCAGTTCTTATGGCTCTGCTGATGATTGCCTCCATGCTGCTTTCAGCATGCGCTACGGCAACTGCAACGACAGCCCCAGCAACAACAGTTCCAGCAACAGCAGTCCCGGCAACAGCAGTTCCACCGACTGCGGTCCCACCAACAGCAGTCCCACCAACAGAAGTCCCACCAACAGAAGTCCCACCAACAGCAAAGCCATTCCGCGTGGGCTTTGTCACCGACACGGGCGGTATCAGTGACGGGAGCTTCAACCAAACCCAGTGGGAAGGCGTTCAAGCCGGTTGCAAGGAATTCGGCTGCGAAGCCCAATATATTGTTTCCAATGAGGCCAGCGACTATGAGCCAAACCTAACCGAGTTTGCCAGCCAGGGTTACGCTCTGGTACAAGGGGCCGGTTTCTTCTTGGGAGGTGCGCTGGCCAAGGTGGCTAACCAGTATCCAGATGTGGAATTCACCATTTTCGACTATTCCTATCCCAACGCATATGACGTTCCCGAAGGCGAAGTGGGCAACAAGGAATGTATCCCCAACGTCCAGGGTCAGATCTTCAAGACAGACCAGGCGTCTTTCCTGGCGGGTTACCTGGCGGCTGGCCTGACCAAGACCGGCAAGATCGGCACCTTCGGTGGAGCAAAGATCCCAACCGTGACCATCTTCATGGTTGGCTTCCAGACCGGGATGGAGTACTACAACAAAGTGCATGGAACAGATGTCAAGCTGGTCGGTTGGGATAACACAACAGGCGAAGGCCTCTTCACCGGTGATTTCCAGGACCAGGTAAAGGGAAAGGAAGCAACCCAATCCTTATTCGATGAAGGTGCGGATATCTTCATGCCTGTTGGTGGTCAAATTGGCATCCCCGGTTTTGAGGTCGCCCGAGAGCGCGGTGGTTACGGCATCTGGGTGGACACGGATGGCTATATCACGCTAGCCGGAGTCCAGGATGTCATTCTGACCAGCGTTATGAAGGTCATGGATAAAGCAGCCGCGGCTGTGATTAAAGATGTAGCGGAAGGCACCTTCAAGGGCTGTACCGACTATGTCGGTGATTATCCGAATGGTGGTGTGGGTATTGCACCCTATCATGACGTTGACAGCAAAGTGCCTGCGGAGCTAAAAGCGGAGGTGGAGGATCTCAAGGCAAAGATTATCTCCGGCGAATTCACAGACACCGGCTGTCTCTTGGTTCCAGATTGGTGTCCAACGGGGCTGTATACAACCCCATAAAATTATTCACATTCAGTAATTTGTGTCAGGCGGTGCTCTAATAGCACCGCCTGATATAAATCTTTATCCTCGTTGTATCTCCTTCCCTGCAGTCAAGATAACTCAAGGAGAATATTATGCCGCCGGTCTTAGAGTTAAAGGGTATAACTAAAACCTTTCCGGGCGTCCTGGCCAACGACCACATTGACCTAAAGCTAGAAGAAGGGGAGATCCTGGCTCTCCTGGGTGAGAATGGCGCAGGTAAAACCACCCTGATGAACATTCTGTATGGCTTATACACCCCAGATGAAGGAGAAATCCTCGTCCGGGGCGAGAGGGTGGAGATTCACAATCCCCGCGATGCAATCAAGTATGGTATTGGTATGGTACACCAACACTTTATGCTGGTGCCGGTGTTTACCGTAACTGAGAATGTGATGCTGGGCATCGAGAAGACTACAGCGGGTGTGTTCCTGGACCGCAGGGCAGTTGCGCAAGAAATCCGCAATATTTCAAATCGCTTTGGCTTCAAGGTAGATCCTGATGCGCTCGTAGAAGATCTCCCGGTTGGCCTTCAACAACGAGTGGAAATCATCAAGGTCTTATATCGGCAGGCGGATATTCTCATCCTCGATGAACCAACCGCGGTTTTAACGCCTCAAGAAGTTGAGGAATTGTTTAAGATCATTCGCTCCCTGGTCGAGCAGGGGAAATCTATAATCTTCATTTCACACAAGTTGAACGAAGTGTTGGACTTTTGTGAAGCTATTATGGTGTTGCGGCTTGGGCGGGTTGTTGGCACGACTAAGCCGGATCAGGCTACCCCGGAAACATTGGCAAGTATGATGGTCGGACGCACAGTAATGCTTACCGTGGAAAAAGAGCCGGCCAAAGTTGGTGAAGTGGTGCTTGAAGTCTCTGACCTAAGTGTTTTGGATGACCGTAAGCTAGAAGCAGTCAAGGGCATTGGTTTCCAGGTTTGCGCGGGAGAGGTGCTGGGGATCGCGGGTGTGCAAGGCAACGGTCAGACCGAGCTGGTTGAAGCTTTAACCGGCTTACGACCTGTCAAGCAAGGGCAGATTAACTTCCTTGGTCAGGCTGTTGTTGACTTATCACCGCGCAAAATTCGGGAGATCGGTTCAGCGCACGTGCCCGAAGACCGCCAGAGGGATGGCCTGGTTTTATCTTTTTCAGTGGCGGACAACCTGGTTTTAAACACGTATTACGAAGCGCCATTTACCAGAGGCCTTAACCTGCAGCAAAAAGAGATTGACAAAGCAGCCAGTGAGCGGATTGATTTATTTGATATCCGCACCCCCAGCATATCTGTGCCTGTCTCAAACTTATCTGGAGGCAACCAACAGAAGGTGATCGTGGCGCGTGAGTTTTCCCGCCCGATCAAGCTATTGATCGCTTCTCAACCGACCCGCGGCCTGGATGTCGGTTCGGTTGAATATATCCACAGGCGGATCATCCAGAAGCGCGATGAGGGTTGTGCAACCCTGGTGGTTTCGACAGAACTTGACGAAATCATGGCTTTATCGGACCGGATTGCGGTGATGTTTGCAGGAAAGATTGTTGCTGTCTTAAGTGTTGAGGATGCTACCAGGGAGCGCCTGGGCTTGTTGATGGCCGGTATCCAGGAGAGTACACCTGCTGAAATACCTGCCTAAGATTGTTCCCCTGTAAATCCGTAGCAAGGGAGAGGAGGTACCTTTGAGCGATCAGCCTGAAAATACTTTGCAAACTCCCACTCCACCGCCAGAGAAGCGAACTTTGATCCAACGCATCTTTGTGCGTCAAGGTGTGCGGGATGCAGTCCTCATTCCGATCCTGGCAGTATTTACAGCCTTGTTGGTAGGTGGAGTGATTATTGCGATATCCACGCCAGCCGTCCTAGAAGCCTGGCGACATTTTTTTCAGGCACCATGGGAAGCCATCAAAATCACCCTTCAGACAATTTGGAATGCCTATGTTGCTTTGTTCGAGGGTGCTTTTGGAAGTCCGGCTGATATTGTTAATGGCTTTCGCGAATGGTTGCAAACGGGCAACCCTACCGCCCTGCTAAGAGCGCTGAGACCATTAGGCGAGAGCCTGATGCTTACCACGCCCTATATCTTTGCTGGCCTAGCAGTCTCCCTGGGTTTCCGGGGTGGGTTATTCAATATTGGCGCCGAGGGCCAGATTTTTCTGGGCGGCCTGGCTGCAGCTTTTGTAGGATATTCGCTCAAAGGGCTGCCCGCCATCATTCACTTGCCTTTGACAATATTGGCTGGTATCGCAGCAGGTGCATTGTGGGCAGCGATCCCAGGTTTCCTTAAGGCCCGCTATGGAGCGCATGAGGTGATCAATACCATCATGATGAACTACATTGCGTTCCGGTTGGCTGATTACCTCTTGCAAGGCCCGATGGGTCGAGCGGATGGGATGCCCATCACCCCAGAAGTTTTAAAATCTGCGTATTTGCCAACCCTGCTTCCAGCACCCGTCCGGGTGCATTTTGGCTTAATTATTGCGTTATTCATGGCCTGGGTGGTTTATTGGTTCTTGTGGAAGACGCCGCGCGGTCTGGAAATTCGTATTGCGGGGGCAAACCTCAATGCAGCACGCTACGCTGGCATTCGCATTGCTTTGATCATTGTACTGACCATGAGCTTGAGTGGGGCTTTGGCAGGCATGGCAGGCGTCAACCAGGTATTGGGCGTGGAGCATCGCATGGTGCGCGCCTTCTCTTCTGGATATGGATTTGACTCGATCGCCCTGGCCTTGCTGGGCAACAGCCATCCTCTTGGGGTGGTCCTCTCGTCTTTCCTTTTTGGCTTCCTGCGGGGTGGGGCGGCGCGCATGCAATCCATGGTCGGCGTGCCGATTGAGATTATAAAAATCATCCAGGGGTTGATCATCATTTTTGTGGCCGCACCCGAAATTATCCGCAGCCTGTACCGGTTAAAGACAAAGGAAGAGAAAGAAAAACTGGTCACCAAGAAAAGCCGGAGTTCATCCTGAGGAGATAAACATGGCAGAAATTGCTTTGACACACGCTCAACCCAAGGTGCGCAGCCGGCAAAGCCTAGTCGCAGGGATTATTTCGCTTGTTATTGCTGGTGCGCTCTTTCTATTGGGGTGGAACACAGCGGGAGAGATCTCGACGTTTACTTTAACTAGCCAACGAGCGGGGGTCACGATTTTAGCTCCGGATTTGGTATTACCTACCAATATCTCCCTTTTTGTGCTAGCCTTTCTTGTGGCGCTACTGGGTGTCTATCAAATCATTAGTGGGAGTATGCGAATTTCCCTATTTGTTGGTATATCGGCAATCACGCTGGTATTTGGCTTTCTCATTTGGGCTACACATGGGAAATCGCTCAACCTGACTGGCATGCTGGTGAGCAGTATCGTCCGGGCGACTCCGATCGCATTTGCGGCACTGGCGGGAATTTACAGCGAGCGATCTGGGGTTGTCAACATCGGTATCGAAGGCATGATGTTGATGGGCGCTTTCACTTCGGTTTTGATTGCCAGTGTGACTCACAATTTATTTTTCGGCGTGATTGCGGGTATTCTGGCAGGTATGTTGATGGGTTGGTTGCATGCCGTCCTGTCCATCAAGTATAGGGTCAACCAAATCATCAGCGGCACGGTAATTATCATCCTCGGGCTGGGGATTACCACCTATCTAACGCGACTGTTATTCGATATTCACCCGGAGCTAAATACACCACCCTCTGCCATCCCTTCTTTGCAGGTTTGGGGTTTGTGGCGCATACCGTTTATCGGGCCAATCGTATTTAACCAGAGTTCGCTGATCTATCTCCTGTGGTTGATGTTGATATTTACCCAAATTCTGTTTTATAAAACGCGCTGGGGTTTGCGTGTACGCTCGGTGGGCGAGCATCCCAAGGCAGCTGACACGCTGGGGATTAATGTATTTCGGATCCGATATATCAGTGTGCTGCTCAGCGGGGCAATTGCTGGAGTGGCTGGAACCTACATCAGCCTTGGAGTAGCCGGTATGTTTACTGAAGGCATTTCGGCAGGCAAAGGTTTTCTTGGTCTGGCGGCGATGATTTTTGGCAACTGGAATCCGGGCGGGGCTTACCTGGGCGCATTGATTTTTGGGTTCTTTGACTCCTGGCAAGAAAAGTTGACGATCTTGCAGTTGGGTATTCCGGTGGAATTACTTGGCATGGCACCCTATATCGCCACGATGGTTGTCCTATCTGGGTTTGTGGGTCGCTCGCGGGCACCGGCGGCCGACGGTGTTCCATACAAGAAGGAATAAGTTATCTTACTCGAGAATTCAAGTCCGCTGAGGTATGCTCAGCGGACTTGATGTTTCTGGAGGTTTTCGAGGGGTTCCTGCACCGTTGGCGATATAGCCTGTCAGCAGGATTACCAGGATCTCCACAGCCAACCGTTAACATCCCAGGCTGAACTACACTGGGTTAATGGCGTCGCGCTTAAGGGAGCAGTATAAAAAACAGTGAAGCTTGCGTCAATATACCATGAGAAAATAGTGCACTTTGGGAGTGCGCCATTTTGTGAGCAGAAAAAAGACTATCTACCTGGATTGTAACCGGTGGTGATGGTGCCATCTATCAGACCGGTAGATATCTGATTATTTTTATCCTTGACTAGCTGTGGGACGACACTATCGAAGTCATGATAGGGCGCCAAACCAGAGGCGCCAAAGTAGTTACCAACGGGGAATTTGCCATCCCTGGCCAGCTTGATGAGGTCGAGCACACCTGGGGTGATCAGCTTCATAGCGCTTGTAATCAGGCAGGGGTGGGCTTCAGAGAAGGTTTCCCACTGGTCGGTGTCAATACCGATGCAGTACAAGCCGGGACGATTGGCGGTTTCGATCAGAGCACCATTACCAATCTTGCCACCGGTACTGAAGACGACATCAGCGCTATTCTGGATCGCCTGGGCAGCAGTGCTGGCACCCCATCTGGGGTCGGTAAAGGTTGCCTCCGAACCATCAGGGTAATAGGTGGAGATAATAGTGATGTTGGGGTTGATGTATTTGGCACCCGCTTCATAGCCTTCCTTGAAAGCCACAACCGGGGCAACCAGATCAGTACCGAAGACACCAGCGATGGTTCCGGTTTTTGTCATCTGGGCGGCCAGAGCACCAGCCAGGAAACCAGACTGGTCGTCATGGAAAATCAGGCCAACCAAGTTGGGTAAAACTTCACCCTGGCGCTGATTCACGCCAATATAAAGGATGTCAGGAAAACTTTTTGCCGCAGTGATAGTTGCCTCATCATATTGTTCTCCGACGGTCACAATGACGTCGTAACCAGCCTCCGCTAAGGTGGCTATGTTTTGGTCATAGTCCTTCGAGTCAATAGTCTCGATGTATCGCACCCAATCTGTCACCTTCTCACTCTGTGCCTTCAGCACGCCTTCCCAGGCAGTCTGGTTAAATGACTTATCATCGACCCCGCCAAGCCCGGTGACCAGACCCACGCACAACACCTCAGGCTTTGGGCAATCGGCTTCGGTGGGGGCGGGTGTCTGGCAGGCTGCCAGGAACATGGCGGTTAGCATGAGGAGAGCCATTACTGATGATAACTTCTTATGCATACAATTCTCCTCCTAAAGAGTATAGGTGAAAAAGGGTGGGTATTTCCTGAAAAGGACGCTTATTGTACAGCAAGAAGAAGTCATATTGGAAATAGTGTCATTAATAGCCATATTTATTGGATTCGATACTCTTGTTTTCCTCAATATTTTTGCATGTCCTATCAAGGGTAGTTCTCGCCAGTGGTTAAATCAACCCTCGTATCAATAAACCCTGCCTGCAAGTCAGATAAAATCTGCTCCGCCATTCGCTGTTTGCCCGGGGTGAATAACGCCGGATTGATGTATGTAAATTGGATTGGCACGACCAGTGATTGACCACCCGTAATGCTGCCATTCAAGAGACCTTCCACCTGACTTTGGATGAGGGCGAGTGGGTCAGTGGTCAGTGAAACGACCCAGCTTGATTGGGCAGATTGAGGAGGTTCTCCACTGCTGATGATGTTAACCTTTGCATTTGCCAGGATGGATAACATGGCTTCATCACCCGCTTTGGGATAGACATAAACCGTCTGGACCTCATGATCAACCATGTAATTGGCAGCCTCCTGCCACTCAACTGTGGTGGCTGTGGATGGCAGCTCGTATATCAGCGGATACGCGTAGAAAGGTGGGTGCGCTGGGCGGCACAAGCCGCAGAAATAAACCACCCCATTCAGGAAGCCTGTGCGAGCCGCCTTCCCTTCAACCGTATCCGACAGACTGATCACCCCCACGCGCCAATCTGCAGAGAGCATGGCAGCGATCACCCCGGCAATGAAACCCTGCTGGTCAGGCCGGCTTGCTTGCGCGCCGATCGAGGTTAAGTTGGGGGAAGCTTGCAAACCGGGGATGCCAAGCGCCAGGAACTGCGTTTCTGGAGCGGAGGCAGCCATTTGTGCCAGTCCCGGGTCGGGTGGGATAGCCACTACCAACCGCAGTGCAGGTATCAGGTCATCTAATGAAAGCTGCTGCCTGACCTGCCAACGTAAGCCTGAGCCAGTGACGATATCATTCAAGGCAGTTTGCAGGGAATTAACATAGGCCTGGTCGGCTCCTGAAGTGGCGAGGAGCACTGCCATGGGTGGCAGCGGCGTCGGTGTGGGGGTGAGGGTGGGAGTCACCGTGACTGTGGCAGTCAGGCTGGGGGAAGGGGTCAGGGTTGGCTTATCTGTGGGTATGACTGTACCGCAGGCGGTCAGCAGAAAGCCCAGGCAGGTGATAAGGATCGCAAAGGTTGTGTAACGAAAATAAAGCCTCAAGGCAAGAACTCCGATAATGTGGTCGCGGCGAATTGTACTACAACGCAGGTGAATTGAGGTGCGCTGGAAAATATTCTGTTAAAATCCATTGGGGTATAATAAGTTCATGATCGAGCTGAACATCCCAGGGCGTGGTTTGATCCGGCTGCAGCATCTGGTATGTGATATCAACGGCACCCTGGCAGTGGATGGACAGCTACTGGAGGGTGTGAAGCAAAGGTTATCTGTCCTGCGCGACCACCTTACCCTGCATTTATTAACCGCAGACACGCATGGAAAACAAGATATGATCGACCAACAGCTTAACCTGAAATCTGTGCGCATCCAACCGGGGAATGAAGCTGAACAGAAGGAAAATTACGTAGCCCAATTGGGCGCTGGAATGATTGTGGCGATTGGTCAGGGTGCGAATGATGCCGGAATGCTGCGGACGGCTGCCCTGGGGATTTGTGTACTCTCCCCTGAAGGGACAGCAGTGGAGGCACTGCTGGGGGCTGACCTGGTTGTTGCCAATATCTACGAGGCATTGGAAATCCTCGAAAAGCCACTGAGGATTGTCGCTAGCTTACGCAAATGAGCCTACCCAAGACTGAATATATCCCGGATGATCCTGATCTTATGCCGCCGGCGCGGCGAAGGCGGGCACGCCGCTTGCTAGCACCCCTGGAGGCGGATGAGCGCGCGATCGTGTTGGATCAGATCAGGCGACGTACATCGCCAAGCTTTGATTTCTTCCTGTTCTCGGTGATTTCCGGAATCATTTTTAGTTTTGGCATCATGCTGGATTCTCCCATTGTGTTGGTTTTGGGTGCCATTTTGGCCCCATTGATGGCACCTGTGATCGGTCTTTCTTTGGGGACGATAGTTGGCTCTTATAAATTCTTCGCCCGCAGCCTGGTGGGTTTAGCAATCGGAAGCTTAATGGTATTTGTTGTAGGGGTTGGGGCAGGGCTCCTGGGACGCGTATGGATGCCAACCTCCCTGAGTCAGGCTTATTTAAATGCTGAACTCTCGGCGATCAATATCATCGTTTTGACTGTGGGTGCAGTCTTTACCACGGCGACGATGGCACATCACGAGCGCAGCCCGGCTGCCCCAAGCGTGGCACTGGCTTACACGCTGTATCTACCTCTCGTCGTGGCTGGTTTTGGTCTGGGCAGCGGGGTTCCTCACTTATATCCAGATGGTTTGGTTGTATTCGCCATGCACCTGGCCTGGGGGGTGCTGCTCGGAGCAATAACCCTGGCAATCCTTGGCTATCGCCCGATGACCATCTTTGGTTATACCTTCGGAGGAGTAGTTACTTTGATCGGGATAGCGTTGGTGGTCGGTGTTGGAGCTTTTAGTACAACCCTGGGATGGTTTGGGAGCCCACTGGCCGTTCCAACCTATACGCCCACAGCCACCTATACACT
>Ga0315275_10007529_pt1 | contig 10521 bp, 11 predicted proteins | sample YL17G03_0_MG_FD_205557 | JGI IMG/M metagenome (GOLD analysis project Ga0315275, IMG submission 205557) | Sediment microbial communities from Yellowstone Lake, YNP, Wyoming, USA - YL17G03_0 | ecosystem: Environmental > Aquatic > Freshwater > Lake > Sediment | place: USA: Wyoming | collected...
ATGATCTGGGAGCTTCGGACGATCAAGTCCCCGGCCGAAATTGAAGTCCTGCGGAAAGCGGCCCGCATCGGGGTCAAGGCTTCGAACGCCATGATGAGGGCGACGCGTCCGGGAATGTACGAATACGAGATCGCCGCCGTCTGGGAGTATGTCGCCAAGAAAGAGGGCGCGGAGGAGCTCGCCTACAACATCATCATCTCGAGCGGCGAGAACCATCCCTACGTCCATTACTATAAGCACGACCGCCTGCTCAAGGACGGGGACTTCCTCGTCGTCGACGCCGGGCCGGTCGTCAACCAGTACGTCACGGACATCAGCATCTCCTTCCCGGCGAACGGCAAGTTCACGGCCAGGCAGAAAGAGGTTTACGAAGCCGCCCAGGCGGTCCACGAGGCCAACATGAAGGTTTACCGGCCGGGCCTGACAGCGGACGAGTGCCGGAAACAGGCCAGCGAGATCCTCCAGAAACAGGGCTACGACCTGACCAAGGACCTTTTCAAGAGGATCCGGCCGGGGTTCGGCCATTATGTCGGACTGTCGGTCCACGACGTCGGGGGCGGGCCGATGACCCTCAAGCCGGGCCTGGTGTTCGCCAACGAGCCGATGACCATCTACCCTGAAGAGAACCTGGGCGTCCGGGTCGAGGACACGGTCCTTATCACGGAAACGGGCTGCGAGATCCTGACCGCCGGGATCGCCCGGGAGGTCAAGGACATCGAAGCCCTGATGAAAAAAGACGGCATCCCCCAGGTCCTGAAGAAGGCCGGCCAATATTAAGTTGGTGACAGCATATCAATTTCCCAATTTCCCGGGGCTGCCGGGAGGCAAACCGATATGAGTCGGCATTCGTGGGTGGTTGACTTTCCGGCCGCGGTGACGGTCTGCGACGCACAAGGGAAGATCATCGAGATGAACGCTAAGGCGCTGGAGAGTTTCGCTGCCGACGGCGGGGCAAAACTCATCGGCACCAACGTCCTGGACTGCCATCCCGAGCCGGCGCGAACGAAGCTCAAGGAGATCATGGACAAGAGGACCTCGAACGTCTACACGATCGAGAAGCGCGGGGTCAGGAAGCTGATCTATCAGGCACCGTGGTTTCTGGCCGGTCGATATGCGGGCCACGTCGAGCTGTCGTTCGAGATACCCTGGGAGCTCCCCCACAAGAAACGCGATTGAGGGGCGCGGCGAGCCAGCCTGCTTCGCCCGCTCCTTGTCTGGGCGCCGGATTTGTGGGACGATAGTTCTGATGTTCAAGCGAATCCTGGCGCTCGTCATCCTCATCGGGCTCGTCGCCGCCGGCGCCCCGGCCCAAAAAAAGAAGCCCAAGGGACCTTCCAAGGGCGCTCAGTACGAGTACGAAAAAGCCGTCGTCTCGATGAATTACGGCCTCGAGGACGAATCGGTCAAATACCTCAACCAGGCCATCGCCCTGGACCCCAAGCACGCCGATTCCTACAAGCTCTTGGGGATAATCCAGTTCCGGAAGAAAAACTACGCGGAGTGCGCCGCGGCCTACGAGAAATACCTCGAGCTCAATCCGGTCGATTCCGAGGCCCTGGCCAACCTGGGCTTCTCCTGCGAGTTCCTGGGCCAGGCGGATAAAGCCGAAGAGGAGTATAAAAAGGCGGTCGCCATCGACGGCAACGCCAACGCCTGCTTCGGCCTGGCCAAACTCTACCTGACGCAGAAAAAGCTGCCGGAGGCCGAGGACTTCGCCCGGCGGGCGGTAGCGAAGAACGCGAAGTCGGCGGCCGCCCATAACCTCCTGGGCGTCGTCATGAACCAGATGAGGAAGTATCCCGAAGCGGCGGCGAGCTTTGAGAATGCGCTCCGGATCACGCCCGACGACGTCAACGTGGGCATCAACCTGGGTGTCGCGTATATCAACAGCAAGGAGTATGCCAAGGCCAAGGAGATCTGCGAGAAGGTCCTGCCCAGGATCGAGGACCCGGAGCTTAAAATAAAAGTCGAGGGCTATCTCAAGCTGATCAACGAACAGCTGGAGCCGTCAGGCGCCGAGCCGAAAAGCTAGTCCGGCGTCCCCTCCGGATCACCCGGCACCCCTTCCGTTGCCAGGGCCGGTGCCAGCGCGGGACGCATTTCCGCTTCGCTGAGCAAAGCGTGGCCATAGGCGCGGTTCGGCACGCCGTCCCGGCTGGTCTTTCATCATTGGGAATTCGCGATTCAGACTCCGGGGAAATATCAAGGCCGCACACTATCGGGGAAAAAGATTCTTCCCGCGCGCCGGAAAAGCTTGACCTCCCGCGCTCTCTGATTTATCTTCACCGACGACTGGACGAAGCCGGATCGGACAAGGAAAGACTTCATGAAAAAATATTCACCGGGACGATCGCTCTGCTGGGCGATGCTTTGCTTTTCATCTGTATTCTGGGTCGCCTGCCGACCGTCAGGCCCCGACGACGGCCGGATCCTCCTGGCCGCCAACGGCGTGCCCCAAGCGTGCATCGTGGCCGGCCCGGAGGACCGGGTCGCCGCACTGTCTCTGCAAAATCACCTAAAGCAGGAAGCCGGGGCAGTCCTGGAGCTCGTCGCGCCGGGAGAGGACAGCCGGCGGCGGGAACGGTGCAAAATCCTGGTCGGAACGCCGCAAACGAATGCATCGGTAGCCCTGGCGGTCAAAGAAAACGGGCTGAGCCTGGACCGGACGGCTCTCAACGATGAGGGCTATGTCCTGAAAACCCTGCCCGTGTCGAAAGGCCATCTCATTATTGCCGCGGGAACGGAAAAAAGCGGCGTTTTCTATGCCGTCGGCGAGCTCAAGAACTATTATCTTAGAATAGAGGGCGATAAGGTTTATGCTCTCAAGGCGGATGTCAGGGAAGCCCCCGCTTTCAGGTATCGCTGGCTGTGGACCTGGGACTGGCGCATGGAATGGGGCGGGACCGAGGCCGGCGGAAAAACCATGGGCGAGGGAGACTATAAAAAGAGGCCGGAATCCTTCGTTACAGACTACCGGGCCTGTATCGACTTCATGTCCGAGAACGGGCTGAACGGGCTGATCATCTGGGGCTTCCTGCGCGACGCGCACGGCGGCATCGAGGCCTCGCAGGAGATCTGCCGCTACGCCAGCGAACGCGGGGTCCGGATCCTGCCCGGAATCGGGACCAGCGGCTACCGGGGTTACTATTTCGAAGGGAATCACCAGTTCAACGCCCCGACCTGGATCAGCCGGCATCCGGAGCTTGAATCCCGCGTGCTGTATGAAGGACAGCCCGTCCGGGGATGTCCGTGCCCCTCGAAGCCCGAAAACAAAAAGTGGCTGGCGGACGGGGCCCGGTGGCTCTTTGAGAATTTCGAGATCGGCGGGGTCAACCTGGAGATGGGCGATTTCTTCGTCTGTCCGTGCCCGGACTGCCGGAAAGCCCGGGAGGCCATCGCTTCCGACGAGCCGGATTATTACAAGGACATGGCCATCTGTCTCAAGGAATTGATCCCCGTGATGCGGGAGGCCGCGCCCGACGCCTGGCTGTCCTACGCTACGTACACCGGGTTCAACCGGGAAATGATGGCCCGGCCCCCGAAGTTCATCGAGCTCATCCCGGCTGATGCCATCTGTCAATGGACGGTCACAGGGATGATGGGCGACAAAGACATCCCCGACCCGATGACGAGCCTCGCCGGTTGGCCCCCCGACCTCAAGCCCATGGCCAGGCACAACATCGGCTATCTCCATTGGGCCAACAAGAGCACCTCGACCGCGAATGATTTCTTCATCAGGCGGTTTCAGGCCGCGGCGGCCAACAGCACGCGCTCGGGGCTGGAGGGTTTGGCCTTCTATGGCGAGCTCGGCGACGGACAGCCCAATATGCTCCTTAACTACCTGGCCTTCAAGGAATTCTGTTTCCATCCCGATCTGACGGTCGAAGAATTCACGGCCAAGCGGCTGGTCCCCCTCTACGGAGAGAAGCACGCCGCGGACTTGTGGAAGGTCATCGACAGCCTCTCGGGATTGCCGAAGGGGGAAAACGGCGCGGCCGTTCAGGCCGCCCTGGCGGTCGTCGATCTGGCGGCGCCCGATGCTCCCCCTCATACCCGGGAGAACTGGAGGAAGCTCCGGGACTTTCTGGCAGGCATCCGGTAATCAGGGAATCAGGGAATCGCCCCGCTCATCCGGTTTCCGGTCTACGCCCGATAGGCCCGGACCTTCTCCATCAGCCGGTTGGCTGAGCCGACGTCCGGGACTCCCTTCACTTTATAAAAGACGCCGCCCGTCAGCCGGTTCTCTTGAAGGGCGAGTTGAAACGCTCCAAAATCGGCGTTCAAGACCAGGGGAAGGTCGCCGGCGACGGGCTTAAGGCCGGCCAGCGCTTCGAAAGCCGTGGGGAAGCCGCGGTCGTCGGCCAGGAAAACGGCTTTCAGCCCTTTGACGGACCGGACGGCGCGCAGGAGATGCCGCCCGTTGGCGTGGAGGTGCAGGACGCCGCCGTCGAACCGCGAGATGATCCGCTCCACCGGCTCTCGCCCCCATGTTTCAAAATAGTCCACCGAGGTCATGTGGAACGGGTCGACGCTCTCCGAGATGACCCGGCCGGGAATCCACTCGACCATGTTGCTGAACGTGCCGCCCGACAGGCGGGGCGCCCTGTCGAAGAACGTCTCCTGCACCTTGAGATTCAGGTCAAAGGCGAAATCGACGGCCTGCCGGACCCGATCCGGGTGGTCGAGAAGCTCGAGATAAGTCCGGGTGGCCCCGAAAAGCTCGAAGACGAAGTTGAGACTGTCGATGAGGATGAAGTGGCTGAGGCCGAACCTGTCCCCTGCCCCTTCGGCGTATATCTCCAGCTGGCGCAGATAGCGCTTGAACCAGGCGTGCTCTTCATCGAACTGCAGGCTGTCGAATTCCGCCCAGTCGTTGATGAGCGGCGGCACCATCGAGGAAATCCAACCCGTATCGGGATCGCAGAGGAAACGCACCTCGCCTCCCACCAGCCCTCCGTAGAGTCCCTGGTCGAGCTCGCTCAGGTAGGCGCTCGGAATGGAGTCGTCCTCGACCGCGGCGCGCTCGCGAAGGAGGCCGTCCCAAAAGGCAATCCTCTCCTGGAGGTCCGGGGCGGCGCAGAAGCCTTCGGGATGGTCACGCCGGAATGCCGCGAGCGCCACGCTCGGGACATCCATCGAGGCGAAAACCCGGTCCCCGGCGCGTCTCTCATAGAGCTCGCGCAGCCCAGCCAGGACCGCGTCGGCGTGAGGCTTATAGGCGATCCGTTCAAGTTCATGATCGATCATCGTCTTCTCCGATCCGGGAAAGCTGGGAGACGCTCCCCCCAGTACGGGTCTGCATTCCAAGCAGGAACGCACCGGGGGGAGCGCCCCCGATTTCGTTGTTTTGAATAACACATGGCGGAAGGGGGGTCAAGTAGATGCCCGCCCGATTCCGGGCTCCGGCAGTTTGCCGGCCAATTCCTTGGCTTTGATTCCGTTGGGCGGGCCGGCGGACGGCCGGCCCTCTCACGAGGCGGTGGCTTTCCGGCGGCAACTATGGTATACATACCCCCGTCAATTATCTCCCGGCAGGGAAGAGGAAGGTCTAGACGGCCTCTGAGCTGCCGGAAAATACAGCCGGATTGAAGAGGAGGAAGAAATGGGTTTGAAGCAGAAGCAGATGCAAAAGCGGCAAAAGGAATATTTCGAACACCACCTGCAAAATCGATTGTCCTTCTTGTCCGGGAAGGGGATCGAAGCTCCCAGGGCCGATAAAGATCCCCTCGTTAAAAAATTGAAGGCGAACATCCGGGCCGTGAATAACAGGCTGAGGCTGCTTGCCGAGAACGAGAAGAGAACGGCAGAGATGGCGAAGATCAAGGCGGAAAGGGCGGCTGCTCCAAAGGAAGAAAAGGAAAGCGCCAAGGTCGAGAAGCCCAAGAAAACCCCGGAAGAGGGCAAGGCAAAAAAGGCCAAGCCGGAAAAGAAAGCCGCCCCGCCGAAAGAGAAGGGGGGCGACAAAGAGCAGAAACCTGCGGAATCGCCTAAAACGGAATCCCCTCAAGAAGACAAGCCTCAATAAATAAAATAGGCCGGCGCGCCGTCTTCACCTCTGATATGTTTTGAGTTCGCCAAGATCCGGCGGGCGCTTGCCCGTTTTTCTGGAGATCCCTAGCCGCAACTCGGGGTTTTGGTGAACCCGAGCTCGAACATCGTGATCGCCCAGGCGCACCCGACCCCCGCCTCGACCGCAATCGCGCCGAAGGGGCAGTTGCGGGAGCAAGCCCCGCATTCCATGCAGCCATCCCGGTTGTCCAGCTGAGCTTTATCGCCATTCATTGAGAAAACCGCGTGGGGGCAGACCTCAACGCATCTTCCGCAGCCGGTGCACTTGGCCGGGTCGTATGCCAGCGTGACGACGTTTTTGAGATAGCGGTGGTCTGCCATGTGCGCCTCTAGAAAGCTCCGACAAGAACGGTGACAAGCAGGACGATCCCCAGGGCCGTCGAAACGGCGATGGCCGGGACGGCGTACTTCATCTCCCTGACCACGCCCGAAAGCGAGGTGTACGTGGATGAGCCCGTGAAGTACATGGCCAGAAACGCCGAGATCGCGGGAAGAAGGAGGAAGTGTACGGCCGCCTGGGACCAGTGGGGCGCCGGCGAAAAGATAAGCCCCTGATGGACGTTGACGAGCGCCGCCCAGGCAAAGCCCAGCAGGCCGCCTTTCAGCGCGAACGCTCTTCCCGGGATCCACGGAAGCAGGGCGGGAACAATAACGGTGCCGACAACGATGGCTCCGATATAGGGATAAGCCGCTGGCCAGCTGAGGATCTTGATGCCAAAAATGACATCCGCGAGTAAAAGCAGGGCCGCAATAGCGATCCCGTACTTAAGCGGAAGAACAAGCTCCAACGGCGTTAGCACAAGCCTGTCGAAGAGGTTGAACCTGACCCGGCGCATTCCGGGCGCAGCCTGGAGGCCGGCCTCGAGGAAGGCGCGGATGTCGGCGGCCCGGACCGGCCCGTAAACGACCTTGAAACGGCTGAGCTTCGTCACCTCGTGGGCGGCGACGCCGGGAGCCGCGAGCTGGGGCAGTATCAGGGTGCGGTGCGAGACGACGCCGGCGAGGCCGGTTTCTTCGATGCGGCGGGCAAGCTCGCCGGTGCCGAACGTTCCCTTGCCGGCAGCGCACCAGACATTGATCCCTTGAGTGTCAAGCACTAGGATCCAGCCGTCGATGGCGCCGAGCTCTTGGCGAAGCGCGTCGAAGCTCAGCTTGTAGTTCGCCGAGACAAAGACGCGGGAGCCGGCGTTCGGTTGGCCCACGGCATATAGGCCCGGAGGTATGGCATAGCGAAAGCGGCCGACGCCCAACCGGGCCCGCAGGCTGCCCAGCCTGTCGCGCCAGCTGAGCCGGGTGGCGACGACCGGGACAGCGAGAGAGGCCGTCTGAAGACGGCCGGTCATCCAGGGTTCTTTCAGGTTCGCGGGCGTTCCGCGCGAGGCGTCTTTCCCTTCGCCTTCGCCGGACGAGCTGCCGCAGCAGCCGTTGCATTCGCAGCCCGGGCGGTCTTGGCGATTTTCATTTTCTTCGCCGTTTTGTTCACTCATTTCTCTTCATCCCCGACTGCGCATTTTTCTCCAGCACAGCCTGAAGCGGAGTGATTGTGGGCTTTCAGCGCATCGGCAAAGGCCGCGACGCCGTCGATGGCGGCGTTCTGCTTTTCGACAGGGATGAGCTCGATGACCTGCGCGAAATAGTCGTTGAAGGTCGACTCGATCTTGTCATAGACCTCCCTCCCCTGCTCCGTGAGCGAGATCGATACGCAGCGGCGGTCCTTGTCGCTCGTCGTCCGGTTGACGAGCCCCAGCATGACCAATCCCTGGATCGTCCGGCTGAGCGTGCTGGCGTCCAGGCTCAGGATGGACGCCAGGTCGACAAGCGAGACCTGGCCGGCATTCCCCACTTCGAGCAGGGTGTGGCACTGCGCCAGGCTGAGGCCGCAGCAACCGCCGTCGGACCGGAACGGGTCGTTGACCTCGCGTTCTACCTGCCTGAGTTTTTCCCTGAGGAGCCGGATTCGTTGGATGTCCATATTAAGTCCAAAACTCACTGAGATTTCATTTTAATTGTAATCAGCAATATATGTATAATACAATAATGGTAAATGTCAAGTATTATTTGTATTTTTTTCCATCGATTCCCGAACTGCCTGAAATGGAAACGTGACTAAGTCCGGAACGTCCGATTTAAACTCCGCCAGCTGGAAGCGTCGCGATCAATTCAGAAGACCAGCGGCCACTTCTTCCTGATCGAGACGAGGTCCTTCTCCTTGGCGATGTAGCTCTCGACGAACCCGCACTGGCCGCAGACATAGTTATCCAGGGCGGCCATCCTGAATCCCGTGACAGGGATCGTGTTGCTGTGGTTAAAGCCCGACTTAAAGGACACCGACGTGCCGTTGTATATCTCTTTCGACTGGCACTTGGGGCACACACCTTTTTTCATGATTCCTCCTTGCGCAGGGCTTCGCCCGCCGGCGGGTTGGGGCCGGGACGCTTCTTTTTCCTCTGCTGCTGGATCGCCTCGTGCAGGATGAATTCGATCTGCCCGTTGACGCTCCGGAAGTCGTCAGCCGCCCACCGCTCGAGCTCCTTCCATACCTCCGGGTTGAGCCGGAGCAGGAATGGTTTCTTTTCGGCCATCAGCCCGTTTGCTCATATCACCTGTAGAGCGTTCCGGTGTTGATTACGGGTGTGACTTCGGCTTCTCCGCAGAGAACAACCAGCAGGTTGCTTACCATGGCCGCTTTGCGCTCTTCGTCGAGCTCCACGACTTTCTTCGACTGCAGATCTTCCAGGGCCATTTCCACCATCGAACAGGCGCCGTGAACGATCTTCCGCCGGGCGGCGATGATGGCCTCGGCCTGCTGGCGGCGGAGCATGGCGCTGGCGATCTCGGGGGCGTAAGCCAGATGCGTGAGGCGGGTCTCATCGACCGTGACTCCGGCTTTGGCCAGCCGCTCCTGCAGTTCCTTTCTCAGCACGGAGGATACTTCGTCAATGCCGCTGCGGAGCGTCACTTCCTCCTCTTCGCCGTGATCGTAAGGATAACAGTTCGCCAGGTGGCGCAAGGCGGCATCGCTCTGGATCTTGACATAATGTTCGTAGTGGTCCACATCAAAAAGGGCATGGGCGGTGTTGTCGATACGCCAGACGACCACCGCGGCGATTTCGATCGGGTTGCCCCGCTTGTCGTTCACCTTGAGCTTTTCCACCTCGAAGTTGCGGATCCGGAGAGAAAGCGTGTACTTGGAACGCGGCACCACGAGCTTGAAGGGGTTCGTCCAATGAAACCCGTCCGTCCGGATCGTGCCCTTGTATTTGCCGAAGAGAATCAGGACCTTGGCCTCGTTCGGTTGCAGAGTGAAATAACCGAAGGGGAGCAAGAACGCTGAGGCCACGAGCAGGAGACATATAAGGACGATGCGGGACACGGACCACTGGTTGCCGGATATCGCGGCGACGAGCTGCCAGACCATCAGGGCGATGAACAGCAGGTGGATAACCAGGACCGCCCATCCGCTGAAGGATTTGCCGGGTTTCTCGTTTGTCATAGCGACCTCCTCGGAAATATCATAATGATATCATTTATATATCATCGGGAATTTCCTTTGTCAAGTGTTTTATTGATATTTTTATCCGGCCTGGAGAACAGGCAAGGGACCGGTACGGGAGTCCGAACCCCCGGACGCCTGCTTATAGGGGGCTGAGTTTCCTGGAAACCCTCACCAAGACGGGCGAAGGGCTGCGGATTCCAGGGTAAGAACTAATCTGATGAGGTCGCGGGCTTATTTCCGCGCGGCGGGCGCCTTGGCGTCCTCGCCTGTGACGCGGGCCGCCCAGAGCATCCCCCGGTTGACGATTTCCCGGGCCTGCGGCACATCGAAATCTTTCGCCACGTGGCCGAGCGAGGTATAGAAAACGCGGCCCTTGCCGTACATCTTCTTCCAGACGACCGGCATCACCGCGCCCTTGATCCAGAAGGCGTGCTCCCCGGAAAAAGCGATGGTGGCCAGGACCTCGTTGATCGGGTCGACCTGCATGTAGTATTGCTCGGAATTCATCTTGAAGTCCGCCAGTCCCTTGGTGATCGGGTCGGCGTGGTCGATGATGTTGACCTCGTAGGGGATGATCCCGCCCGGATGCGCCACCCACTGCCCGCCGACCATGAACTCGTACTCGACGTTGCTCCGGAAGGAATCCGCCAGGCCGCCGTGCCAGCCGGCCAGCCCGACGCCGCCTTTAACCGCCTCCTCCAGGCCCTTCTCCTGCTCGGGAGTGATCGTGGCCATGGTGAAGGCCTGGACGATCAGGTCCAGCGATTTCATCTTGGCGGCGTCGAGGTACGAGTCCAGCGAATGGGAGATCTCGACTTCGAAGCCCTGCTTCTCCAGGAAGGGGGCGAAGATATCCACGCACTGTTTCGGCTCGTGGCTCTCCCAGCCCCCCCAGACAAAGAGCGCCTTTTTTTTGGGGGCCTGCCGAGCGGTTCCCGGCGCAGCGAATGCTCCCC
>Ga0315275_10007530_pt1 | contig 10520 bp, 4 predicted proteins | sample YL17G03_0_MG_FD_205557 | JGI IMG/M metagenome (GOLD analysis project Ga0315275, IMG submission 205557) | Sediment microbial communities from Yellowstone Lake, YNP, Wyoming, USA - YL17G03_0 | ecosystem: Environmental > Aquatic > Freshwater > Lake > Sediment | place: USA: Wyoming | collected...
TCTCCCTTGCGCGGCCGCCGTCGGCCTGGGCTACTACCGCCTTCTCCAGGCGACGGAGGTAGAGCTGGGCGGGCCGGAACTGGCCCTGCGCTATCTCCCCCTGGCGCTGGGCTTCGCCGCCGTCGGGCTTGCCGCCCGCTTCTGGCGGCGCGATTGGTCCCCGGCATTGTACGTAATTGCCCTCGGCTACTCCGTCTTCGTCCTAGCCGCCGCCTACGAAGACCCCGGCTTGACCGCCGTGTTCATGGCGGCCTTCGCCGGCGCGGCCGCCGCCGTCGTCCTCGCCGAGCGCCAGTCGGGCGCCGTCTATCTGCCCCTGGCCTACGCCCTGTTCGCCGTCATCTTCGCCCTCGTCCACTTCCAGCCGCGGGACGATGTCTGGCCTCTGCCTTTCGTGGGCATGGCGCTGGTTCTGTACGTCGTCGCCTTCTTGCTGGAGCGCCCCGCTCCTGCCTGGGCCCAAACCCTACGCTCGAGCGGCCTGGCCGTCGCCCTCTCCGCGCCCAACATCGGCTACGGGCTGCTGGCCTTCCGGGGCAGCGAGACCGCCGATATCGGACGAACGTACGTCATCTCCGAGCCGCCGCTGTACCTGTGGTCGATGGGCGCCGTCGCCATCTTCGGCCTCCTTCTGGCGGTCGAGGCCTGGCGAAGGCGATCGATGGGGGCGGGCTACGCCAGCAGCGTGGTTCTGCTCACCGCCCTTCTTCTGGGCATCGGCCACTTCCGGCCCGAGAACCCACAGGCCTACGTCGTGCCGATAGGCCTTCACCTGCTGGGGACGGCTTGGCTCCTCGGCCCCCGGCGCACCAGCGTGCCCGAGGAGTGGCGCAATCTGATTGACGTTGCCGAGATGGCCGCCGCCGGCCTCCTCCTGGGCACCACCTTCATCCAGACCTTCGATGACGGGACGACCTGCCGCTTCGTCCTCTTGGGCGAGGCGATTGCCTACCTGGCGGCCGGTCTCCTCCTCCGACGACGCCTCATGGTGGTGCCCGGCCTGGCCTTTGCCGCCATCGCGGGGGCCCTCTTCGCCTTCGAGCGCGAGGCGGGAGGCGGGCTGCCGCCGTGGGCCATCCTGGCCCTTGTTGGCGGCTTCCTTATCGGGGCCGGGTTCCTGTTCCTGGTGCGGCGGGACTTCTGGGAGCGCACCCAGCGGACCGTTCTCGGTTGGTGGCAGGCATGGGAAGGATGAGACTGCCCCGCAGACCTTGGACGCTTTGAGAGCCTGGCCGCCGGGCGTATAATGGCTACGGCGCTCTTCGCGCCTGCGAAAAGCCTCTTCGTCTCTACGAGAGCGTGCGCGGCGGGGTGGTGTAAGATGCGACTAACACGAGCAATGCTCCCGGCGCTGCTCATCCCCCTGGTGGTAGCAGCGGCCTGCTGGGGCGAAGAGGAGACCAGCACACCCGAGCCCACCGTCGGCCCCCAGATGACCCTGGAGGACATCTACTCCCGCCTGGCCGAGGCCATCAGCCGGCCAGGCTTCGTGTTCCACATGACCTACGACCTCGACCTGGGCGATTCGAAAGCAGTTCGAATAGAGGCATGGGTTGATGTTCAGCGGCAACTGGCGCGTCACGAGTTCCGTCCGAGTCCTGCCCTCATCGAGTACGCCGATGTCGCCGAGTATGTTTCCATCGTAGCCGACGACACTGAGTACTTTCGCAATCCCGACCGGTCGGCCATGCATCCCGCCAGGACCTGTCTCGACGCCGATAGCCCCGCCCTTTCGACCGTATTGGGCTGCGAGTTCTTCCCCGAAGAGGCCACCGCCCGTGTAGAGACAGGAGTACAGTACGAGGGGCGGGCCGCCCTGGCCTTGGTGACCGAGGGCACTTCGGAGGGGTCGGAGGAGGCGCTCACCTCCTATGCGAGCCGGCTATACCTCGACGAGACGAGCTTCCTTCCGCTGGCCAGGGTTACCAAGTCGATGTCGGATGGTGAAACGACCGAGCTCGTTCTCCCGTATGACGTCGAGTTCCTGCCGACCGACTCGCTGCCTCAGGACATCTTCGATCCCGCGGCCATCGGCTTTGTGGAAGAGGATCCCGCGGCCGCTCTGGACGGGGCTGACCTGGGCATCACCATCTACTGGCTGGGACGGGAGTTCCCCGGCGAGTCCGGCTTGCCTTCCCTGGTTCTCGCTCGCTCCTACGCCACCACAACCCCGGGCAGCAGCCCTGGCCACTACGCCCAGATAGAGTACGAAACGACCCAGGGGTCGGTTGCTGTCCTCCTCTTGCTCTGGCGCCTGGAGGATTGGGAGGCGTTCCTAGAGACGCCCCTCGGTCGACTGTGGTGGGATTCGCCGTGCGTCGAGAGGAAGGACATCCAGCTTGACGGCGGACGGGCTGTGATCTTCATGGGTTATGAGCCGGAGCGTGAACTGCTACCCGGACCGGTGGCCATCACGCCAGGCGAGCCTCTTCCAACCCCGACTGCGCAGCCGTCGCCCACATCCGCTGCGATGGAGTGCCCCGCAGGACGGGACTTCGACCGCTTCCTGGCTCACGCCTATGTGAATGATACGGTGGTGGCCGTCAACGCGCCGCTGTGTCTCTACTGCGCCCGCCGGGGAACCGGCCCCGACCCATACGATTCACTTGAGGGGATGGAGGCAATTCTCAGAGGGCTGAGGCCCAGGTAATGGGAGGGCGCCACATGCGTGGGCTGGAATGGAGTGTTCCGCTCCTTGTTCTCGGCCTGGCGTTGGTCGCCGGGGCCTGCGCCGGCAACGGCGACGAAGAGGAAGTGCTTGGGCCCAGCGGGACGCCGCCATCTTCCCCTGCCGCCACGCCGATATCTTCCGCGGCCAGCGAGACGGCGCTGAGAGAGGCCGTAACTACCTACATGCGGGCCATCGCCCGCCCGAACCCTGATCTGGCGGCGCTCTATGCCTTGGAATCGGCGGAGTTTCGGGAGACATGTCCATTCGACGAGTACGTAGACTTGATTACGCCTCTCCTCTGGCCTGAACTGGCTGATGACTGCGGGTACGACGAGACGTCGAGGGTGGATTTCAGCATCACCGGAATGGAGACGCACCAGGACTGGGCGCTCGTTGGAGGCTGCCATCAGGATCAGCAGGGCCGCGAGTGCTGTCTGCACGACTACATCCGATGGAACCACCGGGACGGCCGATGGGCTCCGGCCGAGATAGTGCCATGCGCCTACGCCCTGGAGAACGAACGCCTCCTGGCCACCCTGCCTCAGCTTCCAGGAGCCAGGCAGGTGTCAATCCATTCGTATGCTTACTTCCGCGGCGAAGCGGGGCCAGCGGACAGACATGCCATCCGCGTCACCTATGAGGCGCCAAGCGGCGTGAGTGCGCAAGACGTGATCGACTTCTACGTCCAGAGTTTCGGATCAGAATGGCAGTATGCAGTCCCCGATATCGGCGGTGCCTCATGGCTCGCTGCCCAGTTCACACAGGGGACGGCGGAAGTCTCTATCGACACAGCCAACATGACTCCCCCCGGACACAAGTTCGACGTGCACGTTGACTATCGGGGGGCTGAACCGCGGTGGGCGGAAGGGCCCACCCCTGGCCCGAGCGCTGCCGCCACAGGCAAGATCGCCTTCACCTCCGACCGCGATAGTAACGCCGAGATCTACGTCATGAACGCCGACGGCACAGACCAGACCAATCTCACCAATAACCCCGCCTATGACTTCGGCCCCGCCTGGTCGCCCGACGGCAGCCGCATCGCCTTCTCCTCCGACCGCGATAGTAACGCCGAGATCTACGTCATGAACGCCGACGGCACGGGCCTGACCAATCTCACCAATAACCCCGCCTATGACTTTGGCCCCGCCTGGTCGCCCGACGGCAGCCGCATCGCCTTCTCCTCCGACCGCGATGGTAACGACGAGGTCTACGTTATGAACGCCGATGGCTCGGGCCTCGCCCGCCTCACCAACAACCCCACCCATGACGGCGTCCCCGACTGGTCGCCCGACGGCACCCGCATCGCCTTCGACTCCGACCGCGATAACAACGCCGAGATCTACGTCATGAACGCCGACGGCACAGACCCGCGCAATCTCACCAACGATCCGGCTTATGACTTCGGCCCCGACTGGTCGCCCGACGGCAGCCGCATCGCCTTCTCCTCCGTCCGCGACGACAACCCCGAGGTCTACGTCATGAACGCCGACGGCTCCGGCCGGACCCGTCTCTCCAACAACCCCGGCGAGGATGCCTTCCCCGCCTGGTCGCCCGACGGCAGCCGCATCGCCTTCGACTCAGACCGCGATAACAACGCCGAGATCTACGTCATGAACGCCGACGGCACAGACCCGCGCAATCTCACCAATAACCGCGCCAGCGACGTGGAACCCGTCTGGTCGCCGGCGCCGTAGGGGCGACCCCGACTACCACCGGGAGCTGGTAGCCCAGACGCTGAGGCGCATGGCCGCTGATAGGCCACAAACACATCGCTAACACACCTGACACCCCAGGAGGCGGTGCGGGTAGGGGCCTGCACGAAACTCTATGGCTAGCAGACGCTAACCGCGACGTAACCGAAGACACCTAGCCCCCACGTAAGGGGATCAGCGCTTGGACGCTTTGAGGAGCTGACCGCTGGGCGTATAATGGCTACGGCGCTCTTCGCGCCTGCGAAAGGCCTCTTCGTTTTCACGAGAGCGTGCGCGGGTGGCTGGTGGAAGATGCAACTGGCACGAGCTATAGTTCCAGCACTGCTGGTGCCCCTCGCGGTGGTCATCGCCTCCTACTGGTCCGAAGGTGCGAAAACCACCTCCACTGAGTCCGCGCACACCGCGACCCCCGCATCCACGCTCACGCAGACACCGACGGCGACGCCCTCGCCCACTCCGACTCCTCCTCCATTCGGTCAGTTCATCAACTGCCCGCCAGCCGGCAAATGGTCGATAGCAGTCTACAACGGCTTTGGCGCCGCGCCAGCCGATGTGGTTGCCACTACGTGCGATGAGGTGCCCATCGAAGCCCTCTACTGGCTCGACCCCAAGATCCAAACGTGGCTGCGCCTCTTCCCAGGCCACCCCGAGGTAAGCAATCTTACCACCCTCACCAACCTGCAGGGGGTTCTTGCCCTCGGCTCCAGTCTCCCGGCAGCTTCGGCGGCCGGCTCACTTGCCGTTGCTCAGGGCCAGTGGATGGGAGAACTGGTGGGGTGTCCCCAGCCGGGCAGGTGGGCGATATCGGTCTGGAATGGACCTCCAATGCCTGCCGACCAGGCCTTCGCGACCTGCCCGGAGGTGAGCGTGGCGGCGGCATACCGGCTGGACCCTGAAGGGCAGACCTGGGAACGCTACCTGGCCGACCGCCCGCAGATCAGCGATGTCACAACCTTGGACAGCTACGATGGGGTCCTCACCTTCGGCTCGTCTCAGCCATTCGAGGAGATCACGCGCTACTCCCGCGGCATCTACACCATGGCCAGCGACGGCAGCGACCGTAGCCTCCTGGTCGACCGCACCGGCTCGACGATCGGGCCTCCCCCCTGGGGTATCGCCGCCCGCACCTATTCGGCCTCGGCTGACGGACAACGTATCGCCTTCATCGCCGACGACTACGGGGGTACGGTCTATCTACTGGACCGCAGCGCCGGCGGCGCTCCCGTTCCGCTGCTTTCGGGAGCTAGCGTCCGCGACCTCGCCCTCTCGCCGGACGGCCAACTGCTCGCGGTCGTGAGCTGGGACACCTTCTCCGTCCTCCCCACTGATGGCGGCGCCACGATCCCGCTCCCCGAATTCTCCTGGGTGAGCGGCCTCGATTGGTCACCCGACAGCAGCCGGCTGGCCCTGGCAGCCAGGATTGGGGACTCCGAGCGCCTGGGGGTGTACATCGTGGACCTGGATAGCGGAGAGCCACGGCGGCTGGCCGACGGAGACGTGGTGTCCTGGTCACCCGATGGAGAGCGCATCGCCTTCGCCGTGGTCTGGGGATGGGGAGCTGACGGCGAGATGGGCGTCTACTCGACCGACGCCGAGGGCAAGGTGACGAAGCTCTCGGAGACGGCGCCCGACTACAGGACGACCCTCGCTTGGTCCCCGGATGGCGGCTCCATCGCCTTCGCCGAGGCCGGCGAAACGCCTGCCGACACTCAGATCCACGTTGTGGACATCCAGCGCGGGACGGAGGCAATCCTGGGTCAGGCGAGCGACCCGGTGTGGTCGCCCGACGGCTCGCGCCTTGCCTTCCTGCGCGATGGCAACCTCTGGCAGATGAACCGCGACGGCAGCCAGGAGACGCGCCTGAGCAACGCCAGCCAGCCCTTCGTGGCCGAGCCGGCCTGGATCTCCGACGGCTCGCATCTTCTGTTCAGCTTCGTGCCGCCCTTCGCCGGGTCCGTTTACCTGATCGACCCCGACGGCAGCAACGAGACCAACATCGCTGAAGGGTGGCTCCCCGTCTGGTCACCCGACGGCGAGAAGATAGCGTTTGAAGGCGATAGCAGCGGCGGCGGCCTGGGCGGCTGGGGCGCCATCTACGTGATGGACAGGGACGGCCACCGTACCCTGAAGGTCGGTGAGTACGACTGGGGAGACGTGATCCCCATGTGCCGCCGTGGGATGGGATGGTCTTGGTCCCCCGACAGCCAGTCTATCCTGTACGACGACATGGTGGCGGGGCAGGTCTTCGTAGCGCGGAGCGATGGGGGTGGCAGCGAGGCCGTTGCTGAGGGGTACAGCCCTGCCTGGTCGGCCGATGGACACCAGATCGCCTTCTCCTCAGCGAAGCCGCCCGAACCCGGGGAGACCTACGCGTACTGCAAGCTATACGTCATGCATCTGGCCAGCGGTGACGTGCGAAAGCTCACCAACGGGGAGAACCCAGCCTGGTCGCCTGATGGGACGCGCATCGCCTTCGCGCGGCCCAGCGATCATGACGACTATGCCGTCTACGTCATCGATGTGGACGGATCGGGTGAGCGCACCCTGGCCGAGAATAGCGAATGGCCGCCAGACCCGGCCTGGTCCCCCGACAGCACTCGCCTGGCCGTCACCCTCTACCACTACGAGCAGACGGGTGAGACGGTCCAGGAGGAGGGGCTGTTGTATGTCATCGACCTGGCCAGCGGCTCCGCCACCGAGATCGCGCTGGAGGGCTACGACCCAGCATGGTCGCCCGACGGTACGCAGGTCGCGTACGTGGTCTGGGGAGAGGACTCTCCATCCATCTACATAGCCAACGCCGACGGCAGCGGCCAGCCCCGGAAGCTGACGGACGGCGACAACCCCTCCTGGTCGCCAGACGGAGAGCGCATCGCCTTCACTAGATGAGGGGACGCCCGCGGGGCCAAACAGCGCATCGAAGGGGAAGCGCAAGGCAAGGGGAAGCCTCGCGTCAAGCAGGGGCTGACAGCAGGCCTTACTGTGGATCTGGGCGTGCGGTTCGCAGGTGGTGAGAATGTGGTGGGGACGGCCAAGGTTTAGCATCGCTGCGTTAGCCCCGACGTTGCTGCTGGTCGCCGTCGCTTGCGGCGGTGAGGAGCAGGCATTGCCCACGGTCACACCGCAGCCTTCTGCTTCTCCTCAGGCAAGCGAGTTCCCTGCTCTGTTCCGCAGAGCCACGCCCGACCCTGACGGCGGCACGGTGATGGGCCGCGTGGTGCTCGGCTACGGCCCGGGCGATCCGGTCGCCGACCACATCGTGCAGATTGACTGCGGTACGGACGCCGACGGCGAAACCCTCTGGTGCTTGGGCCGCACTCAGCAGGATGGTTCGTTCAGCGTCTCCGGCGTTCCCCAGGGATCGCATCGGGGCGCCATCAGGTACATCCAGTTCACGGTCCGGATCGCTCGAGCAGGAGAGGTCGTCGACCTGGGGACCCTGGAGTTTCCCCTCATTCATCCGCCCCTACTATCCGTCTCCCCTGGTTCCGGGCCGCCGGGCACAATCGTGACGCTGACAGGGCTGCGGGGCCTGTGGCTTCCCGGCACCGAGCTAACCGTAGCCGTCGCCAGGCCCCCCGAGCCTCCCACCGGCGAGTACGCCAGGGCCACCGTGCCCGAGGACGGCTCGTTCAGTGTCAGTTTCCCCTTCCCAGCTGAGGGATCGCCGTACCAGGCGCCGGGCATGGTCGTGTTCGTCGTAGAGGTCGTGACTCCGCCGCCTGGCTGGGAGATCGACCTCGGAAAACTCCCCGAAGCGAGAGCAACCTACGTCGTCACGTCAGCCAGCACGCCCACCATCGGCTTTGATCCCGCGGAGGTCGCGGCGGGAGTCGGAACCACGGTGTTGATACGGAGCTTGCCTGAGAACGTCGTCTCGGGCAGGGAAACGGTCTGTGTGGGCCTCAGGAGGCCCGACAACGGCCAGTCCGTGAATCTGGGACAGGTGCCGCCGGGCAGCGCCGACGTCGACATCAGCGCTACCATTCCGCCAGACCTGCCCGCCGGCGTTTACCCAGCGGTGCTCGCTAGCTGCGACTTCGCCATCGACTCCGGGATGGGTGAAGGCGCTACTCTGACGGTGCGTAGAGGTGTGCCCAGTGGGTGAGAACTCATTGAGACCGGCAGCCGTTATTGTCCTGGGCGCGATCCTGGCCCTCGCGGCCGCCTGCCACAATCAAGGAACGCGGCCACTGTACGACGTCATCGCGCCGCCGGACACCATCGTCGCCGGCTTCGACGACTTCAACAGCGAGATCTACACCGTCGCGCCCAACGGCAGCCGCCTGACTCGCATCACCGACACGCCGGGGCATGTGGAGACGGAGCCGGTGTGGTCGCCCGACGGCCGCCTGGCGTTCGTCCGCGCTCCGTTCTTCATGTGGAGCCACAAGGAGCTTGTCGTGGCGGGCGCCGACGGGAGCGGCCCCACCAGCGTGGCCGCCGACATGGATATCTCCCAGCCGTCCTGGTCGCCGGACGGCTCCCGCATCGCCTTCGTGGAAGGGGCGCTGAAGCTGGCCTACGAGGATCTGTTGTCGTGTCCTCAGACCGGCCTCGCGAGGCTGTTCTTGGCAGACGTGGCAACGGCTACCAATGAACCGCTCCTGGAGCTGGCGGCGCCCGACGGCTGCCCCATTCTCTCCACACCCCAATGGTCTCCTGACGGCTCTCGAATAGCCCTCGCCAGCCGCGGCGTCTACCTGGTCGACGTGGCCAGCGGCCGCCTGACAGAGCCGCTGCCCCCTACCGACGCCGTCGCCGCAGCCTGGTCGCCTGACGGCCAGCGCCTGGCCGTGACCGCAGCGCCCACCGACGGCGAACCATCAGGGCGCGTCCTCGTGGTCGGCGCCGACGGTCAGGGCCTGACCGAGATAGCGCGGGAGACCGGCTGGATTGGCAGTCTGGCCTGGTCCCCCCAGGGCGACCTGATCGCCTTCACCGCCGGGGCGGACGAGCCCGAGTTGTTTGTCGTTAGCCCTGACGGCGGCGGCCTGCGATCCCTGGGGCAGAGGGTGAACGGGGGGCTCGCCTGGTCGCCCGATGGCCAGCGCCTCGCCGTGGGCATCTCAGGCGCCTCCTCGCCCTTCAGCGCTGGTATTTCCAACATCTTCGCCGTCAATGTTGATGGCAGCGTCACGACCCGTCTGACGGACGTAGCCGCCTCGGAACACGGGCCGGCCTGGTCGCCGGACGACTCGGTCATCGCCTTCGTGTCGCGTCGCGATGCCCAGAGCGGCATCTTCGCTGTGCACCTCGACGGCTCCCTTACGCCCTTGATCTCCACACACGAGGCGGCGCCGGAAGCCTTCCTGGGCCCGGACCGGCGTGTGATAGCGCCGACCGAGACCTGGGTCGAGACGGAATACCTGGGAGGCAAGTGGCCGCTGGCCCAGGGCATTCCCTCGCCGGACGGACGTCGCCTCGCGAACACGCTGTCCACGGCCGACATGCTGAGCGAGGGGTGCAGCGGTGACGTCCAGGACATCTACACGCGCAACGCCGACGGCAGCGAGATCACCAATGTCACCAAGACCCCTGACGTCAACGAGATGGAGGTCGCGTGGTCGCCGGACAGTCGCCTCCTGGCCCTGACCTCCGGAGCGCCGCCCCAGTGCCACTTCATCCCCAGCCGCCTGGAGGTGATGAACGCCGACGGCAGCGAGCGCCGCCTCCTGGCCGACTTCAGCTCTTCCCGGGGCCAGGTCGGCACCCCCCGCTGGGTTGCGGAGGGCAGCGCCCTCCTGTTCCTCGTCACGTACCTGGGGCCGGGGCAGGGATTCGGCACTCCGGCTGGAAGTCCCGAGCTCTACACCGTGAACGTCGACGGCAGCGGCCTGCGGCGGGTGTACAAGCCCACCGGAGCCGGCTTTCAGTGGCTCCTTTCGCCGGACCGCGAGCGACTGGCGATATTCGAGCCACAGACGCCCAAAGGCTGGCGGATGTTGCTGGGCAACATCGACGGCACGGACATGGCCGAGGTGGCCCGCGGCGACGGCGACATCTCGCAGCTCGAATGGTTGTCCCCCAGTTGGTCGCCCGATGGCGCCTGGCTGGCGTTCACCGAGTGCCGGGGGGATCCCTGCCAATCAGCCCTTCTTGTCGTCAACACCGATGGCAGCGGCGTCCGCACGCTT
>Ga0315275_10007531_pt1 | contig 10520 bp, 7 predicted proteins | sample YL17G03_0_MG_FD_205557 | JGI IMG/M metagenome (GOLD analysis project Ga0315275, IMG submission 205557) | Sediment microbial communities from Yellowstone Lake, YNP, Wyoming, USA - YL17G03_0 | ecosystem: Environmental > Aquatic > Freshwater > Lake > Sediment | place: USA: Wyoming | collected...
CGTAAGTTCTATTCCAAAGTGCAACATTCTGTTCTTTGATTAAATACTTCATAAGGTGTTAAATAATTAAGTCTTTTGCGCGGTCGGCTGTTAAGGAGTCTGACCGCTTTTTCTATTTGTTTTTGAGTTATTGGGCCAAAAGGAGTCTTTTTGGGAAAAAATTGTCTGAGTAAGCCATTGGCGTTCTCATTACATCCTCGTTCCCATGAGTGATAAGGGTAGGCAAAGTAGATATCGAACTTCGTTTCTCTTTCTGTCAGTTCGTATTCTGAGAATTCGGAGCCGTTATCGTAGGTCAGGGTATGTCTTTTACTTTTAGGAACTCCTTTGAATCTTTTAATTGTTTTCTCTTTAGCCATTTCTCCGGTGGCTCTGTCTAACTTATCAGCCAAGATCAATCCTGATTTTCTTTCTGTGTGGGTAAGGATAGCTGGTTTTTTATCCTGGCCAATCATGGTATCGCCTTCCCAGTCGCCGATTCTTTGCTTGGTAGCAACAATATCGGGTCTGGCATCAATTCTTCTCTTTTTCAGCTTTTCCCGTTGTTTTTCTCGTATTCTGGTGCCGTATCTCCTGCGGTATTTGCCTTTCTGACACCTTAGATATTTTACCAGATCTTTTCTCTTTGCGTAAACGAATTTGTAAATGCTATCTTTGCCAATCCATCTGTTTTTATCTCCAGGATACCTTCTTTCCATCCTGCCGGCTATCTGTTCTGGCGACCAGTATCGCTTGAGTTTTTTAACGACGTGATCTCTCAGCCATAAGTTCTGTTCCAGCTTTCTGAATCTTGAATTAGCATTTATCCTTCTTTGTTTTGTTAGACGTTTGGCTATCCTGGCATAGTATTTTCCATTGTTAGCTGAGCCATTGCGTTTTAATTCTCGCCAAATGCTCGTCCTGTCTTTTTTGAGATACCTTGCTATGTCTTTTTTCTTTACCTTGGCCCTTAAGAAAGCTGATAGCTCATTTCTTTGTTCCGGGGTAAGATGTTTTTGGAGCATGCTGTTGATTAGGTTAATAGTTAATGTTGGTTCACTAACTATTCTACCTGATTTCAGCTGCTCTTTTTCTTTCTTACGATGTTGCACTTCGGAGTAGAATGTACCCATTCCGGTTTGACAATAATTTTATAATATGTTATAATTTAAACAGCCAAGGAAAATTAAAGATTCCTTGATTTTAAAACTAAATAGGAGGTGAAAAGAAAAATGGCATGGATAATATTAGTGGTGTTGGTGGTTTTGTGTTTTCTGTTTGTAAGATTTACCAGGGTGGACGAGGGAACTGCTAAAGCCCTAATGGTTTTTGGTGAGTTTTCAAAAATGGTTTTCCGGTGGAAAAATCATTGGATGGATATCGAGGGGAATATTCGGAAAGCTGGAGAAAAATCGGAAGAAGGCAGCGAAAAGAAAGAAAAAAATAAAAGTTGGGATCAAAAGATTTTTGGAGGGTTAATTGTTTATTTCTGGCCTTTCCAAAGAATCCATCGGTATAAACATCGTTGGACAGACATAAGGTTGCGGCAAGCGGAAATGGAAGTTGAATTTCATGAAGAAGACCTTGACCATGTCTTGCTGAAGCCGGCAGTTTATGCCTTTACGCTTACTGCCGTGGAAACCCAACCGCCGGAAAGGGTACCAGTAGATGTACTGGTTCTAGTAACTCTCCGTATTCAAAACCCTTATCTATTTCTATTTGTCGCTCCTCCAACTCCAATAGAGGATATTCTGGCAAGAATCTCGGCAGAAACAAGGGCACTGGTGACCGGCTGCGGACTAGACGAGCTCTTGCGATTAAAGGGAGAGTCTTTTTGGGAGAAGATGAAAGGGGCAAAGGTGATTGAGGAAACCTTAGAAAAATGGGGGGTAAAACTGGCGGAAAAAGGAATTGAAATTCGAGAAATTAATCTCCCGCCAGATTATCAGAAAGCAGGGGCGGCAAAAAAAGTAGAAGAGATGAGAGCGACTGGCAGAGCAGAACAGATTATGGGAACAGTGATTTCGGCAGTTGTCAGGGCCAGCGGACAAAGCGAAAGTCAAGTCCAAGCAGAGTTTCAAAAAAATCCTGAAGACTTTTATAAAAAGCATCAATGCACCATAGACAATACGATAACCAAATTGTCTATGGAAGAGGGCGCGTATGTCAGGATCGAGACACCCGGGGCGACTGGATTTGGCGGAGACCTTCTTCGTTTAATTGCCGCTTGGAAAAAGATGCCGACAGGCTCGTTGGAAGAAAGGCCAGCAGAGAATAAAGAAGGAGAGGAAAAGGGGAAAAAGAGGGAGAAAAAAACACCTACTAAATCTATCTTGTCTATTCTTTCGTCCAATCCTTCCAAAAAAACAACTTTAACCGAAGAAGAAAACAAAAAGCTCAAGGAAGAGCTTGACAAACTGCCGGAAAAGAAAAAAAACGAATGGTTAGACTGGATAGCAATGGCAACAGCGAGAGGGCAGATTAGGATAGAAAAGTCAAATCAAAAATAAACCTAAAAGAGGGATGAAGTCATCCCTCTTTTTTAATTATTTAATCGGTTCTCGATAAACATCCTTTCTTGTTTTCTTTAATTCTGCGTCTGATTGAATTTCTGGAGGCAGTATAACTTCTTCCCCTTCAGTTAAAGAAGATTTTATTGATTGAGGCGCAGGAATTTGCGAAAAAATATGTTCTTCAACCGCAACAGAGATTTTTTCAGCTATTTCGTGATTTAATCCCGCTCCTTTTTCAAGGATTTTAGTTAAGTTTTCTTTTGGAACTTGATTTAATAAAGATAAAGTAATCCGATAAGCAATTTTTTCAATAATTTCTTCATCTTCCACTTTATTTTCCAAGCAAATGCTAGCAATCTCTAAAGAAATTTCTTCAGAAAAAATTAATTCCAAAAAATCAGGAGAAAACTGGGCAAAAAATTCCGGGTATTCGCTTTTAAGTTTTTGAATTTCAGATTCTTCTGTCATAATTATTTTTTATCTATTACACCCTACGCATTTTAAGAAAGTGATTGACCGCACTCAGGGCAAAACTTTGCATCAGCCTTTATTTCTTTGTAGCAATTGGGGCAATTTTTTTTCTCTCTCTCCTTTTTTTCTTTCTCCTTTTCTCCTATTTTTCCTATTCTCATCTCTTTTTCTATTTGAGTTTTAGCTATATCTTCGGTAGCCTTCAAAATTCCTATCGCGGCACGCAACCCTATTTTTGGACTTGCTTTAGTGGCACGCCACCATATTTTTGCAGGGGCTACTATCACTCTGTGCGCCTTCTGTCTACGTGTGACGGTGGGAGCGGTGGGTGTTGGTGCAATAAATTCCTCCCCAGTAGCTTCTTCTTGAATCCCCATTTCTTCAGTTTTGGCTTCTATCTCGTTAGCTTGACCGACGCCGACAGGGGTCGTAGGGATTGTAGGGATTGTAGAAGGTGTAGGAGTCTCAGAAGGTGTAGATGGCGTAGTAGGTTTTTTTTGCCAAAACGCTCGGACTGGTGTCGCCGCTGTCCGTATAAAAGCTTGTCCTCGTGTTACACCTAACCCTCTTTGCTCTTGATATGTTTGTCGGATGTTGCGTATAGCCTCGATGCCCGCTGTTGTTCCACCCACCAATCCCCTCTGTGGCCACGCTCTTGCCATTCCTTTTTCGGTCGTAAATTTCATAATCCCCTTAGCTCCTTCTGGTACGGCTTTAAAACTAATTAATGCGCCCATAGCTAAAAGAACTATGGCTATCGTTGGAGCGAGTAATGACACAAACAAATTAACAAATCCAACCTGAAGTCCGGAGAGCTCGTTGATGAACTCGGTTGAAGTACTAGTATAAGAAAATGTGCTTGAAGCTGTATTCCCCAAGATTACTCCTAAAGAGGTGGTATTATATATTCCTTCGATCTCTGCCCTATACGTAGCACTCATTACTAAATTAGATAAAAAAAGAAAGAAACTGATTGGAATACCAATAACGGTCCATTGGATAAGTTTTTCCCACCATTTGTCCCAATGCAATATGTCTGGGAAGACCATTTTCGTCGTTTTGCTATCCGGGAAAACTTTTGACAAAAAGGCAATGGGAGACAAAATCATCAAAACCCAGAGAAGGACAGTCCGAAAAAAGAAAACTGCGCCTATCAAAAGATAAATAAAAGTAGCTAAGGCAAAAAAGACAAGGAGGACTACACCGTAAACAGTTATAAAGAGAAACTTGAGTATTATTTCCGGAAAATTTTGGTAAAAGTGCCCATCTTCAAGAAAAAGCCTTGCAAGAGAGTTGCCCAGATAGCCAATGGCCATATTTAATGTGTCTTTCAGAGTATCAACGCTTCCTGCATGGTTAAGGAAAAATTTTGTCACGATATTCCCCATATCAACGACAAAGCCCACAATGACCGGGGTGAAATTGATTAGAAGAGCGATTATGATTAAGACGGGCAAGGCCTTTTTCATTTCGTATTCTTTTATCCTTAAAACAGTAGCTAAGCCGATAAAAGCCAAAGCTAAAATAAAAAACAGATTGGCGAAATCGCGAGAAAAACTCCAGCCTATTTCTACTATCTTGGGAGTTAATGGATTTCCCGGTATTACTCCCACTGACATAATAATTCCAATCAGCCAGTTGACTATGGTGGCAGTAACGGCATAAAAAAGCCCGGCGACTAAAGCTAAAAGGCCAATAATGCCGACAATTACAGCAAAAATAAGGCGGACAGGAAGAGATGCGATATACTGGACGAAGCAAAGAAGACAGTTTGGCCATTCATTAGGCCATGGGCCGCACCCAGTACACAAATCATATTCCGTTCCGTCTGGTCCTATTACAATGGGGCCTGCCTCTAGGTATTGCCAAGAGAAAAAAGTTAAAATTAACCCTAGTCCGACGACAAAAAAAAGAGTTTTTTTATTTTGAGAAAACAGTTTGAATACCTTTAGCATTTTAAATTAATATATCACAAAGCTTGTAAAATAAAAAGGGAGCTTTAAAATTTAATTTTCCACCAGAGACCGAAAAGACCTACCTGGTAGCCGAACAAGCCTAAGAGTAGGGAAATGCCCGTCCAGGCAAGGAAAATAACGACCAGGCCAATCCCGGCAGCTTTCCAGAGTGATTTTATTTGAGTAAGGGGGTCGGCCATTCCTAATTGCCCTGAGAAGTAAAATATTACTCCGCTAGCCACGGCTAATAAAGCCAAGACAATAGGTATTACTTTCCACAACAAGAAATTAATAATTGAAAAAATCATTATAAAAATATGTTGAATGCCGCAGGCTTCCCTTTCATTCCAAGGAGTGTCCGGATTGTCGGTATATCTTCCGCAGGGCACTATGCCGCCTTTTCCAGGAGCTTCTCCCTCTGTCAAATCAAAACTCCAGTCATCGCTGAAAGGTCCGGCTTCTTCGCAATTTATATCTAAACAGGCCTGGACGCGCCAAGTATACGTGCCTAAATCTAATGGTGCGGTATTGATAAAGGCATTATTTTGCGAGACAACGGTTAGGTTAATTTTTCCCTCGATTTCATACTGATAAAATGCCCCTTCCAAAACCGGGTCCCATTTGAGGTAATGTTCGTAAGTATAAAATTTGCCACCATCAGGAGGATAAGGGTTCTCCGGCTTGCTTAATGTAAAAGTTTTGAAACTTCCAGAGGCCCAACTTCCACAAATTTTACCTTCTGTGTCGGCGCAGGTCTTTACCCTCCACCAGTAATCAGCGCCCTGTTTCGGGTGGTGTATACTAGGATCGTAATTAATAGAAATTTCAGAAGCGGGAGGCCATAAGCCGGCCAATACTCCGTTAAATATAATATTATTAAAACCCGAATCTAGGGCTACCTCGTAATTATAAGAAGCGGCGCACGGCATGTTGTCCCAATTTAATTTTATCGGGATTAAAGCATTTCCTGTTGTCGGCTCGCTTTCCACATTAAGACCGGTAGGTGCCGCGCCGGTAGTTGTAAATTCCCATTTATCGCTCCAGCTACCTTCTTCGCAATTTGTGCCCGCTTCGTCCCAGCAAGATTTAACTCGCCAAGAATAGGTGGTATTAAGTGCTAAATGATCCCAGATATCTTTAAAAAAAACAGAGCTGGTTGCTAAGCGGTTTTGTAAGGCCGGAACTGGATCGATTTCATAAATATAAGAATTAGCCCCTCCTACGTTCTTCCATTCCAGTGGACTAGATAAGTTGACGCACTCTCCATCTTTTGGGGAAATAAGTTCCACTTTAGCAAGCGTAATATAGCCGAAAAATTTCCATAGTTGACCAAAATCTCCGCAGTTTTTGCCGTATTCGTCAAAGCACGTGGCTATTTTCCAATCATACAGAGTTTCTTTTGTAAAAGAATCCAGGTCAAAATAAAAAGACCGAAAATCTTGAGGTACCGCTTTCCCTTCTTTCTGAAATAGCATTGGGCAACCCGGGCAATATGGGCAAAGAATTTCTGGGCAATATGGCACGCCCCATTTGTGGGCTTGAACAATAAAAGAAACTGCCTCATCAACCTTACACCAGTTTAATTCAACCGGATATCCCGGATAAGTTGAAGAAGTCCAGTTTGGTTCTGCTCTGTCTGGGCCTGCCCAGTCAGGGTCATAAGGCCAGACAGGTTCTGGAGCGAGATTAGTTGTAAAAGCCGAAGTGGCTGCTGGGCCACACCCACCACTTCCACAGCAGGCCCTAACGCTCCATGTGTACGTTCTATTTGACTTAAAGAAACAGGGATTAGGTGGAATAAATTCTGATTGGTCTAGGTTTGCTGAATAATTAGATATCGCATTCCCGTCGGCATCCCTCATATCTCCCGTTATCGTTATCTCGTAATGTTGAACCATCTCAGAAGGGTTATAACGCAGATTCGGGTAAGGACAATCTACTGTTCCACATGTGGTAGGGTCGGTGCTTGGCTCTGGCTCTGTTGGCGTGCTTTCCCAATATTCATGTAGACATTCAACTTGGTAATGGGTCCATTTACAGTCATCTTCAATCATGTAAAGTGTAACCCTCCGTTCACAAGCAGTTAGCTCGTCCCAATTTATTTCTGCTGACTTCGTTTCAACACAAGCTTGCTCCTTTGCCAAACAACACTGTTTATATGGGCTGACGGACGCAGCGGTTGTCATGTTTCCACAGGCATCGGCCAGCTCGTATCCGCTGCCAGAACACCACCCACCTTTCCAACCCTCAACATCATCCCAGTCTAATTTTACCGGCAATTTAATATTTGTTGAGCCTTCTCCTGGCTCTGGATTGCAGGGGTTGGTGGGATAATTTGGATTATCGTAATATCTGAGACCTGTTGGCGCTGCGATACAGCCACCCGAACATTTACATTTCGGTTTGTTTTGGCCTGCCTTTGTGCATTCACAAGATTCTCTAATTGGTTTTTGCCAACTGCCGCATTCTTCACAGGTTTTCCATTCGCCACATGTGACGCAACATTGATCATTTCCGCAGCCTGATGGACATGACCCTTTTTTTGAAACTGTGCATGTTCTTATTTTAATATCCCCATCACAGTTTGGAGAATCACACTGGTATTCATTCCATGACTGTGCCGGACAACTACAATCCCAACACCGATCAACACAACATGTATCCGTACAATTTCCTTCTTCGTCCCATTCACAACATTCCGTGTCGCAACATTTTCGAGAACAACTTCCTATTGTTTTACTTTCCCCACACTCTGTGCGGTATATCACAGTGCTATTGGTTTCACATCCAGAACCAGTAATTACAGCTAAACTTGTTCTTGGAAATAGTAAAACCAAAACAGAAAGACCAAAAATAAGAAATAAAAAGAAATGTTTTTTAAAGTTCATTTAGATTTTTTGTTAATTTTATCCAGTCTTCAATATTTAATGTTTCGGCTCTTTGGCTTGGCTGGATGTTATTTTTCAAAAGCCAGGATTTTGCTGTTTCTTTATCCAATTTTAACATTTTTGATAAATTATTCAAAATTTGTTTTCTCGGTTGGGAAAATCCGGCTTTGACAATTTTAAAAAACAAATTTTTATTAACTTTTAATTTTTCACTTTTCACTTTTAGTTTTATTATTGCGCCATCTACTTTTGGTTGTGGCCAAAAAGATGTTTTTGGAACATAAGAAATAATTTCTGGTTCGGCATAAAACTGAACCGAGACAGCTAGCAGGTTCATATCGGGAACTTTGGCGCACATCCTTTGTCCTACTTCTTTTTGAACCATTAAAATCATTTCTTTGGGTGGGGATTCGCTCTCCAAAAACTTTCTGATAACCGGAGAAACAATATAATAAGGAAGATTAGCCACCACCTTATCTGAATTTAGAATTTGGAATCTAGAATCTGGAATCGTTAGGATGTCTTCTTGAATGATTTCTATGTTTTGAAAGCCTTTTAAGGTTTCCTTTAAAATTTCTACCATTTTAGGGTCTTTTTCTATTGCGATAACCTTTCCTGCCCCGTTAAATTTACTTCGTAACGATTTAACGGGGTGAACTTTTTTAGCTAATTCAACTGTTAAGGTGCCAAACCCTGGCCCGATTTCCAAAACAATATCTTCTGGCTGAAGATTAGCTGCTTCAATAATCTTTCCTAAAACTCCTTTATCAATCAAAAAATTTTGGCCAAATCTTTTTGAAGGCCGAAGTTTATACTTTTTGAATAGGTCCCGAATAACAACCTCGGAAGTTAAATCCATTTATTTATCTTACTATAAAGAATTAATTATAAAATATACAAACTTAGGAGGGCTTGCCCCGTTACAATCTTAACAAAGAAAGCTGCAGTACCACCTTCAGAGACGAAAGTCGGCTTCGCCTTAGAAAGAATTTATAACCACGAACACCGCTGAGATTGTAACGGGGCTTGACTTAAGGGGTTGGGTTTCGTATTCTAAAGGAAGGATGTTAAGAAGGAAAGTTAAAGAAATTTTAAAGGGATCTTTCAAGGGCCCCTTCTGTTGTTTAAGGGTAATTTCAGTGATTTTGTTTTTGGTTTTAATTTCTGGCTCCGGTATCTTGTTTAAATCCCTCGCTAATCAAAGGGATTTTTCTTTTTTGACTAACTCACCCAAGGTTTTATCTGAAAAATCTTCTCTGAGCTCATTTATTGATCCCTCTAAAAAACCGCAAATAGAATCGCCGGATTTTCTTTTGGTTCAAAAAAACAGTTTAATGGAAATTTGTCCGCCGACGATAGTCACCCCCCAGATTTTAGGGGCCCTGACCGGAGAATCCGAACCCGAAGATATTCAGAAGATAATTGTTGAATATATAGTTGAACCCGGAGATAGTCTTTGGTCTCTGGCTGAAAAATTTAACATTTCTTTAAATACTATTCTGTGGGCTAATGATTTAAATAAAAGTTCAACTATCAAGCCCGGTCAAAAATTAGTAATTCCGCCGGTTTCCGGAGTAATCCATTATGTTAAATCGGGCGATATCACTTCAGAAATTGCCCAAAAATATAAAGCAAAAGTAGAAGAAATTCTCGCTTTTAACGAGCTTTCTTCAGAAGGAGATATCTATATTGGAGATATTCTAATCATCCCGGGAGGAGTAATACCGCCACCTCCTGTAAAATATGTTTCTGCTCCAGCCGAAGTTCCTTTAGCCTCAAATTATTTTATCAGCCCGCTTTTACCGCCTTATAAAATCACCCAGGGGTTGCACTGGTATAACGCCGTTGATTTGTCGCGAGGGAATTGCGGCGAGCCAATCTATGCTGCTGCTGGAGGAAAGGTTTTAAAAGTCAAATTAACCAGTTCTCGTTTAAGAAGCGCTTTAGGGGGATTTGGAAATCATCTCACAATTTTACATCCCAACGGGGTAGTAACATTGTATGCCCATCTTCTAACAAGTTTAGTTGGTCCGGGAGACGACGTTTCACAGGGTCAGATGATTGCTTTAGTGGGAGGAGAACCAAAAACTCCCGGAGCTGGCAGGTCTACCGGCTGTCATCTTCATTTTGGAGTTCAGGGGGCCAAGAATCCTTTGGCAAGATAGCAATAAATAGCAGAATTATTAGAAAACAAAAAACCGCTTTTAACGGTTTTTTTAATTAATCTTCTCTTACCCGATACATTAAAGCTTCCGAGAGATGATCGTATAAAATATTTTCTGATCCTTCCAGATCGGCAATTGTTCTGGCTACTTTTAAGACCCTGTGATAACCTCGGGCAGAAAGTTTTCCGGAGTTTACAAATTTTCTTAGAATATCCTGGGACTTTAAATCAATTTGACAATATTTTTTAATTTGAGGAATTTCCATTTCGGAATTGGTTAACCGAGCACATAACTTGTTATGCGATTCGGCATATCTTTCTCGCTGAATGTTTCTCGCCATTTCAACTCTTTTTCTCACCTTTAAACTGCAATTTTCCTCATCAATAGCAACTAGCTTTTCATACTTTAACTGGGGAACGTTAATAAAGAGGTCAATTCTGTCCATTAAGGGGCCGGAAAGTTTTCTTCGATACATTTGAATTTGAGAATTGGTGCAACTGCATTTCTTTTCTGGGTTTCCATAGTTTCCGCAAGGACAAGGGTTCGAGG
>Ga0315275_10007532_pt1 | contig 10519 bp, 16 predicted proteins | sample YL17G03_0_MG_FD_205557 | JGI IMG/M metagenome (GOLD analysis project Ga0315275, IMG submission 205557) | Sediment microbial communities from Yellowstone Lake, YNP, Wyoming, USA - YL17G03_0 | ecosystem: Environmental > Aquatic > Freshwater > Lake > Sediment | place: USA: Wyoming | collected...
CAAGGCGTTTGAGGAGCTGGGCATCAGTGTTCTGGATGCGAACGGAAAACTGCGGGACAGCCGGGAGGTGTTCTTCGAGGCGATTGAAGCGCTAGGAAAGATCCCGGATGAGACCGAACGGGATGCAGCGGCCATGACGCTGTTTGGAAAGAGCGCCCAGGAGCTCAACCCCCTGATCCTACTCGGTGCGGACGGCATGGCTACCATGACCGATGAAGCCCACAAGATGGGCGCGGTCATGTCAGAAGATGCGGTCAAAGCGGCGGCGGATCTCAACGACAAGCTGGCGGCGCTAAAAATGGGCCTGACGGGGATCGGGTCGAAGCTGGCGAGTGCCTTTATCCCGCTGGTGACCCAGGCAGCGGACGCCATCAGTAAATGGCTGTCCGACCCGGCTACCCAGGCGGGGATACAGAACCTGGTGACCTGGATCGGAACGAATTTACCAAAAGCGGTGCAAGCCCTGGCTGCCTATTGGAAAACAACACTGCAGCCGGCGCTGCAGACCTTCTTCGCCTGGCTGCAAGCCAACGTGATCCCGGCGCTGCTGCAATTGTATGCCTGGCTGCGGGTGAACTTACCGATTGCGATCGCAGCCTTGTCGACGTTTTGGACTACGACTCTGCTACCGGCCATCCAGGCGGTGGGATCATGGATCCAGACGACATTGATCCCGGTCATCCAGGATGTAGCGGCCTGGCTGGGAACGAACCTACCGCCGATCATCCAGGCGATGGCAGCGTTTTGGATGGGGATGCACCAAGCCCTCATGGTGGTAGCGGGTTGGATCACGACGACGCTGATCCCGGTGATCCAGGAGATCGCGACCTGGCTGGGCACGAATATTCCGCCGATCATCCAGGCGCTGGCGAATTTCTGGACGCTGACACTCTTACCGGCCATCCGGGCGGTTTGGCAATTTATCCAAGATTATCTTCTGCCGTTGTTCAACGCCCTGGCAGAGTTTTTCAACGTAGCCATGACCCTGGCACTAACGGCCCTGGCGGGCCTATGGCAAAATATCCTCCAGCCGGCGCTGCAGGTCATCTGGTCATTCATCGCCGAAAAACTGCAACCGGTCTTCGACGCCCTGGTAACGTTTTGGACAGATACCCTGGGGCCCAAACTGACAGCAGTCAAGGAAGGTATTCTAGACAAACTACCCGGAGTCTTTGATGGTATCCGGAGCGCAATCCAATGGGTGATCGATATGATTACGAGCTTCACCTCAAAATTGGCTGCCATCAAACTTCCCTCTTGGTTGACGCCGGGATCTCCAACGCCGTTCGAGCTGGGCCTACGGGGAATTGCTCAGGCGGCCAGAGACCTGGCAGGCATCGAAGTGCCCGGATTGACTGCCAGTTTGTCCGGTGGGCGAAATCTCATTGGCGCCAGCGCAAGCGCTGGGAACATCAACCTGGGCGGTATCCATATCACCGTGGCCAGCGGGGACCCAATGACGATCGGCCAGGCAGCCCGCGCAGGTGTGAGCCAGGCGCTGGTGAGGGCGATGCGGGCCAAGGGAGAGTCGTAGCATGTACAGGCTGATCCGTTTCGGAACCACCAACCTGGAATATCTGAATCAGATCGATAGCATCGGCAGCGGGCAGACGCCAGTGAGTTTTATGACCTTACCGGAGGGAGGCGCGTTGGATGGGTATGGCGGCAGGCAGAAATCCCCTGGAACGGTAGAGCGCAGCAAAACGGTGCGGTTGTGGGCCAGCACGGAAAGCGCATTGGAGTCTATCTTTTTCGATATTCTAGCCCAGCGCGGTAAGCGGGATAAATTATACCGGCGCACCAGCCAGGGGGATATCCACTGGATGTATGCGCGGCTGGCGGAGGTGCAGGGTGGACGCAGCTATGAGCAAACCAAGTTCCGGAGGGTGCAGGATGTAGGCTTGATGTTTGTGGGTCAGGAAGCTAACTGGCGTGGTTATTACGGGGGGGAGTGGATACTAGATGATGGAATTTACCTAGACAGCGCGTATAGACTAGATTCGAGTGAGTTGCATCACTTCACAACTAGCCCATTTTCTTTCACGATCACGGTAGGATCGGCGAACGATAAAGGCCGGATGCCGGTGAGGTTGATGAGGATCATTATTTCGAATGTACTTTATTCGATCAGCGACATTACGATTGCCCGCAGCAGTGGAGAGAGCCTATTTTACGATGGAAGTGTGTCAGCCGAAGGCCCCATTAATGGCACCTTGATTATCGATACTAGCCTGATGATGGTAACATGCTCGGATGATGCAGATGCCTATGACAATTTAACTTTTACTCCAACCGCAGACATGGCATCCTGGTTTACACTGCAGCCAGGCAGCAATACCATCACCGTGACCTATACCGGAGATGGACGGTTCGTTCATATATACTTTGAATATTTTGAGGCCTGGGCATGAGAGTACTTAATTGGTGGGTAGACATCGAAGACGGATCCGGCGCCAAGATCGGCAGTGGGCCTCTGCGTGCCCGGAACGCCAGATGCAGCCGGCCGCTCTCGAAAAGCGGAGATTTCAGCTTTGAAGTAATGGGCAGTGACCCGAACATCAGCGCCCTGGCCGCCAAGCGAGTGGCGTTTATCCGCTACATTGACGAGGATGGCGACATTAAAGATTTTGGCGGTGGGGTGATCGATCAGATAAATCTGGTCATCGACTCCAGCGGTTTGGCTGTATTTGTAGTGAGCGGAAACGATATCACGCGGGAGCTCAACTATCGCAGCGTAGGCAGCCTGGCTCTGGCGAGCGGGAGCGCAGGTGTGGCAGATGGGCCCGAGCAGATCATGGCGCTGGCGCCTGCAGGCTGGAGCATCAGCTTCGGGACTACATTAACGGATGTCTATGTGGGTTTCGACGGCGAGTCGGTGTTGAGCGCCTTGTGCAAGGTGGGCGAGCATATCGGTGAGCATTGGTATTGGGTGGGTGGGCGAGAAATTGGATGGTTGGGACCGGTGAATAATTTTTTCCCGTCCGGCGTCCGAGCAGTGCAGCATGTCAATGATCCGGTGGGATTCGAGGAGCAGAGCGAGATCGTGGTGATCCTGGGCATCGAGGAGATGAGCGATGCGGCAGATTTGCTAAGCAGAGTCATCCCCAGAGGCTCCGGGAATGGGGGCGTGATGACCACGCTGGCAGCGGCAACAGATGCAGCTCCAGCAGGGTATACCTTGAGCACGGCCAATAATTATCTTAAAAATAATGCAGCCGAGAACGCCTATGGGCGGATCGAACGGGTTTTGGACATTAAGAATTTTGGGCCACTCAGTAACACGACGGCGGATATCCAGAGCGCCTCGAATGCGTTGCTGCAGGCGGCCTACCAGCACCTGGAGCGGTACAGTACTCCGTTTAAGGCTTACCGGATCGAGTTGTGGGCCAATAGCATGCTACTGCCCGGCACGACCCTGCGGGTGGTATATCGCAGCCTGGCAGAAGGGACGGTGGCTTGGGATCTAGACGATGAGCTGGTGATCCTGAGCGTGGAACACGCGCTGGACGAAACCGGCCTGCACACCAGCCAGGTGGAAGTGAGCACAATCGACCGCCATCCCTTGAGCGATACGGATGTAATGATCAGCCAGGCGCGAGGTGGGACGGCGTATGCAGCGCATCAGCAGCTCTCGGCCAGCGTGGACACCCTGACCTGGCGGGATGAGATGGATAACAGTAATAGTTCCAGTTTCCGATTCTGGCTAGGGGACGAATACACTCAGATCAGCCAGGCCGTATTCCGTTTCAAGATCCAGCCATTACGCAGCACGGTGAAGAGTGTAGCAGGGGCCAGCACCACTACGGCCAGTGGTGGTGGTCATACTTCTGGCAGTGGGGGAGGAGAAACAGCGGTCGGTGGAAGTCATCAACATTGGATCGATATCTATAACGATACCTTTACATATGATTTAGGAATCAGGACGTCAGCAGGACTAGCCGGTTTATATGCATCTGGAGGCGGAGCACAGCTGGAAGTTGGTACCTCGGCTAGCCACGATCACACCATTTCGGCTCACACGCACTCGGTTTCCAATCATACCCACACTCTGACGCCTGAGATCAATACCGTTTACGGCATCTTTGAGGAAAGTGGCGCGAATACTTTAGTGATCGGCAACCTGGTGCTTAAACTGAACGGCGGGGCCGACCTGGCCGGGAGCGTGGTCAGCCTGGGCAACGGCTGGTATGGGCTGGATATCTCGGATGACCTGGTGGACTCCGTCTTCCGCCCAGCTCAGGAAAACAACGAGCTGGTGATTTCAACGGCTACGGCTAAGACAGCCAGGATCGAAGCGCAGCTCACGATCCGAGGTGTGGTGCAGGCGGTAGCGTATACATAAGGAGCTAACATGACTACAAACCATCACACGGCGATATCAACAGGTGCGGTAGCCAATGCATCCACATTTAATTCGCCATTGGGCCAATTGGACGCGGCTATGGATGCGTATGCAGCTACCACTGCCCCGGCTGTGTTGCTTGCAACTAAACTAAACGTAATTATTCAAGCAAACGCATTAAAACTATCCAGCTATGCAGATGTAACAGCTTTGGGCCGCAATACGTTTATCGGTATAGCTGCTGGAAACGAGACGTTAAGTCCAGCGGGCGGAACCGCAAGCAAGGCCAGTGACAATACGGCAGTCGGAGAAAATGCAGGGCAGTCACTAACCACGGGATATCTGAATGTTTTTATAGGCTCAGATTGTGGGAAAGCAACCACCACTGGGTATGCTATTGTTGCGGTTGGCCCGCGTGTTCTGCTTAATAACACCACCGGAACCGATAATACATCTGTCGGTCAAGATTCGATGCACGATAATATTGGCGGTTCCAAAAATGCCCACTTCGGAACAGACGCCGGATATCAGAATGTTAGCGGTATATACAATACATCTATCGGGTGTAATTCATCTCAAGGAAATGTTAGCGGAAATTATAATACTTGTATTGGTGCGGACGCTGGATTTAATATCGAGGGAAGTAATAACGTATGCTTGGGACGTAGCGCTGGCTGGTTGGAGACAGGTTCGGACAAGTTTTATCTTGCCAATAACCAAACTACAACATTTGTTTATGGCGACTTTACGGTGGGGTTCCTACAGTTCAATATGGCATTGATTGGGATTGGAACATTGGCCGCTACTCCTCTATACCCATTAGATATTCGGACATCGACTGCTTCAGCCGGAATTCATCTTACGGTTAGTGGGGATAGTGACACAGGGACTTACCTAAATTCCGCGGGAACTACTGAAGCGCTCTTGTCTGGTGGGGCAAATTATAGCAGATATTCGGCCGGATATATCTATACCGCTAAAGCGACACAGGCATCTGGCATCAGATTTTCCAGTGGACTGGTAAGTTTGTGGGCAAATGATTCCTTGATAGTCGGTAATGAATTTACTCCCGTAACTGCATTGGCAGTATCAACGGGAGGTCTTGTTGGAGTAGGAACAGAATCACCTGCAACATACTTGGCCGGTATACAGGGGCTTGCGGTACATTCCTCTGGTAGTAGCGCGGCGGTTTCCATATCTAGCGTTAGTAAATATTGGCTATTGTATACGGATACTTCTGACATAAACATTTTTGAAGGTGGGGTTGGGGTAAAGGCGACATTTAAGGCGGGTGGTAGTTTTCTAATCGGGACTGCTACCGATGGTATGACCGCTGGTGGTAGTTTGGCAATTGGAAAAGACCTGGCACATCGGGGAACACTGGCGGGGTTTTACAACCACGCTCCTGCGGCAAGGCCAGCCAAAGCTAGCCACAACAATTGGGTGGCATTGAGCGATGTCGTAGCCGCCCTGGTAGAAATCGGATTATTTGATACCGCATGAAGGAGCAGACATGAAAAGCAATTCAGAACAAGCACCAGCTATACCGTCACAGGAAGCGCCGAAGCAGAGCATTGAGACAATGACGGAATTGGAATTGAAGGCTCTCTGTTATGACCAGATTTTATTGCTCAACCAGGCGCAGCAGAATATAAATATCATCCAGGCTGAGCTGGCAAAGCGCAATCAGGAACGGTAAGAAGTATTATAAGCGGAGGATTAAGTGTTGAGATCACGCAGACGATGATTATATCGCATGCCATTTGGTTTGGTGGCACACGATGGCACACGAAAAGAGGCTCATCCGAATGATGAGCCTCTTTATATCCCCACCTGTGGGGGGTGAGATGATTGTTACCCCAAGATCTAGGCGCCCCCGGCGAGACTCGAACTCACAACCATCTGATCCGAAGTCATTCGGGCGGCCTTTGCAGGCTTACTTTTGGTACTCTAGGGCTAATTATATATCGAATTGTGGGATAAAGGCGGCTTTTTAGCTGCTTTTTTTGCATTCTTCGCAGTGGCGTTTTCACAGTGGCACAGGACTGGTGCACGATTTATTATTTACGCGTAAACATTAAGGGCAAGCGCAGCCGGGGGCTGTGTGACAGGTCTTTGTAAGGGAGATGCAAGTATCCCCACAGGGTTTGCTATCAGAACTGCAATATTTACAACAGATCTGGGGAGCAGGGGTTTTATCTCCACCTGGCTGATTGGTATCAGTGGGCTGGCGGGTATCCGAAGGAATCCTAGTCCGCGTGGGGGTGATAGTGATGGTGGGGCTATGACTGTAAGTGAGAGTCGTAATTGGAGTTGGTGTTATGGTGGATGTGGATGTTAATGTAGCGGTTGATGTGGGCGTTACCGTTGGCATAGGGGATGAGATGAAATAGGTAGATGTTAGGGTGATGGCACGCCTGGCGGTAGCTGTGGCTTTGTAAGAGGGGGTAAGAGTGTTCGCCATAGCGAACACGATGAAACAACAGCAGCAGGTGGTGGGAAACAGCGCAGCCAGGACGATATTGCCGCGGCGAGTGTTCTGCTTATACCACTGTAGAGTGCGGTTCAGATAGACGGATAAGTTATTCTTAATTTAAACCTCTTCTGATTATCGATTACCCATTATTTCTTTTCCATGCGCTTTTTCATGCGCATGAACTCAATTACTTCGGCCTGGTCCTGTTCCGATAGCGAGTTGAACAGGTGCAGGGCGATATCCTGGCTGTCTGTCCTACCTCGTTCGGCATCCACCCAGCCGGCTGCGGTCAATACCATCCGGGCGGGCATCTGAAAAGCGCGGGCGATCTTGCGGCAGGTGTCGATACCGGGGCTCCGTCTTCCACTAATAATATTACTTATAGTCCCTGAAGACAATTTAGCATTACGCGTTAAATCTGCTTTCGTCCATCCCCTCTCGTCCATTTGTTGTATTAACCATTCTGAAAAGTTTATTTCCATAGAAACATTGTCACATAAAATCATATTTCCCTGGAAAGATCTATTATTTCCATATTGACAAACAGGTAATATAGGAGTAATATTTCTATAGAAACATATAACATTTCTAAAGAAAGGAAACTCAATGGACGAATATCAAGAACTGGCAACCACGAAGAATTTTTCGCTAAAGATCCGGCACGCCGGGATGTTGAAAGATATGGAAGCTCGCAAGGGTAAAACCGCCAGCGAGCTGGCCCGCATCGCCATCGAGCATTTATATATTCACCTTGACGAAATCATCCCTGACCCGATCACAGTCCCCGATGCCAAAGCTGCGGCCATCCAAGAGGCTCTACGAGGAGGTTGATATGCTTGCTTTCATCTTGGGTTTATTCATCGGCGCTACCCTGGGTGCGAGCCTGGGGGTGCTGATCATTGGAATGTTGGTCTCCAGCGCGGATACGGATCAACAAAAACCACTATGACTCCGGAGAGCATGGCGATGGAATATTCGATGGAGCGTCAGGCATTCAACGGCGAGATAGCAGCTCCGGACTTGGAGCTGCTGACAGCGCAGGAGGTGGCGCGGCTTCTTAAGACGCACGCATCCACGATCTACCGGCTGGCTCAGAGCGGCGAGTTGAGGTCGAAAAAGATCGGGAAATTGATCCGGTTCCGGCCGGCGGACGTAAAAGAATACATTCAAACGGCTTAAATAATCGAACCCCGGGAATGCATGGCGGCTGCCCAGGGTTCGATAGAAAGAAGTTTCAATGCCCATTTTATCACGAAAAACAGGAGATCCGCTAATCTTCGCTAATCCAGCGAAGGGAGTTTGGTTTGTGAGCAAGGAGTCCATATGGATGAGCCTAAAGAGATAGTCTTGAGGGTTATCGTAACTTTGACGGATGCGCAACTAGACGAACTGGTTTCCGCTATACAAGCGAAGATGGAAACGATGGGGTTGCATGGTAGCTTTGGAAGCTGGCTGCTGGCGATCGACAAGACGTTTACGGAGGCGAGCGATGGAAACAACATTTGATCGCCCACAACCCTTTTCTATCGCTAAACTCTTATTCCTGTTTGTTGTCATTGTTGTCGCAGTTATTCTGGGGGGGCGGGCGTTCGAACAGGTGGTAGTCACCAACCACTTCTATGATAACTCTCATGCTTGCGACAACCCGGCGAAGGCTGCAGCTATAAACCCGAGTGTGTTCTGGAAATGGAATTACGAATGTAGAGATGTGGATGGGACGGTGTACCGGGTGGAGGCCAAAACCCCGCTGGGGGTAGTGGTCCTGATCGTCTGTGTATGCTCGACCGGAGGTCTGATTACCTTGAAGTTGATTACGGGCTACCGTAAGAATGGGCGCGGAGGAATTGAGCATGGATAAGACCTTGATCGTTTTGAAAAAAGAAGGGCCTGCATTTTCCGCCCAGGAGATTGCGGCCGCGCACCTGGCGTTAGACCGGATCGGTGCGCCGCGAAAAATCGAGAGTGGAAGAGATTTAAATTTACCAGAGCGGATCTTTATGCTAGAGAAGCAGATCCTGTTGAACCTTCTTGATCACATGGTAGCACCGGAAAGGGCAGTGAAATGATCGAGCACGATATCAGCCTGATTCTAGCCGTTTACCTGCTGCTGTTGATCCTGGGATACCTTTACAACTTGCTGGTAGCCTGGGCGGAGAAGCAAAAATATCTAGAGGGGTTCACCTGGCTGGCGGTAACGGTGGGGGTGGCGATCACGATTGGGGTGATGGCGGTGATCGACTGGCGGGCGTCACTGCTGATTTTTGGGGCGTTCGCTTTCAGCGGTTCCCCGATGGCGGCAGGGGCGATCTGGCGCTATCTCAAAGCCAGGAGGGCAGCCCAGGAATATGAGCGACAAACCCAGGACCTGGCCTAACGTGGCAAAGGAAGCCCGCGATCAGTCCGCTGAGGCGGCAGTCAAAGGCATCCATGCCCTGACGCCTCTGGTAGAAGGGGAGCGGATATTCACAGAGACAGAGCGGCTGAGGCGGGAGTCGATTGCGTTGAATGCGCTGCAGACGATCTGCCGGCTGCTGGAGATGGTGGGGGCACCGACAAGAGCGCTGGAGTGAGTCCCACCCCTAGCCCATCTTCACCCGCTTGCGGATGGAGATGGGAAAAAGGGATAGAGTGATCATGAGCAAATATGGACCGAATGTCACAAAGCTAATTATTAAGTTTTTGTCTCGTGAAGCTATTCCTATTGGGGGTGGTTTGGCCGATGGGATTGAGTTTTTTACAAATCCAGAACGGCGCAAGCAAGTTTTAGCCAAAGCGGAATCCGGTGCTCTTGAAGCCGTCCGGTTGATTAAAATCGCGCCCGATAATCTCTATGGCGACAACGACGAGGTAATCGCCGGGGTATTACTAAAGAAAATTGATGAAAGGAAACGAAAATGAGACAGAAACCGACAGAAAATCTTGAAAAATGTAGAGTCAGGCAGGGACAATTCGGCTCGGATGAAACTTTTGGGAATAATGGGGCCTTTGTGGTTAGATCCCCACGCTGCACAAAGTTGATCATTATCGCTTCGGATGGGATGGGATGGGAACACGTATCAGTGCACATAGACGGGAAGAACCGTTGCCCGTATTGGGACGAAATGTGCTATGTAAAATCCCTATTTTGGGGACCGGAAGAGGCCATTGTCCAATTCCACCCAGCGGAATCTGAGTATGTTAATAACCATCCGTATACTCTTCATCTTTGGAAGCCGGTCGGGGAAATCGTTCAAACCCCGCCGGAAATTCTGATAGGGATAAAGGCGGCAGGAAAGCTGAAATGAAAATGTTTACGCGTAAACAATTACATAAGGAGATTAAATTGAAAACGATCGCAATGATCACCTGGCTGGTTTCGACGATTACGGGGTTATATCTCATTATGACCCTGTGGTTGCATCCCGACAACGATATTTTGTTTTATGCGAGTTTAGTCGATATCATTCTATGGTCTGCTTCTGGGCTATATCTGAGCCTGGACAACTTAAGGAGGATGGCATGATCCTACAGCTGCCCCTAAATCAGATTAAACCTAACCCATGGCAGATCCGGACTCAGATCGATATGTTGTGGGAGGCGGAGATCGCCAAGTGCGATATTTTATGTAAAACCTGCCACGACCTGGTGCATAAAGAATCCCCCCGTCCCCCTTTGGAAGGGGGGAGAGGGAAAATCAAATGTTTGCACGCAAACAAATTATA
>Ga0315275_10007534_pt1 | contig 10519 bp, 11 predicted proteins | sample YL17G03_0_MG_FD_205557 | JGI IMG/M metagenome (GOLD analysis project Ga0315275, IMG submission 205557) | Sediment microbial communities from Yellowstone Lake, YNP, Wyoming, USA - YL17G03_0 | ecosystem: Environmental > Aquatic > Freshwater > Lake > Sediment | place: USA: Wyoming | collected...
CTCCTTGTAGATCGGGTTCTTCATCTGGCCGCCTGTGTACCCGACGGTGACCGAGACAACCCCGGTGAGTTTGTCGAAGGGGGATTCCATGCACCAGAAGCAGCCGCCGGCGAAGGTGGCCCGATCGAGACCAGGGGCAATCGCCCCCTCGCCGCCGTCCTTCGCCTGGGCGGGCGTGGCCATCAGCACAAGACCGACCCATACGATGCCCAGCATGATCTTTGTTTTCATAACGGATTCTTTCTCCGTCATCACTGACGATCAAAAAGCCTTTTGTACTCCCCGTAACCTTCCTTTTCCATATCTTCCTTCGGGATGAATCTCAGGGCTGCTGAATTCATGCAATAACGGAGTCCCGTAGGCGGCGGCCCGTCCGGAAACACATGGCCCACATGAGAGTCGCCGTGTTTGCTGCGCACCTCGGTACGGACGGAAAAGAGCTTCTTGTCTTCACGGGTCACAATGTTGTCCGGTTCAAGAGGTCTCGTGAAGCTTGGCCAACCAGTCCCCGAATCATACTTGTCTTTGGAGCTGAACAGGGGTTCCCCCGAGACGATGTCAAGATAGATCCCCTCCCGCTTGTTTCGGTCGTATTCATTATTAAAGGCCGGCTCGGTGCCTTCATGCTGGGTTACCTTGTACTGCATGGGGGTTAACATTTTCTTCAGGGTCATGTCGTCCGGCTTCTTGAAGGTCTTCCAACTTCCCGGCCGGCCTTTCTCCAAGCCGGTGCGCTCCTGATTTTTACCTGCCGCCAGAATAGTACCCTTATCCATTTTTATCTCTTTTCCCCAGTCCCAGGAAATGAGCGCATATTCGCCTGAAAGTTGATTCCAGACTACCGCTTCGACCATTTCTTCCTCGTCGCCAACTTTTACTTTCAATAGCATTTTGTAGTTCATCCCCGCAACAACCTGCTTGCTGGCCTGGGAAATTTCAACTAAAGCGATTTTTGTATCCTTGTCGAGCATGCTTCCCTGCTTCTTTATTGCGAAGTTCGCAGCTTTGACAACTGCTTTGTCATCAACTGCAATTTTGCTGTATCCTCCAACCATCGGTCCATGCTTTGAACAACATCCAAATGTGAAAAAAACCAACACTAAAGCGATTATTGATATTAAAGATTTCATCTTAACCTCCATTTTTTAATGTGGAGTTGACCTTACCAGGCAAGAGAAAAAATGTATTTGCCAAGACAACAAACCCTAACTCCGGGAGGCCAACTTGCCTCGATTAAAAAGGGAGCGTTGACTCACAACTATAATCTTGCATACTTTGCAAAATCCATCAATAAAGGAGGAAGCACGGTAGTTTCTGATAGTTCTACGGAATCCGTACTGCCTTACCCGGATGAGGATATTCTTCGCCTGAGCCAGCGGCCGTTTTGTGGATATCCAGACGCGCAGCACCATGACCTATTGCAGCCCGATCTGCCACTTTTTCGTCTTCCAGCGGTGGTGGATCCAGAACCACTGATCCGGGTACTCCCGCACGATCTCTTCCACGACTTTTGTGAAACGCTGGGTATTCTCCAGGAGATCCTTCTCGTAGTCCCCCGTTCTGGAAATTTCGACCAGGGGTTTCAAAATTAACTTGTATTTTCCCGATTTCTGCCGCGCCATAAAACCTGGAAGAACCGGCGCCCCCGACTGCAGGGCCAGGGCGGCGAGAGCTACCCCCGTGCAGGCCGGGCGTCCGAAGAAATCGACAAAAACCCCCTCTTGGACGGATACGTTCTGATCACCCATGATCCCAATAAATTCATTTTGTCCAAGCAGTTCCCTGATCCGTTTGCCGGTGCCCCCTTTTGGGATCATGACATTGCCGTGGATCGTTCGTACATATTTGGTGATGTTTTCGAGGACAGGGCTGTCCAGGGGCCGGTAGATGATATGAAGGGGTTTGAGAAACAGGGGGGTGGTAACGGGCATCAACTCCCAGTTGCCAAAATGGGCAGCAATGGAGAGAAGTCCCTTGCCTTGGGCAATCCCCTCTTCATAGTGCTCCAGCCCTTCCAGTTCAACCCATTCGTGGAGGTTCTCCCGGGTGATGGACGGCATACTGAAGAACTCCGCCGCCGTAATGGCCAGATTCCGGTAGACTCCCTTGGCGATCCTGATTAGTTCCTCCATATCTTTTTCCGGAAAAGCGCAACGGAGGTTATGCAGTGCGATGAATCGCCGCCTCGCCGCTGCATGATAGAAAAGCATCAGGAGAAACTTGAAGAAAAGTTTACGGATAGACAGTGGGACACACTGGAAACAAAACAGGATGATACTCGTTGCTCTTGTCTTTTCTACAGGCATGAAATCCTCGGTGCTACAGCAGGACAGTGGAAAGCGATCGTTTCAGTTCCTTCGTCGCTCACGTGTTTTTCCGGATCAAAAAAGTTGACAGCCCTTCTTTCCGCCAGGATCTTTTTTAAGTTCCATGATTGTTGCCCTCCGCTCTTATTTTTTATCTTGCACTTGTGAGACGTTTTGGAAACCTGATCTGACCTCCTCCATTCTCTTGCGATTGACCCCGAAATCGGAATAGCCAATTCGCGACGCGGAGCGCATATGAATTGTTTTGACCGTGTCATCAAAATAGAACTCGGCATCGTCAATAAAACGGAAGAAAGCGGAAGTGAATTCCGCATGGATATAATGATCACTGTTCGTTATGATCTTCGACCGCTTCATTGCCTGAATGACTTTTACAAGTCTGTCTTTGGCCTGTTGTTCTGTCGTCTCATAGCGCATCGGTTCGATAAGGTGTGCTTTGTCCGGACCTTGTGAAGAGACACAATTCGGCGAATTCGGACAGGGAGACAACCTGCCGTCCGCAATTCCGAGACTTGCAGGCCGGGCTGCAGCGCAGCCGAACACGACAAGTGTGAGCAAAAAAACGAAGGTTTCATTCATCGTTTATCACCTCATGACTATTATAATCAATCGAGAATTATATTCCTCATCGCCCCTTCGATATCCGGGTAGCGAAACTTAAACACGGCTTCCGGCAGACGGTGGGGTATCACGCGCCGGCCTTTGAGCAGCACGTCACCAAACTCACCAATGGAATCATTCACCCTTCCATAGTCTTTCGGATCGCTTTTCTGTTTTATCGACTTTGCGGGCCATTTGAAAAAGCAGATCAGAAAGCCGATTTAAAAACGGCATAATGTTTTCATTTTTAACTCTGAACGCCCCAACACGGCGTTCGGCCTTTCGCACCAATGCTCTGGCAAATTGAATATGCGCAGAAAGCAGGCCTGACCCGGATAATATAAAATTACTCAAAGGGGAAAGACCCGTTTCAAGTTCTTGAATCATTTTCTCTATCGCATTTACCCGGGATCTTTCAAAATTCACATTGGCATTTCCCAAAACAGAATTGATACGGCACAGATTCCGCTGAATATAATCGATCATGGCTTTAAGATCTTCATCTGCAAGTTGCGCGTATATAATACCAAGGAACGAATTGATTTCATCCATCGCTCCGATAGCTTCAACACAGACATCATCTTTGCTGAGTTTTTTGCCATCAGCAAGTAATGTGCCTCCGCTATCCGTATAAAGGTCATAAGTTTTCATGAGATCTCCTTTTATTTACTATTTTAGAGCATATTGAAGTCTTGTATCCATGCAAAAAAGCCATGCCCAAGGAGTTCAGGAAGCTCAATAAAAAAAACCGCATAATGATTTTCAAGATTGCCAAACCGCCGGAATCTCTATCTCCACATACTAATGTTCGCTCTGAGTTACCGCAAAGAAGTAACAATTCCTGGCGGCGGGCCGCTAAAATCCCGGATGTTGACGCTGGGAATATTTAATGAAGTGCCCTTCAATCAGTCGCTGGAAGTCCTGAGTCTTTTTTGTGTGAGGATTCCAAGCGGGAGGTAGATCCCCCCCCTTGCCTATCTTGGCGGATGACCAGTTTGGATCAGGGCAAAAAGGGATCAGTCATTCCGGCTTTTCAGAATTATTATCTTCCTTCTTTTTCTTTTTTTCCTTGCCCTCAGCGGGGGCTTCCTTTGACTTCTTGACTTTCCCGCCTTCCTGGTCTTTCTTGGGAGCCGCCGCCTTTTCCTTGCCCTCGGCGGGGACTTCCTTTGATTTCTTGTCTTTACCGCCTTCCTGATCTTCCCGGGGAGCCGCCTTTTTATCCGCCTTGTTCCTGACCAGTTCTTCGGTCCTCTTTTCGATCCCGGCAATCGACTTCAGTCTGGTATTTACGGCATTAATATCTGCACGCAATTTTTTAACGATAACGTCTTTGTCGATCTTAGGGGCTTCGATACCCTTTTTAGACAGGTAAGACAGGCGATCTTCCAACCATCGTTCGAAAGATGCTTTTTGTTCCACTCGCGACTGCTTATGCTTTGATCCCATTTTTTTCTCCCTCTCCGATTTACTTGTTTTTCTCCGGCAGTTCATAGCGCATGCAGAGCTTTCACTTCCCTGCCGGGTGGACGAATAACGCGGGTATACGTATCAGGGATTACGTCGAAAAGCTATCACATTTCGAATATTCCTCCCTTTGCATGAATTTTATCTTTGTTTCAGGAACAGAAACCAGAAGCAACCAGGACTATGCGGCAGAGCCCGAAGGGGATGAAGGTGTGCGTTTTGATAAACTGGTGCAGAAATTTGATGGTCAGCAAAGCCACCACAAAGGCCGTGATAAAGCCAATTAAGAGAGATTGAATCTGGTCAAAAGGAAAACAGACCTTCTTTTGACGCCGGGTCTATCCGTGCGCTTCATCCCAGTTGCGGCCGGAACCGATATCCACTTTGAGCGGGACGCTCAGGCGAATGACATTTTCCATTTCCCTTTTGACCAGCGCCATGAGCTCCTCCTTTTCGGACTGCGGCGCTTCGAAGACCAGCTCATCGTGGACCTGCATGATCATGGCCGCCTGCAGGCGGCGCTCTGCAAAAATCCGGGGAATATTGATCATCGCCACCTTGATGAGATCGGCGGCCGTGCCCTGGATCGGGGCATTGATGGCCGTCCGCTCAGCAAACTGACGGACGGCAGCCACGCTGTGATTGATTTCCGGCAGGTACCGCCGGCGGTTGAGCAGCGTCGTGACATAGCCGTTTTTCCGGGCGTTTTCGAGAATGACGTCGAGGTAACGCCTCACGTCCCGGTATTTGTCGAAATAGCCGTCGATATAGGCTTGGGCCAGCTTCTGGTTGACATGGAGTTCCTTTGCCAGCCCGAAGGCGCTCATGCCGTAAAGGACGCCGAAGTTGATGACCTTGGCCTGGCGGCGCATTTCCGCATTGACCATCGCGGGAAAGACGCCGAAAATATCCGACGCGGTCCGGCTGTGGATATCCTCGCCGGAAGCGAAAGCGTCAATGAGCGACCGATCCTGCGAAAGGTGGGCCAGGACTCTGAGCTCGATCTGGGAGTAATCGGCGGAGATGATCAGCCAGCCGTCCGGGGCGATGAAGGCCTGCCGGATTCGCTTTCCCTCCAGCGTCCGGATGGGGATGTTCTGAAGATTCGGGTTGCTGCTCGACAGCCGGCCGGTCGCCGTGACGGTCTGGTTGTAGGAGGTGTGGACACGGCCCGTATCGGGATGGACCATCAGGGGCAGGGCGTCAATGTATGTGGATTTGAGTTTGGCAAAGCTGCGGTAGGCCAGGATTTCCGCCGGGAGTTCATGCGAGGCTGCCAGATAATTCAGCACGTCCACATCGGTGGAATAGCCCTCCTTGGTCTTTCTACCCTTGGGTAACCCGAGCTTATCAAAAAGAATCGCCTGAAGCTGTTTCGGTGAATTCACGTTGAATTTTTCACCGGCCAGTTGATAGATCTTGCTTTCTGAAAGCGACATCAGCTGCTGGATTTCCTGCGACATGTCTTTCAGAAGCGCCAGGTCCAGCAGGACCCCCTTTTTTTCCACGGCCGCCAGGACAGAGACAAGGGGCATCTCAACCTGATTGAACAGGTTGCCGAACCCCTCCCGTTGCAGCTTTTGCGAAACGTCGCCCGTCAGTTTGAAAACCGCGTCCGCGCGCCGGCAGGCGTAATCCATCATGGTTTCGATCTTGACCATGCCCAGAGGAAGCGCCTTCGCCCCGCTGCCGACCAGTTCCTTCACCGACATGATCTGGCGCTGAAACTGTTCCCGGACGACCTCTGCAAGGTCGAAACCGTGCCGTGAGGGGTTCAGCAGATAAGCCGCCACCATGGTGTCGCAACCGAGCCCTTTGAGTTCAACGCCTCTGCGGGCCAGCATCAGGGTCATGTGTTTAAGGTCATGACCGTGTTTGGTGATCTTATCGTCGGACAGGGCAGGGGTCAGGGCCGCCAGGATATCCGCCTCTCGAATCTGCTGCGGCGCGCCATAGTAGTCGTGTCCGATGGGAATATACACGGCCTCACCGGCGCCCATGCAGAGGGCCATTCCGATCAGATCGGCCCGCAGAGGCCCATCGTTTGAGGCGATCATCTCCAGTGCAAACGCTTCGCTGCTCTGGAGCTTTTCCGCCAGAGCGGCCAGGGCATCCGGATCCTGAATCATGGCATAATGGCCTTCGAGGGCTTCTTCCCTGATTTTCAGGTCCTGAATAAGCGACGAGAATTCGAACTCCTGAAACAGGCCTTTGAGTATCTCCGGGTTCGGGCCGGTGTAGCGGCATGCTTCCAGGTCGATGTCAATATCCGCATCGGTCCGGATGACTGCCAGGTCCCGGCTCATGCGGGCCTGGTCGGTGTATTCGCGGATGCTCTGTTTGGCTTTGGCGTTTTTGAGACGATCGACATTTCTGATGATTTCTTCAATCGTTCCATACTCCTCGATCAGCCGCAGGGCGTTTTTCGGCCCGATGCCCGGGACGCCGGGGATATTGTCGGACGCATCGCCCATGAGTCCCAGAATCTCCACGACCCTGCCCGGTTCCACGCCGAAGCGCTCCTTGACGGCGGCAACGTCGTAGATTTTATCTTTCATGGTGTCGATCATGATGACGTTGTCGGTCACAAGCTGCATCAGGTCCTTGTCGCCGGAGACGATGACAACCTTGAAGTTTTTTCCGGCATGGCGCGTCGCCAGGGTTCCGATGATATCGTCGGCCTCGATGCCCTGCTGTTCCAGCACCGGAATGGAAAATCCGCGGACGATGTCCTTGATGCAGGGGATCTGGGGAATGAGGGTTTCGGGCGTGGCCTTACGCGTGGCCTTGTACTGATCAAAAGCATCATGGCGGAAGGTGGGGCCCTTGACATCGAAGGCGATGGCGATGTAATCCGGCTTCTGTTCGCGCAACAGCCGCATCAGCATCGTCGTGAAGCCGTAGATGGCGTTGGTCGGGAACCCCTTGGAGTTCGACAGTTCCCGGATGGCATAGAAGGCCCGGAATACATAATTGCTTCCGTCGATCAGGAAAAGAGTGGGTTTCCCGGGTTTGTCGTTCAAGATTGCTTTCCTCGAAATGTTTGAAAAATCAGAAATCGAAACGGGCGTTGATCTTAAACGTCCGGACGGCGCGCAGGCTGATTATATCGGCAATGCCGGTTTTCTCTCTGATCTCGTCCAGGAGCCGGTTCAGTTCGTCCTCGCCCGCGGCGATAACGGTAAACCAGACATTGTAATCGTGATTCCTCCGGTAGTTATGCGTGACGCCGGGATAGGCGTTGACATGGGCCACAAAGCCTTTTAATTTCTCTGCTGGAACCCGGGCGGCGCAGAGGGTGCTGACAAATCCCAGTTTCTTCGGGTCAAAGACCGCCCCGATCCGGCGGATGATACCGCTTTCCTTGAGTTTCCGGATCCGGGTGAAAGCCTCCTCCTGTGTGACGCCGGTCTGCTCGCCGATCCATCGATAGGGTTCCGCCTCGAGCGGGAACGCCGTCTGGATCAGGTTTAAAATCTTGTGATCGATTGCGTCCACGATGTCCTCATATAAAGTCGCCAGGATATGTCATTTTTCACCGGTTTTGCAAGCTCTCATGTCGCGTAATGTGCCGGATCCGGGACGCCCGCTTCCCGGAACCCTTTTCTTCTCAAATGACAACTGTCGCACCGGCCGCAGGCCGTTCCGGCTTCAGGCGGATCGTAACAACTGTGCGTCATGCTGTAATCCACCCCCAGACTGATCCCAGTCCGGATGATCTCGGCCTTGGTCATCGCGATGAGCGGCGCCCTGATTTTCATGACAGAATGTCCCTCCACGGCTGCCTTGACGGCCAGGTTGGCGAGCCGCTCATAGGCGGTAATGAATTCCGGTCTGCAATCCGGATACCCGCTGTAATCGACGGCATTGACGCCGATGAAAATATCCGGCGCCTGGAGCGCCTCCGCCCAAGCCAGGGCATAGGAAAGGAAGATCGTATTGCGGGCAGGGACATAAGTCACAGGGATTCCTGATAAAATGGCATCATCACGGCGGCCCTTCGGTACGTCGATATTATCCGTCAGCGCCGATCCTCCGATCGCCCGCAGATCCATATCGATCACCAGATGCTTCTCAACCGCAAAGTAATCCGCCACCCTTCCGGCCGCTTCCAGCTCGGACGCATGCCGCTGTCCGTAGTTGCATGTCAGGCTGTAAAGAGCATAACCCTCCGCCCTGGCGATTGCCATGGCTGTCGTCGAATCGATGCCGCCGCTGGACAGAACAATAGCTTTTTTATCGGACATGCTCACCTTTTTCATACGCCCCTGCGCTCCGGGTTCCAGATCAGTTTGTGCAGCTGGAGCTGCAGCCGGACGTCCAGATGATCCTGTAATATCCATTGTGCGAGCGTCTGTGTGTCGATCTTGCCAGAAACAGGTGAAAGCAGCGGGGGCTTCAGATGGCTTCGACCGGGCAAAAAAGTGGAGAGAATAAACTTCGCGTATTCATAGTCCTCCCTCCCTCCGATCACGAATTTGAGTTCATCATTGGGCGTCAGGACGTCCAGATTTTCCAGACGATTCTTTTCCGACTCCCCGCTCGACGGACATTTGATGTCCAAAATCCGGATGCAGCGTTCATCGACAGCGCCGATATCCCGGGAGCCGTTTGTTTCCAGCAGGACGGTGAATGCCTGATCCAGCAGCGTACCGATGAGTTCCGGGGTTTGCTCCTGAATCAAAGGCTCACCGCCCGTTATTTCCACGAGGCGGCAATCGAATAGGGAAACCTGCCGCACAATTTCCGGAATTTCAAGCCAGGCTCCTTCGTCATAGGCATACTGCGTGTCACAATAGATGCAGCGCAGGTTGCAGCCGGTCAACCGGACAAAGGCGCAGGGACGACCCGCGTAGGATGATTCTCCCTGGATGCTGAAAAATATTTCGTTTACCTTCAGCGGCAATTATTCCTCCCAGTAAAGGGCGCCTGCGTTCGGCGTTTCCGAGACCTTGACCTTCGAGACGCTTACAAGCTTGGAATTGATGCGTTTGCCCAGTTCCCGATAGAGGTATTGCGCAATGTTCTCGGAGGTCGGATTTACCGTTTGAAAAGCGGGAAGTTCATTGATGTTGAAATGATCCAGTCCCTGCAGGACGTCCCTGACATTCTCCTTGATGACGCGGAAGTCGATGCCGATACCGATTGCGTCCAGTTCGCGACAGCGGACATAAACCTGAATGATCCAGTTGTGTCCGTGAAGCCGCGCGCAGTCGCCGGGATAGTTCCTCAGCGCATGGGCGGCAGAGAAATGGGTCTCGATGTAAACCTCAAAAATGCCAGTCATGTTCTGATCCTCTTCGATTTTTATCTATGTTTTGGCTCATGCACACAGAAGGGTTCCTCGGCCAGGTGGTCCCGAATCGCTTCACAGGCGAGGGCGTCTCTCTTTTTCACTTCTGTCCTCACTTCTTTTTCGGGTGCTGCCTGGCGATGATCCTGTCCTTGATCCTGTCGTACTCCTGATCGGTCAGGATTTTCATGGATTTCAACTGGTCTTTCTTCGCATACGGGCGGTTCTTGATAATCCGCTGCGCCGTCACCTCGCCGATGCCCGTCAGCGTCATGAGTTGTGCCTTCGTCGCCGTGTTGAGATCGATGAGTTCTGCCGCCTTATCAGCCTTTTTTTCCACCTTCTGCTCCGGAACCGGAGTCTGTTTGACCGCCGCCTTCGGATCCGCCGCCCAACCGGAGGCCGCCGTAAACGTCAATGCAACGACTACCGTCAACATCCGCATCCATAACCTTTTATTCATATCCGCTCCTCCTTAGAATGATGATTGCTGTTTACCGTTTATTATTTCCTCATGTGACGCTTCGGCTCATAGACACAGAAGGGTTCCTCGGCCAGGTAATCCCCGGTGATCTCATAGGCGCGCGCGCGGCAGCCGCCGCAGACCCGGATGAATTCACAGCAGCCGCACTTTCCCTTGAGCTGCTGCAAATCTCTTAGATTTCTGAATATGTCCGAGTTCTTCCAGATGTCCGCGAAATTATTTTCCTTGAGTTGTCCGCAGTCGAGTTCAAGGTAGCCGCAGGGCTGGATCTGTCCCGTATGGGAGATAAAGCAGAAGGAGCTTCCCCCCATGCAGCCCCGCGTCATGGTCTGGAAGGGATGCCCGTCG
>Ga0315275_10007535_pt1 | contig 10518 bp, 10 predicted proteins | sample YL17G03_0_MG_FD_205557 | JGI IMG/M metagenome (GOLD analysis project Ga0315275, IMG submission 205557) | Sediment microbial communities from Yellowstone Lake, YNP, Wyoming, USA - YL17G03_0 | ecosystem: Environmental > Aquatic > Freshwater > Lake > Sediment | place: USA: Wyoming | collected...
CAGCTGGGTCGAATCCGGCGAGCCCTGGTCTGCCCTCTGGCGATCCGAGAGCGGCGTACTGCCACCCAAACGTGTGGTGATTGCGGATGACAGCCTCAGCGCCGATGCCGCCTATCGTCTCGCCTGCGAAGGCACGGCGATGCTGTGGCGCGGCGATTATAACAACGCCCGCCAACTGCTGCAGGCGCTGTCGCGGCGTCTGGAGCGCGAGCCGCGCCGTGCCGAGCGCAAAGCCCCCAAGCCGATGCCGTCGCTTACCGAGGCGTTTGATCTGCACCGGCAAAGCCAGGCGCAGCGCGCGCGCATATTGGGCATGCTGCTGGTGACGCTGGAGAGCGATTACCGCGTGCCCTTGCGGCGTGCCCCTGATGTGCAGCGGGCCTGTATCGAGGCTTATGGTCCCGCCGAGCAGGCTTCCGTTGTTTCGCTGCGCGAACTGTTGGGCTTGATTGGCGCTCATGAATGGCGCAAAAAGGGGGTGCCGATCCCGGCCCTGGAAGATCGCATCCACCCGCACTATGGTGTGTATTCTCCAGTTCGCGGCGAGTATGTGGCGCTGGTCGCCGAAGCGCCGCTGCCCTCGCGGGAACTGGCTTTCGATATCGGTTGCGGTACCGGCGTGCTGGCGGCCGTGTTGGCGCGCCGTGGCGTGGTACGCGTGGTGGCGACTGATCAGGATCCGCGCGCGCTGGCATGCGCCCGAGAAAACATTGCGCGGCTTGGGTTGAGCGGGCACGTGGAAGTCGTACACGCCGATCTGTTTCCGGAAGGCCGTGCGCCGCTGATTGTCTGCAATCCGCCCTGGTTACCGGCGCGGCCAAGCTCTCCGCTGGAATACGCGGTGTACGACCCGGAGAGCCGCATGCTGCTGGGATTCCTCAACGGGCTGGCTGCGCGCATGGAACCGGGCGGGGAGGGCTGGCTGATCCTTTCGGATTTCGCCGAGCATCTGGGACTGCGCACGCGAAATGAATTGCTCGCGGCCATCGACGCGGCAGGGCTGAAGGTCGCGGGCAAGCTGGATGTGCGTCCGCACCACCACAAGGCGTCTGACGTCACCGACCCGCTCCACGCAGCCCGTGCGGCGGAAATCACATCGCTCTGGCGGCTGGCGGCGCGATACGGTCAGAACTCCTGACACTGTGGGGTGCCTCCCTGAGAGCTTGTCCGCTGTTTCCGTCAGGATTGGCTGCGGAGGGGTTGCCCACAGGCTCTCGTGCCAGAGTATTCCCGGTGATCCGCTCCCCACGGAGCATATGGACAACTCCTACCCCAGCGGAGATGAAGACAAAAACCTCAAATCAGACCCACACGGAAGCCGGGAACGCCGGAAATATATCAAGCCGACATGCAAGGACTTGCATGGCTTGCAGGGGGTGCGAAAACAATAATGTCACAGATAATGTCACAGCTTCGCTGAGGCCGCAACTGGATGAGCGCGTTTCATGGACACCTTCCTGAACGTTAGATGTCCCGACCTTCAACCCACCCGTAAGGGGAGAGTCAAGAAAAACCCAATACGCGCTCTTCGCGCCATTCACGGATCCGCGGCCGACGGCCATATCTATCTATACTACTATACTATGCGCCAAATTCGGGGAGGCAACCATGAAGCCGGAAGACAGGTCCAAGGTATAGCAAATGGTCAACGACTGCGTCTACCTCGCTCGCGCAACTCGGAGGAGTCGAAGTTCAAGGACTGGAGGGAGAAGACCGAACGGAAGCTCGAAGACGTCTTCGGAAAGGGCTCCGAGCAGCCCGGGAGGCTCAAGTCCTTGAAGTTCTTCGATTTCACGAAGCACGGACCCGGGGTGCCGCAGGAGAATGCGCTGCGAGAGGATGAGCGCGCGCAGTACCCGAAGGGGCTGTAGGAGGCGCGGTGGCTGCTCCAGCGGTTCATGGACTCCTGAGCCGACGGCCCGTTCGACGGGCCCGCCACGATCAACCCGACCCGGCGGACGGTTTTTTTGTCAGTAGAATAATCGGTTTCGCGGCGCTTGACAGATGCCGCGAAGTGTGATATTAACCACAAATATGAAAGCGCAACCATAAATATGAAGGCCGCGTTGCGGCCTATGGTTGGCAAGCTCGAGTCGATGGAGGATGTCATGGGTAAAAGACTGACGACGGTTCTGGTCCTCCTCGCCGCGGCGTGCGCTCTATTGTTCGCCGGGGGAGGCCAGGAGAAGACGGGTCCCGTGAAGGTGTCCTACATGACGTGGTACACCCAGGGTGAGGAGAAACAGCTTCTTGACAAGTTCATGCAGGAGAACCCCAAGGTCACGGTCGAGGTGGAAGGCGTCGACGGCTCCAAGTACGGAGAAATCCTGAAGATGCGGATGACGGCGGGAGACCTTCCCGATTTCATCACGTGCAAGCAGAACTTCGTGGAGATGCTCATGCGGGAAGGCTGGGCTCTGGATCTGACGGGAGAGCCTTCCGTGAAGCTCCTGGACCGCGCCCCGGCCGTGAAGGAGGCGCTCACCTACCGGGGCAAGATCTATTCCTTCCCACACGAGGCGGGGGTCGGCTACGGCCAAATGTACTACAACAAGCTGATTTTCAAGAAGCTCGGGCTCCCCGTTCCCTTTGCGCCGAAGTCCATCGATGAGGTCGAAGCGGCGCTCGATGTCATTGCCAAGGCCGGGGTGGAGCCGGTGCTCTTCGGCGCCAAGGACTTCTGGGTCACCGGCTTTTTCACCCTGCGGTGGTTCGAAAGCTCGCTCTACGGGGCGATCGCGGCGAAGAACGGCGGGAAGCTGATCGAGCCGAACGCCGCGTACTACAACGGGATCGCGAAGCCCTCCGACGGCCTGCGGTTTGCTTTTGAGACGCTGAAGAAGTGGCAGGACAGGGGCTGGGTTTCGAAGAACAGCCTCTCCATGACATGGCCCGAATCCTTCGCGTACTTCGCTGCGGGGAACGCGGCCGTGTTCCCGCAGGGCTCCTGGGTGCCCGGGATGGACGAGACGAAAAATGCGGACCCTGCCGTGCTCGATCTCGGCTGCTTCTCCATGCCCCAGAAGAGCGTGGATGGAAAGAACTACGCGTCCGGCTACGTCGACAAGATGCTCATGGTGAATGCCAAGGCGAAGCAGCTTGGGGGAGCGAAAAACCTCCTGAACTGGATGGCGAGCGAGCCGAATCTCGTCTACTACCTGAACTACCGCAAGATGGGCAACTTTATCCTGCCGCTGAGCGGCCTTACTCCACAGCCAGTTTTCGCCGATTATGCCGCGAGCCTCAAGGCGCTCAATCCGGTCACGATCCTCACTGTGTTCCCCAACGTGCCGGGGGACGAGCATACCAACCTCGGCCAGTTCAGCCAGGCGGTTTTGGCCGGCAAGAGCGTGAACGAGGCACTGGCGAACGCGGATGCGTTCTACCTGGAGCACAAACCGGAGATAAAGATTCCCGAACGCTAGAACGTGCGCGGGGAGGCCCCCGGCCTCCCCGCTGAATAGGAGACGCCCATGAGCGGCAGAGCGCGGTCCTGGAAGAGCCTCGAGAAGCGTGAGTTCACACTGGCATTGGTGTCGGTCCTCATCCCCTTCACCCTGTTTTTTATCGTGGTGTATTTCCCCCAGCTCACAAACCTCTTTTTCAGCTTCACGAATTGGGATGGATACAGCCGCGAGTTCAGAATGGTGGGGCTCGCGAACTTCCGCAAGTTCTTCACCTACCAGCCCATCCTCTCCGCCATGGGCAACACCTTCCTTTTCACCGGCTGCGTCACCGTGCTCGGCGCGGTGACGCAGCTCGGGATGGCCCTCGTACTCTCCCGTGGGCTGCGGGGGTCATCCTTCTTCAAGGCGGCGTTCTACCTTCCCCTCCTGTTCAGCTGGGTCGTGCTTGCGGTCATCTGGAACAGCATCCTCCGCAACAATGGCCTGCTGAACTCCTTCCTGCGGACCGCGGGTCTCGCGATGCTCGCCCGCGATTGGCTTGCCACTCCGGGCACCGCAATGGGTTCGCTCATCTTCCTCAACACCTGGTGCGGGTTCGGCTACGGCCTGATCATCTTCCTCGCCGGCCTCAATTCGATCCCGCCTGAGGTGCGCGAGGCCGCAGCCATCGACGGCGCGAGGGGGCTGACGGAGTTCCGCCACGTGACTCTCCCCCTCATCATGTATTCCCTCACGATCGATCTCTTCCTGGGGATCGGGACGCTGAACATCTTCGACCTGGTATTTGTCATGACGGGCGGAGGGCCTGCCGGCGCCACGCGCACCGTAGCACTTGCGATTTACGAAGAAGCATTCCGCTATGAGAGGGTAGGCTTCGCCTGCGCCTCCTCGCTCGTGTTCATGGCGATCGTGGGTGTCCTCTCCTTCCTGCAGGTGCGAACAACGCGCAGCCAGGAAGTGCAGTACTAGTCATGAGCGCGCATTCGTTCGGCGCACGGCCAAGCGCAGCTTCCCTCGTTCTACGGTACGCCGTGGCATCCATCGCGCTCCTGGTGATCGGGGTGCCTATTCTCTATGGGCTTCTCTGCGCCTTCAAGCCCTCGAGAGAGATCCTCCTGGCACGGTTTCTCCCCACGCGCCCAACCCTGGGCAATTTCTCCCGGATATTCGTGGACCCGAGGGTCCTGCGCGCCATCCTCAACTCCTTCCTCGTCTGCTTCGTCGCGCTCGCCCTCGGCTGCCTGCTCTGCCTCCTGGCGTCCATCCCGATTGCGCGAAGGAAGGAGAGGATCTTCGGGATCTTCTACTTCCTCTTCCTGAGCTCGCTCATCATCCCCACCATCTCTGGGTTCGTCACCCTCTACATGATGATGGTGCGCCTGCGCCTTGTGAACAGCCTCCTTGCTGTTTCGGTGCTGTTCGCCGCCAACATGCTCCCGATCGGGGTCCTCATCTTTTCCAGCTTCCTGAAGACCGTGCCCTTCGAGCTGGAAGAGGCGGCGAAGATCGAAGGATGCGGCTTTTTCCGCAGGATATTCCTGGTGGTTGCGCCGCTCATCACGGCGCCCATCATGTCCCTCGCGGTCCTGCAGTTCCCGGCCGTATGGAACAACTTCCTCACCCCCCTGCTGTTTCTGCGCAAGCCCGAGGCGCGGACCCTCACGCTCCTGATCTACAACTACACGCGCGACCACGAGAGCGACTTCGGCGCGATTTTCGCGCTCCTGTTCGTCGGCATGCTGATCCCCTTCGGGCTGTTCCTTGGAGCCCGCAGGCTCATCGAGCAGAGCATCGGCATCACGGCGGGAGGGATCAAGGGATGAGTGGGAGGAAAGCGGCCCCGCGGACCATCGCGGATCTGGGGAGGATCGCCGGGGTTTCGGCGTCTACCGTTTCCCGGGTCCTCAACGACTCGGGGTACGTCAACCCGCGGACCCGGCGAAAGGTGGAGAACGTCATCAAGGCGCACGGGTTCACCCCGAACCGCGTGGCCCGCTCGCTCGCCACCGCGCGCACGTCGCTCATCGGGCTCATCGTCCCAAGCCTTGAGAACCCCGTCTACCTCGAGATCCTCAAGGGGGTGAACGCATCAGCCATCGAGCACGGCTACAGCGTGGTCCTCAGCCAGAGCGGCGACGAGCCCGAGAGCGTCCGGGAGTCCATGATGCACCTGGCCGCCTTGCGTGTGGATGGAATCATCGCGACCCAGCCCGAGGTCCACGATGTGGACCTCGCGCGGCACCTCACCCCTTTCCTTGCGGAGAAGATCCCTATTGCCCGGCTGGGCACGGCGGACAATGAGTGGAAGATCGACGGCGTGCTGGCCGACTCCTTCGAGACGGGACGCCTGGCCGCTGAGCACCTCCTGCAGCTCGGCTACGAGCGAATCGCGGTCCTGGGTTCCGCGGTCAATCCCCAGGTGAAGCTGAGGCTGGAGGGCATCCGCTCGGCGCTCCTGGCAAGGGGACTCCCTCTTAAGAATCTCCAGCTCCTCGACGCGGATTTCTCCCAATCCGGCGGCGCGGCCGCTGCCCTCGAAGCGCTCCAGCGGCCGGACAGGCCTTCGGCGCTGCTGGCGCTGAACGACGTGATGGCCATCGGAGCCCTCATGGCTGCCGAGAGCTTGGGTCTGGCGGTCCCCTCCGATGTCGCGGTCGTGGGCATCGACGGTATTCCCGTCGGGCAGATGGTGAGGCCCCGTCTTTCCACGGTGGTGCTGCCCACTTTCGAGATGGGCAGGGCGCTTTTCGAGATGATCCATTCGAGGCTGGACGGGACGTATTCCGGGAAGGCTCGGCAGGCCGTCTTCCACGTGCGGATGTTGGTCCGCGATTCCACGCTTCCGGTACGGAGGGCAGGAGGAGCCGAGCAGTGAGCGTCAAATATCAAATCGCCGCCTACTACTTTCCCAACTATCACGTGGACCCTCGCAACGAGGTCTGGCACGGCAAGGGATGGACCGAGTGGGATCTCGTGAAGAATGCGCGGCCCCGATTTTCAGGCCACCGGCAGCCACGGGTCCCACTGTGGGGCTACGAGGACGAGTCGGACCCCGCAGTAATGGGGAAAAAGATCGACGTCGCCGTCGCGCATGGCCTCGACGCCTTCATCTTCGATTGGTACTGGCATGAAGAGGGTCCGTACCTGTCGGCAGCCCTCGAGCGCGGCTTTCTCCACGCGCCCAACTCCTCCAAAGGGCTCGCGTTCGCGCTCATGTGGGCGAACCACGACTGGGTGGACATCCACCCCGCTCAGCGGACAAAGCCCTGGAACGTCCTGCGCAGGGGAGCGGTAACCCCTGCGGTGTTCCGCGATGCGACCGCCCATGTCATTGATCGCTATTTCTCTCAGGCAAACTACTGGCGGCTGGACGGCAGGCCGTACTTTTCCTTCTACGACGTGGCCAAGCTCGTCGATGGGATCGGCGGGCCGGAGGCTACGGCTGAAACGCTCGCCGACTTCCGGATGCGCTCGCGGCAGGCCGGATGCGGGGACCTCCATCTGAATGCCATCCTGTGGACCGAGATCCTCCTTCCGGGGGAAGGATCGCGGGGGATTGACCGCGGGCTCGTCGAGCGGCTCGGATTTGATAGCGTGACCCACTACGTGTGGCTGCACCACACGACGATGGACCGCTTTCCCCTGACCCCTTATGCAGACTATCGGGAAAGCGCTGTGGGCCAGTGGGAGGATTTCTCGCGGGATTTCTCCGTTCCCTACTTTCCCGTCGTCTGCACCGGCTGGGATTCCAGCCCCCGCACTATCGCTTCCGACCGCTACGAGCTCCTGGGGTACCCTTTCCTGCCCATCCTCGAGGAGGCCTCGCCAGCGGAGTTCCGGGCAGCCCTCGAATCTGCGCGAGCATATCTCGAATCAAATGGAGTGCAGGCCGCAACGATCAATGCGTGGAACGAATGGACGGAGGGCAGCTACCTCGAGCCCGACACGGGGCACGGTCTCGCCTACTTGGAGGCTGTCCGCGACGTGTTCGGCCGGCACACGGCGGGCGTCAACCACGTGTAGGAGCGGCGGAGGCGTATGACGAAGAGAGAGCGCGTGCTCAGGGCGCTTGAGTTTCGGGAGGTGGATCGCGTCCCGATCTACGACATCGTCGACAGCAATGCGATACGCGAGCATTTTGGAAAGACGCGGATCACCGAGGAGAACGCCTGGCTGCTGGAGTATTCCGCAGTGCGCTCGCTGTGCGACGCGACGCGCATGCTCTGCGTGCCTGAGTTCCACCCGCACCGTTCCGTTGACGAGGACGGATTCGTTCGCAGCCACGGCTCCGATACGACATGGATCGAGACACGCCCCTTCACGGATATGGAGGGATACCGGCGGTGGGCGACTGGCGACATCAAACGCGCAGAGAGGTGGAAGCCCGACGCCAGCTATCTCGCGGAGTACCGCGCAACCCTGCGCAGGCATCAGGAGGGACTCCAGGACGACACCGTCATCATCGTGGAGAGCGACTGCGGCCTTGAGGAGCCCCGCGACAAGGGCGGAATCGACGTGAGCCAGCTTCTCACGTTGGGTACTCCTGATCAGGTGCGTGAAGAGTGTCGGAAAGCGATCGACGCAACGGGAGGAATTGGATACCTCATGGGATCGACAACGGAGTTGCTCCCCGCGGTGAAGGTTGAAAACGTTCTGGCCATGGTGGAGACCGTTTCCACGCACCGTCCGCGGTAGGGAAAGGCCATGGAGAAGCTCACAAACAGGGAACGGTTCATGCGAGTCATGGAGTACCAGCCCGTCGATCGTGTCCCGAATTGGGAGGCGGGCGTATGGGGGCAGACGGTCGATCGATGGCAGACAGAGGGACTGGACCCCAATGAGCTCACCTGGGACTGGTTCACCGGAGAGGATGAGTTTGGTTTCGATCCTCGAGAGTTCATTCCCGTGAACTACGGCATGGTGCCTTGTTTCGAGCCCGTTGTTCTGGAGGAGACGGAGCGATACATCGTTGCCAAGAATGCGGGTGGAATCGTCACCAAAGCCTTGAAGGACGGGACGGCTCATGGCACACGGGCAAGCATGGACCAGTACCTGCGTTTCCCCGTCGAGAACCCGGAGGACTTCCGGGAGCTGAAGAAGCGGTACATGGCGGCCGGCTCACGATACCCCGCGTGCTGGCGGGAGCTGATGCTTCCCGGATGGAGAAGGAGAAACCACGTCCTTGTCCTCGGCAGGAACTGCTCGACCCTGGGCTTCTACTGGCGGGCACGCGAGTGGATGGGAACGGAGAACGTGAGCTTTGCGTGGTATGACCATCCGAGTCTCATGCATGAGATGATGGAGTTCATTGCCGACTTCACCATCGAGGTTTCCCGCCCCATTCTCAGCGAAACGGACATCGACTATGTCTTTCTCAACGAAGATATGGCGATGAAGAGCGGGCCGCTCCTCGGTCCGGACACCTATCGCCGCTTCATTCTGCCGCACATGAAACGGCTCGTCACATTCCTGAAAGGTCATGGGACCAGGTACGTCGTCGTCGACAGTGACGGCAATACCGAGCCGCTGATCCCCCTGCTCCTGGAAGCGGGGATCGACGGCCTCTGGCCGCTGGAGCGTGCTGCGCAGGACACCGACCCGATTATGCTGAGAAGGAAATATGGACGAGACCTCAGGCTGTGGGGTGCCGTGGACAAGCGGGAATTGGCGAAGGGTCCCCGCGCCATTGACGAGCACCTGAGCGGCCTCGTCCCGCTGATCGAGGAGGGGGGATTCGTTCCCACTGTCGACCATACGGTCCCTCCCGACGTTTCCCTGGCGAACTTTCGATACTACCTTCGACGCAAGGCAGACCTCCTGCGGGGCCGTTTCTGAGTGACCTGCCGCGGCCCCCTAAATCGGTAAACACGAGGGCAGACCACTTCCTCCCTCCGGCCTTCCTGGCGAACCGCCCGGTCATCGTCACCCTGGTGCAGCGAGAGCTTCGCGCTCAGATACGGGATCAGGGGGTGGGCGTGTTTGCCTCGGTTGCGGAGCGCCACCGCCTCGCAGAAGAGGAGGCGGCGATTGGAGAGCTGCTCAAGGGGAAGGCGACATCCATGCCGGAACGGCACGCAGGAGAAGGGATCTTCTTCACCTCTAAAGCGTGCGACTGCTTCGCGCTTTGGTCCCACAGGACTGAACTCGTTTTTGACGCTAAGAAGAAAGACACCTTCGTGAATGTCCGCAGGTATCTCCGAGGTACGGAGGTCTCCCTGTCCGTGAGCCGCTCGGCACGGCGAAAGCTTCAGGATGTGTTCAGTGCATTCGCGCCCGAGGACTTCGACTTCCGATTCGAACGAAGCCTTGTAAGCGTACGGTTCTATACCGGTGAGTATGTATCCCGGTCGGAGGCCAGACGGATCCTCGCCCGGCTCGATACGTTTCGGGAGGTCATTCTGGACTTCTCGCGGGTGAAATCGATAGGGCAGGGCTTCGCCGACGAGATCTTCCGTGTCTTCGCGACCGCTCATCCGGGGGTGGCCTTGAAACGGGTGAACGTAGCGCCCGGCATCGAGGCGGTGATCCGGCATGTTGTTGACAATGGAAAGCAGGCATTGTTGACAATAGATTGACAATCTCGATCGGTGCTCCGAAAGGTCGCCGCTGCGGCCCAGGGATGCGAGTCCCCAGCCCTTCCGGTCGCGCATACAGGCGAAGCGCCCTTGAAGCGGACTCTTGTGCGGGGATTGGGGAAGGCGTACAATGAAGGCATGGATGCCGCGGCGATCCTGACGGATGAGGAGATTCGCTCGACTTTGGCCGCCCTCAAGGAACGGTTGGGGTCACTCCTTGGCCGTGCCCTGGTGAAACTGCTTCTTTACGGTTCCCGCGCCCGCGGCGACGCTGATCCCGATTCGGACGTGGATGTGGCTATCATTGTCCGCGGTCCTGATGCGGGGATGAGGGACCGTATCCTGGATGCCGTCGCCTCCATCGAATTGGAGTATGGGGTGCCCCTTTCGACACTGATCCTTTCGGAGGCAGAGTACCAGCGGCTGCTCGAGCGGGAGCGGAGGATCGCGCTGGACATCGAGCGGGAAGGCGTGGAGCTATGACGGATTCCAACCGCGCGGCAGGCATCGCGGAGGAGTTGGCCCGCGCGGAAAGC
>Ga0315275_10007539_pt1 | contig 10515 bp, 7 predicted proteins | sample YL17G03_0_MG_FD_205557 | JGI IMG/M metagenome (GOLD analysis project Ga0315275, IMG submission 205557) | Sediment microbial communities from Yellowstone Lake, YNP, Wyoming, USA - YL17G03_0 | ecosystem: Environmental > Aquatic > Freshwater > Lake > Sediment | place: USA: Wyoming | collected...
GGATCTTCCCCTCCGGCTCGAACGTGTGGCTAACGGTGCGGACGCGGTCGATCTCTGCCAGACGGGGAGAGTGGACCTGATGCTGCTGGACATCCTTTTGCCCGGCCTGAACGGGTTTGAGGTCTGCCGCCAAGTCAAGAGCTCGGAAAAAGGCAAGGACCTCCCCATCGTCGTCATTACCTGCCTGGAGGATATGGACAGCCGGCTCAAATGTATCGAGCTCCAGACCGATGATTTCCTGGTCAAGCCGATCGTCGGCCGGGAGCTCCAGGCCCGGGTCAAAATCCTCCTGGAGAAGAAAAAGCAGCTGGACAGGCTGCGCTCCCATTATGAAGAGGCCTTGAACTCGGCCGTCGTCGATTGGCTGACGGGCCTCTACAATCACGGCTATTTCAAGAAATTCCTGGACCTTGAGATCAAGAAGTCTCTCCGCCAGAGATACCCCGTCACCTTGATCATGATCGATGTCGACAATTTCAAGGCTGTTAACGACGCCTATGGACATCCCACCGGGGACGTGATCCTCCAGGAACTGGCCCAGGTTGTCCGGAAGGCCGTCCGTGAAGTGGACTTGGTCGCGCGCTATGGGGGCGATGAGTTTGCCATCGTGCTTCCGTATTCGGACGGCCATGGCGCTCAGCAGGTCGCCCATAGGATCGGCGAGGCCATCAGGACGCACGGCTTCTCTCCGAAGGCCTCCGACAGGAAAGCCTATCTAACCGTGAGCATGGGGGTGGCCGAGTATCCCGAGGATGCCGTTCATGTGGATGAACTCATACACAGCGCGGATCAAAGGCTCTACGAAGCCAAAATAAAAAGGAAAAACCAGATCTCCGCCTGAAGGCGCATCTTTCACAACGTCCTTCCCCCTGCTATAATTCACGCCCATGCTCAAGCCCCTGAAGATCGGCGAGGTCGAGGTCGCTTTTCCGGTGGTCCTCGCTTCGCTGGCCGGCTACAGCGACCTGGCCTACCGCCTGATCTGCCGCTCCTTGTCCGCGCCCTACTGCACGACTGAAGCCATGCTCGACCGGCAACTCCTGATGGAGGGCAAGCTCCTGCACAGACTGGTCAGGCTCGACGGCGCCGACCACCCGGTGGCGGGACAGATCATGGGAAGCGAACCGGCCGTCATGGCCCAGGCGGCGGCCACGCTGAGCCGGCTGGGCTTTGATGTCATCGACCTGAATTTCGCCTGCCCGGTCAGAAAAGTCCTGGCCCGGAAGCGCGGCGGGTACTTGATGGCCCATCCCGAACGCGGGCTGGACATCGTCAAGGCGGTTTTCGAAGCGGTCCCCGACCGGCCTGTCACGCTCAAGCTCCGCCGGGCCTTCCAGGAGACGGAGGCGAGCTCTCAGGCCTTCTGGAAGATCGTCCAGGGAGCTTTTCAGGCCGGCATCGCGGGCATTTGTGTCCATGCCCGCACCGTTGATCAGAAATACCGAGGGCCGGCCGACTGGGCCTTCTTAGCGAGTGTAAAGCGTGAGTTCCCCGATCGGACAATCATCGGCTCGGGGGACGTTCACACCGCTGCCGACGCTCTGAGGATGATCGAACAGACTGGCGTGGACGGCGTCATGGCCGCCCGCGGGGCCATCGGCAACCCCTGGATCTTTCAGCAGGCCCGTGATATCGCCGCCGGCAGGGAGCCGCGCTCGCCGGGGATAGATGAACAGCGGGAGCTTATTTCCCGCCACTTCCGCCTGGCCTGTGAACTATACGGTTCAAACCGGGGGCTCAAAATCATGCGCAATATCGGCATCTCCTACGCCCGCCGGCATCCTCGCCCCGCGCAGGTCCGGGCGGCCGTCATCAAAGTCAGGAGCGAACGGGATTGGCAGGAGTGGATAGAGGCCTTTTATAGCCACCCGGATGCTTGACAATTAGAGGGGATGTGGCTAGATTCGGCTCGGGAGAGGCCATGCCGCGGGAAGTCATCTTGATCAACCGGGCGCCGGTACTGACACTCTGGGCGAGTGTCGTGGCCGAGCGGCTTGGCTATGATCACGAGGCCGCACTTTCCCTGGGCAAGGCGCTGGCCGGGCTGAACGCCCAGTCCAAGGGACGCCGTCTCGGCATCTACAAGCCGCCCGAAAAGGTTGAGGGCCTGCCGCCGAAAAAAGCCCGACGCGGAGAGGAATTCTGGGTCGAGCTTCTGGGACGTCCCATCCCGGTGACGCAGACCGCTGCAGGTGTGAGGGCCGTCGAGGGGGACCGACCCATCGAGCCCGCCAGCGTCGAGAGATATCTCCGAGGCAAGTTTGGGGAGGCGTTCGAGACAGTCTGCCGGGTCATGGATGACTTGGCCCGCGCCTTTTCTCCCAAGGAGCTGTCCGTCAGAGCCTTTTCTCTCTACGAGCATTTCCGGCCCGGTATCCCGGAAGGTGTGCGCGGCTGGGGCGCCAAGGGCGAACTGGATCTTGACCGGATTCGCGCCCTGTCTGATAAATCCTGAGACGGCCGGCAGAAGGACTCATTGAACATGAGCATGATAGCCGGCCATCAAGAGTCCTTCCCAAGAGAGTTCCTCCGATGAAGGCCATGATAATGACTCAGATCCGGGATCTCCGTGGCGACCGGAATCCTCTGGAAATGAGAAGAGTCCCGGATCCCGTGCCCGCACAAGGCGAGATCCTGCTCAGAATCCTGGCCTGCGGCGTCTGCCATACCGAGCTCGATGAAATCGAGGGGAGGACGCCGCCGCCGCGGCTGCCGATCATCCCGGGGCATCAGGTCGTGGGCCGGGTGGAGGGAACGGGCGGCGGCGTGGGTCATTTCAAGAAGGGAGACAGAGTCGGGGTCGCCTGGATCTATTCGGTCTGCGGGAGATGCAAATTCTGCCGCGGCGGGCAGGAGAACCTGTGCGCCGATTTTCGGGCTACGGGAAGGGATGTGGACGGCGGGTATGCGGAATACATGACCGTAAGCCAGGACTTCGCCTATGCTCTCCCTGAAGTCTTTTCCGACGTCGAGGCCGCTCCGCTTCTCTGTGCCGGGGCCATCGGTTATCGCTCCTTAAAGCTGACCGGACTCCAGGACGGCCAGAGGCTCGGGCTGACCGGCTTCGGCGCGTCGGGGCACCTTGTCCTGCTCATGGTCAAGCACAAGTTTCCCAGGACGAGGGTCTATGTATTTGCCAGGGCCGAGAAGGAACGGGAATTTGCCCGGGAACTCGGGGCAGTGTGGACTGGCGATCCCGACGAGGCATCGCCGGAAAAGCTCGACGCCGTTATCGACACGACACCTGTCTGGAAGCCGGTGGTCGAAGCGCTACGCAACTTGGACGCGGGCGGCCGCCTTGTCGTCAACGCGATCCGGAAGGAGAGCGTCGATCAGGACCAGCTGTTGAAATTGGATTATCCCACTCATCTCTGGATGGAGAAGGAAATCAAGAGCGTCGCCAATGTGACGAGAGCCGATGTGACCGGATTTCTGACGTTGGCGGCCGACATCCCGATCAAACCGGAAGTCGAAGTCTATCCCCTTGAAGACGCCAACAGGGCCCTCCTTGAAATCAAGGAACGCCGGATCCGCGGCGCCAAAGTTCTTTTGGTTAAAGGTGGATGACTGACGGGATCTTAGAGCGCCTCCTCATACGGGCCGAGCCGGATGGGATAACGGCCGAACTCACGAACGAGCCTGACGATATCGTCGTAAGTGTGGCCCGCGACCGCGCTGGTGACGGAGTGGTCCGACTGGAAGATGTAACCTCCGCCCTTGGCCGCGTTGAGCTTGCGCAAAACCTCATGCCGGACAGCCTCGCGGTCGCCGCTTTCCCATATCCGGATGTCGCTGTTGCCGCAGAATCCCAACCTGTGCCCGTACCTGCGGCGCAAGTCCACGACGTCCAGGCCCGCCTTAGCCTCCAGAGGATTGTAGGCGTCCACACCCATCCCGATGAAATCCGGCAAGATCGCCTCCACGTTTCCGCAGCCATGGTAAATCACCGGCAGGCCGGCGGCGTGAGCGCAGGCCGACATCTTCGCGACCCACGGCTTGAAGTGCTGTCGCCAGTAGTCAGGTGACATGAAGGTGCATTTTTTGTAGGCCACGTCGCCCCAGATGACGAACCCGTCGAGCAGGCCGCCGGCCGCCTCGATCTGGGCCCCGGCCATTTCCAGATAGAAGGCTCCGATCCGGTTGATCACCGCGGCCATGCGCTCGGGATCGGCCCCCAACCAGAGCAGCGCGTTGCCCTGACCGACGAGCCGGGTGAGGCACTCGCTGGCCTCGATGATGCTGCCGAAGACAGGGAAATCCCGCCGCAGAGACCTGACCGTGTCGATCCAGGGCGGCGAATTGCGCTGGAAACCGTCGCCCACTCCGGCGATTTGGTTATCGCCCGCCTCATGAAAGCGCCGCCGGTCGCGCGGGTCATCGAATTCCACCCGCTCGAGCTTCTCCAGGGTATCGACCTCCCAGGTCCGCATCTCCGGCATGGGGACATCGAAACGCTTGTTGAGGATTGCGCCGAACCCGGTCTTGACTACGACTTCGTCGGCCGTCTCCTGGAGCGTCTCGAACGGCCGGATCCAGGGGTCCATATTCGGCGTCGTGACAATCCAATCGAGGTCGTAATACATATAGATATCGGTGTCGGGAGGCAGGCCGAGTTCCTGTCGCCAGCGCCGCACGAACCCGCCCCAGAAGAAGTCGCTGATCGGCACGCGGTCCGGCTCCTGGTGATGCAGGGTCTTAATCATGCGTTCGAGCTTGCGGAGCGTATTTTTACTCCGCGGGTCCCCGCCCCGGGTTCCTCCGCTCGTCTCGGATTCGCTCATGGCCTTGGCTTTCCTCCTGACCATATCTTTTTCAGAATCTCCCTTTTCTTCAACCGGCATTTTTCAGAATGCGGGCCGGGCATGCGGCCGTGCCATAGCGGAGCGATTCGCTATTTCGAGGTTGTCTGCGATCTGGGAGTGAGTTTGATAGGCGTGGGCTTCCAGTCCTTGTCGACGGCGACGAAAACCACCTCGGCTTCCGTCACACCCACCGTCTCCTGGCTATCCGCCCGGGTGGCCTCGACCTCGATCTTGATGGTGATCGACGTGCGGCCGACTTTGACCGTCTCCGTGTAGAAGCTGACCACGTCGCCCACAAAAACCGGCTTGTGGAAGACGACTTTGTCCATGGCCACGGTGACAAAATTGTACGGGCCGCAGGTTTGGCGCGCTTGGACGGCGCCGGCCAAGTCGATGTGGGTTAGGATGACGCCTCCAAAGATCGTGCCGTATTTGTTGGTGTCGCGGGGGAGGAGTGTCACTCGGAGAGCGGGATCCCGGCATTCTTTCATGACAGTGGGCTCTTTCGTCAGCCTTCTCCTATACCACAGCCTATCCTCGCCGTCAAACGAACCCCTTTCTCGATAACACAGCGTCCCCCTTTTCCGCAGCAGAGCAGGAGGTCGAGAGATTGCTTATCTGGCTGAGAATTTATGGATTGTCAGGCTCTTATAGACGGCTCCCGGCCGCAGGATAGTCGAGGGAAAATTCGGCTTGTTCGGGGAATCGGGAAAGTGCTGTGTTTCCAGGCAGAAGCCGTAATGCTTCAAGTAGGCTTTGCCACCCTTACCAGTGATCGTCCCATCCAGGAAATTCCCGGAATAAAACTGGAGGCCCGGCTCGGTCGTGCTGATCTCCATGACCCGGCCGCTCTTGGGCTCGACCACGCGCGCCGCCAGGTCCATCATCCCGCCCCCGCTCCGCAGGACGAAATTGTGATCATATCCGCCTTCGACCAGGGCGATCCGTTCGCCCATGGTGTGCGGCGTCGTGAAATCGAACGGCGAGTCCTTGACCGGCCGGATCTCGCCCGTCGGGATCAGCCCGGCATCGACCGGAGTGTAAGCGTCCGCATTGATCGTGAGTTCGTGAGCCAAGACATCGCCTTCGCCGGCCAGGTTGAAGTAGCTGTGGTGGGTCAGGTTGACGGGCGTGGCCTTATCGGTTGTGGCCTCATAGGAGATCTTGAGCTCGTTGTCGTTTGTCAGCGTGTAGACAACCGTGATGTTGAGGTTCCCCGGATATCCTTCTTCGCCGTCTTTGCTGAGATAGCTGAACTTGACGCCGACATCGCCGTCCCCCCGCACTGGCTCGGCCTTCCAGACGATCTTGTCATACCCTTTGATGCCTCCATGGAGATGGTTTTCACCGTTGTTCGTGGCCAGCTCGTAGGTTATTCCGTCCAGGACGAACCGCCCCTTGGCGATACGGTTCCCGTAACGGCCGACGATCGACCCGAAGTAAGGATTGTTCTTGATGTATCCTTCGAGCGCATCATATCCTAGCACGATATCTCCCGATTTCCCTTTCCGGTCGGGGACCTCGAGCGACACCAGCGTCGCTCCGTAGGTCATGACTCGCGCCTTGAGTCCCTTGTCGTTGGTCAGAGTGTAGATCTCGACGGCCGTTCCGTCCGGCGTCCGGCCGAAAGGATTTTTTTGAACATTCATGGCTGTCCCTCCTTCCGCAGGTCCCCCGAGTGCCGCCGGTGTTGGCAGCCCAGCTTTGTTGCCTTTGCAGGCGGTGAGCCCCATGAGCGCGAGCAGGCCGAACGCACCGACCGCGATTATTCTGGTCCATCCTTTCACTCGTTCCTCCAGTCCGGTGTTGGCTTTTCTACTCTGTTTCGTTCATCCTACTTTATCACCGCCGAATTTTCAAATTTGGTTTCTTGACATTCTCTTAGGTCTTCTTTAAGCTCTCAACGTAGGAGGATGAGAGGACGCGGGGTGAATACAAAATAATGCTTCTAGCGCAGCCCTAACTGCGATCTCAATAAGCCTAGGAAAGGAGGATTCATGAAAAGGGTATTTTTCACTTGCTTGTTTCTTTCAGTAGTCCTTATTGTTGGGTCGGCTTATGGTTCTTCAGCCGAGGCGAAAAACTATCTGATCCTCGCCAAGACTCAGGGAGGAGGTAGCACGGCCATCGACGATCTTATCTCCCTGGCCGGAGGCACTATTCTCTCCCGGCTGGAGAAAATCGGGGTCGTCGTAGCTTCCTCGGACAACCCCCAGTTCCTTGACATCGTGGTTCGCGACCCGCGCATCAGCAAGGCGGCCGAGGACGTCGAAGTCACCTGGATCCCGAATGAAAGTTATATCGAAGCCAATGAAGCGGATTTGACAGCCCAGGGCCTCAACAGCGAACCATACTCGGGCTACCAATGGAACATGAGACAGATTCACGCCGACCAAACGGCCGCCAACGGAGATATGGGCTGGGGCTTGAAGCGTGCACGGGTAGCTGTCCTCGACGCGGGGATCTGGAGTGGCCACCCCGACATCGGACCCAACGTCAACCTGGCCTTATGCAAGTCGTTCGTACCTGGCGAGCCGGGCATCGACCCGATCGTGTTAGGCTTCAACCACGGCACCCACGTTGCAGGGATCATTGCCGCGCCGATCAATAGCCGGGGCATCCAGGGCGTGGCTCCACAAGCCGAGATCGTCGCCGTTAAGGTGCTGGGGAGCGATACGGGAAGCGGAGCCTTCTCCTGGGTGATCCAGGGAATTATGTACGCCTCGGGACCGGACGTTCAAGCCGACGTGATCAACATGAGCCTTGGGGCAACCTTTGACCGGATCAATGCCGGCGGTGGCGGGGCTGGACCTCTTATCGCCGCGCTCAACAGGGCGATCAACCACGCAATGGCCGCCGGAACGTTAGTCGTCTGCTCGGTCGGAAACCAAGGTGTGAACCTCAACTCACGGCTGTGGTCCATCCCGGCCCAGTCGGGAAACGGCATGGGGGTCGCAGCGACAGGTCCGTACGGGCTCGCAGACTTCGACCGCGCCGCCTCGTACACGAACTACGGTCAGTCAGTCGTCAACGTGGCGGCGCCGGGCGGAGATTTCGCGAACGCCACTTATTACCCCTTAGACATGGTGCTGAGCCCCGCAGGCCGGTCCGCGACTGCATGGCAGTACTATTTTGCCGCCGGGACATCCATGGCCGCTCCGCACGTCTCCGGACTTGCTGCGCTCATCATCGGCAAGTACGGCCGGCTCAGTCCTGCCCAGCTCAAATCGATCATCCAGAAGTCCGCGGACGACATCCTGAAACCCGGTGCCGACCCCTACAGCGGCGAGGGCCGGATCAACGCCATTCAGGCGCTGCATTAGGATTTTCACTCGAGAGCGACGCAGCCCGGCTACCGGCTGAAGCTTCTGGGAAAAGAAACGTGCGGATTAGTCTGCCCGGCCATTTTTTGACATCGCCCCATTTCTAAGATATAAAAAGGCATCTGAAGAGGGCGACGACGTTCGCCCGATGGATGAGAATGCCCCCCTTGTTTAACAATGGTATTCGTTCCGGGAGGTGGTTGGCGTGTCCAAAAAATTGTCGCTATTGTTGATCGGGTTCTGCTTCTTCTGGCTCGCGTTTGCCTTCACCGCCTGCCAGAGTAAAAAAGCGGCAGGCCCCGATAAAATCCAGCCCCAAGTCCCCATCGCGGTTCGTCCGTTTCCACTCCAGAACGTCCGGCTTCTGGATGGGCCGTTCAAACAGGCCATGGACCGGAACACGCGATATCTCCATGACCTCGACTCCGACCGCCTACTGCATAATTTCCGCCTCACCGCCGGCCTTCCCAGCTCAGCCCAGCCCCTCGGCGGCTGGGAAGAGCCCAAGGTTGAAGTCCGCGGCCACTTTGTCGGCCATTTCCTCACGGCGTGTGCCCTGACCTATGAGGCAACCGGGGATGAAGCGCTCCGCCGGAAGGCGGATGCTCTCGTGGCCGAGCTGGCTAAATGCCAGAAAGCCCTGGGCAGGACTGGATACCTCAGCGCCTACCCGGAGGAATTCATCGACCGGGTCATCGAGGGGAAGCGGGTTTGGGCGCCCTGGTACACACTCCACAAGATCATGGCCGGCCTTCTCGACATGTATGTTCACTGCGAAGACAGGCAGGCTCTCGACGTCGTCAAAGGCATGGCCGCCTGGACTAAGCTGAGAATGGATAAGCTGGATGATGAAGCGATGCAGCGGATGCTCAAAGTGGAACACGGCGGGATGACCGAAGTCCTGGCCAACCTCTACGCTGTGACCGGCGATCCCGACCATCTCGCCTTGGCCCGGCGGTTCGACCACAAGGCTTTCCTCGACCCGCTGTCTGGAGGGCGCGACGAGCTCAAGGGGCTCCATGTCAACACGCAAGTACCCAAAGTCATCGGCGCCGCCCGCGAATACGAGCTGACCGGAGAAAAACGCTACTCCGAAATCGCGACCTACTTCTGGGACGAAGTCGTCAACCATCGCTCTTATGTGACGGGCGGAACCAGCAATTACGAAGGCTGGCGGACCGGCCCGGACGTCCTGGCCGCCGAGGTCAGCAATGCCAGCCACGAGACCTGCGTGACATACAACATGCTCAAGCTCACCCGCCAACTCTTCACCTGGAGCGCCGACCCGAAGCTCGCCGACTACTACGAGCGTGCCCTCCTCAACGGTATCCTTTCAACCCAGGACCCGGCGACGGCGATGGTGATGTATTATGTGCCGATGGAATCAGGCTGGTACAAAACCTTCTGCACGCCCAACGATTCCTTCTGGTGCTGCACCGGAACGGGCGTGGAAAACCATGCTAAATACGGCGACAGCATCTATTTCCACGATGATAGAACTCTCTACGTCAACCTTTTCATCGCCAGCGAGCTCCTCTGGCCGGAGAAGGGATTGAGGTTGCGCCAGGAAACGGCGTTCCCCAAAGAGCAAGGGACAACCCTCGTCGTTAGCGCTCCAAACGATCTCGAACTCGAGCTCCGCATCCGGGTGCCCTCTTGGGCGACAAAAGGTGTTTCCTTCAAGGTCAACGGTGAAACCCAGGAGGTCGCGGCCCAGCCCGGCCGCTACATGTCGCTCAGCCGCACCTGGAAAAACGGCGACACGATAACCGTCGAGATGCCGATGTCGCTCCATCTCTGGCGGATGCCCGACGACCCCAATTTAGCGGCCATTCTTTATGGACCTGTGGTCTTAGCCGGTGAGGTGCCGACCGAAGACCTCGCCCGCGAAAAAATTTACGGGCCCTATCACTCTGACGGGAAGCCGGCGTCTGTGCCAGACGTGGTTCCCCCCGGCGAGGACCTGGAGGGCTGGATGAAGCCGGTCGCGGGCCGCCCGTTGATGTTCCAGACAGTCGGGGCGGGCCGCCCGGGCGATGTCACTCTCATGCCTTTCTATGAGCTCTTCGGCAAGCGCTATGCCCTCTACTGGCATCTTTATACTAAAAAGGGATGGGCCGACATCGAGGTCCAGCGCAACGCCCGTGCCGCCGAAGAAGCCGCCCGGAAGAAAGCGATCGAAAAGCGCCTTGTCGACCGGGTGGAGGTCGGCGAGGCAGAATCAGAGAAAGAGCACAGCCTCCAGGCAGAAAAAAGCGAGTCTGGCGAGCTCAGGGGAGAGCGCTGGCGGCACGCCGTTGACGGCGGCTGGTTCAGCTTTGACCTCAAGGTCCTACCCGACAACGCGATGGTTCTTCTTGGTAGGTATTGGGGGAGCGATACCGGCCGAA
>Ga0315275_10007540_pt1 | contig 10515 bp, 12 predicted proteins | sample YL17G03_0_MG_FD_205557 | JGI IMG/M metagenome (GOLD analysis project Ga0315275, IMG submission 205557) | Sediment microbial communities from Yellowstone Lake, YNP, Wyoming, USA - YL17G03_0 | ecosystem: Environmental > Aquatic > Freshwater > Lake > Sediment | place: USA: Wyoming | collected...
TCAGGGTGAGGCTCAAGGATATCTGAAATAACTTTTATATTGAATAAGTTGCAAAATTTAATTAAAATAGGATCAAAATTAGGAATATAAACTAGATGCCCTTTTTTTCTGATTGAATATATTTTGCAAAATTTAATTACTTGATTTATCAGAGGGGTTTTAATTGAAATATCGGAAAAATCATGCTCAAATAAGTCTTTTGTATATTTAACAAAATTCCTTGTCCTTACATAGTCCCTGTCTGTATTAAATATTAAACATTCATACATTTGTTCTAACCCCATCATACACTCCTTTTATTTTAGCACCAAACAAGTCAAATCTTCTTTTTTTGATAAATATCAAAGAATTGATAATGCTCTCAAAAATAAAATAACTCAAAAATCTGCAAAATTGCCATTTGCTTACATGTTTCTTCATAAAGAGAATATTATTACGATTCATGTAATACTCTTTCAGAGGATTTGATTGCCCCCCACTAGAAGCAGAAACCTTATGCCAAATCCTTGCCTTAGGACAAAAAACAATCTTATAACCTGCTTTTCTTGCTCTAAAACCAAAATCAGTATCTTCAAAATATGCAAAATACCTATTATCAAAAAGTCCTATTTTTCTAAAAACTCCTTTCTTAACAAGCATGCAAGTTCCTCCACAAAAATCCATTTCCAAAACTTCATTAAACTGCCCATTATCTCTTTCATTATTACCAATAAGAAGAGTATTTCCTGTGTTTAAATTAAATTTAAGACCAGCATACTGTATTATTTTTGGTTTTGAATAAAAAACCTTGGGACAAACAATACCTATTTTTTCATCACTCTCAGTAAGCTTAATCATTTCAGACAAGAATTTTCTATCAACAATAGTATCATTATTTAATAAAAGAACATAATCTGCATTATTTTTCAGAGCACATTTAATCCCCACATTACTGCCTCCAGTAAAACCAAGATTTTTCTTATTTTGGATTATCTTAACATTATGAAAATTCTTCTTTATCTCAATTAGAGAGTCATCTTTAGAACCATTATCAACCAAAACTATTTTGTAGTTAAAATACTCAATTTTCTTTAATGAACTCAGGCACTCCAGAGTATCTTTTTTCCCATTCCAATTAAGTATAATTATCTCAACTTTAGGTTCTTTTTGTTTCATTTTTTAATGGGCTTAATTATTCTTGAAAGGATTTCTTTATCCTCCTCTGAAAATCCTTTTATTAGATAGAACACAGCAAAATATACTGCTGCACTGACTGCAATTATTATTGCAAGATTGAACTTATCCAGAGTTAATATGACCAGAGACATAAATATTGTTGCAACTATTGATTTTATTGCAAATCTAAAGTTTATGCTCCCCAGAGATTTATAATTAAAATAAAAAAGTACTGAAAAGACAGCTATTTGGGTGATTAAAGTGGCAATCGCAGCCCCATACAGGCTTAATGAAGGTATAAGCATCAAGTTGAGTATTATATTGATTAATGCTCCTATCCCGACTGCATATGTAAACAATTTCTGCTTGTTCATTGAATTCAAAAAAGTTCCCAATAACCATCCCAAGAATGCAAAAATCTGCAGCCAGGCCAGTATTTTTAATGCCCCTATTGAAGGGAGATATTTGGAAGTAAATAATAAAATAATTATCCTTTCAGACAAAAGAAATATTCCTACCGAGATAGGCAAAGTTATTATAAACAAATATTTAAAAGAGAGATAGTATACTTTTTTTAAAGATTCTTTTGAAGTTACAAAAAATCCTGAAATAATTGGAAAAATAGAAGCTAAAAATACTCCCGCAATAAATGAAAGGGAGGAAGTTATATTCTGTGCAGCATTATACCACCCCACAACAGAGTCTCCTTTCATTACAGAAAGCATAATTGTATCAATTTTCAAATAAAAGATAGTAAATATACCTGCAAGTGCAAAAGGAAGGCCATTCTTTATTAAAAATGACCAAATTTTATTGTTTTTTTCAAATTTAAATGCTATTCTCACAAACTTTTTCTTATAGATATATAGGCAAATGAAAAAATTAACTATACTTCCAAACAAAAATACCAAACACATAGCTACAAGCCCATAACCAAGAAAAAGAAGAAAGATGCTGAGTGAAAAAATTACAACTTTTTCTATAATCCCTGTTAAAGCTTCGTATTCCATTTTTTCAAAAGCCCTAAATACTGAATTAAACAAAGCTGAAAAAGCTCCAATTATAGTTGAAATCCCGATAATATAAACCGCAATTTTCACATCACTTGAATAATTCATCAAATTGATAGTTAATATAATCAGAAACAAAATAAGAGCAGATAATATTAAGCGAATAGAAACTGCATTATTAAAATATTCTCTTAATTTATTTTTATTGCGTGCAATCTCCCTTGTAAGAAGAGTATTAAAACCAAAATCAATGAATATTGCAAATATTGCAATAAAAGAAAATACAAAACTATATCTCCCATATCCCTCAGAAAATAAAAAACGAGCCAAAAAAATAACTAATACTATTGACAAAAGAATCCCTATAGCTTGTGCAATAAAAAGAAGAAGGGTATTTTTTGCAATTCTTTTTACAGTATTCATCTTATCTCCCTCAAAACATCATCTACATTTATTTTTCTCATAAAAATTCTATTGGGATATTTTCCCACCAAATCAGCATTAAAATCATAGATATCACTATCTTTCCAAATAACCTTACTTTCTTTCCATAAAGGTGCTTTTTTCAAAGGATGTGTAGGTCCGAACAAGGAAATTGTCCTTTTATTTACGCATGCAGAAATATGCATTAACCCAGTATCATTGCAGATAAAATAATCGCATTTCCTTATCAAAGATGCAGCCTCCTGAATTGTTGTTTTTCCAATTAGATTAATAATTTTCTTATTTCCCAATCTATCAAAATCCAAACCAGCATAACTATCGTTTTTCCCGCCAAACAAAATAATAAAGATATCTTTCCCAGTTATCTTCTCAGCCAATTCAGAATATTTTTCAATGGGCCATTGTCTAGCCACATCATAACCTGCCTGAAGATTATAACACCCAGCAGGAGCCATTCCAATAACTTTTTTATTTACTAATTTATACCTCTTAAATATTCTTTCTGCAAATTTTTCATCACTCTTTCCACTAAACAAATCCATAGAAACATCTGAATAATTAACCTTTAAACCGATCATTTTTGCTAAATCAAGATAATAAATAATCTCATGATTGAAAGAATTATAGGGGACTTTATGTGTTAAAAATATGCCTTCCAAATTAAACCTATTAAATCCAACTCTTCTTTTAATCTTAAATAAAAAAGCAGTTAAATTAAAAATCCAATGCTTCATTAAAACAAAAACAACATCATAATTTCTCTTTCTAATTTTCTTTATTAAACCGAGCCATTTAAAGAAATTTTTACTAAGAAAAATTTTCTCATCAATCTCAATAATTTCGTCTATATTTTTATTTCCTTTCAAAGCACAAGAACTTTGCTTGCCAACAATATAATCGATTTTTGCATCTGGAAATTTTTGCCTTATCTGCCTTATCAATGGTGTAGTCATCAAAACATCCCCTATTCCCCCAAGTCTTAAAAATAATATTTTTTTCATCTGAAAAGCCAGGAACCCCCATTGTCATAGACTTTATTTTTTCTTTCAAATCCAGTTATTGAACTAATATTTAGATAAATATATCCTTCATTTTCTTTTTTTAGAAAATTTTTATTCATGGCATTATCATATCTAAAAAAAACATAAGAGTTGGGCAATTCAGAGTTTAAACCAAGCACATATCCCTTTTGAATTTCGACTGACGTAGCATAGGTAGGTATTATCTTCCCATAATTCCAAATTCTTAGCAATGCGTCAGAATCTGCATAAACCCTCATAGGCTTTTTTTCAGAAACCCATTTTACAGCCACAATTTCTTGTTCATAAACATGCCACATTTTATATGCCAAAACATCATTATCCAATCCAGGAGAAGTAGGTTGATTAGAAATTGAATAAACAAATCCGGACTGGAATAAAAAGAAAAAAATGATTAAAAATGCAACAAATATTTCTGAATATCCTGCTAATCCTATCTTTTGAAAGACAAATTTCGCACCAATTACTCCGGAAAAACATAAAATAGATAAGGTTAATAAAAAAATTCTTTCAATATTTATTCCCTTACTAATCAATGGAAGGAAAATAGATAAAAGAACAAAAATAAAAAGATAAATAGAGATAGTTACAAATTTTTTAGGAATTTCTAATTTTTTAGAATTTTTAATAATATAAATTAATCCAATAAAAATAAATACTTTCATCAAAAGGGAAATAATCCTGCCGATTAGGATGATGCCCTGCCCTTTTGGCAGGCTTATTGAAGAGATTGCAGAAGGAGTTCTTAATTCTTGAATAAAAGGATTTGCAAGATTAGTGGAAATATCTTTAATAAAATTTAATAAACCGCTAAAAGGAGTTGAAAAAATTTGCCCATACCAAAAAAAGATAATTGCAAAAAATAAAATAAATGTTATTATTGAAACAACTGGAATTATGCCTTTTTCTATTTTTTTTATGTTGTTTATAAAAACAATACTAAACAGCAATCCCAAATAAATATAACTAGTAGTATAATGCGATAAAATAATTGAAATTAAGAAAATAATAAAAAATAACTTCTTTACTTTCTGCTCATATGATTCGTTGCCAAAAATTTTTTCAGTGACATTATTTATCTCCTTGTCTAAAAGCGCAAGAATTGAAAGAACAAAAAATAGAAATGCAATCTCACTTCTTATCAAACCCATAGAAAAAGAAAAAGTCTCTATGCTAATGAAGAAAAATGCAGATAAAAAAGCCAGTATTGGGCTAGTATATTTGCTTATTATTAAAAAAACAATTAATGGAACCAAAGCAAAAAAAATCTGAAAGAAAAATGCAAAAAGCTCCTCCCCCCCAACTCCCAATATTGCAGAATAAATAACTGGCAAGATAGTTACGCTTAAACAAGAATTATAAGCATAATCCTGTGAAACCCATTTTCCAGCATCCTGAGTTAATTGAAAAGCAAAAGACTCCCCATGCACATCACATCCAAAAACATGCTCAGACCTTAATGAAACCATAAATAACAAAGACAAGGCAATCATGAAGATGGCAAATCCAAGGGTTCTTTTTGACAAGTCTTTATTTAAAAGACTAATTATAAGAACATACAAGGAAATTCCAACAAGCAAACTAAGAGAAATAACATCATTTTTATAAAAATCAAGAAATTTTACCCCAATAATTGCCCAGACAGGAAATAAAAAAGAAATTCCAATAAAAATTTTATCTTTTAAACTCAATGGAGCTTTTGAAAATGGAAAATCATGAGTATGACGATTTATAAAAAAAGATATAATAAACAAAATTAACAAGAGAATATTAAAACTAATTAAAATAGGATAAAATGATAAGGGTTTTAGAATTTTTAAAAGAGGCAAGATAAAATTAATTAGCAATCCAAAAATCATTAAAAAAGAAATGCTTAATCCAACACAATAAACAATTGTTTTCAAAATTCCAAGTCTGTAAGTTTTTATATTAAAACATAAAAGAATCAAAAAACCAGGAAGAATTGAATAAACGCAAAAACCAAATATCTGTTGTAAAACAGGGATGTTAAAAAAAATAAAGATATCAGTTAAAATAAATAAAATAAACCCAATAAGAATTTTTATTTTATTGTGCATCCTAATTCCTCTCCTTTTAAAATATTAGGTATTTGCTCATAGGAAAAAAATGACTTTTTTATTCTTTCAATCTGTGTTTCAACAGCACCCATTACATCCTCAACCCGGATCTTTTTCATGCACTCAATATTTGTGCAATTAGATTCAACAGAGCCAGTCTCTCTGCAATAACTGCATTGAATTTTCCTATTAACAATAATATCTTCTTTTCCATAAGGACCCCATCTCAAGGGATTTGTAGGCCCCATTATAGCCACAATAGGAGTTCTAACACTCTCAGCTATATGCATTGGGGCAGAATCATTGCAAATAAATAAATCGCATCTAGAAATCAGTGCTGCAAGCTGTCCTATATTAAATTTTCCAGCTGAATTTATTATATTTTTTCCAGAAGAAGAAATATCCTTAATAAGCCCCTCCTCATCCTTTGCCCCAACTAAAATAACTTTTGCCCCATATTTTTTTACTATGTCTTTTATTAACTCCTTAAAACATTCTTTAGGCCATCGTTTAATCAACCATTCAGGATTACTCCCTGCATGAACTCCAATCAACAAATCATTTTGAGAAATAGAGTGATTCTTTAAAAATAAATCAACATAATTTTCCTCTTCTTTAGTTCTTTTAAAGTTTATATTATCTTCAACAGCCTCAACACCAATTAATGAAACAAGTTCAATAAAAGTATCTTTTTCATGCCTATTTTCCTTCAAACAAGGCATGCTATGAGTATATAATAAACCCCGATTTGTACCTTTTACATCTAATCCCAATCTTGTTTTAGCATCAGAAATAAAAGATAAAAAACAAGTAAAAGTTGAATAATTTTCCATATCAATGATTGTATCAAAATTTTCTTTTCTGATTATTCTAATCAAATTTAAAATATTCCTAAAAGTAAAAAATATGTCCTTAGCAAAACCCTTATTTTCTTCAAAATTAAAATTTATTATCCTATCAAAATAAGGATACCTGCTATAAATTCCGCAAGTTTTATTGGATGTTAGCAAAACAATCTCTTTTTTAGAAAATTTTTTATCTAATGCTCCAAGCGCAGGAATTGTAAAAAAAACATCACCCAAATTTCCAAATTTTATCACTAATATCTTTTCTATTTTTACTTTTTTTTTCTTAGAAAATAATTTACTTGCCTTACTTAATAAAAAAATAAACCCCGCCCCCAGGGTTCTATCAATTTTTTTTATAAATACAAATGTTTTCATCCAAGCTTCCTCCTCATCGTCTCTTCAATTCTTATTAATTTTTTTGTTATATTATCGATTATTAAACCTAAAGAAAAGAGCTGCGTTGATAAAAGCAAAGACAATGCAGCAATTAAAGGGAAATAAGGATGCCTTATTATTCCCAGCATAAGAAATTGTAAAGCTAAATAAATTGCCAAAACTATTCCAAAAATTCCAAGAAAAATACTCGGCATCAAAATAGTTCTTGCTAATAAAGTAGTTTCAGTATAAACAACTCCTGCCAATGAAATAAGAATTTTAATGCCATCCCTACAACCCTTGTTTTTACTCTCTCCCAATCTTTCCCTATAATCAATAGGTATCTCTTTTATCTTATATCCTAATTTAGCAGCCCTTGCTGTTGTTTTTGGCTCATACTCCAGAGATTTTGCTTTAATATCTATCTGGGAGAAAATCTCTTTTCTAAAAGCCCTCAAACCACTCTGACTATCTGTTAAATCTGCTGAAGAAATATAACTTACTAATCCTGAAAGTACCTTATTAGCAAATTTATGAGAACAAGACATATTTTCAGGAGCTTTGGGCAAAAATCTCGAACCAATAACCAAATCATGCCCTTTTTGAATCTCCCTTACAAGTTCAGGAATATGCCTAGCAGGATAAGTATCATCTGCATCAGTAAAAATAATAACTTCTTTAGTAGCATGCTCAACCCCTTTCTTTAAAGCAGTTGCTTTTCCGCAATTCCTCCAAAGTTTAACTAACTTCAAATTTGATTTTTTCTTTTTCTTATTCTCAGCAATCATATGCAAAACAATATCAAAAGTTCTATCTTTTGAACCATCATCCACCACAATAATTTCATCCACATACTCTTCCCCTTCTTCAATTACTTTTTTTATTGCTTTTTCCTCATTATATGCGGGAATTACTAAGGAAGTACTAATTTTTTGTTTCATTTTATATTCTATAAGTAGTTATTACTCTTTGTTTAGCATTATCGTATATCATTCTCTCTCGCTCTCTTTCAAGTATCAGACAACCAGCATATCTTTCATTACAGTCTTTCCAGCCATCTTTAACTAAATCTTCAATTTTTATCTGATCCATTTTTAATATTTGTTTCATTTTTCATTTTTCATTTTTTCAATAGAGGAAAGTTCTTGTTCACTCAAAAAATAAACTTTAGCCATGCCAATTTGCCTAAAATAAATTCTTTTTGCACCCTCTAATCTAGCCAGAATAATTCGCACTTCAGAACGATTCAAAACTGAAAGCTCAACAATTTCAGTTATAGTCAAACCCTGATTATTTTCTTTTAAAATCTGAATAACTTTATTTCCTCCAAATGGAGTTGAATACCCTGGAGAAAATAGTTTTACAGTTGGAGGATTAAAAATACCAGATAGCTTCTTATTGAGGGTATTTTTATTTTCCATAATCTCTTTTTATCATTAACAACAAAATTCACAATATTGTTAACAATACAATAAACTAATCTCTTTTCAATTTAAATTTGCCGTAGGAATTTTCAATTTTTTAAAGATAAAACGTTTAAAATTACAATAGCTCAAAAAATGAAAAAAAGCCCAAAAAGGGAAATTTATAACAATTTTATAAAAAATAAGTTGATTTTTGAAACTAAAATCATAAATTGCACCCCATTTTACCACCATAAAATATATTAATGGTATTATTCACTTAATTTAAGATTAAAATAGGCTCAGGGGTGTTTTATGTGGCTCACTAAAAACGAAAAAAAGGTCTTAAATCTGCTGATAGATAATGCAAAATTATCAGATACTTCTATTGCAAATGATTTAAAAATTTCAAGCCAAGCTGTTGGAAAAATAAGAAGAAGACTAGAAGAAGATGTAATCCAAGGATACACACTTAACCTTGATTCGAAAATGTTGGGATTAGAAGTAATTGCAATAATTAAAATGAATTTTCATAATTGCGAAGATAAAAATCTTTTAGAAATTGAAGAGGGAATTAAAAAACTAACAGAGACTTTCTTTTTTTTAAAAACAATAAGTGGGGAAAAAGAGCACATACTTGTTGCAGGATTTAAAAATCTAGAGGATTTAGAAAAATTTATAAATGAAAAGAAAAAAATTTCAATTTATAATTGTTGCGAGATAAAAGAAGTAGTTACTATCCCTTCAAATTGCGTATTAAAAAATTCAAACAAAGAACTCTATAAAAAACTTATTGAGTCCAGTGGAATAAAAAATAACGAATTAAACAAAAATCAATAAAATGACCAGACAAATAGTCATCAAACTTAATGAAAAAAGATTTAAGCCAATTTTAGATAAATTAAAAGACAAAAACTTTAAAGAAATAAAAAGTTACTCAGAACTCGTAGGAAAAATAATTATTAATTCAATATAAAAACTCAAAGAAATGAATAAATATAAAAAAATTGTCAAAAAAGACAAGCTAAAAGACTTCTTTTAATTTCAAAAATGTTCTAAATAACCCCAATATTTTAGTCACCAAATATTTATAAAGTGTTTTTTTTTTTGAAGGTATGACTATGGAACAATATAACGAAGATAATTTGAAGCAAATAATATTTAAACTTGTTAGAAAAATAGAATTAGTTGAAGAAGAAAAGAACACAATAGAAGAAATAATTTCTGATAAAATTGAATAAAATCCAATCAGATTAAAAGAGCCCCATTACTTTCCCCATATAAAAGATATTGTTTGTTTTAGCATTTCTGTAAAACCAAAAACCTTTAAAGCCCATTTTTTCATTATTCTATGTGAGTTGCTCCCTTCCGCTCGCATTAATTTGCGATAATATAGAAGGGTGCAAATCAATGCTCCCGTAGCTCAGCCTGGATAGAGCACCAGCCTTCTAAGTTGGGGGTCGCAGGTTCAAATCCTGTCGGGAGCGTTTATAATATTGAGCTTGCGAAATATTATTTACTTCAGATAGGATTTGCATTAGTGTTTCAGGTTCAAATCACTTCAATCTTGTAAAAGTTGAAGTTACCAAAAATTAATAATTTTTGAGTACTGTCGGGAGCAGTTTACTTCAAGGAGTTTATAAATGGAATGTGAAAATTGTGGAACCTGTTGCGGATATATTACAATAAATATAGCTAGTCCAAAAAACGAAGATGACTTCGATGAAATTAGATGGTATCTTTCTCATGAAAATATCTGGATTTACATTGACGAAGAAGGATGGAACATGCAAGTGAATAATATCTGCAAATACAGAAAAAACGGAAAATGCTCTGATTATGAAAATAGATCAAATATCTGCAGGAATTACTCTGCAAATCACTGTGAAAAACATGAAGAAGACAAATCATTCACACATCTTTTCAAAAATCCAGAAGAGCTTAATGCTTACCTAAAAAAAATTACAACTCAATCATCTTAAAATCTTCAGGTATCTCTGTATTCTTAAAAACAGCTTTTGCTTCTTTTAAAATTATAGAAGAATCAGCCTCATACTTTTGAGAAAGATGCATCAAAATTAATCTCCTGACTTTTGCATCTTTCGCAATTTTTGCTGCCTGCGTGCATGTTAAATGAAAATGCTCTCTTGCCAATTCTTCCT
>Ga0315275_10007541_pt1 | contig 10515 bp, 9 predicted proteins | sample YL17G03_0_MG_FD_205557 | JGI IMG/M metagenome (GOLD analysis project Ga0315275, IMG submission 205557) | Sediment microbial communities from Yellowstone Lake, YNP, Wyoming, USA - YL17G03_0 | ecosystem: Environmental > Aquatic > Freshwater > Lake > Sediment | place: USA: Wyoming | collected...
TCCCAATACCTCAGTCTATGCATATTATCAATCGGGCTATTCTGAAGCTCCAGGAAAGATTCTCTTAACAGAACGAGTGATTGGAAGTGGGTCATTTACAACGATCAGTTCCAGACCCTCTGCCTTTGTGCCTGATCTTACCACAGCTCAAGCTTCCAGCAATAATGTTCATCCAAATTTTGTGTTTATTTCCAAGTATCAGCAACCTGAAGCAGTGCCTACTCTTCAATATATTCCAGTGGGGTCGGCTGATAAAGAGATATTACGCATAATTGCATTACGGGACTATGTTCTTATTTTTAAACAGGACGGTATCTTCCAGATTACAGGGTCTGATATCTCCTCATTCCAAGCATCAGAAGTGGACAAAACCCTCATTTTAAGAGGATTAGAGACAGCAGTAGCCTTGAATAACAAGGTGTTCATGTTCTCGAACCAGACAGTGGTTTCAGTGACATTCAACGAAGGTGCAGTGCTGAAATCCTATCCGATAAGAAAAGATCTCTTGGTTCTATCATCCCCTTTGTATCCGAACTTTGACACAGCCAGCTTCGGTATTGCCAATGAGTCTGATAATAAGTACATCCTGGGGACAGTGACAACGACAACGGATGGAGTGGCCACTCAATATTTTGTTTATAACTACATTACTGATGCCTGGACCCAGTGGATCTTCCCCTGGAAAATGAAAACAGGTATTGTAAATCCAGTAGATGATAAACTATATTTTGGGTCAGCTGATCCTGCTTCTCAATATGTTTATCAGGAACGAAAGAATTTTGATGCAACTGATTATGCCGATAATTCTTATGCAATTACAATTTTAAGTTCAACTCAATACACGGTTGAAGTAAACAACACAGCCGGGATTATAGTGGGTTGGGCTCTTAATCAAGGTGATAAGACGGCCAAGATTCTTCAAATTATTGATGGAAGTCATCTCTTGGTGAATAGACTTCTAAGTTGGGCTCCGGGAGCAGCCTTAGTGTATACCCCAATTCAGATTATGATTCAATTTGTACCGGAATCTAATGGGAATCCTGGGTTAGTTAAGCATTTCAAAGAGGTTCATTCCATTTTTTCCACAGCAGAGTTTGATGAGGTTGAACTGGGATTTGCAACAGACTTTAATTCCTTACCAAATTTTGCTACTTTGATTCCAAAAATATCAGGAGGATGGGGGTTAAGTCCCTGGGGTAACTTTCCATGGGGTAGTGGAGTGCTTGATTTGCAAGCTATTCGTACTTTAGTGCCTTTAAGTCAACGAAGAGGGCATTGGATTATAATGTCCATTAATTATGAAGATGCTTTAACGGTATTTGCTTTTGATGGTTTTGTTATTTATTATTCTGGCATGAGTCAGAAATTTCACTAATTTGAGGGTGTCATCGCTAGAATACCTGTTATCACATCGTTAAACAGACAAGACTTTCCAGATGCTCCCGACTGGATTTCTAAACTTCTGTATCCATTACAGTTGTTTATGAATACAGTTATTAGTGCTTTGCAGAATCAACTTACGCTTCAAGAAAACTTTTCCTGCATTGTTAAACAGTTCGCTTTAACAAGTGGGGCAGTAGACACTGATAACACCTTTGCCTTTCCTGCAAATTTAGGGAGGCAGATTGTTGAACTGAATGCTTTTTGTACCAATGCCGATGGATCTTACACTCCAGTGTATCCTCAAGTGTCCTGGAACTATGTCAATGGACAAGTGATGATCAATGGAATTAAGGGATTAACATTAGGCAAAACCTATAATTTTACAGTAACTGTCAAATAAAGGAATCTACTATGTGGCTTGAAAAGAAAGAAGAAGAATTTAATAAAAGTCAACCAGGACAAACTAATGCTCCACAAGTTGGGGCTGGGGGTGGTGCAGCTCCAGTTGGGTCCACAACCCCAACGACAGGTCCAACGACTTCTCCAGTTGCCTCTCCGCAAACCACTCAGAAATGGGCTACAGCTCAGGATTACCTTCGGGCTAACCAACCCCAAGCTACCGAAATGGGAAAGAAAGTAGAAGCCTCATTGACAGGAACTTTAGGTGAACAGAGAGGAGCTATTGAATCAGCTGCGCAGAAAGCTCAACAGGATATAACAGGTGGAATAACAGCGTTTAATCCTGAAATAGTTAGTACTGCAGCGACGAAGCCTACAGAGATTACTCAATCCCCTGAACGATTGCAAGATTTTATGAAACAATGGAATGCTGCTTATACAGGCCCTACTTCATTTGAAACTTCTGAGAGTTATACTCCCGCTGCTGAGGCTGCTGCCAAAGGCAAAGAAATATCTGAAGAAATTAAGACTCCTGGTGGAAGAACACAGCTTCTTCAAAACCAATTCGGGGTGTATGGAGCTGGAAATCAGGCACTGGATACTTCCCTGTTGGGACAGGCTGCGAATTATGGACAGATTCAACAATTAGCTCCGCAATTTGCTTCTTTACAAGATTATCTTACTCAACAGTCCCAAGGACTTAGTGGACAAGTACAACAAGCGCAGGCGACTACTCAGGCCGCTCAGCAACAAACTAGAACTGCATTAGAAGGAAATTTACAAAAGTTCCAAACTGATTTAGCTGCTCGTGTTGGAACTACTCAAGCTGATGCGCAAGCGAAAACACAGCAATATTTAGCTGATTTAGCAACAGGTGATGTAAATAAAGTGGCAAATGATCTAAGAATAGCTGGAATTACAGAAGATCAAATTAAACCAATTATTGATAATTTGACAATATTACATGAACAGTATAAATATAATCCAGATCTATCACAAGGTTATCAATATAATCCGGCCACTGAAGTAACAACTGAAAATGTAGCAACTCCTGAAGATTATGCAAAAGCCCAGGCTTGGGCGAAACTTACTGGCGAACAAGGATATACAAATATTTTAAATCCTGAGCAAGCTGCACAAGCAGGGCAAATTCCAGATGTAAATAAAGGATTTTTACCTGATTATCTAAAACAGCAAACAGGCACTCTCGTAAAACAAAAAGATGACTATTTATTAGGAAATGACGCTGTATCATTTAAAAATTTAGCTCCTGATCTTGGAACAATTAAAATAATAAACCCAAAAGATCCAAATGATCCTGGAGTTCAAAAATTGGTTTCAGCTACTCAAGCTGGGCGAAAATTGGCTCTCCAATATATTGATGCTCTAAATAGATCAGGAATTACTCCTGAATCAATTAAACAACAAACTACTTATAAAGGCTATATGAATGCTGATAAAGGATGGCCTCTCTCAATTCAAACTCTTTTACAACAACAAAATTCGGGTCAATTATTAAATGAACTAAGTGCAAATGCTATGTCTGGAGGATTTAGAAAAGAATTAGAAACATGGTTGGGAATGCCTATTATACCTATTCAGTACTGGGATTAATTTTTATAACTTAAAGGAAGGATATTACTATGGGATTACTATCAATATTTGGAGGAGGATCAACATTTCAGTCAGCTGATTATGATCGAGCGATACAGGCTTTCAAATCAATAGCAACACCGGAGCTGACAGCTTTACAAGTTCAACTTGATAAATATGTTCAAGCTGGAAAACTAAGTCCTGAAGCGGCTGAAAGTGTATTATTAAATTCTAGTGCGTTTAATAATATAAAACTCGATCCTTCCCTACGTGCTGCCCAAAAAGCTGCATTAGGACAACTGCAAAATATTGCAAACCAGGGAGGGCTTACTGCCACTGATAAAGCTCAATTAAAGGATATTGCCACTGAGCAAAATACTCTAGCACGAGGACGAAATGAAGCAATAATGCAGAATGCTCAAGAACGTGGAATTGGGGGTTCTGGATTAGAATTAACAAGTAGATTGCTAAATGAACAAGAAGCAGCGAATAGAGCCTCAACCCAGGGTACCCAAGTTGCTGCTAATGCTGAACAACGTGCTCTCCAAGCTCTTCAAGCTGCTGGTGGATTAGGTGGACAAATGGAAGCTCAACAATATGGACAAGAAGCCAATAAAGCTCAAGCTCAAAATGCAATAGATCGGTTTAATGCGGAAACCCAACAAGCCACGAATATGTATAATGTGGGAACTGCAAACCAAGCTCAAGCTGCTAATTTAAATATGGCTCAAGATATTGCAAGTAAGAATACAGAAACAGCTCAAAAACAAGCACTTTATAATGCACAACAATATCAGCAAGATTATGCCAATAAAATGACTAAAGCTCAAAACTTGGCTCACGCTTATCAAACTAAAGCGGGAGCTGCAAATACAGCTGCTCAAGCTGCACAAGGAGCTGAACTTGGACTCATCAGTGGCATAATTGGTGCTGGAACACAAGCTGCCTCATACGCGATGGGCGCACCAGGTGGTGCTGCTACTCCCACAACGGGATCGGCAACTTTACGCAGTGGTGCAGTTGTGCCTACATATAAACCTACAGCTGCCCAAATGGGTTATCCAATGTTTGAAGGCGGAGAAGTAAAAGATGAAGATAAGATGATTGAATTTCCCAAAGATGAAATGATTGAAGAACATGAACGCCTTATTCCCCAATTAGAAGGTGATGAGAAAGAAAAGCAATCTAAAGAATTAGATGAAATTCGGGATATGACTGATGGTGGCTTTGTTCCTGGCAAAGCCAAGGTGAAAGGTGATTCACTTCAGAATGATGTGGTTCCTGCTATACTCTCTCCAGGTGAAATTGTAGTTCCACGAAGTGCTGCTAATGATGAAGAAGATTATAATAAATTTATGAAAGAAGTTAGATTTCAACCTATGAACTGTGGAGGAAAAGCTGGATATGCTACTGGTGGACCTGTTCCACCTCCTAATGTTCCTTTATCTCCTCCTAAACCACCTCCAGTAATGGAACCACTCCCAACTGAAGCAGCTCCTAAAGTACCAACGGCTCCTTCCGTTGAACCAGCAGCTAAAGATGATACAATTGAAAGAGCTTTGAAGAGTTTACAGTTCAGAGTGACTAATTTAGAAGGTGGTAAATAATATGGCTAAGACGATTGAAGAACTCTTTAAAGAACGATTTCCGAATTTTGATCCAAGTCAAGTCAAGCAGGAATTTGCTCCATATATGAATAATTATAATGTTAATATATCGGATACTACAGTTCCAATGGAAGGACAACCTGAATCACTTCCTTCTCAATCAGGTGGGATTCCTGAGATTCCTCCAACGTCTGGAGCTACAAGATCTTGGGAAGAAACTCCTCCACAACCTGTAGAACCAATTAAACCCACAATTAACCCTCAAGAAATGCCTCAAAAAGAAGCTGCTCCCCCTTCAGCTACTCCTAACCCTTTAGATGTTTTAACCCAATCTTCATCGTTAGATAATGAATCCAGAAATAAGATGCTAGAGAGTGAGAAATCTAAACATAATTGGGGACTCCTTCCTGTAGCTCTAGGTGGAATTGCTGATGCTATTGGAAATGCAGCTGCTCCCTATGGTGGCAAAGGAACCTCAGGAGCTGGAACTAAAGCTGCTGAAATGCTTGCAGCTGGGGAAAAAGGACGAAAAACTCAATTTGAAGAGAATTTAAAGAATGATCCGAATTCTCAGATATCAGGACATTATCGCAACGTACTCGCCATGATGATGGGATCTAAAGCTGATGATCCGAAGATTAAGAATCTCTCAGCTGCTCAGATTGCAACAACTCTTCCCGAAGTAGAAAAATATATGGCTAAGCGACTCGGTATGGAACAAATAAAGGCTCTCCGAGAAAAAAAGTCCGGTGAAACCAGCACAAAACCAACTGTAGCTCAGTCGGCTGTTGATCGAGAATTTGGAAAAGATTATGCAAAATATACAGCTGGGGGTGGAGCAGCTGATACAATGAATCAAATTGGATCATTAGAAGAGGTGCAATTAAAATTAGAACAAGGAAAGCAATTAACTGGTCCCATAATTTCAGCAACACCTGATGCTATCCGGAGACGTTTAATGCCAGAAAGTATGGCTGCACAACAAGAAGTTGAGCAATCAATTCAACGTACATTAAAACAAACATTAGGTGGTCAATTTACTGAAAGAGAAGGATTATTATTTATGCAAAGAGGATATGATCCTGCTCTACCTGAAGCTGAGAATGCCAAGAAACTAAAACGAACGATTAATCAATTAAAAATGATGGCAACAGCAAAACAACGGGCAGCTGATTATTATGAAGAAAATGGTACTTTAACAGGATTTAAAGGAAAAATATTTACTGTTAAAAATGGTGATATTGTTGAAACAAATACAGATGACTTTTATAAAATGATGGAAACTGGTCCAAGTAGTTCAAATCCTTCAACAGGTGGATCCCCTGGAACCTCTAAAGATATACCAACTGTTTCTTCACAACAGCAATATGATGCTATTCCATCTGGTGCTCAATACAAAGATGCTAATGGAAAAATTTATAAAAAGAAATAAGGATATAAATTTATGTGGACACCACCTCAAGATGAATTAATTGACGAACAAACACCAAGTTGGACTCCTCCAGAAGATGAAGTGGAAGGAGGTCCATCTAAAACAGAATCTTTTTTTCGGAGCACTGCTCAGGGAGCCTCAATGGGCTTTGCTGATGAGATTACAGCTGCTGCTGAAGCTGCTCTTACTGATAAACCTTATACTCAAGCACGAGATGAATCACGAACTGCCTATAAAGAGGCTAAGGAAGCAAATCCTAAAACCTCTTTTGTTGGAGAAATGGCCGGAGCTGCTGCCACTGCTCTTATTCCTGGTATGGGGGCTCTTTCTGTCCCTAAAATGGCTGCACAAGGAGCCTTGTATGGATTAGGGTCCTCAGAAGCTGATCTGACTCAAGGAAATTTAGAAGAAGCTAATCGAGCTACTAAAGATGTACTAATTGGTGGTGCAGTTGGGACTCTTGGTGGATTTGGTAGTGAAGGACTTAAATGGACGGCTGGCAAAGCTATCCCTAAATTAGCTAAATGGGCTACTGCATCAATTATTCCAGAGAAAGAAGCTCTGGAAGCTGTCACTGCACGTTTAACCAATCCCGCAGAGATTAAGAATGCTCTGACAACTCCTGGTGTGATGGATAAATTAGTCAACACCACAAACCAAGCTTTAACCAAGGCTGGAGAACTTAGTGAAGCTGCTCAAAAGGCTTTAAATCCGACACGAGTTACCAATACAGCCGAATTGGTAGATGCATTTAAAGATGTTCAAAGTAAATTTATGACAGAGGGGATTCCATCTGGTGAAGGCCAGGAAGCTGCTCTGGCTGCCTTGAACAAATGGAAAGGAGTAATTCGTCAACATTTAAAAGCAAATGAAGGGGATCTTCCTGATACAACTTTAGCTAAACTCATTCGAGATATGAGGAAAGAAACCAATTATAATCCTCTCACAGCTACTGCTGCTGATGATATGGCAAATAAAGCTTTAAAGACACTTAATACCAAATTAGATACAATTTTAAAAGAGACTCCTGGTAATGAAGTTTATAAAGAAAAAATGATTCCCGTTGATGAATTAATGCAAGGGATTGCTAAAGTTGAAAATCTATTTAATTTAATCAAGGGAAAAGGTGGAGCAGTGGCTGCTGGGAAGATGACCGAGAGTAGAGTGGCCAATGCTCTTGGTCCAAATAAGACTTATACCCAGGAAGCCTTAGAACATCTGAAGAATCTGACTGGAACGGACTTGATGAATGATTTAGAAAAGAGTCAACTACGGAATGTCTTTGAAAGTGGACAGAAAGGTGGATATGGATTACAAGCTTGGGGAGCTGGGGTTGGAGCTACAGCTGGTAGACTACTTAATCTTCCAGGTGGAGCTCTAGCCGGAGGTGCGATCGGTGGCCTTGCTGCCAATGCCGCTGAAGGTGGAAAGATTGCTGCTGCTTTGATTGATAAGTGGCTTGCAGTACGAAATTCAGCTACAAGTGGGGCTATAATGAAATATGGACCTCTCTTGGCTGATGCTGCAAAAAGAGGTGGAAATGCTCTCGCTTCTACTCATTTTGTTTTGTCTACGTCTGATCCTGAATATCAAAAACTCACACAAGAAATCCAAGAAGGAAAATAAGTAATCGGAGGACTCATGTTGGTCTACAGTCTCACATCTGTTCCTGCTTCTGCAACTACACAGATAGCAAGTTTTATATGTCCAGGACGAGCTGGGGCTCTCTCAGCTCAACTCACTGGAATGATAGTTTTTGGAGCTGCTGATGGGGAATATTATGTTTATAAAAATGGAGTTATTCTTTGTGGAGGCCGAACCAGTGGAGCCACTCCTACATTACAACTTGATTTAAAAGGTGCACCACCAGGCTTGATTGGAGGCGATATTATCCTTGTTTATGCTTCTCATCCAGAGTCTACAGCCCAATTATTAAATTGTACTTTAATAATTGAACTTCTCTAAAGGATATTATGATTACAAATTATAAAACACCCGTTTTAGTTGACGGAACAGTTACTACAATACCAAGTGGTGTCCAAGATGTCAATGTAACTTCCCCTGATCCCCTTCCAGTCTCAGGAACTATAACACCTGAAAAATCATTTAATGCAACAACGACACCAATTACAGTAACCACTGTATCCATCTCATTATTAGGAACTAATGCCAATCGGAAAGGCTTAGTGATTCAAACGAACGGACCAATTTTTGTCAGACTCGATGGAACTGCTTCAACTTCTGTCTATTCTTATGAATTAACAACTAAAGCTGTTTTAGAGATTGAAAATTATTGCGGACCAGTAACTGCAATAAAAAATACTGGAAGCACAACTGTACTTGTTACTGAGAAAATTTAAGGAGATACAAACATATGCCAATATTTACAAATGAAGTCATAATTGACGCACAACCAATAACCGTTGATGGTTCAGCTGTTACACAACCAGTCAGTGGAACTGTAGCGGTTTCAGCAGTATCGGGAACAGTCACAGTAGATGGATCAGGAGTTACACAGCCTGTAAGCGGTTCCGTTGCTGTTTCAGCTGTTTCTGGGACAGTTACTGTAGACGGATCGGGAGTCACTCAACCTGTAAGTGGGACGGTTGCAGTGTCAGCAGTCACGGGCACAGTCACAGTCGATGGGTCTGGGGTTACTCAACCCGTTAGTGGTTCAATTTCGGTAAGTAATTTTCCTGCAACACAGCCGGTGAGTGGATCAGTTAGTGTTTCTAACTTTCCCGCTACTCAACCAGTTAGTATTGCTACAATGCCCTCAACCCCTGTCACAGGTACTTTTTGGCAAGCAACTCAACCCGTATCAGGTACTGTGTCAGTTATTGCAGGTGGAACCGCAACAGCAACAGTTAGTCGAATCTCAGTTACTAATACTGTGGCTTCAACACTATCTGCGTCAAATGCAGCAAAAATAAAAGTTATAATCTATAATGAAGGTGGGACTCTCTATGTAAAATTTGGAGCTACTGCCTCTAGTACAGATTTTACATATGTTATGACAGTCGATTCTACACTTGAGGTTAGTGAATATTATGGAGTTATTACCGCACGAAAAGCTTCAGGAACGACTTTTGTGGATGTCACTGAAGTTGGAATCTAAAACTTGTTAGGATTCTAAATCAATGGGGATTTTTTATAAAGAGGGCGATATTAACGCCGACGGTGCCACAGAAGTTTGTCTTAAGACTTCTGCTGGCACCGAATTATTGGGACAAAAAGATACTACAAATTCCATTCCTGTCACGATAGCATCAGATCAACTTCCCATTCCAGTACATTTAGTTGGATCAGGACAATTGTTCGTTAATTCTGATGGGAGTATTAATGTAGTTCCAATAGGTATAACACCTACCCCAGACAATGCGATTAAGGTCGCAGTTGTAAACTTTGGGAATGTTTCAAGTACAGCAGGTGTTCATTCATACTATACAATTACTAACGGGAAGAGTTTAACAATTCAAACTTTAGTTGCAGGATCAGAAGCATCTAATGGGGGTGCAGTGGTTGAATTATTTTATGATCCCAACGCCACCTTAACTGCAATGACTCGTGTCTCAACATTATTTATTAATGGAACAAGTGATAACACGCCAGTAAATCAGACATTCATCGGGAATGGAACTCGTCGAATTGTATTATGTCGTAGAGGATATACAAACTCGGCCAGAGAGATGTTTGCTCACTGGTTAGGATACGAGATCTAATATGCTTGATATAACTCAAAAGTTTATCTTTACAGGTGATGGAATTAGTGGTACTGCAGTTAAAAATACTACCACTTCATTTGATTATAAAATTACTACTAATGATACATATCTCAGTGGTGCTGAGTTAATCTGGGACGGAGCTACATTTGGAGATTATGTGCATTTTGAAATTATTGATATTGACAATGTAATAGGGTACGGTGAAAATGTTGTGTTAGCCGACTATATCAAAAAATGGTATATTTCGCCTGAGTCTAATCGAAAAGAAATTGTCTCTCCCTATGCAGGAATGATACCCCAAAATACTTACATTCGGATTAAATATACTAATACGAGTGTTAATACAGATCAACTAATTGCAGTAAATATTTATTTA
>Ga0315275_10007542_pt1 | contig 10514 bp, 10 predicted proteins | sample YL17G03_0_MG_FD_205557 | JGI IMG/M metagenome (GOLD analysis project Ga0315275, IMG submission 205557) | Sediment microbial communities from Yellowstone Lake, YNP, Wyoming, USA - YL17G03_0 | ecosystem: Environmental > Aquatic > Freshwater > Lake > Sediment | place: USA: Wyoming | collected...
ATCACGAAGTTCGTCAAGAACCCCGCGAGGGAGGCCGATATGACGATTCAAGTCTTCGGTGCAACCGATTACCCGAGGGATGTTGTGCGTTGACATGCGCATCGCTTGCTGTTTGTAGAACTCAGGGTTCTGAAAGGCCGCAAGGCGTTTCAGTCGATTTAGGAACGGCGATGCGATACCGTCCTTTTCGAGGTACAGCATATTTCCTTGGACGATCTTGACCATCTCAGGCAACACCCCTGGAATGCGCTTCTCGGGGCCCTTCTTCGATGGTGGTTGCGTCCATGGGTCGGGTTGTTCGTCATCGGCCATGCTCAGGCGAACGCCAACAACTGCGCCCTCTCTCTGGGCTGATTCCACTAGCGATTCAACAAGGTCATTGGGTACACGCTGGAAAGTCTTAAGCGCCCTCCACTGGTCCGAATATGGTTGCAGGTCCTCGTCGAGGAAGAGCGTATTTCCCGCCCGAGCCGACTTTCCGTTGAGAGGTAACACGATCAGGTTGCCAAACCCACCTCGCGGCATAGTGTCCTGGTTAGGGAAGAAGCGGTCGTATGTTGTGAACTTGATCTCATGTTGATTTTCCATAGTCTGTTGCGTTTCTCGCCCAATGACGTGGCCCGTTTCAGTTCCCTTGGCGCAACAAATTTGATCCAAAAATAATGCCCGGCCAGATTCCTCCAGAGGACCTCGACAAATCCAATGGCCATCGCTAGTGGACCGGCAGCTTTGGCAGTAGATCACATCGTGATTCTGGATTCTGTTCCAATGCGCGCATGGGGACGCAGGAACGGGAATCCAGAATGAGCGTTGACGATCAGGCATCACCGTAATATTGCCGTCGTTCTGGATTCCGTTCCCGCGCGCGCATGGGATCACGCCGGTCGGAATCTGGAATTGAAAATGCCCTCAGCACTGGATGTGTGCTGAGGGCCAAGATTTTTACCAGATTTAGGACTGTGCGATGGTCAGTCCATCCGCAGTAGGAATGACACGCCCTATGCTTACCAGCGATGCTAGCGCCTGCCCAAAGCGCTGGTTGTTGACTTTAAGGATTCTGCGCAGTGCTTCTCGGGCGAGCGATTCACTACGGCCGGCTAGTTCAGCTACAATCCGGTCCTCAAGTGGTGTTACGACCCCCCGTTCCATCGTGCTCGGTGGGTCAGCGACACATAGATGCACCGCGTCGCCTGAGGTCAGATGTAGGCGCATCTTGTCGATTGCAGCTGCTGCACGGTGCTCGACAGTCAGAGCAATGCCATCGTCATCGCGCGACAGGTACAGGTTGCTGTCACCGAATGCATGGAGATCGCTAGATCCCCGCAGGCCTTGGCCAGGTCTAGCATGGGTTCTTTTGCTTGAGTGGTGGGTGAGCACCACGGCGGTTGCGAAGTGGCGCTGAATTTCACGTAAAAAGCTGAGGATGCCGGCAATATCGCGCGAGTTATTTTCGTCCAGCCTGTGCAGTCGGACCAGGGGGTCAAGGAGGATCAGACGTGGTTTGGCCCGCTCTATGGCGCGCCACAGACGGTCGCGGTCACTCTGGTCATCAAGCCGCAGCGCCGTAGCGGTAATAACCGAGACGTCGATTTTGGCTATATCTAGATCGCGGCTGCGGCAGATTCCTGCGACTCTGGCGCGCACACCGTGTAGGGAATCCTCGGCCAGAAAGATCAAGGCTGGGCCTTGTGTGGTTACCGGAAACTTGCCGAGACAAGCGGTCTTTGACGCGACTGAGATAGCCATGTCAAGGCCCAGCCAGCTTTTCCCGCACTTAGGTTGGCCGCCGATCAGCCCAGCCGCTTCGTTTAGCCACAGCGATTCAATAAGCCAATTTGCCTCAAGACTTTCTTCGATGGCGCCGACCTGGCAGGTCGGAAGTTCGTCATTTAGCTCCATGTGCGTGACCTCGCCAAGGCTACATCACCGGCATCGGCGACTGGTTTTTGCGCCCTGTCGGCTTCCATCAGCGTGGCCACGGATATTCTGTCGATTGCGCGCATGTTGCCGCGAGATACTTCGTGAATTGCTTCGATGGCTTGCGGTTCAAATGGCACCTGACTGGCACCGGCAATGCGTGAGCGATGATCGACGTAAGCTCGAGTTTCTTCGCGTGTTAGCGGCGCTAGCTCGCCGCAATGTGACAGGCGCTGACGGATGTCTTCGAGATCATCTTGCATGAGGTGACTTTTTAGCGGGATTTGGCCAGCCAAAATGATGCTAACGACCAGCCGTGAGTCCATTTCAAAGTTGGTCAATAGCCTGACAAGGCGCAAAGCCTCAGGTCGCATGTCGTGAGCATCATCGAATATAATGACCTGGCGGATACCACTATCGATATAGCCAAATCTCAGACGTTCTTCTACAGCGCGTACCAGTCCGGGATACATGCCGGTCGGCTGTAGTCCAAGACCTAGGGCTACCTCCCTGCACATGTCGCGCGGCGAAAGATCGGCCAGCTTCACGTAAGTGGTCTTGTAGCGCGCTTCGGGCAATTGCTCGCGCAGGGCACGCAGCGCTACCGTCTTGCCGCATCCTGCTGGCGCCACAAGCACAGCAGATTGCCGCTGGTCGACCACCGCCTTCAAAGTGGCGACTTGCTCCTCAATATTGATGACTTTTAGCCGGTGCTCGATCTTGAGCTCACGCGTAAACGGGGCACTTTTGAAACGGAAACGCTCCATAATTCAGTCCTCTTCATAACAATCGCCGGATTTTCCGACGAGGGGTTGATGGTCTCGTTCGAAGGCCATCGTTGCGGCTGTACGCACAGGCACATATACGACAGGCTCTTTGGATTTTCGTGCCGGCCTACGTCTTGTCACGGCGTTGAGGACGGTATCGACGCGGCTGAGTACGACCATTTTTCCGTCGTGAAGCACCGATACTGTGCGATCAAGCAAGTGACGGTCAATATTCACCACAGTGCCTGCATACCCGCGCGGCATCTCGTAGGGCAAGCCGCGGATCTTGACGATGTTGTCGCGACTTACCTTGCGGCGCACCGTGATGACAAAGTATTTCCTGATTCGATCAGGGTCATCGATTGGCTCCAGCGCTCGCTTATCCGCTAGAAACCTAGATTCAGGTGTATCAAACGCCAAGGACTCGTGGGCTCTGCGATTATAGACGTGGGCATTATAGTGCTCGATACGAAGCTCCAAGGATGCACAGTCAGCATCGATCTCGGGATTGCCTCGAAAAGTCCTCAGCAAGTCCTGTATCAGGGTCGAATGATAGCGTTCAATTTTACCGTGTCCCTCAGCATAGCCTTCCGTCCCAAAGACCAGACCTATGTCTAATCGAGCGCAAATTGTCGCGACATCGTTAGCGATGAAGCCACTTCCGTTGTCGAGAAAGATGCAATCCGGCTTGCCCCACCGCAAGATCGACTTCCATAGGCATGCCAAAAATAGAGCTGATGTTTCGGTCTTGCCGACAGCTGCTGCCAGGATGAAGCGCGTTGCATCATCAATAAAGCTGATGACCACACGACGCCTTGACTTGCTGCCGGCTCGAAAGTGCTTGCCATCACCCAGATTCATCAGCATCCGGTGGGGGTAGCCATAGCGCAGCATATGTTGGTTTTTTACCCCTTTGGTCGCGAAAATCGGAAGATTTAAACGCTTTGCAGCTCGCCATGCCGAAACCCGTGACACTCGGTCATCGACACAAACAATGCCAAGCTCTCTGGCTTGTCGAATCACCTCGGGGATCGAAGCATCGGGATCCTTAGTTTTCACTTTGACCAAATATGAAATGAAATCAGAAGTCAGCGCTTGAGAAGGGCCCTCAAGACGCCTCGATTTTTTGGCAAGTGCTTCGATTCCACCATTTTCAAAGGCGGCGACCCAACGCTGCAAAGTGCGGACCTTCGGTTGAATGACACGACCATTTAGGCACAGCACAGGTGCCTTGGACACTACGCGAATTGCACGAGATAAAGTCATCCCGCCCGCGACCTTCGCCAAGACCTTGGCGACGGCGGTGTACCTGTCTATCGAGGTGTCTTCGAGCATTTTTGGCACCAGCAGCTCCTATAAATTTGGCTGCCACTATGTGCCATAGATGGATCTCGTAGCGTTAGGGACAAAAGTTATGGCTGCCTCAAGCCGACAAATTCAACGTTGGTTGTTTTTGTCGGCCTGCGGACCCCAGTACTCTCTAGAAATGCCAAGACGTGTTATGCCGGGTAGCAATCGACGGCTTGGCCTGCCAAGAGATCTGAGGATGTCCGCCCCCTTACTCCCTTCGGCCACGAGTGACGGTCCATCTCGGACGCGCCCGGCGGCTTGAACGATAGCTGAAAGATCTACGCCAATAGCTGCTACGACTGCTGCTTGCTCGTTCAGGTTGCTGGTCGAGACTGCAAACAGCAAATTTATACCCGCAATATGGCGGCGCTGGGTTCGAGCTACTCCGTAAGGATCACGCTTATATTTTAGCCGCCAAGCTTGGACACCAGAGCCTGACTGTGGCCATAGCTCTGACTTCGAGGCATCGACAGCTGCGCCACACGCCGTGTCAGACCAATCATCTAGACCAGCGCCACTGGGTGCGACATCAAAGCCAGCAAGCAGGCGAGACGTGTACGATAATACGGCGCAAAAATGGGGTCCATCCAGGTGGATAGACTGTAAATGCATCTCGATGGGGACGGCAGTAGGCCATCGCAAGCGGATACCCGACACCGCACTTGCGTACCCGGTATCCGTTCCATTTAATCCGGCAATGATCACCAGGCAAAGCGATGCAACAGCGGTTTGGTCGCTGTGGCCGCAAGCGGCCAAGATGGTCTGCCAGGTACTCTGCGGTCACAACCCGCCGCTGGGCGTAAATTGGCTTGCGGGTTAGAGACATGGTCCAAGGGTATCGGCGCCATCGTTACCATGCTTGAGCCGGACCGGGTCGAGAATCGAGCTGGCTTTAACCTATGCTTGCGCCAAACTGATTGAAACGGAACCTAGTCAGGTCGGCGTTGGGCATGAAACGCAACAGGGGCTGATGGTGGGTATGCTGAGATCCTAGATCCGGGCCGCATGACGCTGCTGCTGGCGCGCAAGCCAGATTTTGAGGCGGGGGTCGCCGCCTGCCAGCGTTCATTCAGATACTTGGCGATAAAATTGGGGGACATCGTGCCCGCGTCGCGTGACCTCAGGATTGGGAGCCTTTCTGGTGTAGGATTTTCGCCAACAGATCGCGCACCGCGCGCCAGCCTGCGTTCATATCGTCTGTAATACCCATTCCCGCTGCGAGCCGCTGGTATTCGTCAAGCCATGCTTCTGGTGGTGGCTGCATGGCCTCCGCCGTGCTTGGGGTAGGCGGGAGGCTTTTAAGGCCGCGAGTGGTCTCGTCCTCAAGCCAGAAGGTAAAGACCTCGCCGATCAGTCGGCGCGCCTTTGCTAGGTCGATGCCGGTTCCGGCAATCAAGACCATGTCTGCCAGGTCCTTCGGGCGTGATTTGAACTCCTGACCGTTGCGCATATATGCATGGAGCTTTTCGGCCAAAATCTGCTCGTTTGCCAGAGTCTCGATGTCCGGAGGGTTGGGCACACCGGCGACCATCGAGTAGATTGGAACCAACTCATGCACCGGGTTCTTAATGTCTTCCAACGAAAGATCGATGCTGAATTCAGTGTAGCGCTGGTTCCCGACCATCATGCGCGCCGAGAGTTGCACACCTCCGCCACCGCCGTGAATGGCCTTTATGTCGTCCTCCACCCGAAAACGTACGAGTCGGTCTTCGGGGCCGACTGGATATGCGAGCTGGTTCACGAGCTTTTGGCGCATCAAGCTTGCGGCGGTCGCGAAGTCCTTGGCGAATGCAGCGCGCATCAAGGTTCTGGTGATGAGGTCGATGTCCTTGGTGGCGCGCACGATCCCGAATTTGATTTCGATCGCGTAGCCGCCCTTGAGGGTGTATTCGCTGCTCGCGGCCGTCGCGAGACGAGCCAGGAGAAGTTGGAAGGCGATCTTCTTGCGCACGCGATCGACGGGCTCGCTGCGGGCCTTGGCCTGGTCGGAAGCTGTACGCGCAAGGTGGTCGAGAAACTCCTTCTCCTTCATGTCGCCGACATCTTTTGGAGCCGTCTTGAGAGTGGTCATTTCATGCCTCCGGGGACGTGGTCCTCAGACCAAGCCCAGATCTGTTCAGCAATATCTCGCGGCGCCCAGTCATTGAGATGATGCATGGCGGCAGGGGAGATGACGCCGGACCCGCAGGCGGCGACGAAGGTTCTGCGGATCTCCTCTTGGTCACGCGAGGGCGTACGCAGCAGGTCCACAATCGTACGGATGGGAGATGTGACGAAGAGCCCTTCATGCAGTACGACCTCGCGCGAGATGTCCGGGACTTCGATGAGTTCGACACCGTCCGGGATCTCGGCGCGCTTGCGAAAGTTCGCGGGCACGAGGATGGACGTTCGGACCGGCAGCATATCCCCCATCTCAAAGATCGACGCCGCCGTCTCCAGTCCAAAAACTCCGCTTGGGGACCCATTTCGTTTCCTAAAAAAAAGGTTCAGGATGTGCAGGTCAGAAAACTGACCTTCGGGCTCGCTCGCGAGGCGGAAGATCCCACGGCGGACGCGCTCCCATTGTCCACTGCGAACGAGGTCCGGGTGGCGAGAGCCGGGAAAGCCAACTTCTTCGGCCTGGCCTGCTGTGAAGAACCCCCCTTGCTCCCTTGCAAACTTTCGGAGGACCCGCCGCTTTTCCTCAAGATTCATGGAATTGCTCGTCTGACTTTTGCTGCGTGATGGCATCAGGTTATATGTTACTGTACAAAGGCTACGATTTCCGTAGCTTTTGTGTATATCTATGTTATTACTGCGATAAATTTTACACAAAGACTACGGAAAGCGTAGTAAATGTACTAGCCGAGGTGACAAGCGCCTGTCTGCCATTGCGGAAGTGAGACGGAGATGCATAACCAAACGGATATGCGGTTGGCGGTGCAGGCTGGCGAGCCGAAGGCTGGCGCAAGACTGGTCCTCGACCTATACAGCCTGTTTACGTTTTCGCTAGAAGGGTTGTTGGCCAACAAGGGCAAAGTCGCTTGGAGATTTCAATCCAGGCTTGTTATGGCTCACCGGGAGCTGACGATCGATCATGCCTCGGAGCAATCCCGCCCCTTATCTTACCCCGCCCCTCCATTCATATCCGTCATCCAATCCAAACCGCGAAACACTTTGCTCGCGGTCGATTCACAACCTATGAACCAACACTCAGAAATCATCGGAGTATTCTCTAATACTGCATGGCAAGAGGCTGCAATTCAGTCGCAGTCGTCGTGTGTTCGTCGCAGCCCCCCGTCAAAAAGGCTTGACTGAAATTGCAGTGGGCGATAAGTAGACGATACTCCGAATCATATATTGGTCGCTATTGACTTTGGTTGTCTATTCCCGTAGATACTCACGCTGGTCAGTGTCAATTTTTTGGCCACTACAAAATCGGAGTTTAGGATGAAACTAGGATTTCTGTTTTCCTTGTCCGCGGCAGCCATTGTGAACTCCACCGCCCCGGCGACAAACCTGCTCAACAACCTCACGAACGCCATCACAGCCTCGGTACCAACTGAACTGAAGGGCGAGACCAATCTGCTCACGACGATGCATATGAATACCGCGATCGACCAAGATCCAACAGCTCCCACTATCGAAGCAAACGCCTAAGCAAACTGCAACTCCCTTCCCGTGAAGGACCGACGATGGATATTGTGCAAAACAATGTTGGTTGGTTCGTTCCCACGGGGGTGGCTCATAAGGTCTTGCCACTTTGGGACGCCTATACCCAGCGCTCAAAAGAGGCTGCAACGAGGCGCCATCAACAGACCTACGCCGATTATGCCCCATGGATGGCTATGGAAGGGCTAGAAGACGAACTAGCCCCTTTATTTGAAGCGTCAAATCATACTTCCAGTCTGAATATCGACCATGGTTACCTTCACGTCTTAGCCAACACCGTCCAAAAGAACTCGGCTTGCCCATTGAAATATTTCAGGGTTGAGTCCGAAGACATGCAGATCTGGGCAGACGTACCCGCCGAAGTCATCCATCATTTCGAAGATGCGAAGAAGCTCTTGTTCTCATCGCTACCTGATATTATGGCCGTATTCAAAGGCATCGTATCAACGATCATACCGTTAAAAATAGCCAACCACCTCGAAGCCCCGATAAGCGGCTTTGGAAGTCACCTCTGCCCCGGCGCCATCTTCCTGACCACGCCAGTCACCAGCAGGCCATATTGGCGAGCTGAATTAGCGATTGATCTCGCGCATGAACTAGCCCATCAAATCATCATCCTCTATCAACGAGCTGATTCGATCGTGGCCGGCGACCTCGAAAGCCCAGTGTTCTCCGGCATCCTTAACAAGGATAGACCGAGCATTATGGCTGTTCATGGGGCTGCCGCACTATGCTTCATGTGCATAGCTTCGCTAGCAATTCGCGAAAATCCGGAAGCATCCGAAGCCGACAAATCATTCGCTGCACGCGAGCTAGTCTCAGCGACTGGAAAGCTGGCAACAACCGTTAGTGCGTTACGCAATGATTGCCAGCTTACCGAGGTTGGATCGATGATTGTGAATGAAATAGCCTTGGTAAGCGACTATTGCAGCAGTTTATGCACCTCAAATAGGCGGCCCTCATGACGACGACTTTTGGATTTGATGTCTGCCTGACCAGATCTACCTCCGCAGAACCATACCAGAGCCTAGGTGATCGCGGCTTTACCTTATGCTCAATCGTCAGAGAACTTCCGGGTGCACATGTATGCCGTTTTATCCTTTTTGAAAACACAAAGCCCCTCTCCGAGGCCGTCCAATGTCAACGGCAATACCTTGAGTACTGCGAAGTAACCGACATGGACAAGGCCAAAGAGTACTTTAAAAGTATCGGCGGCAATGACGACGAGTATAAATCGTCGGTAGTATACTTCACTTGCGGCAGCGATTTGAAGTCCGTCTACGACCGACGCAAGGATGACCTTGATGACTTAGGCATCTCATTTTTGCACAAAAACTATAACTGGCAGGAGGACTCCACCTCGAATCTTCCGGGTTGGAACTTTGTTCACTTCAAGAAGCACCTCGTGCCTTCAATCAACTGTTCCTTTGCGGAATACGAGCCATCACCAACTTCAAACGTGTCAGATATCGCCTTCACCCGCCACGCGAATACCGCTTACAAAGTGCTAGGCACGATTTGGTCTATCGAAGATGAATCTGATCTCGACCGGCTTACCTCGCTCGGTGGCCTCAAGTTAAACAACGGCATCATAGATCTCGACGATGGGACCAAAATTTGGACGTCGAAGTCCCCAACTATTGAAGCTGATTACCTTATAAAAGATGCTTCGGTCGTCGCCGTGGTCATCGCATGCAGCAATCTCAAGACGTGCATCGAGCTTGCAAAGCCAGATTTGATGACGACGTTCCAGGGAAGGCCAGCGGCAGTGATCAAGCAGCACCATCAGACTTGGGACATCGTCCTTATTGAGGATTAACCATCAGATGAAGAATATCCTACAAAAATTGACGATCGCTTTCCTTCTTGTATCCGCACCCAGCGCTTTTTCAGCGCCGGCGCCAGGAACAAAAAAGGTCACCATTTTTTTTCCTGACAATGGGAATAAGCCGTACTCAAATTCTGCCGCTACCTTTACTCAACTGACCTTTATGCAAGCGGTGTTCGGCCAACTCTTGTACGTCTCCTCTGGCTTCAACTTAGAGCCTGGACTGATCCGCCGCTACCATTGGGATTTTAACGAAAGTTGCTATGTCTTGGAGCTGGCTGACAACCTTCGATTCCATAATGGCAGGCTTGCCAATTCGAGCGATTTGGAATTCAGCCTTTTGCGTCCTCTACTGATCAAGGAGCTGACTTGGGAACAGACTCTGCTGCTAAATATCCGCGGTGCGGACAAGATCAAAAAGGGAGATGCGTTTCATCCAGGCATGCTGGGAGGACTTAAGGTCATCGACGCCAAGACCGTCAAAGTATTCTTGCGGGCGCCAAACCCAGCATTTCTATTCTCACTAACAAGAAGTACGGTGCCTTTGATGCCACGTGAAGAATTAAATTCTGATCTGATTTCGTGGAAGCGCTTACCGATTGGAGCAGGTTCCTTTCGCGTGGTCTCCGAAGACAGTGGCGGCAGCTTGGTTCACACTGAGGTCGTCACCTCCAAAAACGATGGCTCACCCGATGCGGTCGACTTTGCGACTAAGGGCGACGTTGGCAAGGCCGACGTCCTTCTTGGGGTAGCAACGAATCCTGATCCCCATCGCTTCTCTACAGACCTAAATTCCACAGTCGCTGGTGTCACCGTTCTTCAGTTCAATGCAAACTCAGAACTTGGCCGCAATCAGGATTTTCGCAACGCGATTAAATACGGCATCGACAGGACTAAGCTTATCGGCGACGACATAGAAAAGGTGCCGGCCTATGAGATTCTTCCGGGATCCCACTGGGGACGCCTAAATGCCGGGGACACCTTTGATCTACAGAAGGCCA